>JAESGV010000089.1_pt1 | contig 179563 bp, 171 predicted proteins | sample 9269781 | NCBI WGS metagenome assembly JAESGV01 (sample SAMN15741586, study PRJNA653496) | algae metagenome | isolation source: Tildeniella torsiva UHER 1998/13D and co-occurring heterotrophs from... | place: Slovakia: Slovak Paradise National Park, Hrabusice, Kosice Region | collected 2000-01-01 | reverse complement strand
CTTGAAAGCCGGGCTGTGGTTCCGGCGCACACGTCTCGTCATATCCGCTCCTGTTCACGACAATCATGCCGCGTTCAGGCCGAAAATCCACTCATGCCCGCTGTTCAGATTCCCCGAGCCAGCTCTCGAGTGAGGTCTGTGAGGCGGCGCTGGCCCATGGCATCAACAACAAGGCGGAAGCGATCTAGCGCCGGTGTGACCTGCTCGAGAAGGACCGGGAACTGAGGGGCGAGCGAAGCGTATCTCGTTAACTCAGCCAGATTGTGGGCAACATTCACGGCAAAGGGCAAGCCTAATCGCCGCGAAACAAGCGGAAAATAGGGGTGCTGTTTGCCGCTTGGGTGGGGGCACCCGAAAAAGGCGTGTGCGACAGGTGCAAAGCCGACATTGAAAAATCACATGAAAATCAGTCCGCGCCGATCACCCGGCAATCGCTCCTTTGCCGGGGGGGGCGATCCGTCTCATGGGAGTTGGCGGGGAACAATAGTCAAGCCTCTTGTTCGCCGCCTTTTACTTCGAGCTGGCCTTTGGCGTCAGAGCGTGCGGTCAAGTCGCGGATGTCTCGCTCAAGCACTCTCACAAAGCGGGCATTTCCGCGGTGTCGATTGATGTCGAGGGACCTTTGAAGCAGCGGCAACGCCTCAGCGGGGTTCCGTCGCGCAACGGAGAGACCGTAGCTGCGCAAGATTTGAGCCAGATGATTGTCGTTTCGCAGCTTCTCGCCAAGGTGAAGGCTCTCCTTGTAGGCCTTCTCGGCGTCCTTGGACATGCCCTCTTGCCTGCTCAGCATGTTAGCGAGGCTGTGGAGCGTCTGGGCGACGCCGAATTCGTTGCCAAGTTTGCTGTCGATCTCGATGCTTTCACGATAAGCCTTCTCGGCGTCCTTGGACCTGCCCTCCTGCCTGCTCAGCAGGTTAGCGAGGCTGTGGAGCGTCTGGGCGACGTGGAACTCGTTGCCGAGTTTGCTGCCGATCTCGATGCTTTCACGATAAGCCTTCTCGGCGTCCTTGGACCTGCCCTCCTGCCTGCTGAGCAGGTTAGCGAGGCTGTGGAGCGTCTGGGCGACGCCGAATTCGTTGCCAAGTTTGCTGTCGATCTCGATGCTGCGAAGAAGGTCCCTCTCAGCGTCGCGCCTTTGACCACGGTTGTTGTCGTTGCCAAGGAGATGAAGCGAGATCGCCACTTCCCTCATCACACGATCGGTCGCAGCCACCTTGCGAAATAGCGGCATTGCATCTCGCTTGCGCCCTTCTCGCATCATCACCCACGCACGAAGGAACGTCGTCTCGACCTCGCCGTCGGGAATGACTTTGGTCTGCTCCTGCTCCTCAGCCAGCTTAGCGGCCAGCCATTGAGCGCCATTGAAAGGTCCCATAGACGCAATGCTGTAATGCTGTAGAGCGTCCTTGATCTTTCCCGCGCCCGCAAGATGGTAGGCCTTTCCAGCTTGAGTGAAGAGATAGGAGGGAATTTCTGAACCAGATTTAGCGCGATTTTCTTCTATTTGCCCAAGAGAGAAAAGATAGTTATGAACATCAATTTCTAAATTGCGAGAAATTTTAGTGCGATCCACAAGCTCTTTACGCACTGTAGAAATAATATTCCATTCACTATTCCGTGGCTCAGTTAAGCCTGAATATTTGAATGCTGCCAGAAATTCATCGGCGGACAGGCCAGGAACAGGGGCTTTCTCATAAATCTCAGCGGCAACTTTATCAGTCAAGCTTTCTGCTCGCGCCAGCGCCGCGAGTGTTTTGGCTGTAGCCTCAGGTGCCCCCGCAAGAAAGCTCGAAAGCAGGCTCATCCTCTGTGCCTCGCCATGCCGGCCTTCGCGCCCAAAATGGCTCCGTTGAGACTGGCGTTCAAGTCAAAGATCGAGTTACGGAAATTACTAAGATGGACACTCGCGGCTGCATGCGCCCCATCGATACCTGCATTTTCGAAAGCGCCTACAAGGTCATCCCAGATATGATCTTCACGCTCACTGCCCTCCTCAACACTCTCTGGGAGGACAAGACGCAGGTCCGACTGCGGGCAGTCATGATGCGTCTGTCGATTTGCTCGAGGGCCGGCGTGGACGACTAGTAAGCCACTTTCTCCAATCGCGTCGGCTAAGCCAGCATTCCAGACTTGGGTCCAGAAATCATGCTGAGCAGTCAGCGCCATATCATTCAGCACAACCATCAACCGGCCCCCGGTATTAGAAAGCCGCGTTACAGCCTCAAAAATAGCTTTTGCTCTGGCACGATGCGCGCGACCCACTGGGCTGGATGCTAGATTGATAGTAAGGCCGTTGATGGAGGGGTTAACATCACCTCCGGCCTCGATGTCGGTCATGATATGGACGTTCGGATGGCTTTCTTCGGGCATATCTGCCGCGGCGCCAACTAGCTCAAGTAGGCGTTCTAATTCATCTAGAACGCCAGAAACGAGGCGAGTTGTTGCCCATTCATGGTCAACTCGTAGCGAAATTGTTGGCCCACTGCGTGATGTAGTGGCATATTCCTTGAGAATATAGTTGAATTTTGCCCAAGCGGATTTTTCAGAGTTGTACTCAAGAACGACAACGCCTCCCTTTCCTTCCATGTAAGGGGATAGTTTTTGAAATTCCTTTCGCCAGTCGAGTTGAAAATCACTTACTTTTGACATTGAATTCTGTATCCTTGATTTCTAATTCTATATTACCCTTGGATTTTACTTCCGTCATAATGTTATGGGGAGTTTCGGCCGCTTTCAGGCCATCGATCTTTGCTTTTACGGATTTTTCGCCATCAATATCAGACATTATAGAGATGTCGTTTTTTGATTCTAATGGTATGGATCTATTTAAATAAGCGGCTGCGGCGAAACAAGTGATTCCGAATACTGCCGCGGCAAAAGCTCCCCACAAGGTAGGTAGTAAATCGAGACTTTTTTGAACGACATAGAATGCCGCCGAGCCAGCTACGCCTATAAAGAAGTTTTTTGGAGTCCCCATCTTCATCCCCTCTAAACCAAAAAGCCTTGCTTAGCCGAGTTAAAACGAGATATGGTAGGATGCAAGTGTCACCGAGTGGCGTTCCGGCGTCGCATGATGTCTGCTGGTGACACCAAGGGTGTCGGGATGATTGTCTGGTCCTAAATCCTCCGTTTTCCGGGTACGTTGCCGGGCGTGGAATTTGTGAACTTCTAACAAAGCGGCACGCACAGCAGTATCACCCATTTCCTGGTGACGTTCGCTTGGACGGCATTGGGAGCCCAATCACGGTTCAGAGCACCCCGACATGAGGAGTGCCGCCGATGCGCCGTGTTGCCCTGTCTATCCGCGTCTCGACCGCCGACCAGACCACCGAGAACCAAGAGCGTGAGTTGACCGCGATCGCGGCCCGCATGGGCTGGCAGGAAGACCTTCTCCTCATAACGGAAGGCAGGCCTTCTCCAACCATGCCTTCGCCTGGCCCTCGACCAGACCCGCGAGATGGCTCCAGACCTGCGCGTGATAGGCGTCGATCCAGGCGATCTCGCCGTCGTCCAGCAAGGCGCGGTCGATCAGCGCGCGCTCATAGGGGCACCAGGTGATGGTCTCGAAGCCGTAGATGGTGCGGTCGCCGCCCGGAATGATCCGCTCCTCGACCACGATCAGGTTCTCGATGCGGATGCCGTAATGGCCTTCCTTGTAGTAGCCGGGCTCGTTGGAGAGGATCATGCCGGGCTCCAGCGGCGTCGTGCCGAGCTTGGAGATCCGCTGCGGCCCCTCATGCACCGAGAGATAGCTGCCGACGCCATGGCCGGTGCCGTGGTCGAAATCGAACCCCGCCTGCCAGAGCGGCAGCCGCGCCAGCGCATCGAGCTGCGCGCCCGAGGTGCCCTTGACGAAGAGCGCGCGCGAGATCGCGATATGGCCCTTCAGCACGCGGGTGTAGCGATCGCGCATTTCGGCGCTGGGCTCGCCGATCGCCATGGTCCGGGTGATGTCGGTGGTGCCGTCCTCATATTGCCCGCCGGAATCGACCAGCAGGATGCCGGGCTCGATGGGGCGGTTGCTCGCCTCGGTGACGCGGTAATGCGGGAGGGCCGCATTGGGGCCGGCGCCGGCGATGGTGGTGAAGGAGACGTCCTTAAGCAGCCCGGTCTTAAGCCGCTCGGCTTCGAGCGCCGCGACCGCGTCGATCTCGGTCAGACCGCCCTTGGGTGCCTCGCGCGCGATCCAGGACAGGAAGCGCACCATGGCCGCGCCATCGCGCAGATGGGCGGCGCGGGCGCCGGCGAGTTCGGCGTCGTTCTTGCGCGCCTTCATCAGGGCGATCGGGTCCGTGCCCGCATCGGGCGTGCCGCCGGCCTCGCGGATGAGGCTGGCGAGTGCGGACGCGGCGGTCGTCGCGTCGAGCCTGACTTTTGCTCCCGCCGCGCCCAGCGCCGCGAGCTGCGTCGTCAGGGCGGCCGGCGGCGCGATCTCGCCGACCGCGCCGATGGCGTCGCCGGCCTCGTTGGTGATCTTCTCCGGCGCCAGGAAGACGGTCGGGCGGCCCTCGCGCGGCACGATGGCGTAGCCCAGCGGCAGGGGCGTGTGCTCGACATCGCCGCCGCGGATGTTGAAGGTCCAGGCCAGCGCATGCGGGTCCGAGACGACGAGCGCGTCGACCTTCGCCTTCGTCAGCGCCTCCTGGATGCGGGCGAGCTTTGAGGCGGCATCCTCCCCGGCGAAATCGCCGCGATGGGCCTTTACGGCAGCGGCGGGGGGCGCCGGCCTGTCGCGCCAGATCGCATCGACCGGGTTCTGCGCCAGCGCGACGAGCGAGCCGCCGGCCGCGGCTGCTGCCTTCGCCAGCTTCGCGACGCCGTCGACCGTGTGCAACCAGGGATCGTAGCCGAGCCGCCCGCCGGCCGGCAGGTTCTGCTCAATCCAGCGATCGAGCGGCGTCTCTTCCATCCGCGTCGGCGTGACGATGTTCGTGTCGGTCTGCTCCTGGGACTGGATGGTGTAGCGGCCATCGACGATCAGCGCCGCCCTGTCGGCGAGGATGATCGCGTTGCCTGCCGAGCCGGTGAAGCCGGTGAGCCAGGCGAGGCGGGCCATATGGGCGGGGACGTATTCGCCCTGGTGCTCGTCGGCGCGCGGCACGATGAAGCCCGCCAAGCCCTGCCTTGCGAGTTCCTGCCGCAGCGCCGCGATGCGCGGCGCGACCTGGGCGGGATCGGTCGGCTCGGAGAAGGTCTGGAAACGGCAGGTGGGGAGGGCGGCAGGCGATTCGGGCATCGGGAGGGTCCGGTTGAGCTTTGCGCCATCGTCGCGGCTGCCGGCGGCGATGGCGAGTCGAAATGCCGGGCTGCGGCCCATCAGGACCCACGAGACAGCCGCCGCAAAAGCAGGCTTCTGCCGCATCGTTATGCGAATTCGTCAATCGTTAATGAAAACCTGCGGTACGCATGCGTCAGGCGCATATCTCGCATCTGCGAAATCCCCTTTTCGCAAGTGCGAAGACGTACCACTTTGGTCGCATAAGAGAACGAGGAAGCGACCGGGACTGTCCTTCGTTTCGATTGAGGAGATGGATCCCTATGACCTATGTGCTGAACGACACCTCCGTCCTGCCTGCGACCGAGGTCAAGCAGACTGCCGCCGCTTCGGCAGGCCCCGGCTTCTGGCAGCGCCTTTACGCTGCGATGATCGAGAGCCGCCGCCGCTCGGCGCTGCGCGAACTGCGCGCCTACAGCTACCGCATCAACGAATCCGGCATCCTGCTCGGCGGCATTCCCGCCACCACGCTGTCGAGCGACGAGACGCTGCCCTTCAACCGGTGAGCGCCGTGCTGTCCGGCGCATGACGCGCCGGAGCCTCCCATTCCGCGCCGGCCTCCGGCGCTTTCAAGGACCAAGACCATGATCGCCATGATCAAGCATGTTTACGAGACCATCATCGACGCCGCGAAGTTCACCTCCGCCGTCTGGCACGACGCCCGCGCGATGCAGGCGGAGGCCGAGGCCAAGTACGGCCATATCGGCTTCTGATCGCGATCCTTCGCGATGCTGGCTGCCTGACGCGACGTTCTGCGCTTCCGGTGCTCACGGACGAAAGTCCGCTCCGCTCCGGTTCTCGAACGCCGCGCCATTCGGCTCAGCCTGGCGAAGGATCGGCTGCCGGCGACCTTGAATGAGGTCGGCGCGGTTGAGTGACTATCGAAGGTGGCGTGGCCTGGGGGCTGCGCCGCCTTTTTTCATGACCAGGGTCGCCCAGCCTTCGCGCAGCGACTGGCGGGCGAGAGAGAGCCCCTGGTGCCGGTAGGTCGAGACGACACCGGCGACGTCCATCGCGAGGAGGCCGGAGAGGATGACGGTGCCGTCGTCCGACAGCACTCGCGCGATCGAGGGGGCGAGGCGCTTCAGCGGCCCAGCGAGGATGTTGGCGAAGACGAGGTCGAAATGGCCCGGTCTGTTCGCCCGCGCGTGACGCAGGCCCGGTGCGACATAGAGATCGAGCGCGTGGGGCGCGTGGTTGACGCGGGCGTTGTGGGCGGCGACCTCGACCGCGATGGCGTCGATGTCGCCGGCGACGACCTTGCGCTTGGTTTGCTTGGCGAGCGCCAGCGCGAGAATGCCGGTGCCGGTGCCGACATCGATGGCGTTTCGCGGGCGACGGCGCTTCAGTTCGGCGTCGAGCGCGAGCAGGCAGCCGGCGGTCGTGCCGTGATGGCCCGTGCCGAAGGCGAGCGCGGCGGGAATCTCGATGCCGACATCGTTGATGCGCACGGCGTCGCGGTCATGCGCGCCATGGACGAGGACGCGACCGGCGCGAACGGGTTTCAGCCCGTCGAGGCTGGCGGCGACCCAGTCCTGCTGGTTGACCGTCTCGAAGGGCGTGGTGTCGATCACATCGCCGACGATCGGCCGCAGCATGTCGCGCACGGCCTCCTCGTCGGGATGAACAGCGAAGTAGATCTCGACTTTCCAGGGCGCGTTCAGCGAGAGCGTGGTGACGCCGGTCTCGATCTCGAAGGCCGAGATCGCGGTTTCGGTGGGGTCGAAGACCTCGCCCAGCAGTTCGGTCAGCGCGCGCGCCTTTTCACCGCTGGTCGAGAGTTCGAGGACGGTCGCGACCGTCGATGGCAGAAGACCTTCACGCATGAGCGGGGGATTAGCAGGCGCGCGGGCCGTTGTCATGGCCCGCCATGTCGGCCCCCGCGTCATGGTCGGGCTTGACCCGACCATCTCGGAAACCAGTGCTGTCTGGTTTAAAAGATTCTCGGTTCAGGCTCGAGAATGACGCGGGGGTCCTTGCCGATCAGTGCCGGCTGTTCACCATCGCGAAGACGCCGGCGAAATTGCCGTTTTCTTCTGCGAAGCGCAGGGGCTTGCAGCGCTCGACGATCACCTCGCCGGAGGTGGGGGTGTCTTCGAGGATCGCCATCACCTCGTCGGTGAAGTCGGCGAGCGGCATGGCATCAGGGTCGGTCAACTGGTGCGCGCCGAGGAGTTCGGTCTGCACGTAAGGTGGCGCGATCTCGACGACCTCGACCGAGGTGTCCTTAAGCTGATGGCGCAGCGCCATCGACCAGGAATGGATCGCCGCCTTGGTGGCGGAGTAGGTCGGGGTCGCAGCCAGGGGCACGAAGGCAAGGCCTGACGAGACGGTGACGACCGAGGCGCGCGGCCGGGCGAGCAGATGCGGCAGCAGCGCGGCCGTCAGCCGGATCGGCCCGAGCAGATTGGTCGCGATCGTCTCCTCGGCGATGGCCAGATCGACATGCGTCTCCGGTTTCATGATGCCGGCATTGTGGATGACGACGTCGAGCGCCGGAAAGCGCGTGACGGCCTCACGGGCAAAAGCTGCGATGTCCGCCTTGTCCTGAATGTCGAGCAGCATCGACGCGATGCCGGGATTGGCCTGCGTGACTTCGTCGAGCACGCGCTCGCGGCGGCCGGCGATGATGACGCTGTTGCCCTTCGCGTGCAGCGCTTCGGCCAGGGCGCGGCCGATGCCGCTGCCGCCGCCGGTGATGAGGATGGTGTTGCCGGTGATGTTCATCGCAAGGCCCTTTCTCGGTTGCGTCCGACACAGCTAGGGCCGATGCTCTCCATTCGAAAGAAGGCACCTGAAAGTGCCATAGGCACCCAAAGGAGAGCGTCGCATGCAGATGATCCGCGAGGCCGTGGAGGCGATGCGCGAACAGGGCCGGCTGGTCCATCCCGCGGTCGCGCCGGAGGTCGAGGCGCTGGTGCGGGACGTGATCGGCCAGGTCGCTGACAAATGGACCATGCTGATCCTGGAGGCGCTGGAGGAACACGGCACGCTGCGCTTCCGCCAGATCGGGCGGACCGTCGGCGGCATCAGCCAGAAAATGCTGACCAAGACGCTGCGGCAGATGGAATGCGACGGGCTGATCACCCGGATCGTCCATCCGGTGATCCCGCCGCATGTCGATTACACGATGACCGAGATCGGCCGCGAGCTGACGGCGGCGTTCTGCGGGGTCTGGGTCTGGGCGGAGACCTATCACGCGCAGGTCGAGGCGGCGCGCCGGGCGTTCAAGGCGCGGGAGGGGCGGTGAAGCTGCTCAGACAACCGCGCCGTCATCCTGGGCTTCGCGCAGCGAAGTCCCGGGATCTATCATAGGATGGGACATCGCTCGATGATGGATCCCGGATCGGCGCCGCTTTCGCGGCTTGTCCGGGATGACGGGGCGGCTTGACCTACCGCGCGTTAAGGCCCTCGCAGCGCAGTTGGTCACGGCCCGCCTCATAGCGGCGGCGGTTGCCATAGCGCATATTTTTGTGATCGGGGCAGCAGCCATTCGCCTTGTGCGGCTTGCAGAGCAGGCAGCCGGCGCGGGCTGATTTCGGGCGTTTGCGCTTGTGGTGCATCAGCAGCTCCCCGCTTTATTTGTGTGGTCCCTGGTGCTATGGTGCCGTGGTCGAGGCTGGATCGCGGCATGGCAGCCGTTTACGCATTTAAGCCGTTTGCCCGCTATGCACGCAAGGCGGGTATCAGCGACTCGCTGTTGTGTCGTGCGGCCAGGGACATTGCGGCTGGGCGGATCGACGCCGACCTCGGCGGCGGCGTTATCAAGCAGCGGGTGGCGCGGGAGGGCGAAGGCCGGTCAGGAGGGTTTCGGACGATCGTGCTGTTTCGCTCGGGCACAGATCTGTTCTTCATCCGGGGCTTTGCGAAGAACGAGAGAGACAACATCACGGCCGTGGAACTGGCACTGTTCAAGAAAGCCAGTGCGGTGACACTGCGTTTATCGCAGACCGATATCGCGGTGGCGATCGCCGCCGGGGAGATCATCGCGATCGATTGCGAGGGTGTATCATGATGCTCAGACGGCCCAAGGCGGCGACACGGACGCTCGCGATCCTCCATGAGACGATGAGCGGTTTGCACAAGGCCGGGGTGCTAGACCGCGAAACGATGCGGGAGTTCGACGCGGGCTGCCTCGCGCCGGTCGAAAAACTCGAGCCCGACGCCATCAAGGCCCTGCGGGAGCGCGAGCGCATCTCTCAGCCTGTCTTCGCCCATTACCTGAACGTCAGCAAAGGCACGGTCAGCAAATGGGAACGCGGCGAGAAAACGCCGGACGGGGCCTCACTGAAGCTGCTGAACCTGGTGATGCGGAAGGGGCTGGAGGGGATTATGTGAGGGAACCGCCCGAGCAGCTCACCCCGCCTTCTGCACGAAGCTATCCAGCACCATCTTCCGTCCGGCCTTGTCGAAATCCACCGTCAGCTTGTTGCCGTCGACGCTGGCGACCGAGCCGGGGCCGAATTTGACGTGGAAGACGCGGGCGCCTTCGTCATAGGCCGAGGAGCCCGAGGATTTGGCGGTGAGTTCGCCCTCGATCAGGAGGGGGCCGCGCTGGCGGGTGTTGCCGAAGCCACTCTGGCCGAAACTGGCGCCGTTTTCGGAGAAGCCGCTTCCCCTGGCCTTGCTCTCCTGGGCGCGCTGCCAGCCGGGCGTGTTGTAGGAGGAGCCGAAGCTCTCCATCCGGTCGAAGCGCGAGGCGCCATAGCCGCCCTGCGAATAGTTGGATGCCGCCTGGACGACCTCGACATGCTCCTCGGGCAGTTCGTCGATGAAGCGCGAGGGCAGGCTCGACTGCCAGAGCCCGTGGATGCGACGGTTGGAGGCGAAATAGAGCTTCAGCCGCTTGCGGGCGCGGGTCAGGCCGACATGGGCGAGGCGGCGCTCCTCCTCCAGCCCGGCGCGGCCGCTCTCGTCGAGCGCGCGTTGGTTGGGGAACAGCCCTTCCTCCCAGCCGGGTAGGAAGACGGTGTCGAACTCCAGCCCCTTGGCGCCATGCAGCGTCATGATCGAGACACGCTCGGCACTGTCGCCGCTGTCGGCGTCCATCACCAGGGAGACGTGTTCGAGGAAGGCCGGCAAATCAGGGAACTCGTCGAGCGAGCGCACCAGCTCCTTAAGGTTTTCGAGTCGGCCGGCGGCGTCTGCCGAGCGGTCCTTCTGCCACATCTCGGTGTAGCCGCTCTCCTCCAGCACGAGCTCGGCAAGCTCGCCCTGCGGCATGTGCTCGGCGCGCTTCGACCAGCGGCCGAAGGCCTCGACGAGTTCGCGCAGGCTCGTGCGCGCCTTGGGCTTGAGCTCGTCACTCTCGACGATGGCGCGGGCCGATTGCAGCAGCGAGAAGCCGGTCGCGCGGGCGTGGTTGTGCAGGATCTGGATGGTGGCGTCGCCCAGCCCGCGCTTGGGCTGGTTGACGATGCGCTCGAAGGCGAGGTCGTCGGTGGGCGAGACGACGCAGCGCAGATAGGCCATGGCGTCGCGGATCTCGGCGCGCTCGTAGAATCGCGGGCCGCCGATGACGCGATAGGGCACGCCGGTCTGGACGAAGCGCTCCTCCAGCTCGCGCATCTGGGCGGAGATGCGCACCAGCACGGCGATCTCGGCGAGGTTGTCGCCCTTGAGCTGCATCGCCTCGATCTCGTCGGTGATCAGCCGCGCCTCTTCCTGGCTGTCCCAGGCGCCGGTGATGGTGACCTTCTCGCCGAGTTCGTCCTCGGTGCGCAGGGTCTTGCCCAGCCGCGTCTCGTTGCGGGCGATCAGCTTCGAGGCGGTGGCGAGGATATGGCCGGTCGAGCGGTAGTTGCGCTCCAGCCGGATCACGGTGGCGCCGGGAAAATCGTGTTCGAAGCGCAGGATGTTGTCGACCTCGGCGCCGCGCCAGCCATAGATCGACTGGTCGTCGTCACCGACGCAGGCGATGTTGCGGCGGCCCTGGGCGAGCAGGCGCAGCCACAGATACTGCGCCGTGTTGGTGTCCTGATACTCGTCGACGAGGATGTAGCGGAAGCGCTCGTGATAGAGGCTGAGCACATCGGCATGCTCACGAAACAGCGTCAGGCAGTGCAGCAGCAGATCGCCAAAATCGACGGCATTCAGCGTCTTCAGCCGGTCCTGATAGGCGGCATAGAGCTTGCCGCCCTTGCCATTGCCGAAGACGGCGGCCTCGCCCGGCGCGACGTCCTTCGGTGCGAGCCCGCGGTTCTTCCAGGAATCGATGAAGCCGGAGAGCATGCGCGCCGGCCAGCGCTTTTCGTCGATGCCCTCGGCCTGGATCACCTGCTTCATCAGCCGGATCTGGTCGTCGGTGTCGAGGATGGTGAAGTCGCTGCGCAGATCGAGCAGTTCGGCGTGGCGGCGCAGGATCTTGGCGGAGATCGAGTGGAAGGTGCCCAGCCACGGCATGCCCTCGGCGACCGCGCCGACGAGATGGCCGATGCGCTCCTTCATCTCGCGCGCGGCCTTGTTGGTGAAGGTCACCGAGAGGATCTGCGAGGGGAAGGCGCGGTTGGTCGCGATCAGATGGGCGATGCGGGTGGTGAGCACGCGGGTCTTGCCGGTGCCGGCGCCGGCCAGCACCAGCACGGGCCCGTCGGTGGCCTCGACCGCCTGGCGCTGCTCCGGGTTCAGCCCCGCGAGATAGCCGGCCGCGGGCGCGGCCTGGGCGCGCTCGGCGAGGCCGCCGGGGCGGGGCAGGGGGGCGGAGGTGATGCTGTTGTCTGACAAGACCGGCGCTGCTCGTGCGTGATTCGTTCACGGTCAATATAGGGGCAGGTGGTCGTGATTGCGCCCTCGGAACGCGACTTTCAGCCTTTGCGACGTGGCTTGGCGATGGGGCCCCTCTGGGGCATCGTTGGCATCAGCCCTGACGAGGATTCCATGAGCCGTCCCACGACCCCCCTGCTGCGCCTCGCCGCCCTTGTCCTGCTCGCCGCGCCACTGGCAGCCGGAGCCCAGACGCGCACGGCCCCCGATCCGCTGGCCGATTGCGAGCGCTTCGCGTTGGCCGAGTCGAAGCGCGACGGTGGCACGCTGAAAGCGGTGCGGATCGAGCGCGGCGACAGCCTGATCGAGAACCGCTTCGACAAGAAGATCGGCGGGCAGCATGTCGCGACCGAATACATCGCCTTCGCCGCCGTCGAGGATGCCGGGGGCAAGCGCCGCGCGCGGGTGGTCTGCCTGCATGCGGGCACGCCGGCCAACCGGGCGGTCTATTTTGTCGAGGTGCCGACCGAGCGCTGAACCACGCCCTGAGCTGCGCCGTCAGGACTGCCCGCCGCCGGCCTCCGCACCCCAGAGCTCCCTGAGACGGCTGTCGCGGCCGCAGCCGCCGCGGTAGATCTTGTAGCGGATCGGGTTGTTCAGATAGTAATCCTGGTGATAATCCTCGGCCGGATAGAAGGTCGTCTGCGCGACGATCTCGGTCGTGATCCTGGATTTGAACCGGCCCGACTTCTCGAGTTCGGCCTTCGAGGCCTCGGCCTGCGACTTTTCCTGCTCCGAGCCGTAATAGATGCCCGCGCGATACTGGCTGCCCCTGTCGCAAAACTGGGCATTGGCGGTCAGCGGATCGTGGTTGCGCCAGAAGACCTGCAGCAGCTTGCTGTAGGAAACCTTCGCCGGGTCGTAGACGATCTTCACCGCCTCGGTGTGCCCGGTCTTGCCGGCCGAGACCTCCTTGTAGGTCGGGTCGACGGTGTGCCCGCTGGTGTAGCCGGAGGTCGTCGAGATCACGCCTGGCAGCGCGTCGAAGGGCGGCTCCATGCACCAGAAGCAGCCGCCGGCGAAGATCGCCGTGGCGGTCGCGGGATCGGCGGGCTGCTGGGCGAGGCCGGGCGACGACAGGCCAAGCCCTGCCGCCACGGCAAGCCCGGCGAGGAGGGTGCGGCGCGTCCCCATTTCAGACCTGCGAGCCGTCTGCGGGTTCGAAATTCATCGCGACGCCGTTGATGCAGTAGCGCAAGCCCGTCGGGGGCGGGCCGTCCGGGAAGACATGGCCGAGATGGCCGCCGCAATTGGCGCAGTGGACCTCGGTGCGGACCATGCCGAACTTGCGGTCCTCGGTGGTCCCGACGGCGCCCTCCAGCGGCTCGTTGAAGCTCGGCCAGCCGGTGCCGCTCTCGAATTTGGTGAGGTTGCGGAAGAGCGGCTGGTCGCAACCGGCGCAGGAGAAGGTGCCGGGGCGCTTCTCGTAGTTCAGGGCGCAGGAGCCGGGGCGCTCCGTGCCATGGCCGCGCAGCACGTGATACTGCTCCGGCGTCAGCTTGGCGCGCCATTCGGCGTCGCTGAGCTCGTAGGGGTAGGGCTCCCGGGGCGCCTGGCTGCCGCCGAACATGCTCATCAGTCCCATTCCCGCTCTCCCTTTCGCGCGTTCCGCAGTTATCCGTTCGCACAGGATATGGGGAGCGGGCGGGCGGTTGTCAGCAGCGCCGGGCGCGCGGCAGTGTCACGATGCCGTTGACGCTCAGGCGTTGTCGCCGGCAATCGCGGCGATGACGGCGTCCGTGACCTCCCGCGTCGTCGCCTTGCCGCCGAGATCGGGCGTGTGGAAGGCGGGATCGGCCGTCACCCGCTCGATCGCCCGCATCAGCCGGGCCGAAGCCGCAGGCTCGCCGAGATGGTCGAGCATCATCGTCGCCGTCCAGAAGGTGCCGATCGGGTTGGCGATGCCCTGGCCGGCGATGTCGAAGGCCGAGCCGTGGATCGGCTCGAACATCGAGGGGAAGGCGCGTTCGGGGTTGAGATTGGCCGTCGGCGCGATGCCGAGCGAGCCGGCGAGCGCGGCGGCAAGATCCGACAGGATGTCGGCATGGAGATTGGTCGCGACGATGGTGTCGAGGCTGCCGGGCTTGATCACCATGCGCATGGTCATGGCGTCGACCAGCATCTTGTCCCAGGTCACGTCGGGAAACTCGGCTGCGACTTCGGCGGCGATCTCATCCCACATCACCATGGCGTGGCGCTGGGCGTTCGACTTGGTGACGACGGTGAGCAGCTTGCGCGGCCGTGCCTGCGCCAGCCTGAAGGCGTAGCGGATGATGCGGGCGACGCCGTGGCGCGTCATCATCGAGACGTCGGTCGCGACCTCCTCGGGGAAGCCCTTGTGCACGCGCCCGCCGACGCCGGCATATTCGCCTTCCGAGTTCTCGCGCACGATCACCCAGTCCAGCTCCGGCCCCGAGACGTGGCGCAGCGGCGAGGTGATGCCGGGTAGCACGCGGGTGGGGCGGACATTGGCGTATTGGTCGAAGGGCTGGCAGATCGCCAGCCGCAGACCCCAAAGCGTGATGTGATCGGGAACACCGGGCGCGCCGACGGCGCCAAAGAAGATCGCGTCGTGGCTCTTGATCTGGTCGCGCCCGTCTTCCGGCATCATCAGGCCGGTGCGCTTGTAGTAGTCCGAGCCCCAGTCGAAATGGTCGAACGCGAAGCCGAAGGAGCCGTCGCGCTTGGCCAGGGCCTCAAGTACCTCGATGCCGGCCGCGATGACCTCGACGCCGATGCCGTCGCCCGGGATGGCTGCGATGCGGTGGGTCTTCATGGCGCCTGTCTCCTCCAACTTGTCCTTGACGCGTCTTTGCGAGCGAAGCCGCTGCAAGTCAAGAATGCATTGCAGCTTCCATGGAAGCTGCTAGCTTCCGGCGGGGAGGGTGCGAGATGGTGCTGCGCGGCAAGGCGATGGAGCCGGTGGGGGAACGGGGTGAGAGCCTCGTCGATGCCGCCTATGGCGCTCTCAAGCACGCGATCCGCGAGAGCGTCTTCGCGCCCGGCTACCAGGCTTCAGCCGGTGAACTGGCGCTGCGGCTCGGTGTCAGCCGGACGCCGGTTCATGAGGCGGCGCTGCGGCTGCAGGAGGAGGGGCTCGTCCGCATCCTCCCCAAGCGCGGCATCCTGATCTGCGCGCTCGCCCCCCATGACATCGCCGAGATCTACGAGGTGCTGATCGCGATCGAGGCCGGCGCGGCCGAGCTTTCGGCGCGGCTGCCGGACGCGGCGCGCCTCGCGCTGGCCGATGATCTCGACCGGGCCACCAGCGAGATGGGGCAGGCTCTCGCCGCCGGCGACCTGGCCGCCTGGGGGCATGCCGACGAGGCGTTCCACAGGCTGCTCGTCGAGGGCTGCGGCAATGGCCGCTTCGCGCGGATCATCCAGACGGTCAACGACCAGTCGCACCGCGCCCGCATGCTGACCCTGAGGCTGCGGCCGCGCCTGCCAGCCTCCGAGGCGGAGCATCGCGACACCAGCGAAGCGATCCGGCGCGGCCTGCCGGGTCTGGCCCGCGAGGCGGCGCGCCGGCACCGCATCCGCGCGCGCGACGATTTGCTGCCGCTGATCGAGAGCGTGGGCCTTCGGCACATGTGAGCCGTCGGCCCGTTCCAACCATCCCAGACCGCGGCCAACGCGGCATCAACTCACGGAGGAAACTATGCGTCACCTGATCCTGGCCCTCGGGGCCGCTTTCGCCATGGCCGCGGTACCCGCGGCCGCGCAAACCTATCCCGCTCGGTCGATCACGATGATCGTGCCCTTCGCCGCGGGCGGGCCGACCGACGTGATCGCCCGCATCGTCTCCGACCATATGAGCCGCACGCTCGGCCAGTCGATCGTGGTCGAGAACGTCGCGGGCGCCGGCGGCACGACCGGGTCGCTGCGCGTCGCCCGCGCCACGCCCGACGGCTACACCGTGATGATGGGCAATCTCGGCACGCATTCGGCTTCGGTGGGGCTCTATCCCAACCTCGCCTATGATCCGCGCACCGACTTCGCCCCGGTGATCAACACGGCGGGAACGCCGATGCTGATTTCAGCGCATAAGGATTTTCCGGCGAACACCTTCCAGGAGTTCGTCGCCCTGCTGAAGGCCAACCCGTCGAAGTACAATTACGGCCATGGCGGCATCGGCTCGACCTCGCATCTGACCTGCGTGTTCTTCCACCATCTGATCAAGGCGCCGGTGCAGCAGGTGCCGTTCCGCGGTTCGGGCCCGGCGATGAACGCGCTGCTCGCCAAGCAGCTCGACTATGTCTGCGACCAGACGGTGGGCATCGTGCCGCAGCTGACCCAGCTGAAGACCTATGTCGTCGCCACGCCCAGCCGCCTCGACGTCGCCAAGGACGTGCCGACGAGCACCGAGGGGGGGCTGCCTGAATTCCAGGCCGTGGGCTGGAACGCGATCTTCGCGCCCAAGGACACGCCCAGGGAGATCGTCGATCGCCTCAACGCCGCCGGCCGCGCCGCGCTGGCCGATGCCGGCGTCCGGGCCAGGCTGCTCGAACTCGGCTGCATCATTCCCGACGACGCCGGCCAGAGCGCTGCGGCGCTCGCCGCGCATGTGCGCGCCGAGGTCGACAAATGGACGCCGGTGATCAAGGCGGCCGGCGTGACCGCGCAGTAACGGCGGCGGCTGCGGGCCGTCACCCAAGCGTCATGCGACTCCACTAGTCGGCTCGCCATCGAAGGATGGCGAGCGAGGGCCAGGTGACGCAGCATGTGACGCAGACGGCCCGCACGGTCCGGCGTACCACCAGCATCGGGCTGACCACGGCGGTCCACCGCAACAAGCCGCTTTCGAAAGCGGGGTTGCTGGAGCGGATGTTCACACTGGCCTTTTCGGGGCTGGTCTATCCGCAGATCTGGGAGGACCCGGTCGTCGACATGGAGGCCTTGCGCCTCACCGCCGACGACCATGTCGTCGCGATCGCCTCGGGCTCCTGCAATGTGCTGTCCTATCTGACGGCCGATCCCGCGAAGATCAGCGCGATCGACCTCAACGGCGCCCATATCGCGCTCGGCAAGCTGAAGCTCGCGGCGCTGGCGCAGATGACCCGCCATGACGAGTTCCTGCGCTTCTTCGGGCAGGCGCAGTCCGCCGACAATGTCGCCTGCTACCACCGCCTGATCGCGCCGCATCTCGACGCGACCTCGCGCAGCTACTGGGAAGGGCGGGGGCTGGACGGGCGCCGCCGCATCGGCATGTTCGCCCGCAATGTCTATCGCTTCGGTCTGCTCGGGCGCTTCATCGGCGCGGGCCATCTGCTCGGCCGGGCGCTCGGCTGCGATCCCCGCAAGATGCTGGAGGCGCGCGATATGGCCGAGCAGCGCGTGCTGTTCGAGCGGCATGTCGCGCCGGTCTTCGACAAGCCCTTCGTGCGCTGGCTGATTCGCCAGCCGGCCTCGCTCTACGGGCTCGGCATCCCGCCGGCGCAGTACAAGGCGCTCGCCGCCGACGGCTCAGACGGTATCCGTGGTGCGCTCTATGACAGGATGGAGCGTCTTGCCTGCGGCTTCGACCTGAAGACCAACTACTTCGCCTGCCAGGCTTTCGGGCGCAGCTATGAGCCGGGCCCGGAGGCCGCGCTGCCGCCCTATTTGCAGCGTCAGAATTTCGAGCGGGTCAAGACGCGCTCCAACCGCGTCGCCTATCACCAGAGCGCCATCACGGCCTTCCTCGAGGACCAGCCGGCCAAGAGCTGCGACGCCTATGTCCTGCTCGATGCGCAGGACTGGATGAACGATGCCGACCTGACCGCGCTGTGGTCGCAGATCACCCGCACGGCCAGGCCCGGCGCCCGCGTGATCTTCCGCACGGCGGCCGATGAGCGCCTGCTGCCCGGCCGGATCCCGGCCGAGATCCTCGAGCAGTGGCGCTACGAGGAGGCGACGAGCCGGGCGCTGTGTGCGCGCGACCGCTCGGCGATCTATGGCGGCTTCCATCTCTATGTGCTGCCGGGGGCGGCGGCGTGAGCGCGGCCGCGCCCGACACCGGCGCAGCAGGCCTGATGGATGCGATGTACCGCCACCAGCGGCACATCTATGACGCCAGCCGCAAATTCTACCTGCTCGGGCGCGATCGGCTGATCGAGGGGTTGGCGCCGCCGCCGGGCGGGACGGTCCTCGAGATCGGCTGCGGCACCGGCCGCAACCTGATCAAGATCGCGCAGGCCTATCCCGGGCGTGCCTGCTTCGGCCTCGACGTCTCCGCCGCGATGCTGGAGACGGCGCGGCAATCGGTGGCGCGGGCGGGCCTGACGGATCGCATCGTGCTGAAACAGGCCGATGCGACGGCGTTCGAGCCCCGGGCGCTGTTCGGCCAGGCCGGCTTCGACCGCATCGTGATCTCCTACGCGCTCTCGATGATCCCACCCTGGCAGGGCGTGGTCGAAGAGGCGCTGCGGCGTCTGTCGCCGGGCGGTGAGCTGCACATCGTCGATTTCGGCGACCAGGCGGGGCTGCCGACGCCGTTCCGGGCTTTGCTGAACCACTGGCTCGCCCTGTTCCAGGTAACGCCTCGCGGCGAGCTGGCTGCCGTGCTCGACGAGGCGGCACGCGCAAGCGGGGCCGGCGTCACGGTCGAGCCCCTGCATCGCGGCTATGCCGTGCTGGCGACCTTGCGCAGCACGGCCTGACGCGCGTCAGGAGACCTGGACGCCCTTCCAGAAGGCGATGCGGCCCTTGATCTCGGCGGCGGCCGCCTTGGGCTCGGGGTAATACCAGGCCGCGTCGCGGTTCTCTTTCCCGTCGACGACGATGGAATGGTAGTTCGCCGTGCCCTTCCAGCCGCAGACGGTGGTGGTGTCGCTCGGCTTCAGGACATCGGGGCGGATCGAAAAATCGGGGAAATAGTGGTTGCCCTCGATCACGACCGTGTCGTCGGATTCGGCGATGATGGTGTCGTTCCAGACGGCTTTGACCATGGCGCGCTCCTGATCGTTGTTTTTGTCGAGGAGAGGTGGGAGCGCTGCCGCCGCTTTGCCAGTCTCCCGTGTCGTGCTGGACGGTTTGCCGCGGCCCGTGCTAGCGCCGAGGCATGGGAGTGACGATCGATCCTGCGGCTCAGGCCGGTTTCCAGCGCCTGCGCGGCCGCCTGCGCCAGCTTTACCACGGTCGCTCGCCGGCGGCGATGCGCTTCCAGATGGCGACCGCGATCGTCGATGTCGTGATCATCGCCTTCTTCATCGCGACCCCGCTGATCCGCGACAGGCCGTCCTTCCTGTGGATCGACTATTCGATCGCCGCGATCCTGGCGCTCGAGATCGTGGCGCGGATGCTGGCGGCCTCGCATGTCCTCCGCCTGCTGCGGCAGCCGACGATGCTGCTCGACCTGTTCATCCTGGCGACGCTGCTGGCGCCGGATTCGCTGGAGAATTTCGGCTTCCTGCGCATTTTGAGGCTTTGGTCGCTGTCGAAGCGCGGCTCGCTCTGGATGCAGCTGCGCCGCACGCGGTTCCGCGAATGGGAGGACGCCGCGCGCGCGGTGATCAACCTGACGACCTTTCTCTTCGTCGTCAGCGGTTTCATCTACAGCTTCTTCTTCACTGGACGGCCGGGCATCGAGGGCTATGTCGATGCGCTCTATTTCACGGTCACGACGATGACGACGACCGGGTTCGGCGACATCGTCCTGCCCGGCATCGCCGGCAAGCTGACGGCGATCGTGGTCATGATCGTCGGCATCTCGCTGTTCGTGCGGCTTGCGCAGGCGGTGTTCCGGCCCAACAAGGTGACGTTTCCCTGCCCGCAATGCGGTTTGCAGCGCCATGAGCCCGACGCAGTGCACTGCAAGGCCTGCGGCATGATGCTGTGCATTCCCGATCCGGACTGAGAGAGCGGGCGGGCCGGCGAGGGCGCGCGATCAGTGCCGCGTTTCGGTCTCGCGCTCGCCTGTCATGCCCTCGACCGTGATCGCGGTCTTCTGCGGCATGCCGATGATCCGGCCGATCGTCGCCGGCAGCGGCATCATGCTGTGGGCCGCTTTCATCAGCGCGATGTTTGCGAGGATGTCGGCCGGGAAGGGGCAGACCTTGCGGGTGGTCAGATCGACATGGAGCGAGAGGTTCTCGCTGGTGGCCGCGAGCCAGCCCTCGGTGGCATGCCGCATCTCCAGATAATAATGCAGCCGCTTGTCGTCGAAGGCGATGAGCTGGGCGGTGACCCGGACCTGGTCGCTCTCGGTCAGCTCGCGCTTGTAGAGGATGTGGCACTCGGCCGTGAAGGTCGAGGCGTGGCGGGTGTCGACATAGTGCTGGTGGAGACCGACCAGCGAAAACACCTCGTCCACGGCGCGGTCGAACATCACATGGTAATAGGCCATGTTGAGATGGCCGTTATAGTCGATCCATTGCGGCTCGACCCGCATCGCCGAAGACACGAAGGGCGCGAAAAACAGCACGGGGCTGCGGGTGTCGTCTTTCATGGCCGCCTCCCTCTGTCGGAGCCTCGCTGGCTCACGCGTTCCGTCCTGCGCCGGCCTCCCCCGCAGAGCGCCGCGTCGCGCCTGCCCGTTGCCTGCCGCGATGGTCTGTCATACTGCATGATGAGCCGTCGTCAGCCCGGTGAGAGACCGCCGAACCGGCCGGCGCCGTGGTGCCGCCCGGATCGTAACGGTCTGCAAAACCGAACTGTTTCAAGTCTAATCTCCAGAGCCGGATGTTGACAATGAGTTTGCCCGCCACTGTCGCGCATGAAGCCCCCGCACCGGCCGCCACGCTGCCGCCCTCGCCGGAATCCGTCGCCGCCGTGACCCGGGCCTTGGCGGCGGCCTTCGGCAACCGGCTGGTGACGAGCCTGGCGGTGCGCCAGCAGCACGGCCACACGCTGACCTGGATCCCGAATCAGGCGCCCGATGCGGTGGTGTTTCCGCACAGCACGCAGGAGGTCTCGCAGATCGTGCAGCTCTGCGCCCAGCATGGCGTGCCCGCCATCGCCTTCGGGACCGGCACCTCGCTGGAGGGGCATGTGAACGCGCCCTTCGGCGGCGTCTGCATCGACATGAGCCAGATGAAGGCGATCGTCGCGGTGCATGCCGAGGATCTCGACTGCGTCGTCGAGGCGGGCGTCACCCGCAAGGAGCTGAACGAGCACCTGCGCGACATGGGGCTGATGTTCCCGATCGATCCCGGCGCCGACGCCTCGCTCGGCGGCATGGCGGCGACGCGGGCCTCTGGCACCAACGCGGTGCGCTACGGCACGATGAAGGACAATGTCCTGGCGCTGACGGCGGTGATGGCGGACGGCTCGATCGTCAAGACCTCGACGCGGGCCCGCAAGACCTCGGCCGGCTACGACCTGACCCGCCTGCTGGTCGGCTCCGAGGGCACGCTCGGCATCATCACCGAGGTGACGCTGAAGCTGCACGGCATCCCCGAGGCGATCGCCGCGGGCGTCTGCCCGTTCCCCTCGATCAAGGCGGCCTGCGACACCGCCATCATGACGATCCAGACCGGCATCCCGGTGGCGCGCATCGAGCTTCTCGACGAGGTGATGATCCGGGGCTTCAACCTGCATTCCAAGCTCGGCCTGCCGGAGACGCCGATGCTGTTCGTCGAGTTCCACGGCACCGAGGCCTGGGTGAAGGAGCAGTCGGAACGCTTCGGCGAGATCGCAACCGAGCATGGCGGCGGCCCCTTCGACTGGGCGACCAAGGCCGAGGACCGGACCCGGCTCTGGGAAGCCCGCCACAACGGCTATTGGGCCGGTCGCGCGCTCAGGCCTGGCGCCGAGACGCTGGCGACCGATGTCTGCGTGCCGATCTCGCAGCTCGCGGAGTGCGTCGAGGAGACCAAGCGCGACATCGAGGCGAGCGGGCTGATCGCGCCCATCGCCGGCCATGTCGGCGACGGCAACTTCCACACCCAGCCTCTGCTCGACCTGTCCGATGCGGACGAGGTTGCGCGCGTCCAGGGTTTCCTCGACCGGCTGGTCAAGCGCGCGCTGGCCATGGGCGGCACCTGCACCGGCGAGCACGGCGTCGGCCAGAAGAAGATCAAGTATCTTGAGGCCGAGCACGGCGCCCCCGCCATGGCGGTGATGCGGACGCTGAAGCGTGCGCTCGATCCGCAGAACATCCTCAACCCCGGCAAGATTTTCGTTCTCTGACGGTGCGCCGGACGGACGGTTCGGCAAATTGTGCCGCATTGTCTGAAAATGTCGTGATCTCGCCGCGACTTGCCTGCATGATCCGGGTCGCCCCCCAGATGACGAGGATAGTGCCGGACGTTGCGTGAGACCCTGACAGTCCTGGCCGGCCTGCTGGTGCTGGCGCTGCTGGCCGCCCTGATCGGGCCCGGCTTCGTCGACTGGCGCGGCTACCGGCCCCAGTTCGAGGCGAGGCTCGGCAGCGCGCTCGGTGTCGAGACGCGCCTGGCCGGGGGAATCGGGCTGCGGCTGCTGCCGTCGCCGCGGCTGACGCTTCAGGATGTGCGCTTCGGCGGCACGACGCCCGATGCCAGCACGGCGTCCGTCGAGACGCTGACGGTCGAACTCGCGCTGTCGGCGCTGGCGCGGGGCGAGTTCCGCATCGCCGACGCCCGGGCGGACGGTGCGGTCTTGTCCGTCGTGCTCGACGATGCCGGTGCGGTCAGCCTGCCGGCGCGCACGGGCTCCGGCCTGCCGACGCAGACGAGCCTCGACCGGCTCGCGATCAGCCGGTCTGTCCTGGTCTGGCGCGAGGCCGGGCGGGAGCCCGTGACGATCGGCCCCGTTGCAGCCGAGGTTTCCGCCGTCAGCCTGTCGGGCCCGTGGCGGTTCGAGGGCGAGGCGGCCGGAGCGTCGGTTCGCATCACCACCGGCGCGCTGGAGCCTGACGGCAGGCTGCGCGCCAAGACCTTCGTCACTGGGCAGGACATCCAGTTCAGCTTCGATGGCCATCTGCTGCTGCCGGCGGAGAATGGCGCGAGCGGTCTCGGGCTGGACGGCGCGTTCACGCTGTCGCCGGGCGGCGCGCTCGCCGTGTCGGGCAAGGTCAGCGGCGGCAGCCGGCAACTGAGCGCGACAGGGCTCGTCCTCGACATCGCCGGGGGGGCGGCCCGGCTGGAAGGCGAGGGGCAGTTCCTGCCGGCGGCGGGAACGGGATCGCTGGCGCTGCGGGCGCGCCGGCTCGATCTCGACGGGCTGGCGGGTGCGCTGGCCGAGCGCGCCGGCTTCGAACGGGCCCTGCAGGCCCTGCCGGGGCATTTCGACATCGCGCTTGATCTCGACCAGATCCTCTGGCGCGGCGAGGATTTCTCAGCCTTCGGTCTGCGCGGGCGGCTGGATGGCAATGGCCTGACGCAGGCCACGGCGTCGGCGCGCATCGCCGGTGCGCTGCTCGGCGCCAGCGGTGCGGCCGACCCCCGAGGCCTGGCCGGCCGACTCAACGTCAAGGCCGAGGATGCGCGGCGGGTCGGGCTCGTGCTGGCCCGGGCGGGGCTTGATCCGGCGCTGGCCGACCTCGTCGGGGGGCTCGGCCAGATCGATGCGGAGGCGATCGGCGCCTGGGATGGCGCGCGCATCGGCCTGCAGCGGCTGATGGTGATCGGCTCGTCGGGCGTCCGGCTCGATCTGTCGGGCGACATCACCCCGCAGCGGCTGGCGGCCAGGGCGGTGCTGCAGGGCATCGATCTCAACACATTGCCGCCGGGCGAGAGCTTCGCCGGCCTGCTCGGCGCGCGTGACCTCGCGCTCGACCTCAACCTGACACAGGCGCGCTTCCGCAATGCGCCGCCGGGCTCGGCGAGCCTCGACCTGCGCCGCGAGGGCCCGGTCTGGCGCCTCAGCCGGCTGGCGATCGAGGGCTTCGGCGGCGTCAGCGTCGCGGGCTCGGGGGCGCTGCTGGCCGAGGGCGGGGAGATTGCCGGCCGCATCCGCGCGCCGCGCTTCGAGACGATCGCCGCGCTCGCCGGGCCGCTCCTGCCCGAGGCGGCGCGGCAGGGTCTGATGCGCGCCGGGGACGGGCTGTCGCGGCTCGATGCGGGCTTTCGCCTGACGCGGGCGCCTGCCGGCGACACCGGCCTCGTCGTCGAGGGTTCGGCTCAGGCCGGGCGCCTCTCGCTGACCGGGCGGCTCGATGGCAATGGGCGCTGGACGGGCGCGCGGCTGCGTTTCGACGTCGCCGACCGCCGCCAGATCTTTGTTGCGCTGGGGCTGCCGGCGCCCCGCCAGGGCGGGCCCGGCGACCTCGTGCTGGAGCAGAGCGCCAACCGGCTGGTCGGGACGCTCGCCGGCCCCGGCCTCTCGATCGTGCTGGAGAACGAGGCGGCGGCGGCGCGGCTGACGATCCAGGCCGACGGCATCGGGCAGCTACTGCCCGAAGGGGCCTCGCGGCTTCTGCCCGAGGGCCTGGTCGACGCCCATGCCCGCGTCGGTTTCGGCCCGGACGCCGTCACGCTCTACGACCTCGTCGTCAATCTGGGCCCCGCCGGGGCGCGCGGCGCCGTTGCTTTCGCCCGGGAGACGGGCCTGAGCGGCCGGCTTGCTCTGGCGGATGTCGATCTGCGCCGGCTGCTGGGCGCGGCGCTTGGTGCCGGTCCGGCGGGAGGAGCGACCTGGTCGACGACGCGATTTGGTGCAGCCGCCGGACTGCCCGATTTTCAGCTCGCGATCGAGGCCGCCGCGCTGGCCGCCGGCGACGGCATCGTCCTGCGCGATGCGCGCTTCGGCCTGCGGTCGGATCAGGACGGCTTGCGGCTCGACGATCTGACGGCGGCCTATGGGGGCGGGCGCGTCGGCGGGCGTTTCGCAACGCGCCGCGAAGGCGGGCTTGCGCAGCTCTCGGGACGGATCAGCCTCGACGGGGTCGATCTCGCCCCGCTGACGGGCGGTGCTCTCGGCGGCAAGGTGTCCGGCCAGTTTGAGGCCGGCGGCTCGGGCGAAAGCCCGGCCCGGCTGATCGCGGGGCTCGGCGGCGCCGGCAGCCTGACCTTCGCGGAGGCGCGCCTCACCCGCTTCGACCCGGCTGCCTATGCCCGCATCATCGCCGCCACCGGCGAGGACGCCTCCGAAAGCGATGCGTCGCGGCTGCAGCAGCGGCTCTCCGAGGCGCTCGACCGTGACAGCTGGGCGCTGGGCGGCGTCACCGTGCCCTTCACCCTGGCCGGTGGGCTGATCCGGCTCCAGCCCCTGACCTTCGAGCGCGCCGGTTTGCGAACCGAGGCCAGCGGCATCGTCGATCTGCGCGCCCTGACGCTCGATCTGCGGCTCGGCCTCAAGCCGCTCGGCCCCCTGCCGAAAGGCTGGCCCCCGGAGGCGCCGCAGGTCGGTGTCGCCTGGCGCGGCCCGCTCTTCGCGCCGCGGCGGGAGACCGACGTCAACGCGCTCTCCAATGTCGTGGCGGCGCGGGCGCTGGCGCGCGAGATCGAGCGCGTCGAGGCGTTCGAGGCCGATGCGCGCGAGCGCGCGGCCCATTCGCGACGGCTGCGGGCCGAGCGGGAAACGCGCGAGAACGAGCGCAAGCTCGCCGAATTCATCAAGGCGGAGGAAGAACGCCGTCTCGCCGAGGAAAAACGGGCCGAGGAGGCGCGGCGGGCCGAGGAGGCCAGACGGCTCGCCGAAGAGCGCCGGGCGGAGGAGACGCGCCGCGCCGAGCAGGCGCGGATGGAGCAGGAGATGCGCCGTCGCATCGAGAGCGAGGAGCGGGCGGAGCGGGCGCGCGCCGCCGCCGAGCGGGCGGCAGCGGAACGCGCGGCGGCTCAGCCCCCGCAGCCCGGGCCGCTGATCCTGCCCGGCGCCCCCCGGGCGAACTTCCCCGATGCGATCCTGCAGCCGGCCCCGCCGCTGGCGCCGCCGATCGACATCGAATCCGTGCCGCGGCCCTTGTCGCGGACCGGACAGCCCAACTGAAGGGCGGCTTCGTACTCTGATTCAAGATGTTACGAGGATGATTCAGGAGGCGGCGGCAAGTGCCTGATGGTCAATCGCTTTCAGGCGACCTGGCGGCCGCGGTGCCTGCGTGAGAAACGGCCGACTGCGCCGCTAGCCCCTGGTAATGCGCCAGCACATGCAGCCGCAGGGCGGAGGAGAGGTTGACGCCCTCGCGGCGGCCGTCCACGGCCGCGATCAGCGCCGCCACCGTCAAGCCCTCGATCGCGGCGATGTCCTTGAGCGCCTCCCAGAACGGCTCTTCCAGCGAGACGCTGGTGCGGTGCCCGGCGATCGTCAAGGAGCGCTTGCGGTCGGCGTTCACGGCGCAGGCTCGTCGTCTCTCGGTTTGCCATCTCGGCCGATCAGCCGGTGTCCGTCGAGCGTGCGCTCCGCCTTGTCGGCCTGCGCTTCGGTGAGCTTGCGTTCGGCCTTGGTGCGGCCGAACGTGATCCGGGTCTGGTTGGCCTGCGCCTCCGCGTCCTGCCTTGCGCGCTGCTTGCGGGCGCGACGAAGATTGACGATCTCGGCCATGGCGGTCGGGCTCCGTTCAGGCCGGCCCGAGCATGCGCTCGGGCCTGACGGTCGCATCGAACAGCGCCGCTTCGACGCCGGCGCGCAGGGCCTCTTCGCGCAACGTGGTGCCGTTGTGATGGGCCGCCTTGGCGATGCCGGCCGCCTTGTCGTAGCCGATCGCCGGCGCCAGCGCCGTCACCAGCATCAGCGAGCGCGACAGCAGGGCTTCGAGCTGCGCCTCGTTGGCGAGGATGCCCTCGACGCAATGGACGCGGAAGCTCTCGGTGGCGTCCGCCAGCAGCCGGACCGACTGCAGGAAGGCGGCCGCGATCACCGGCTTGAAGACATTGAGCTCGAAATGACCCTGGCTGGCGGCAAAGCCGATCGTCGTCTGGTTGCCGAGAACCTGCGCCGCCACCATCGTCAGCGCCTCGGCCTGGGTGGGGTTGACCTTGCCGGGCATGATCGAGGAGCCGGGCTCGTTCTCCGGCAGGCTGATCTCGCCCAGCCCCGAGCGCGGGCCCGAGCCCATCAGCCGGATGTCGCTGGCGATCTTGAACAGGTCGGCGGCGAGCGCCGACAGCGCGCCATGGGCGGCGGCGAGCGCGCCATGGCTCGCCAGCGCCTCGAACTTGTTCTCGGCGCTGCGGAAGGGCAGGCCGGTCAGCGACTGCACCTCCCTCGCGAACAGCACGGCGAAATCGGGATGGGTGTTGAGCCCGGTGCCCACCGCGGTGCCGCCCTGCGCCAGCGCCAGAAGCCCGCCGAGCGAGGCCTCGATACGCCCGATGCCGAGATGAAGCTGCATCGCATAGCCGGAGAACTCCTGGCCGAGCGTGACCGGGGTGGCGTCCTGGAGATGGGTCCGGCCGATCTTGACGAGGCTCTTGAAGGCTTCGGCCTTGGCCGCGAGCGCCTGTTCGAGCCCACGCAGCGCCGGCAGCAGGCGCCGCGAGAGTTCGAGCACGGCGGCGATGTGCATGGCCGTCGGGAAGCAGTCGTTCGAGGACTGGCCGCGATTGACGTGGTCGTTGGGATGGACCGGGCTCTTGGCGCCCAGCCCCTCGCCGAGGATCTCGTTGGCGCGGTTGGCCAGCACTTCGTTGGCGTTCATGTTGGACTGGGTGCCGGACCCCGTCTGCCAGATCACCAGCGGGAAATGCCCGTCGAACTTGCCCGCCAGCGCCTCGTCGGCGGCCTGGCCGATGGCTCCCGCTACGCGCTGGTCGACGAGGCCGAGCCTCGCATTGACATGGGCGGCCGCCTTCTTGACCAGGACCAGCGCATGGACGAGCGGCAGCGGCATGCGCTCGCGCTCGCCGCCGATGCGGAAATTCTCCAGCGAGCGCTGCGTCTGCGCGCCCCAGTAGCGATCCGCGGGCACGGCGATCGGACCAAAGGAATCGGTCTCGGTGCGGATGTCTGTGGTGCGCGTCTCGGGCATGGTCAGCCTGCTCTGCGGGGGCTGCCGTCGGCGACGATGCGCAGGGGTCGAGCCCGGTGAGGTTCTTGCCCGTCAGGCTCGGCGGCGGGTCAGGTTTTCTTGCGGAAGGCGTCGAGGCTGACGACCTGGGCGCCTGAATTGTCGTCGCCCGCCACAGTTGCCGCATCCGAAGGCGTATCGTCGGGGCGCGATTTTGCCGCCTTGGCGCCGGCCTTGCCGGCCGGCGCGAGATCGCGCTCAACCTTGCCCTTGATGGCGGGCACGCCTGCCGGTGTCGCCTTGACGGGGAGCGAAACGGGCGCGGGCAGCGCCTCGCTCGGCTCGGAGCCGGCGCCGCGCGGCTTGGGCGAGGCCACCTGGTCGTTGGCGGAGGCGCTATCGGCAGCGTCCTGCGTCTCGAACTTCAGGCCGAACTGGACGGACGGGTCGAAGAAGGTGGTGATGGCGTCGAAGGGGATCAGCAACCGTTCCGGCACGCCGGAAAAGGACAGGCCGACCTCGAAGGCATGCTCGCTGACGCTCAGATCCCAGAACTGATGCTGGAGAACGATCGTCATCTCTTCGGCATGCTTGTCGCGCAGGCGTTGCGAAACCCGCACGCCCGGCGCCGTGGTCCGGAAGGTGATGTAGAAATGATGTTCGCCCGGCAGGCCGTCCCGCCCAGCCTCGGTGAGAATCCTGCGCACGACCCCCTTCAGTGCCTCCTGCACCATCAGATCGTAGCGAAGAACATCCTTTGACATCGGGTCGTGGCTTCCGCTTGCAGTATCCGGCTGCGCCAGCCGGCCAGGCCATCAAAAAAAGTGGAGGCTTCTGTTGCCAGGCGCCTCCGGGCCCCGCCTTACGTCGCTAAACGGAAGGACTTAGGTTTGGGAACCAGCACCGCTTACGCGGCGACAGCGACCCGAGCATTGTTGTCATTGGCAACTATGCGTTAGCCCTATAACGGCGGAACCATACCGGGCAAAAGAACGGCCTTTACACTCTCGTCGATCCTATTTCGCCCCCGCCGCAACCCTGCCTGAACGGCCTGGCCCGCCCGCGGTCCAAAGATCCCGCAAGCCGCCCTCGAGGCTTTCGCCGCAGGGCTGTGGTGGAGGCGCCGGGTACCGCCCCCGGGTCCGAAAAGCTTATTCCGACGCTCGTTTATCGCCATAGCCGATCTTGCGAACGGCAAGATCAATATAGGGGGTGCCGGCCTGCGGGGAAAGAGCCGATGAACGGATCGCCGGCTTATTTCAATGCGGGCCTCTCAACGAAGAACCCGCCCGTCATAGGCGTGGATGTCCAGCGCGATCTCGTTCCCCTCGCGGTCGCGACCGGCGATCTCCCAGCGATCGCCCCAAAGGAGCGCCTCCTCGATATGGTCGATGCCCGAGCGCCAGGCGATCTGCCGCGCCGCCGCCTCGGCAATCGCTTGCCTGGGCTGGGCCGCCGCCGCGGGGATACGCACCGACGGGGGCTGGACGACGGGCGGCGTCGCACTGGCGAGGGCCGGCATGGGAGCGCCCAGGGGTGCCATGAGCAGAACGGCGCTCATCGACGCCCTGATCGTGGCCAGCATGGAAATAGTCTGCATTGAAAGCCTCCCGCGCAACGCGAAACGGGGTCGCGCCGGAGGTCTATTTCGTATCGCTACAAGCAACGGTCACCGGGCCAGCCGGTCACTTCCGCTCTCGATCACGTGAGGCTGGCTCGCGTTCAAGGCCGGACGCCGGCTGCCGCCGGACGGTCGCGCTCCATCTTGATGACCATGCCGTCGGTCGCGCGCAGGTCGATCTCGATTTCGGCGCCGACAGCGTCGCGCCCCTCGATCTCCCATTTGCCGTCGTCGAGTTCGATCTGCTCGACCCGGACCATGCCGTTGTCATTGGCGATGCGGCGGGCGTCATCCATCGAAATCGCCGGACTGGCGGGCCTGTCGGACGCGGGCTGGGCCTGGGTCAGGGACGCGGGCAGGGCCAGCAGGGTGGACAGAACGATCGCAGAGGCCGTGGTGCGCAAGGTCATGAGGATCTCCTCGTCTCTCGAAGGTGTGGGTCGGGTTTCACCAAACCAACCGCCCTGCGTCCGCCCGGTTCCGGTTCCTGGCGATCGCGGCGGCCCCAAAGGGGCGAGAATGCCAGGATCCGCGGCGCGAAACCGGGGCGAGAAAACCGGTGGACCACGCACCTCCTGTCGCCCCATGGCGCGCGGTTGCCGCTATGGTGACGCCGTTTCGACCGGGATTCGACCATGCGCCAGTATCACGACCTGCTTCGCCGCGTTCTCGACGAAGGCGTCCGCAAGGACGACCGCACGGGCACCGGCACGCTCGCCGTCTTCGGTCACCAGATGCGCTTCGATCTCAGCGAGGGCTTCCCGCTCGTTACCACCAAGAAGCTGCATCTCAAGTCGATCATCCACGAACTGATCTGGTTCCTGCGGGGCGACACCAATGTGCGCTACCTTCAAGAGAACGGCGTCACGATCTGGGACGAATGGGCCGACGCCAATGGCGATCTCGGCCCGGTGTATGGTCGGCAGTGGCGCTCCTGGCCGACGCCCGACGGCACGACGATCGACCAGATCGCCTGGCTGGTCGACGAGATCAAACGCAATCCGGATTCGCGGCGGCTGATCGTCTCGGCCTGGAATCCGGCCGATATTCCGAAGATGGCGCTGGCGCCGTGCCATTGCCTGTTCCAGTTCTTCGTCCAGCCCTCGGCGGAAGGACCGGCCAAACTCTCCTGCCAGCTCTATCAGCGCTCGGCCGACGTGTTCCTGGGCGTGCCGTTCAACATCGCGAGCTATGCGCTGCTGACCCATATGGTGGCGCAGGTCACGGGGCTGGCCGTCGGCGATTTCGTCCATTCCTTCGGCGACACGCATCTCTACGTGAACCATCTCGACCAGGCGAAGCTGCAACTCGGCCGGGAGTTCAGGCCGCTGCCGAAACTGACGCTAAATCGGGCCGTGACCCGGCTTGAGGACTTCAACTTCGCCGATGTGACGATCGAGGGCTACGATCCGCATCCGGCGATCAAGGCGCCGATCGCGATATGACCCTCATCATCCGTCCCGCCCGGCCCGATGAGGCCGGCCTCGTGCTCGATTTCATCAAGGCGCTCGCCGACTACGAGAAACTCGCCGACCATGTCGTTGCGACGGAGGCCGAGATCGCGGAGGCGCTGTTTGGCGACAACCCGCGCGCCTTCTGCGACATCGCCGAATGGGAGGGCGAGCCTGCGGGTTTTTCGGTCTGGTTCTACACCTATTCGACCTTCAGCGGCCGCCACGGCATCTGGCTGGAGGACCTGTTCGTGCATCCGCAGCATCGCGGTCGCGGCCTCGGCAAGGCGCTGATCGCGGCATTGGCCAAGCGCTGCGTCGCCGAGGGCCTGCCGCGCCTGGCCTGGTGGGTGTTGAACTGGAACGAGCCCTCGCGCGTGTTCTATCGTTCGCTGGGCGCCAAGGCGCAGGACGAATGGACGGTCAAGCGGCTCGACGGCGAGGCGCTTTTGCGCCTGGCCGAGAAGGGGTGAGGCGATGACCGCGCTTCCCATCGTCATCGTGGCGGCCATCGCCGATAACGGCGTCATCGGCGACGACAACCGGCTGATCTGGAGGCTGAAGACCGATCTGCGCCGTTTCCGGAGCCTGACGCTGGGGCGGCCGGTGCTGATGGGGCGCAAGACCTTCCTGTCGATCGGCAAGCCTCTGCCGGGGCGGGAAACCATCGTCCTCACGCGCGACCCCGCCTACCGTCCCGAGGGCGTCCATGTCGCCCATGCGCTGGACGAGGCGCTTTTGCGCGCGCAGCGCCTCGGCGCGGATATGGGCGCCGATTCCGTGGCGGTCGCGGGCGGTGCGGAGATCTACCGGCAGGCCTTGCCGCTGGCGGACCGGCTGGAGCTCACGCTGGTCCACGCGGCGCCCGAGGGGGATGCCGTCTTCCCCGATTGGGACCGGAACGCCTTCGACGCTGGCGCGCGCGAAAGCCATCCGCGCAGCCCCGACGACGAGCACCCGTTTACCTTCGCGACGTTTCGCCGCCGGGTCTGACCGTCTTTCCGTTGACGATGAATGGCTTGCGTTGTTGACGAATCCATGGCCCATGCCCAATTCAGCCCAGAACGCTCCGCCAGGGAGCGCGGACACGCGACCGTCAGGCGCCGCGAGGCACGGCTGGTCGCAGAGAAAGGGAACGGCGCAAGTATGCCTTGGAGCAACCAGAGCGGCGGTGGCAATAACGGGGGCGGACCCTGGGGCCAGCGCGGGGGAAGCGGCGGCGGCGGTGGTGGCGGCGGCCCCTGGGGCAGCGGCTCCGGCGGCGGCAACAGCGGCCCGCCCGATCTCGAAGACATTCTTCGTCGCGGCCAGGACAGGCTGAAAAACCTGCTGCCCGGCGGCAATCTCGGCGGGAGGGGGCTGATCTTCGGCCTGCTCGCCCTGATCGTGGTCTGGCTGCTCACGGGCTGGTACATCGTTCGCCCGAACGAGGTCGGCCTGAACCTGCGCTTCGGCCAGTTCATCGGCAAGACCGGCGAAGGCCTGAACTACAACTGGCCCTATCCGATCGGGACCGTGATCAAGCCCCAGGTCACCAACGTCATCACCACCGAGGTCGGTTTCCGGACCGTCGAATCCGTGCGCGCTTCGCGCCAGTCCGACGTGATCGAAGAAAGCCTGATGCTCACGGGCGACGAGAACATCGTCGACATCGACGTGATCGTGCAGTGGCAGATCGATCCGGCCGCGCCGGAAAACTACGTCTTCAACATCCAGGATCCGCCGGGCACGGTGAAGGCCGTCGCCGAGAGCGCGATGCGCGAGATCATCGGCCGGCGCAACATCCAGCCCGTGCTGACCACGGACCGCGCCGCGATCGAAACCGAAGTGCGCCAGCTGATGCAGGAGACGCTGAACGGCTACAATGCCGGCGTGCAGATCCGCCTCGTGCAGCTGCAGAAGGTCGATCCGCCGCAGCAGGTCATCGATGCGTTCCGTGACGTCCAGGCGGCGCGAGCCGACCAAGAGCGCCTGCGCAACGAGGCCGAGACCTATGCCAACCGCGTCGTGCCGGAATCGCGCGGTCGCGCGGCCCAGCTGATCCAGTCGGCGGAAGCCTTCAAGGAGCAGACGGTCGCGGAGGCGCTCGGTCAGGCGAGCCGCTTCAACGCGGTCTACGAGCAGTACAAGCTGGCGCCGGCCGTGACGCGCGAACGTCTCTTCCTCGAGACGATGGAACGCGTGCTGGGCGGCACCGACAAGATCATCCTCGACGGCACGGCCGGCGGGCAGGGCGTCGTGCCCTATCTGCCGCTCGACCAGTTGCAGCAGAGGCGCCCCGTTCCGGGCGCCCCGCAGACGGGAGCTGTCCGATGAACAGTGGCATCATCCGCATCGGCCTGCTCGTCGTCCTCGGACTGGCCGCGATCGTCTTCTATGCGATGACCTTCGTGGTCCAGCAGACGCAATCGGCTCTTGTGCTGCGCTTCGGCGCGGTCCGCAGCGTCGTCACCGCGCCCGGCCTCTACTTCAAGCTGCCGGCTCCGTTCGAGCAGGTCACCCTGCTCGACAACCGCATCCTCGATCTCGACCTGCCGGCGCAGGAAATCATCGCCTCGGACCAGAAGCGTCTCGTGGTCGATGCCTTCACGCGCTACCGCATCTCCGATCCGCTGCGCTTCTACCAGGCGGTCAACAACATCCCGCGGGCCAACTCCCAGCTCGCGTCGATCGTCAATGGTAACGTGCGCTCGGTGCTCGCCGAGGCGAGCTTCACCTCCATGGTCCGCAACGACCGGGCGCGGCTGATGAACCGCATCCGTGACGAGGTGAACCGCGAGGCCGCCCGTTTCGGTATGACGGTCGTGGACGTCCGGCTTCGGCGCGTCGATCTGCCGGCCGCCAACTCGGCCGCCGTGTTCCAGCGCATGCAGACCGAACGTCAGCGCGAGGCAGCCGAAGCGCGCGCGCTCGGTGCCCAGCAGGCCCAGGAGATCCGGGCTCGCGCGGACAGGGATTCGACCGTGATCGTGGCCGAGGCGCAGCGTCAGTCCGACGAGGTGCGTGGCCAGGGCGAAGGCGAGCGTAACCGCGTCTTCGCCAAGGCCTTCGGCCAGGACGAGGAGTTCTTCGCCTTCTACCGCTCGATGCAGGCCTATGAGGCGAGCATCAAGGCGGGCGATACGCGCATGGTCCTGTCGCCGGATTCGCCGTTCTTCCGGTTCTTCAACGGCCCTAACGCGCCGCGTCGCGATCAGGCTCCCGCAGCGCCGGCCGTGCCGGCGCCGGCGCAGCCCTGATTTCCACCATAGGCGTCGCGCATGTTTGATTTCATCGCGGCGCTTGGCCTTGTTTTCGCGATCGAGGGCCTGCTGTTTGCAGCGGTGCCCAATCTCGCGAAAGATGCGCTGCGCAGCGCCGCCGAGACGCCGCCGGAGAGGATGAGGCTGATCGGCCTCGCCTCTGCGGTGGTCGGCGTGGTTCTGGTCTGGCTCGCCCGGGGTTGAGGGCAGCCGGGCGCACATGATCGTGTTCGATCGGCATGATCATGTGTCGACCTTCCGCCGCAATTCGAGGTTCATTCTGGGTTAGTTTTTGCATCGCGCGGCACGCCCGAATCTGAATTCACGAGGACACTGATGGCAACGCTCACCTCTCTCGCCCCCGCTTCCGCCTCGGCTCCCTCCCGGTTCCCCCATGCGGTGCTGCGTCGCGCGCGCCGGGGCATGCTGGCAGCGGGCGTCGCCGGATTGGCGCTGCTGGCATCCCCGATCGTCGCCTCGGCCCAGACGGCGTCGGCGCCGATTCTTCAGGGTCAGATCTCTCTGGCCGATCTCGCCGAGCGCGTGATGCCGGCCGTGGTCAACATCGCAGCCGTGACGACGAGCGATACGCGCGGTCGCACGCTGCCGCAAATTCCGCAGCTGGGCCCCGACACCCCCTTCGGCGATCTGTTCGAGGAATTTTTCAACCGCCGCGGCCAGGGCCAGCAGGGCCAGGGCCAGGGGCAGGCCCCGCAGCAGCGGCGTTCGCAATCGGCCGGTTCGGGCTTCGTGATCGACGGCTCGGGCCTCGTCGTCACCAACAACCACGTCATCGGCGACGCCAACGAGATCACGGTGATCTTCAACAGCGGCCTGCGGCTCAAGGCCGAGGTCGTCGGCAAGGACGCCAAGGTCGACCTCGCCGTGCTCAGGGTGAAGCATGACAAGCCGCTGCCGGCGGTGAAGTTCGGCGATTCCGACAAGATGCGGATCGGCGACCCGGTGATGGCGATCGGCAATCCGTTCGGGCTCGGCGGCTCGGTCTCGTCGGGCATCGTCTCGGCGCGCAACCGCGACATCCAGCAGGGCCCCTACGACACCTACATCCAGACGGACGCGGCCATCAACAAGGGCAATTCGGGTGGGCCGCTGTTCAACATGGCCGGCGAGGTGATCGGCATCAACACGGCGATCCTGTCGCCCACCGGCGGTTCGGTCGGCATCGGCTTTGCCGTGCCGTCCTCGCTGGCGACCACGATCGTCGACCAGCTGCGCGATTTCGGCGAGACCCGCCGCGGCTGGCTCGGCGTGCGCATCCAGAGCGTCGATGACGCCACGGCCGAGGCACTCGGCCTGGGCACGGCGCGCGGCGCGCTCGTCGCCGGTGTCGACGAGAAGGGCCCGGGCAAGCCGGCCGGTCTCGACGTCGGCGATGTGATCACCAAGTTCGACGGCAAGGAGGTCAAGGATTCCCGCGACCTGCCGCGCATCGTCGCCGCGACACCGGTCGGCAAGGACGTGCCGGTCACGATCATGCGCAAGGGCAAGGAAGAGGTGAAGACGGTCAAGCTCGGCCGTCTCGAGGATGGCGAGAAGGTCCAGCCGGCCTCGGCGCGCACTCCGGCCGAACCGGCCAAGCCTGCCGTCGCAGCGGCGCTCGGTCTCGAATTCTCGCCGCAGACCGAGGAGCTGCGCAAGCGCTACTCGATCAAGGAGGGCGTCAAGGGTGTGGTCGTCACCAAGGTCGATCCGAACTCGAACGCCGCCGACAAGCGTGTTCAGGTCGGCGAACTGATCGTCGAGATCGGCCAGGAGGCGGTCAACTCGCCGGAGGACGTGACCAAGCGCATCGATGCGCTGAAGAAGGAGGGCAAGAAGTCGGCCCTGCTTCTGGTCTCCAACGCCCAGGGCGAGGTCCGCTTCGTCGCCGTGTCGATGAACTGATCTTCGGCTCCACCGTGCCTGTTCGAGGGCGGCCCCTGTGGCCGCCCTTTTGCGTTCGGGCGATCGCGCCCATCGCTGATATGCATTGGTCGTCTGTGCATCGCAGTGGCAGAGTCGAGCCGCTGCGACCGGAGAAGCCCCATGAAACTGAGCGACATCCCCTTCGTGACCACCGACTGGTCCACCGTGCCCGCCGAGCGGCATGCCGGCGATGTCGGCGAAGCGTTCTGGCGCACGCAGTATTTCGGCCCGGCGGACAACCGGGTCCGCGTCCGCATGGTCGAGTACTCGCCCGGCTATGTCGCCGACCATTGGTGCTCCAAGGGGCACATCATCCTGTGCCTCGAGGGCTCGATGGAGACGACGCTCGAGGATGGCCGCGTGATGCCGCTCAGGGCCGGCATGAGCTACCAGGTCGCTGACGGCGCCGAGGCGCATCGCTCCAGCACCGCGACCGGCGCGAAGCTGTTCATCGTGGACTGAAAGTGGTCGGTCCTCACCGGCGTCATCCCGGACGGACGAAGGCCGGCCGGGATCCATCATAGATCGCGACCGGGCCCTATGATGGATCCCGGCTGCGCCGCTTCGCGGCTGGTGCAGGATGACGGCAGCACAGGGACGCTGACGGTTTACCCCCGGACGATTTCCGCACCCGTATAGCCCTGCGCATAGAGCAGCGCGGTCAGATCGGCATGGTCGAGCCGGGCATCGGCGGCGGCGGCGACCGCCGGTTTGGCGCGGAAGGCGACGCCGAGGCCGGCCTCGCCGAGCATGGCGAGGTCGTTGGCGCCATCGCCGACCGCCAGAGTCTGCGCCGGCGTCAGCCCGCGGCTGGTGCGCAGTTCAACGAGCGCATCGAGCTTGGCCTGCTTGCCGAGGATCGGCTCGGCGACCTGGCCGGTCAGCACGCCGTCTTCCGCCAGCAAGGTGTTGGAACGATGCTCGTCGAAGCCGATCGTCGCGCTGATCGGGCCGGTGAAGACGGTGAAGCCGCCCGAGACCAGCGCGGTGTAGGCGCCGTGGCGGGCCATCGTCACGACCAGTTCACGCCCGCCCGGCGTCAGGGTGATGCGCTGCGCGATGATCTCCGCGACGACCGAGAGCGGCACGCCCTTCAGCAGGGCGACGCGCTCGCGCAGCGCCGGCTCGAAGGCGATCTCGCCGCGCATGGCACGCTCGGTGATGCCGGAGACCTTCTCCTTCAAGCCGACATAGGCGGCGAGTTCGTCGATGCATTCCTGCCCGATCATGGTCGAATCCATGTCGGCGAGGAACAGCGCCTTGCGGCGCGTCGCGGCGGGCTGCACGACGATGTCGATCGGCGCATCGGCCAGCAGCCCCCGCAGATCGGCTTCGAGCTTGCGCGCATCGCGCGCTTCCGCGAAGAGGTCGGCGGCGATGGTGCCGTCGAGGCGCTGGCTGCGCAGCGCTCCGGGGACCGTTTCGAGGCGCTTCAGCAGGGCGTCGTCGAGCAGGGCCTGTCCATGGGCGGAAACCAGTGTCGCGACGAGCATGGGAAGGGCCTGGTCAGGTGACGGGAGCAACGCAGGGGATCAGGGCGGTGCTCATCGCAGGTCCGACCGCCAGCGGCAAGTCGGCGCTGGCCATCGCGATCGCGCGGGCGCTGGGCGGCACGGTCGTCAACGCCGATTCGATGCAGGTCTATGGCGATCTGCGGGTGCTCACGGCCCGTCCGACGATGGCCGAGGAGGCGACGGTGCCGCATCGGCTCTACGGCCATGTCGACGGGGCGGTGAACTATTCCGCGATGCGCTATGTCGCCGATGTCGAGGCCGTGCTGGCGGAGATCGCGGGGACCGGCGGCGTGCCGGTGCTGGTTGGCGGCACGGGGCTGTATTTCAAGGCGCTGACGGACGGTTTTTCGGCGATACCGCCTGTGCCGGAGGACGTTCGGACGGCCTTCCGCGAGCGCGTCGCCGACCAGGACACGCTCGTCCTGCATGCCGAACTCGGCCGGTGCGACCCGGAGATGGCCGAGCGGCTTAAGCCGGCCGACAGGATGCGGATCATGCGGGCGCTCGAGGTGTTCATCGCGACCGGCCGTTCGATCGCGAGCTTCCAGGGGGAACGACATCCCGGGCCGCTCGATGGCGCCTCGCTGCTCAAGCTGTTCGTCGCGCCCGAGCGGGACGAGGTCCGCCAGCGCATCGACAGGCGCTTTGAGGCGATGATGGCGCAGGGCGCGCTGGACGAGGTCGCGGCCCTGCGCGAACGCCGGCTCGACCCGCTGCTGCCGGTGATGCGGGCCCATGGCGTGCCGGGGCTGATTGCCCATCTCGACGGCCGGCTCAGCCTGGATGAGGCGATCGCCCGCGGCCAGGCCGATACGCGGGCCTATGCCAAGCGCCAGGTCACCTGGTTTCGCCACCAGATGCCGGGTTGGCTCGCGGTCGCCCCCGAAGAGGCGCGCGATGTCGCGCTACGCGCGCTCGACGCCGGCGTCTGAGGCCTCAGGCGGCGACCGACAGGTCGGGGTCGGCGATGCGGATGCAGCGACGGCCATCGTGCTTGGCGCGGTAAAGCGCCTTGTCGGCGCGTTCGATCAAAGCCGACAGGGTTTCCCGCTTCTGGTGGGTGGCGATGCCGAGGCTGGCCGAGACCTGCAGCGCGAGGGTCTCTGACACCGGCAAGCGGCGGGAGGCCAGAATGTCCTGGATCCGCAGGGCGATGCGCAGCGCGGCTTCGAGATCGGCGCCCGGCAGCAGGATGGCGAATTCCTCGCCGCCGAAGCGGCCTACCAGGTCGCGCTCGTTTCGGACCTGGCCCAGCAGGAGATCGGCGAAGGCGCGGATCACGGCATCGCCCGCCGGATGGCCGAAGCTGTCGTTGACCGCCTTGAAATGATCGAGGTCGACGACGATGAGCGAGATGTCGGTGCCGGCCGCCTCGCAGGCATGGATGGCGGCATGAGCCTTTTCGGTGAAGGACCGGCGGTTCAGCAACGCCGTCAGGGGATCGGTCTCGGCGAGGCGGCGCAGCTCCTGTTCACGCTCCTCGCGCTGGCCGATCTCCTGGGAGAGCGCGCGACGGGTGGCGCGCTCGCGGCCGATTTCCAGCGCCAGCGTCGCGGCGCGGCTCTGCAGGGTCTGGTTGGCGACGATCAGGTCGGAGATGTCGGTGATGGTCAGGACCAGCCCGTCACCCAGCGGTGCGACCGCGATCTGCAGCCATATCGTCCGCCCGTCCGAGGTGAAGCTGGCCTCGATCATGTCGGTGCGGCGCAGCTCGATCGCATAGAGGCAGCGCCGCCAGACGGTGGCCTCGGCCAGAAAGGGCAGGCTGACCTGGGCGTCGCTGTCGAGCAGGCCCTCACCCTCGCAACCGGCCAGGGCCGCTGCGCGGCGGTTGGCGGTGATGATCACCGTACGCTCGATATGCCCCTCATGGTCACGGATCGCACGCAGCGCCACGATGCCGGAGGGCGAGGTGTCGAGCACGGTGGTCAGCAGTTCCTCGCGAAACTGGAGCGGCCGGCTGAAAACCAGCAGGAAGCGGCCGCCGTCGCGGGAGGTCGCCGGCATGACCAGCCTTTCCCAAAGGCAGACCCGCACCGTCTTGAGCGACCGATGGATGGTGTAGCTGGGCTTCCCGTCGGCGAGAGCCCGGTCGCAACAGGCGATGGTAAAGCGTGCCACCTGGGGCGTCATCGTCGAGACGCGCTCGCCCATGCGGCTGCCACCGGCGTAGCGCACGATCTCACGCCCGTAATGGACGTGCAGATAGTCGCCATCGCCGGTCGGCGCCAGGATCATGAGATCCGCGCCGAAATCCGCCATCACCTCGTTGCAAAAGTCCTCATAGGGCACGCCAGCCGGGCCCTGCGCGCTTCGTCTGAAGCGCTCCAACAACTCGGCCACCTCTGCCGCATGGGCACGGGCCTCGATGTTCTCGGTGTGAACTTCCTGATACATTCTCGTCTCGAGGCTCTGGCGATGAACGCTAGCAACACGTCGTTGATAAAGTGTTCCGTTGCGGAACGGCTTTTACCCGATCCGCTGGGGGCGTCGCGCGCGGGCGGGCCTTAACCCTTGACCGCCGGGCAGCCGTCGACTAGCGTGACGCAACATTCGCAAAGGGTCGAAGCGCGATGCGCAAGCTTATTATCGTAGGGGTGCGCTGGTAGGGGCCGGTTCTTGATGGAACCGCGTCTTCCCGACGCCAGCGCATGTCCAGGCCCTTCGAGGGCCTTTTTTATTGCCCGTTTTCGACCCCCTATCCCACCAAACTGCCGCAGGAGAGCGTTATGAGCGAGATGATGACCGGTGCCGAAATGGTCGTCCGCGCGCTTCAGGATCAGGGCGTCGAACATCTGTTCGGCTACCCCGGAGGCGCCGTGCTGCCGATCTACGACGCGCTGTTCCAGCAGGAGAAGGTCAAGCACATTCTCGTCCGCCACGAGCAAGGTGCGGTCCATGCCGCCGAGGGCTATGCCCGTTCGACGGCCGGCAAGGTCGGCTGCGTTCTCGTCACCTCGGGCCCCGGTGCGACCAATGCGGTCACCGGCCTGACCGACGCGCTGCTGGATTCGATCCCGCTCGTCGTCATCACTGGCCAGGTGCCGACGCATCTGATCGGCTCGGACGCCTTCCAGGAATGCGACACGGTCGGCATCACGCGCTCCTGCACCAAGCACAACTACCTGGTGAAGAGCATCGCGGACCTGCCGCGCATCCTGCACGAGGCCTTCTTCGTCGCGGCCAATGGCCGCCCAGGCCCCGTCGTCATCGACATTCCCAAGGACATCCAGTTCGCCACCGGGCTCTACAGCCGGCCGCGCGACAACCAGCACAAGACCTATCGCCCGACCGTCAAGGGTGACCTGAACAAGATCAGGGCGGCGGTCGAACTGATGGCGAAGGCGAAGAAGCCGGTGTTCTACACCGGTGGCGGCGTCATCAATGCCGGCCCGCACGCCTCGGCGCTGCTGCGCGAACTCGTGCGGTTGACCGGTTTCCCGGTGACCTCGACGCTGATGGGGCTCGGCGCTTATCCCGCCGCCGACAAGCAGTGGCTCGGCATGCTCGGCATGCACGGCACCTACGAGGCCAATCTCGCGATGCATGACTGCGACGTCATGATCAACATCGGTGCGCGCTTCGACGACCGCATCACCGGCCGCCTGGACGGATTCTCGCCGCGCTCGCGGAAGATCCATGTCGACATCGATCCATCCTCGATCAACAAGACGGTCAAGGTCGACATCGGCATCGTCGGCGACTGCGCCCATGTGCTCGAGGACATGGTCCGCGTCTGGCGCGAGACCAGCCCGCAGATCGACAAGACCGCGCTGACCGCCTGGTGGACGCAGATCGATGGCTGGCGCGCGCGCCAGAGCCTCGCCTACAAGCAGTCCGGATCGGTCATCAAGCCGCAATATGCGATCGAGCGGCTCTATGAGCTGACCAAGAACCGCGACACCTACATCACCACCGAGGTCGGCCAGCACCAGATGTGGGCTGCGCAGTACTATCGCTTCGAGGAGCCCAACCGCTGGATGACCTCGGGCGGCCTGGGGACGATGGGCTACGGCCTGCCGGCCGCCATCGGCGTGCAGATGAAGCATCCCAAGGCGCTCGTCATCGACATCGCCGGCGAGGCCTCGATCCTGATGAACATGCAGGAGATGTCGACGGCGGTGCAGTACCGGTTGCCGGTCAAGATCTTCATCTTGAACAACGAGTACATGGGCATGGTGCGCCAGTGGCAGGAACTGCTGCATGGCGGGCGCTATTCGGAGAGCTATTCGCAGTCGCTGCCCGATTTCGTGAAGCTGGCCGAGGCCTATGGCGGGCACGGCGTCCGCTGCTCGGATCCGGCCTCGCTCGACGACGCGATCATGGAAATGATCGAGACGCCCAAGCCCGTCATCTTCGACTGCCTCGTCGCCAAGCAGGAGAACTGCTTCCCGATGATCCCGTCGGGCAAGGCTCATAACGAGATGATCCTGCCCGATTTCGAGGGCGACACCGGCGAGATCATCGACGCCAAGGGCAAGCAGTTGGTGTGACGCCTCACCGTCATGCTCGGGCCTGACCCGAGCATCTCAGGCCGGATGGGTTGTTTCATCCTGCGCGGGATTCTCGGGTCAGGCCCGAGAATGACAAGGCTGGCGTGGCGGGGGAGGGATACCATGACGACCATCGGCCTGATCGGCGGGATGAGCTGGGAATCGACGGCGGTCTATTACCGGCAGCTCAACGAGGGCGTCCGGGCGCGGCGGGGTGGGCTGCACTCGGCCGACATCCTGCTGCATTCGCTTGATTTTGCGCCGGTCGCGGAAATGCAGGCCGCGGGTGACTGGGACGCGGCTGGTCGGCTGCTGGCCGAGAGCGCGCGGCGCCTGCAGCGGGCCGGTGCGGGCTGCCTCCTGCTGTGCACCAACACCATGCACAAGCTCGCCGATCAGATCACCGCGGCGACGCGCATCCCCTTCCTGCATCTCGGCGACGTCACCGCCCAGGCGGTGACGCGCACGCCCTCGCGACGGCCCTTGCTGCTGGCGACGCGCTTCACGATGGAGCAGCGCTTCTACCGCGACCGGCTGCTCGCCCATGGCGTCGACGCGGTCGTGCCCGGCGAGGCCGAGCGCGCCGAGATCCACCGCATCATCTATGAGGAGCTCTGCCGCGGCCGGATCGAGCCTGCCTCGAAAGCGCGCTATTGCGAGATCATCGCCGCTGCCGTGGCCGGGCAGGGGGCCGATGGCGTCATCCTCGGCTGCACCGAGATCGGCCTGCTGATCTCGCAGCGCGATGTCGCTGTCCCGGTGTTCGACACGACGGCGCTGCATGTCGCGGCCGCGCTCGATTTCGCGCTCGCGGCGGAGAGCCGCGCGACATGAAGCTGGTCATCGCCAACAAGAACTACTCGTCCTGGTCGCTGCGGCCCTGGCTGCTGCTCACCGCGTTCGGCATCCCCTTCGAGGAGGTTCTGATCCCCTTCGGGCGCACCTTCGACGACCCGGACTGGAAGCGCGCGGTGTCCGCCTTCACGCCGGCCGGCAAGGTGCCTGCGCTGATCGATGGCGAGATCCAGGTCTGGGAGTCGCTGGCGATCATGGACCACGTCGCCGATATGCGGCCCGATCTGGCGATCTGGCCGCGTGACCCGGCCGCACGGGCCATGGCCCGCTCGGTTGCGGCCGAGATGCATGCGGGCTTCCAGGCTTTGCGCGGCGCCTGCCCGATGAACCTCGCCTGGGTGCATGCCGCGCGCGATCGCGGCCCGAAGGTCGCCGCCGATGTTGCGCGGATCAGCGCAATCTGGCGCGCGGCGCGCGAGCGCTTCGGCGGGGAGGGACCATTTCTCTTCGGGGCCTTCACGGCAGCGGATGCGATGTTTGCGCCGGTCACGGCGCGGTTCTCGGGCTATTCCATCGCGCTCGACCCCGTCAGTGCCGCCTATTGCGACGCCGTGCAGGCGACGCAAGGCTTCCAGTCCTGGCGGCTCGGCGCGTTTGCCGAGCCCTGGATCGTGGCCGAGGACGAGGCAAACGAGCCCGTCCTGACCGATTTTCGTCCCTCCCTCAGTCGCAGCCGAGCGTCCTCATGAACACGTCGTCGCATTATCCCAACGCGCCCGTCGCGCAGCCCGTCGCCCGCCACACGCTGGCGGTCATCGTCGACAACGAGCCGGGCGTGCTGGCGCGCATCGCCGGGCTGTTCTCGGGCCGGGGCTACAACATCGAGAGCCTGACCGTGTCCGAGACCGAGCATGACGCGCATATCTCGCGCATCACGGTCGTGACCTCGGGCACCGCCAATGTCATCGACCAGATCAAGGCGCATCTCGACCGGCTGGTGCCGGTCCATCGCGTCGTCGATCTGACCCTGCAGGGCGAGGCGCTGGAGCGCGAACTCGCGCTGGTCAAGGTCGTCGGCAAGGGCGAGCACCGCGTCGAGGCGATGCGGCTGGCTGCCGCCTTCGGCGCGCGCACGCTCGACGCCTCGCTGACCTCCTTCGTCTTCGAGCTGACCGGCTCCACCGAGGAGATCGAGCGCTTCATCAAGCTGATGACGGCGGTGGGGCTCACCGAGGTCTCGCGCACCGGCATCGCCGCCATGAGCCGCGGCCCCGAGGCGATGTGATTGGCGGATATCCGGGCCGGATGCTATGGATATCCGGCAAGGAGCGAGGCCATGAAGGTTCAGGTCGCGAAATGGGGCAACAGCACCGCGGTGCGGTTGCCGAAGGCCGTGGTGGAGCAACTCGGGCTCAAGCCGGGGATGACGGTCGATGTGTCCGTGGAGGGGCAGTCGGTGATGCTGGCGCCCAATCGTCCCCAGTCGGTGCGGGAACTCAATGGCATGCCCGACCCGATCACGCTCGAGTGGATCGTGTCCGAGATCAAGCGCCTCGGGCCTGAGAACGAGCCCAAGGACGATTGGGATTGGGGCCGGGATATGGGTTCGGAAGTGATCTATGACGACTACAATCCACGCAAGCCCGGAGCCTGAGCCGGGCGACGTGTTTTGGGTCGATCTCGACCCCGTGCTGGGGTCCGAGCAGTCGGGACGGCGCCCGGCGCTGGTCCTGTCCGACGCGATGCTGCACAACGTGTCGAGCAGAGTCCTGATCTGTCCCATCACCTCGAATTCGGTGCCCTGGCCGACCAAGGTGATGATCCCCGAAGGCTGCGTCGTATCAGGCACCATTCTGGTGGATCAGGCGCGGATGGTCGATCGGCGGGTCCGGCGGTTTCGCTATGCCGGCCGCCTGCCTGATGACGTCACCCAGCTCGCTCGACAGCTTCTCCTCGCATTCGCTGGTGCTCGATGACGATGAATCTCGAACAGATTGCCCTCGGGCTCGGCATCGCCGGGCTGGCCTGTTTCGCCTGGTCGATCCTGCAGCGCGTGAGGGGCCAGATCCCGGCGCCGCCCCCCGGCAGCAGCTCGAGCCTGCGCTCGCCTTTATGGTGGGCCGGCTTCATCCTCACGGTTGCGGCGATCTTCCTGCAGCGGATGGCGAGCCAGCAGGCGGCGGGTTTGTAGCGTGGCGGTCTGAGCCGGCGGGCCGCCGAGAGGCACGATCCCGCGACGACGAAATCCCTTGCGAAGGTGAGCAGGCTACGCTATCCAGCCGAACCGTAACGTACGGTACGGCAACTCCTCCTGGCCCGGGCCCTCATGGCGGCGACACAGATCATCGCGGACACCGACGAGCCGACGGCGCGGCAGCAGGCCGTGCTGGACGCCGTGCTGTCGTTGATGGTGGAGGAGGGCGACCAGCTTACCATGACCGCCGTGGCGCGCCGGGCGAGTTGCTCCAAGGAGACGCTCTACAAATGGTTCGGCGACCGCGACGGGCTGCTCACCGCGACCGTGCGCTGGCAGGCGGCCCGGGTGCGCGCCGGGCGCTATGACCGCCCGACGCTCGACATCGCCACCTTGCGCGACAGCCTGAAAGGGTTTGCCGAAACCTGGCTCGCGGTGATCTCGAGCCCGACATCGATCGCGCTCAACCGCCTGGCGATCGGCCATGCAGCGTCGCGCAAGAGCAATCTCGGCGGCATCGTGCTGGAGAACGGGCGCTTTGCCATCGGCGAGCGGCTACGGCCGGTGCTCGAGGCCGGTCGGGAGGCGGGGCTTTTGGCTTTTGACGATTCCGAGACGGCGTTCCGCACTTTCTTCGGCCTTGTGGGGCGCGACGTGCAGATCCGCCTTCTGCTCGGCGACGGCCTCACGCTCGGTCCCGACGAGGTGGCGCGCGACGCCGCCCGCGCCACAGATCAGTTCCTCACCCTTTACGGACGGATGACAGCCGCACCGGAAGCCTGAAGAAACCACCCGTTCCCAAAGCCAAACCCAAGGAAGGACCACTCCCATGCGCGTCTATTACGATCGTGATGCCGACATCAACCTGATCAAGGGCAAGAAGGTCTGCATCGTCGGCTACGGCTCGCAGGGCCATGCCCATGCGCTGAACCTGCGCGATTCCGGTGTCAAGGACGTCGTCATCGCCCTGAAGGCGGGCTCCGCCACCCGCAAGAAGGCCGAAGAGGCCGGCTTTGCCGTGATGACCCCGACCGAGGCCGCCAAGGTCTCCGACATCATGATGATGCTGACCCCCGACGAACTGCAGGGCGACATCTATCGCGACGAGCTGCACGGCAACATGAAGCAGGGCGCCGCGCTGCTGTTCGCCCACGGCCTCAACGTGCATTTCAACCTGATCGAGCCGCGCAAGGACCTCGACGTGCTGATGGTCGCCCCCAAGGGCCCCGGCCACACCGTGCGCTCCGAGTATCAGCGCGGCGGCGGCGTGCCGACCCTGATCGCGATCCACCAGGACGCCACCGGCAACGCCCATGACCTCGGCCTGTCCTATGCCTCGGCCAATGGCGGCGGTCGCGCCGGCATCATCGAGACGACCTTCAAGGAAGAGTGCGAGACCGATCTCTTCGGCGAGCAGGTCGTGCTCTGCGGCGGCCTCGTCGAGCTGATCAAGGCCGGCTATGAGACGCTGACGGAAGCGGGCTACGCCCCCGAAATGGCCTATTTCGAGTGCCTCCACGAGGTGAAGCTGATCGTCGACCTGATCTATGAGGGCGGCATCGCGAACATGAACTACTCGATCTCGAACACGGCCGAGTACGGCGAGTACGTCACCGGCCCGCGCATCATCACGGCCGAGACCAAGGCGGAGATGAAGCGCGTGCTGACCGACATCCAGTCGGGCAAGTTCACCCGCGACTGGATGCTGGAGAACAAGGTCAACCAGACCTCGTTCAAGGCGACCCGTGCCCGCTACGCCGCCCACCCGATCGAGGAAGTCGGCGCCAAGCTTCGCGACATGATGCCCTGGATCAAGGCCAAGGCATTGGTCGACAAGACCAAGAACTGATCGACGATGCCCGAGTGCGGTGGCCGCTCCCAAGGCGGTCATCGGCACCAGGCGAGCCGGTCATTGACAAAACGATCCAGGGTCAGCGTGTAAGCCTCGGTCCCTGAATCGTTTTTTGAAACTCCGGAGAGGGCGGGCGCAGCGATGCGCCCGCCCTTTTCGTTGGCTCGGCTGCGGCCCGTTAACGAATGAGGAACCGATGCCGCTCGTCTGCGTTTTCAGCTCACAGGACAGATGGGAGCGGGCTGATGCCAATGAACGACGAGGCCTTCGAACAGCGCCGGCGCCACGAGGCGAGCAAGGCTGCGCGGGATCGCAGCGACGTCGCCCGCCCCGATCGTGACGAGGACTGGCCGCTGCTGAGCGCGCTCCTCGGCGGGCTGGCGGTGGCGCTGCTCTTCAACACCTTTCTGGGCCTGATTCCGGGCTGACCGTCACAAAGGACGCGACCATGACCAACGAAGCGACGGACCGGGCCAAGACTCAAACCGAAGGCCCCGAGCACGGCACGAAGGTGCCCCCGATGCGGGCCGACGATCACACCAATGCGAGCCCGGCAGTCGAGACGCCGGTCGAGGGCCGCCAGGGCTTTCTCGGTGCGCCCGTGCTGATGGTGCTGGTGGGCGGCCTCGTGCTGGCGATCGTCGCCTGGTTCGTGGTCGAGGCCGTTGCCTGACGCCGGCTTTTCGGAGTTGCGGGGGGTGGCACGGTTGTCGCCGGCAGGCCCTCGTCCGAGAGGTCGCGCTGCACCAGGGAGAGCGCGATGACGCTATCGAGACTGATGCATCCGACGACGATGGCCGGGGTGGCGCTCGCCATCTCGCTTGCGCTTCTGGCCGCCGTGATCCTGGGGCTCGCCTGACGGGGAACCCCCGCTAGCGCGACAGCATGCCGCTTTGCTTGGCCATCTCCGCCAGCGTGCCGCCGCCATAGATCAAGCCGAAGCCCCAGGCCATCGAGGCCAGCCAGTTGGCGATCTGGAACGGCCAGAACGGCATGTTGACGATGCCCGCGACGATGGCGACGACCGCCCGCAGCGGCCCGAAGAAATGCCCGATCAGGATGCTGGCGACGCCCCACTTCTCGAAGAAGACATGGCCCTTCTCCAGCATCTGCGGGTTCTTGTTGAAGGGCCAGTAGTCGTCGACACGGGGGCCCAGAACCTGGCCGGCCCAGTACGAAATCCAGAACCCGATGCCGGCACCGGCTGCCGCCGCAAACGCGATCGGCACGAGGTTGAGGCCGGATGCGCCCGCGACCGCGCCGAAGGCGGTGAAGAACACGGTGGCCGGAACCAGCCATGACAGGATCGCGACGCATTCGGCAAAGGCGATCAGGAAGACGATGGGCACGGCCCAGCCCTGATTCGCCTGCATGAACTGCACCAGCGCCTGCATCCAGAGTTCGAGTTGGGCCATGGTCGTTCGGGGCGCTCGCTTGCGGAAAGTGGAGGCTTATCGCCGCCCCGCCAGACCAATGCAACCGACCGCACGCTGACATTCGGGTGTGCGGAGGTGCTGGGCCGTCGCCCGACGCCGTTGCCTTCGCGCCGCGATGCCCTAATCTCCCGACAACGATTGCCATCAAGGTTCGGCCAGCGCCGCCAAGAGCGCCGGATGCCGACGAGGAAACGGGATTCATGGCGTTGCAACACAACCCGCAGGGTGCTGCGGGCGGAATTGGTCTGTCGCCGCGCGCCGCTTCGCCAGAGCCGGCAGCGGCGGTCGCGCTCGGTGGGCTCGACATCACCTTCCATCTCGACGGCGGCAACCGCTACCAGGCGGTGACGGGGATCGACCTCGCGGTGTCGCCCGGCGAATTCGTCTCGGTGGTCGGACCGACCGGTTGCGGAAAATCGACCCTGCTCAACGCGGCTGCCGGGCTGCTGACGCCGTCGGCCGGCACCGTCACGATCTTCGGCAAGCCGCTGTCGGGGCTGAACCGCCGGGCCGGCTACCTCTTCCAGGCCGATGCGCTGATGCCGTGGAAGACGGCGCTCGACAACGTCAAGGTCGCGCTCGAACCCATGGGCGTCTCCGACGCGGAGGCCGACCGGCGCGCCCGGGACTGGCTGGCGCGGGTCGGCTTGCGCGCCTTCGTCGACCGCTACCCGCACATGCTCTCGGGCGGGCAGCGCAAGCGCGTGGCGCTGGCGCAGGTCCTGATCCGCGATCCTGAAATCCTGCTGATGGACGAGCCCTTCGGCCCACTCGACGCCCAGACCCGCCAGATCATGGGCAATCTCCTGCTCGATCTCTGGTCGAGGGACAAAAAGGCGCTGATCTTCGTCACGCATGATCTGGAAGAGGCGATCGCGCTGTCGGACCGGGTGGTGGTGATGTCGGCGGGGCCGGCGGCGGGCATCGTCGCCGACTACCGGGTCAGCCTGCCGCGTCCGCGCGACATCGCCGAGATCCGGCTGGAGAAGGCCTTCCACGAAATCCACCGCGACATCTGGGCCTCGCTACGCGTCGAGGTGCAGAAGGCCTATGCGATGGGCGACGGGCGCGAACTGGTCGAGGGAGCCGCGTCATGAAGCGCGCCAAACTCCTGTTTCTCCAGGCGATGGTGATGGTCGTCTTCCTGCTGATCTGGCATGTCGTCACCGCCTATCCGATCATGGGCGAGGTCAAGACGATCCAGTTCTTCTTCTCGACACCGGCCGCCGTGATCGCCCGGACCTGGAACCAGCTCACCGGCACCGAGATCTACTGGCATATCGGCATCACGCTGACGGAGACGGTGCTGGCCTTCGTCATCGGCTCGGCGGCCGGCATCTTCTTCGGCTTCGCCTTCGCCCGCCAGCAACTGCTGGCGGCGGTGTTCGACCCCTATATCAAGGCGGCCAACGCCCTGCCGCGCGTGGTGCTGGCGCCGATCTTCGCGCTCTGGTTCGGTCTGGGCATCTGGTCGAAGGTGGCGCTGGGCTTCACGCTGGTCTTCTTCATCGTCTTCTTCAACGTCTACCAGGGCGTCCGAGAGGTCTCGCCGACGGTGCTGGCGAACGCCCGCATGCTCGGCATGAACGAGCGCCAGCTGTTCCGGCACGTCTACTGGCCTTCCGCGCTGACCTGGATGTTCTCGTCCCTGCACACCTCGGTCGGCTTTGCGCTGATCGGCGCGGTGGTCGGCGAATATCTCGGCTCGTCTGCGGGGCTCGGCTACAAGATCCAGGAGGCCGAGAGCGTCTTCGACGTCACCGGCGTGTTCTCCGGCATGGTCATCCTGATGATCTTCGTGATCGCGATCGATTCCGTGGTGACCATGGTCGAGAAGCGGCTTTTGGTCTGGCGGCCGGGGCAGAGCTCGACGACGGTGTGAGGCTGAAGCCGCGTCATGCTCGGGCGCAGACCCGAGCATCTCTGCCCGGAGATTCTCGGGTCTACGCTGCGCTTCGCCCGAGAATGACGCAGTTCTTGCCCGCCGGCTCCGATCTCGCCTAACCTGTTTCCCAATGCGCTCGTCCAGAAGCGCAATTCACTCAACCGGAGGAACACCCATGACGATTTCACGCCGCGCGGCGCTGGCTGCGCTCGCCCTGTCCACCGCGCTGGGCTTCGCGCCCCAGGCCGCGCTCGCGCAGAACGCCGAAAAGCCCAAGCTGACGCTCGGCGTCGGCGGCAAGCAGCTGCTGTATTATCTCCCGCTGACGGTCGCGGAGAAGAAGGGCTTCTTCAAGGAGCAGGGGCTCGACGTCGAGATCAACGATTTCGGCGGCGGCGCGAAATCGCTGCAGGCGCTGGTCGGCGGCTCGGTCGACGTCGTCACGGGCGCCTATGAGCACACCATCCGGATGCAGGCCAAGGGCCAGGACATCCGCGCCGTGGTCGAGCTCGGCCGCTTTCCCGGCATCACCATCGCGGTGCGCAAGGACCTCGCCGACAAGGTCAAGTCGGCTGCCGATTTCAAGGGCCTCAAGATCGGCGTCACCGCGCCGGGCTCCTCGACGGCGCTGACGGCGCAATACGCCATGGTTAAGGCCGGGCTGAAGGCCAGCGACGCCGCGATCATCGGTGTCGGCGCGGGCGCCAGCGCGGTGGCGGCGATGAAGCAGAAGCAGGTCGACATCATCTCGCATCTCGACCCCGTGACCTCGAAGCTCGAGGCCGACGGCGATGTCGTGGCGCTGATCGACACGCGGACCGAGGCCGGCACCAAGGCGCTCTTCGGCGGCTCCAACCCGGCGGCCGTGCTCTATCTCAAGGGCGACTTCGCCACGAAGAACCCGGTGACGACGCAGAAGCTCGCCAACGCCTTCGTCAAGGCGCTGAAATGGCTGGAAACCGCCAAGCCCGAGGACGTCGCCGATCTGGTGCCGGCGGAATACCATCTCGGCGACAAGCCGCTCTATCTGCGGGCGGTGAAGAACTCGCTCGAAAGCTATTCGCGCACCGGCGTCTCCACGCCCGAGGCGATGAAGAGCATGTATGACGCGCTCAAGCTGCTCGACCCCGAGCTGGCCTCGTCGAATGTCGATCTCAAGACGACCTTCATCGATACCTTCGCGAAGAAGGCTGCTGCCGGCAGCTAGTCCGGCATCGTCGTTTTTGTGGCATTTTTGCCGGCTCCAGCCCAAAAAAGGGTGCTGGGGCCGGCCATTTCGTCAGGGCGGATCGTTCCTGCATATACAGCCGACTGAATTGCGTCATGGGTTTCGGGACTTCCCGGGTTCACTCGACAGGTCCGCGTGATTGACGATTTTCTAACGGGCGGTGGCGTCATGGGTGACGCCATTCGCAGACATGACTGGGCGGCGACGCCGCTGGGACCGCTCGCGGCCTGGCCGACTGCGCTGAAGGTCAGCGTCGGCACGATGGTCAATTCGCGCTTCCCCAAATGTCTGTTCTGGGGGGCGGAGCTGATCAGCATCTACAACGACGCCTATCGGCCGATGCTCGGCGCCAAGCCCGAGGCGCTCGGGCGCCCCTTCGCCAAGGTCTGGCCGGAGGTCTGGGACGATCTGGCCCCGGTCGCCGAAAAGGCCCTGGCCGGCGACGCCAGCTTCTTCGAGGACATGCCGCTGGTTGTGGAACGGTTCGGCCGGCCGGAGCAGACCTGGTTCACCTTCTGCTACAGCCCGGTGCGTGACGAGACCGGCGCCGTGGTCGGCATTCTCGATACGGTCATCGAGACGACCGGGAAGATGAAGGCGGAGCGCGATGCGCGCCTGCTCAACACCGAGCTGGCGCACCGCATGAAGAATGTGATGGCCATGGTGTCCGCCGTCGCCAGCCAGACCTTCCGCGCCTCGACCTCGCTCCAGCAGGCGCAGGCGACGTTCGGCGAGCGCATCGCCACGCTGGGACAGGCCCACGACATTCTCACCCAGTCGAGCTGGAGCGGCGCGCCGATCGGCCATGTGATCCGCAGCGCGCTGGCGCCGCATGGCATCGAGCCGGCGCGGCTGTCGGTGTCCGGCCCGGCCTTCGAACTCGGCGCCGACCAGGCGCTGACGCTGGCCTTGGCGATCAACGAACTGATCACCAATGCCGTGAAGTATGGCGCGCTTTCGACGGAGGGAGGGCGTGTCGATCTCGGCTGGGAAGCCGGTCTTGCCGATAGCGCACAGCCTTTCAGGCTCGACTGGGTGGAGAGCGGCGGTCCGCCCGTGAATCCGCCGGGGCGGATGGGTTTCGGCTCGCGCCTGATCGAGCGGATCGTGGCGCAGACCTTCGGCGGTGAGGCCCGGCTAAATTACGCGCCGGATGGTTTCCGCTACAGTCTCGTCACGACGATGGACAAGATCGTGCCGCGCGAGGCGGATCGGCACTGACCGGGCCGGGTCTCCCGCGCAGGTCCGCGGCAACCGGGATGTGCGGTCGCAGGGTGGACACTCCGCCGCATCGGCGCGACAGTATCGTGGCTGACGCAGTGAGAGGCGAGATGGCGGACACCGTCGCGAGCGAAGCCCTCATCCGGAATGCCTATGCCGCGCGCCACCGCGGCGATCTCGACGCGCTGATGGCTTTCTTCCATCCGCAATGCTGCTATCGGCTCGTCGGCGGGCCCGCCGCCGCCGAGGCCTTCCGGCAGCCCGAGGGCCTCGAGGCCGTGCGCGAGCAGATGGCCGGGCTGATCGCGGCTTATGTCTTCAGCAATGTCGAGGAACTCGGCCTCACCGTCGATGGCGACCGGGCCATCCTGCACTGGCGGGCCGATGTCGCCTGCAAGCCGAGCGGCCGCAGCGCCCCGTTCGAGATCGTCGATATCTTCACGATCGCCGACGGCAAGATCGCCAGCGTCACGCAGTTCACGGACACGGCCGGCGTCGCGAGGCTGAGCGCAACCTGAGCTTGGGTGATGGCGGCCATGACGGCTTTCGATTTGCCGTCCGGCCGCGCGAGCGGTTAGAGCTTGCGCCCCCAGACTCTGCCGAGACGCCCATGAACATCCTCTCGATCCAGTCGCATGTCGCCTATGGCCATGTCGGCAACGCCTCCGCCGTCTTCCCCATGCAGCGCCTGGGCGTCGAGGTCTGGCCGATCCATACGGTGCAGTTCTCGAACCACACCGGCTACGGCGCCTGGAAGGGCCGCGTCTTCGACGGCGGCATGATCGACGAGGTGATGGAGGGCATCGCCGAGCGCGGCGTGCTGCCGTCCTGCACCGGCGTGCTCTCGGGCTATATGGGCTCGGCCGATATCGGCCACGCCATCCTCTCGGCGGTCGAGCGCGTGCGGGCGGCCAATCCGAAGGCGGTCTATTGCTGCGACCCGGTGATGGGCGATGTCGGGCGCGGCGTCTTCGTGCGCCCGGGCATCCCCGAGTTCATGCGCGAGCAGGCGGTGCCGGCGGCCGACATCGTCACGCCCAACCAGTTCGAGCTCGAATTGCTGACCGATATCGAGATCCGCACCATCGCGGATGCGCATCGCGCGGTCGAGGCGCTGCGCGATGCCGGGCCGAAGGTCGTGCTCGTCACCTCGCTCGTCACCGACGAGACGCCGGCCGACTCGATCGACCTGATGGCGGCCGACGCCAGGGGCGCCTTCCGCGTCCGCACGCCCAAGCTCGATGTCAGCGTCAACGGCGCAGGCGACGCGATCGCGGCGCTGTTCTTCGTGCATTACCTGCGCGAGGAGTCCGCCGCCGCGGCGCTGGCCAAGGCTGCAGCCTCGATCTACGGCCTGCTCAAGCGCACCAAGGAGGCGGGCTCCCGCGAGATCCTGACGGTGGCGGCGCAGGACGAGTTCGTGACGCCGACGCACCAGTTCGTGCCCGAGAAGCTGTAGAGCATGCCGATCTTGCTCGGAACCTTGGCGTCATCCCGGGCTTGCCCCGGGATCCATCGGAGGGCTCCGGAGCTCTATGATGGATCCCGGAGTGGCGCGGCTTCGCCGCTGATCCGGGATGACGGCGTGGGTCCTCGCACGACCGTCAGAGTTTGACGTCATGAAACTGCGCGTCGGCACCTTCAACGTCGAGAACCTGCTGACGCGCCATCGCTTCTCCTCGGGCGAGCGCAGCGATACCGCGCCCGCCATGTCGCTGTTCCATTTCCCCCGCGTCGACGAGCGCGACGCGGTCGAGCGTTCGCTGGCGGTTGCGCTGGAGGATGACAAGCGCCAGATGACCGCGCTCGCTCTGGCTGAGGCGCATGCCGATCTCTGGATGCTGCAGGAGGTCGATTCGCTGGCGAGCCTGCAGGCCTTCTTCGCCAATTACGTCCACCGCATCGCCGACCACCGCTACGGCCATTTCACGCTGCTGGACGGCAACGACCGCCGCAACATCGACATCGGCTTCGCGGCGCGGCGCGATCTGCTCGTGCCGCAGCGGGTGAGCGTGCGCTCCTACAAGGATCTCAGTTTTGCGGCGGCTGGTGTGCATGACCGCGATCTCGCCGCGCTCGGGATCGACCGCGACGGCAAGGTCTTTGCGCGCGACTGCCTGCAGGTGGAGCTCGATTTCGGCGACCGGAGCCTCGCCTTGTTCGGCTGCCACTTCAAATCGATGAGCAATGGCCGCGACGACGGGCGGGTGGCGACCCTGCCGGTGCGCCGGGCCGAGGCGCGCGCGGTCAAGGGGCTGATCAAGCGGCATTTCGGCGAGGGCTGGCGCGAGGCGAACTGGATGGTGCTGGGCGATCTCAACGCCTACCGCTTCGGGCTGGGGCCGCTGGCTGAGCGAATCGACGAGGGCGAGAGCGGAATCGAGCCGTTGCTCGACAATTTCGCCGTCGATCCGATGGAAGCCATCCCGCCGCATGAGCGCTGGACGCATTTCCGCCGCTACTGGTCGGAGGTGCGCGAGCAACTGGTCGAGACGCATATGCCGCTCGACCACATCCTGCTCTCGCCGGCGCTGGCTGCGGCCAATCCCGCTCCTGCCATACGAATGATCCGACGCGGGCTGCCCTATCGCGTGCCGCTCGACCCACGCGAGCCCGACCGCTCGATGGCGCGGCTGGCGACCGCGGCCGACCGCTATCCGCGCGTCGGCTGGGACCGGCCCAAGGCCTCCGACCACTGTCCTCTGACGATCGACCTGACCATTCCGAGGAACTGACAGCCATGGCCCGCCGCTTCGTCACGCTCGACGTCTTCACCGCTACGCCCCATGCCGGCAACCCGCTGGCGGTGGTGCTCGACGCAGACGGGCTCGACACGGCGGCAATGCAGGCGATCGCGCGCGAGTTCAACCTCTCCGAGACGGTGTTCGTGCAGCCACCCGCGGAGGCCGGACACCGCGCCGCTCTGCGCATCTTCACGCCAGGCCGTGAACTGCCCTTCGCCGGGCACCCGACCGTCGGCACCGCCGTGCTGCTGGCGCTGCGCGACCGGGCGGAAGGCCGCGGTGCCGACATTCTGGTGCTGGAGGAGCAGGTCGGCCGCGTGCCCTGCGCGGTCGTCGTCAGCGGCGAGCGCTCGGGACAGGCGACCTTCACGCTGCCGCGCCTGCCGCAGGAGGGCGAGCCGGCGCCTGCCGCCGACGCCATCGCCGCTGTCCTCGGGCTGGAGCCGGGCCGCATCGGCCTGCCCGGCCACCGCCCGGCCGTGTTCTCGGCTGGCGTGCCCTTCACCCTAGTGCCGGTGGCCGATCTCGCCGCGATCGGCGCGATCGCGCTCGATCTCGGACGCTGGGACGCCGTGATGACGCCCGCCGCCCATCCGAACGCCTTCGTCTATTGTCGGGAGACGGTGGCGGCGGGGCATCATTATCACGCCCGCATGTTCTGGCCGGGGGCGGGCATCGTCGAGGATCCGGCGACGGGCGGCGCTTCGGCGGCCTTCGCGGGCGCCATCATGGCGTTCGACAAGCCCGGGGATGGCGAGCACCGCTTCGTCATCGAGCAGGGCTACGAGATGGGCCGGCCCTCGCAGATCACGCTGGAGCTGACGGTATTGGGTGGCGCGCTGGTCTCGGCCCGCATCGGTGGTTCGGCCGTCGTCATCAGCGAGGGCGTGCTGCTGTGACCGACGCCGCGAGCCTCGCGACCAACGACATCGAACGCTTTCCCGACGGGCACATCGCCCGGCTGGACCGGATCGACGCCCGGATCGAGCCCTATGACTGGGCTTTCGCCCGCGAGAACGAGGCGCAGATCGCGGCGCACTGGGCCAGGATCAGCGCCGGCAAGCCCGCCATGTTCAACGGCCGCATCCTGCTGCAGCACCGCGCGGTGATCAGCGACGGCGTGTTCGAGGCGCGCTATTTCGAGACGGACTACGCCGCCTTCATGACCTGGCGCGACGCCGGCCATCCGGGCCCGGCGCTGCGCAACGGCTTCGCCATGGGGGCGCTGCGCGCCGCCGACGGCGCCTTCCTGTGCGGGCGCATGAGCGGGCACACCGCCAATGGCGGCATGGTCTATTTCGCCGCCGGCACGCCCGACCGGAGCGATGTGCGCGCGGACGGCACGGTCGATCTCGCCGGCAGCGTCCTGCGCGAACTCGCCGAGGAGACCGGTCTGGCCGAGACTGATGTGCGGGTCGGGGAGGGCTGGCATGCCGTGTTCTCGCCCGGCCGCGTCGCCTTCATGCGCCCGCTCACCATCGACCTGCCGGCGGACGAGGCGCGCGCGCTGATGCTGTCGCGCATGCAAGGCCTCGAGGAGCAGGAGCTCGACGACATCGTGATCCTGCGCAGCGCCGCCGATTGCGACCGGCACCGCATGGCCCCCTTCATGAAGCCCTATCTGAGCCATATCTTCGCGCAGGATTGATCGGGCGTCCGATCTCTCTGCCGCCGCCAGCCGAAAGCGATGCCATGACCGCGCCCGTCTCCGTCTCGTCCGAAGCCTCCGTAGCGGAGGCGCTGCCTCTGCCGGCCGACAACCCCTTCGCCGCGCGCTGGGACACGCCCTTCGGCCTGCCGCCCTTCGCCGCGATCCAGCCTGCGCATATCCAGCCGGCCTTCGAGGCGGCGCTGGCGAAGCACAAGGACGAGATGGCCGCGATCGTGGCCGATCCGGAGACGCCGGACTTCGCCAACACGATCGAGGCGCTGGAATTGGCCGGCCGGGCGCTCTCGCGCGTCGGCGGCGTGTTCTACAACCTCGCCGGAGCCGACACCAACGAGGCGCTGCAGGCGATCGAGCGGGCGCTCTCGCCGCTGACCTCGCGCCACTGGTCGGCGATCATGATGGATCCGGGCCTTTTCGCCCGCGTTGATGCGGTCTTCGCGAAGCGCGAGACGCTTGGGCTCGATTCCGAGCAGTTGCGGCTCTTGGAGCGCACGCATCGCGGCTTCATCCGCTCGGGCGCGCAGCTCGGTGCCGAGGACAAGGCGCGGCTGGCGGCGATCAATGAGCGGCTGGCGGGCCTGGGCACCCAGTTCAGCCAGAACGTGCTCAAGGACGAATCCTCCTACGCGCTGATGATCGCCGACGATGCGGGGCTGGCCGGTCTGCCGCCCTTCCTGCTGGCGGCGATGGCGCGGTCGGCGGCCGATCGCGGCCATCCCGGCCAGCATGCGGTCACGCTGTCGCGCTCGGTGATCGAGCCCTTCCTGACCTTCTCGACGCGTCGCGACCTGCGCGAGGAGGCCTTCGCGGCCTGGGGCAAGCGCGGCGAGAACGGCAATGACAGCGACAATCGCCTGATCGTGGCCGAGATGGTCAAGCTGCGGGCCGAGAAGGCGAAGCTTCTGGGCTACGCGACCTTCGCGCATTTCAAGCTCGACGACACCATGGCCAAGACGCCGGAGAATGTCCGCGAGCTGCTCGAGCTGGTCTGGACGCCGGCCAAGGCGCGCGCCGCGCAGGAGGCCGCTGATTTGGCCGCGCTGGCGCATGCCGAGGGCGAGAACGGCCCGATCCGTCCCTCCGACTGGCGCCACTATGCCGAGAAGGTGCGCCAGAAGACCTATGCGCTCGATGAAGCCGTGCTGAAGCCCTATCTCCAGCTCGACCGGATCATCGCCGCCGCCTTCGATGTCGCTGGCAAGCTGTTTGGCCTGTCCTTCGCGCCGCGGACCGATCTCGCGGGCTATCATCCGGATGTGCGGATCTGGGAGGTGACGGAGAGCGCGACGGGCCGGCATATCGGCCTGTTCATCGGCGATTATTTCGCCCGCGCCTCGAAGCGCTCGGGCGCCTGGATGAGCGCCTTTCGCGGCCAGCGCCGGCTCGGTGGCGAGGTGCGGCCGATCATCGTCAATGTCTGCAACTTCGCCAAGCCGGCGGAGGGCAAGCCCGCGCTGCTCTCGATCGACGATGCGCGCACGCTCTTCCACGAATTCGGCCATGCGCTGCACGGGCTGCTCTCGGACGTGACCTATGGCTCGCTCGCCGGCACCTCGGTGTCCCGTGATTTCGTCGAACTGCCCTCGCAGCTCTACGAGCACTGGTTCCTGACGAAGGAGGTGATGCAGAGCTACTGCCTGCACGCCGAAACGGCTGAGCCGATTCCCGACGCGCTGATCGAGACGATCAAGCGGGCGCAGACCTTCAACCAGGGCTGCGCCACCGTCGAATACACCTCCTCGGCACTGGTCGACCTCGCCTTCCATTCGCTGGAGGAGCCCGGCGAGATCGACGCGCTGGCCTTCGAGAAGGCCGAGCTTGCAAGGCTCGGCATGCCCGAGGGCATGGTGATGCGCCACCGCACGCCGCATTTCACCCATGTCTTCTCGGGCGACGGCTATTCGGCCGGCTATTACAGCTATCTCTGGTCGGAGGTGATGGACGCCGACGCCTTCAACGCCTTCCTGGAGACCGGAGACGTGTTTTCGCCGGAGCTGGCGGGCAAGCTGAAGCGCTACATCTATTCGGCCGGCGACACGCGCGACGCGGCGGAGGCCTACAGGCTGTTCCGCGGCCGGCTGCCGACGCCGGACGCGCTGCTGCAGAAGCGCGGGCTGGCGGCGTAGCCGCTGGCGTCATTCCCGGGCGCAGCGAAGTGGAGACCCGGGAATCTCCGGCCGGAGATGCTCGGGTCAAGCCCGAGCACGACGGTGCCTCTCACCCCGGATACCCGAAGCGCGCCTTCGTCGCCCGGATCTGGCTGATCGCGCCGCCCTCGTTGCCGGCGGCGCAGGTCGAGCGTGCCGTCGAAATCTCGGCCGAAACCCGCGTGTGCACGCCCTTGGTGGTGTGGCCGGTGGCGAGATCATTGTCCATCACCGCCTGGAAGCGCTCGACCTCGCCGGAACAGCCCGAGCCTGTGGGCATGCGGAAGGTGTTGGGCGTGACACCTGCGCCGGCCTGCTCGGGCGGCGGGGCGGGGGGCGTGCTCGGCGCGGGCGTCTGGCAGGCGGCGAGGCCGAAGGCGAGGGCGGCGAGGGGCAGGGCAAAGGCGCGCATGGCGGGCTCCGGCATCGGGTGAGCCCGAGGATGACCGATTCCCGCGGGCGGGCAAAGCGGTGGCCTCGGCGTCGGCTTTCGGTCCCCGCAGCCCTCATCCTGAGGAGCGATCCGCAGGATCGCGTCTCGAAGGATGCTCCAGGAGGCTCCGGCATCCTCTGGAGCATCCTTCGAGACGCCGCGTTCGCGGCTCCTCAGGATGAGGGCTGAACTGAGGCCCGCTCAATCGTCGAGCGGCAGCAAGGGCAGGGCGACCGCGAAGATGGCGGCTGCCAGCGCCGCCAGCCAGACCGCCCCCTGGCCGACGAGATAATGCGCGATGGCGCCGTTGATGCAGCCGGTGAGCAGGCCGAGCCACAGCACGAGATGGCGCACCCAGCCGAAGGCTGGCCCGCCGAGCATGGCGCCGGCGATGCGCTGGCCCATCTTCACCAGCGTGCCGGTCATGTAGGTCAGGGCGATGGTGACCTCGCCGTCGCGCTGGAAGACGCCGTTCTCGGCGCCCATGGCGAAGGCGAGCAGCACGGCGCCGGCAAAGCTCAAGCCGATCATATCGAGCGTGGCGGCCAGGGCGAGCGCAGCGGCCACCAGCGCCAGCACGGCCGATTTGCGCCGCCGTCCGCCAAAATGACCGACCAGCGAGCCGCAGATCACGCCGCCGACGAAGAGCGCGAGCACGGTCGCGGCCGTGGCGATGCCGCCTGTGTGCAGCCCGGCAAGCTCGATGCTCAGCCGCGTGGTGTTGCCGCTCATGAAGGAGACGAAGAAACCGCCGAGGCTGATGAAGCCGATCGTGTCGATATAGCCCGCGAGGCCCGACAGGCAGAAGGCGAGCCCGATCGCCCAGCGGTTATAGGTCATCATCCTGTTTCGTCCCCCGGCGCTGCGTGATGAGCCAGCCCCCGCGCCGCGTGATCATAAGGCGCGCATCCGCCGCGTCGCATGCGCACAGCGCCCGCGACATATGCTTGCGCCGGCGTGCCGGTTTCGGCTACATCATTCCAAGGTCAACGAGGATCGCCTGTGTCACCGACGCTTGCCCATGACTGGTTTGACGACCGCGCCAGCGCGCGGCTCGCCGGTTCGTGCGCGCGTCCTGCCGCGTCGCTTGGTCTGCTTCTTCTCCTTAGCCGCCCCTGAGGGCCGGCCGGGCATGCATGCCTGGGCGCTCAGGGGAGTGACGAGAACGACCTTCCCGATCTGAGGCGCCTGCATCCGACGAGAGCGGCGCCAGCTCTTTCAGGACCACGACCATGACCGAACCGACCCACAGCAACGGCTCTTCGACGCCCGCTTCCCAAAAAGACCGCGTGCTGATCTTCGACACGACGCTGCGTGACGGCGAGCAGTGCCCCGGCGCAACGATGACCTTCGAGGAAAAGCTCGAGATCGCCGAACTGCTGGACCTGATGGGCGTCGACATCATCGAGGCCGGCTTCCCGATCGCCTCCGACGGCGATTTCGAGGCGGTGTCGGAGATCGCGCGGCGCAGCAAGCGCTCGACCATCGCCGGCCTCGCCCGCGCCATCTCCGGCGATATCGCTAGAGCGGGCGAGGCGGTGCGCCATGCGGGCAAGCCGCGCATCCACACCTTCGTCTCGACCTCGCCGATCCATCTCGAGCACCAGATGCGCAAGACGCAGGAGGAGGTGCTGGAGATCATCACCAAGACCGTGGCGCAGGCGCGCAACCTGGTCGAGGACGTCGAGTGGTCGGCAATGGACGCCACCCGCACCCCGATCGACTATCTCTGCCGCACGGTCGAGGCCGCGATCCGCGCGGGCGCGACCACGATCAACCTGCCCGACACGGTCGGCTACGCCACGCCCGACGAATACCGCACGATGTTCCGGCAGGTGCGCGAGCGCGTGCCCAATGCCGACAAGGCGGTGTTCTCCGTCCATTGCCACAATGATCTGGGGCTGGCGGTGGCCAATTCGATCGCCGGCATCGAGGGCGGGGCGCGGCAGGTCGAATGCACGATCAATGGCATCGGCGAGCGCGCCGGCAATGCCGCGCTGGAAGAGCTGGTGATGGCGCTGCGCGTGCGCGGCGACGTGCTGCCCTACGACACCGGCATCGACGCCACCCTGCTGATGAAGGCCTCGCGCGCGGTGTCGGGCGCCTGCGCCTTCCCGGTGCAGTACAACAAGGCGATCGTCGGGCGGAACGCCTTCGCCCATGAGAGCGGCATCCACCAGGATGGCATGCTGAAGAACCAGACCACCTATGAGATCATGACCCCGGCCTCGGTCGGCGTGACCAAGACCTCGCTGGTGATGGGGAAGCATTCCGGCCGCGCCGCCTTCCGCTCGAAGCTGAAGGACATGGGCTACGATCTGGGCGAGAACCAGATGGAGGACGCCTTCACCCGCTTCAAGGCGCTCGCCGACCGCAAGAAGCACGTCTATGACGAGGATATCGAGGCGCTGATCGACGAGAACCTGGCCTCGGCGCATGACCGGGTCAAGCTGGTCTCGCTCACCGTCATCGCTGGCACGCGCGGCCCGCAGCGCGCAACGATGAAGCTCGATGTCGAGGGCCGCCTCGTCACCGAGGAGGTCGAGGGCAACGGGCCGGTCGATGCGATCTTCAACGCGATCAAGACGATCGTGCCGCATGAGGCGACGCTGGAGCTCTACGACGTCCATGCCGTCACGCAGGGCACCGACGCGCAGGCCGAGGTCACGGTGCGTCTGACCCATGACGGCTCGTCGGTGACCGGCCGTGGCGCCGACCCCGACACGCTGGTCTCCTCCGCCAAGGCCTATCTCGTCGCGCTCAACAAGCTGATGGCCAAGGGCTCGCGCCTGCATGCGCAGGCGGCGGCGGGGTAGGGGGGTTCGTCATTCTCGGTCGAAGCGAAGCGCAGACCCGAGAATCTCGCCCCGGAGATGCTCGGGTCAAGCCCGAGCATGACATCGCGACGAAGCCCAGCCGATTCCGGTGGATGACACCGCGCCGATCTGGCGCGGGCGCGCATCTTGCCTTCATCTCGCCTCCATCAGCGGCCGCCCCTCGCGGCCGCAACGCATGGCGGGAGCGATTGCAATGGCAGGCTATTTTCCGAACTGGACCCTGAAGACCTCGGGCACCGTCATGCCCGACGAGCGGCTGCCGGTCGGCCAGACCTTCATCGCCGGGCTGCAGCATGTCGTCGCGATGTTCGGCGCGACCGCGCTGGCGCCGATCCTGATGGGGTTCGACCCCAATGTGGCGATCTTCTTCTCCGGCGTCGCGACGCTCCTGTTCTTCATCGTCACGCGCGGGCAGCTGCCGAGCTATCTCGGTTCGTCCTTCGCCTTCATCGGCGTGGTGATCGCGGCGACCGGCTATGCCGGCTCCGGCCCCAACGCCAATATCGGCGTGGCGCTCGGCGGCATCATCGCCTGCGGGGCGGTCTATGCCGCGATCGGCTTGCTGGTGCAGGCGGTCGGCACGGCCTGGATCGAGAAGCTGCTGCCGCCGGTTGTGACGGGCGCGGTCGTGGCCGCGATCGGGCTCAACCTCACGGGCGTGGCGATGAACATGATCTCCGCCAGCGCCTATACGAAGTGGATCGCGCTGTTCACGGTCGTGACGGTCGCCGTGGTGGCGGTCTACAGCCGCGGGCTGGCGCAGCGCCTGCCGATCCTGATCGGTGGGCTCGTCGCCTATCTCCTCTATGCCTCCACGGCGCAGAGCTTCGGCGCACCGCCGGTGGACTTCGGCCGGGTCGCGGCGGCCGCCTGGTTCGGTCTGCCCAACTTCGTCGCGCCGGTGTTCGACGGCCGGGCGATCGCGCTGATCGCGCCCGTCGCGATCATCCTGGTCGCGGAGAATCTCGGTCACATCAAGGGCATTGCGGTGATGACGGGCCGCAACCTCGACCCGCTGATCGGGCGGGGCTTCATCGCCGACGGCGTCGCCACCATGATCGCGGGCTCGGGCGGCGGCACCGGCGTCACCACCTATGCCGAGAACATGGGTGTGATGGCGGTGACGCGGGTCTATTCGACTCTGGTCTTCGTCGCGGCCGGCATCATCGCGCTGGTGCTGGGCTTCTCGCCCAAGTTCGGCGCCGTGATCGGGACGATTCCCGTGGCCGTGCTCGGCGGGCTCGCCATCGTGGTCTTCGGCCTGATCGCGGCGACCGCCGGCCGGATCTGGGTCGAGAGCAAGGTCGATTTCTCGCAGCCGAAGAACCTGCTGACGGTCGCGACCGCGCTGATTCTGGGCGCAGGCGATCTCAAGCTGCCGATCTTCGGCTTCGAGCTCGGCGGCATCGGCACGGCGACCTTCGGCGCGATCGGGCTCTATCACCTGCTCAACCGCAAGGCCGACTGAGCGGGGTCGTTAACCGCGTCGACAGCGCCCGCGGCGGTCTCGCCGCGGGTCTCACATATTTCTGTCGCAGACGGGTGGACAGGGGCGGGGGGCTTTGCTACATCGCCGGCCTGCCTGACGCGGCTTCGGCCGCGAAACGGCATGCGCTTCGTGGCGTATGGGTGATTAGCTCAGTTGGTAGAGCAGCTGACTCTTAATCAGCGGGTCGTAGGTTCGAGCCCTACATCACCCACCACGAACCTCCCTTTCCGGACATCTCCATCGAAGTCCCGATCCGCCAGCGCGGCTCTTCGGGCGGTCGCGCGTGTCGATCGCGGAATGTCTGTCGCGGGCTGAAGCCTGCGATGTCCAGCATCGTTTCGCTCTGCGTTCCACTGGCGATATTTTGTGCTGAGAATCCCGGACCGGACCCGCTCGATGCGGGGTCCCGGCGCTTGTGCCTGCCTTGGCCTTCCTATAACCGGGGCGCTGATGGGGCCTGCGCTCAGAACAAGGCGCCGCACGAGAACTGGGAGCACCGACGTGAAGGGACTACTCCGGATCAGCAGTGTCATCGACTCGGTCAACACGCAGATCGGCAAGAAGATCGCGTGGCTGATCCTGGTCGCCGTGCTCGTGGCTGCCATCAATGCGATCGTCCGCAAGGTCTTCAACATGTCGTCGAATGCCTGGCTCGAGCTGCAGTGGATGCTGTTCGGCGCGGTCTTCCTGATGTGTGCGCCCTGGACCCTGAAGGTGAAGGAGCATATCCGCATCGACATCGTGAACAGCCTGCTGCCCAAGAGCGTGCAGCGCTGGATCGACCTCGTCGGCCACACGTTGTTCCTGATGCCGTTCTGCCTGCTGATGATCTATCATTCCTGGCCCTTCTTCATGCGCTCCTACGCCATCAACGAGCAGTCGCTCTCGGCGGGCGGTCTGGCGCAGTGGCCGGCCAAGGGGCTGGTCGTGATCGGCTTCGTGATGCTGGCCGTGCAGGGCGTCTCCGAGATCATCAAGCAGGTCGCGATCATGCGCGGCGAGCTCGAGGACGACGAAACGCTGCGCGGCCACGCCGCGGCGGCCGAAGCCGAGGCGCACCGCCTGCTCGAGCAGGCCAAGCAGCAGGGGCTGGCATGATGCGCTCCCCGAAAGACGTCCGGACCCCCGCCATGACCGCCATCCGCCTGTCCCGTGTCGCCGGCCTGCTGCTCGCGCTGACGCTCGTCGCCTTCCTCGGCCTGCACACCGGCGAGGCTCACGCCGCCGGCCTCGGCGATTTCCTGCGCGTCAACATGGCGCCGGTGATGTTTGCCGCCCTCGTCGCGTTCCTCCTGCTGGGCTATCCGGTGGCCTTCGCGCTGGCGGCCAACGGCCTGCTCTTCGCGATCGTCGGCATCGAGCTCGGCATGTTCCAGGAGAACTTCCTGCAGGCGATGCCGGAGCGAATCTACGGCACGATGAACAACGACGTGCTGCTCGCCATTCCGTTCTTCACCTTCATGGGACTGATCCTGGAGCGCTCGGGCATGGCGGAAGACCTGCTCGACACGATCGGGCAGCTCTTCGGGCCGATCCGCGGTGGTCTGGCCTATGCGGTGATCTTCGTCGGCGCGCTGCTGGCGGCCACCACCGGCGTCGTTGCGGCCTCGGTCATCTCGATGGGCCTGATCTCGCTGCCGATCATGCTGCGCTACGGTTACGATCGACGCCTGGCTTCGGGCGTGATCGCGGCCTCGGGCACGCTGGCGCAGATCATTCCGCCCTCGCTGGTCCTGATCGTGCTGGCCGACCAGCTCGGCCGCTCGGTCGGCGACATGTATGAGGGCGCCTTCATCCCAGGCCTCGTGCTGTCGGCGATGTATGCCGGCTACGTCTTCCTCGTCACGATGATCTATCCCAGCCGGGCTCCGGGCCTTCCGCCTGAGGCGCAGACCCTGCGCGATGCCGATGGCCAGACCCGCCGGCGCTCGCTGCTGGTGATCACGATCATCGCCTTCGGCTCGGCCTATGCCTGCATGAAGCTGTTCACGAAGGTCCAGGCGGGTGCCGATTTCGTCATCCTGACGATGTCGATCGCGGTCGGCATCGCCTTCGTCATCGCCATCGTCAACAAGCTGCTGGGTCTGAACCTGCTCTCGCGCATGACCGAGCAGGTCATCTTCGTGATGGTGCCGCCGCTGGCCCTGATCTTTCTCGTCCTCGGGACGATCTTCATCGGCGTCGCGACGCCGACCGAAGGCGGCGCGATGGGGGCCGCCGGCGCGATCCTGCTGGCCTATGGCAAGAAGCGCATGACCTTCGACCTGCTCAAGCAGGCGGTGGAATCGACGGCCAAGCTCTCGGCCTTCGTGCTCTTCATCCTGGTCGGTGCCCGCGTCTTCTCGCTGACCTTCTACGGCGTCAACGGCCATATCTGGGTCGAGCATCTGCTGGTCGGTCTGCCGGGCGGTGCGACGGGCTTCCTGATCGTGGTCAACATCATGGTCTTCCTGCTCGCCTTCTTCCTCGATTTCTTCGAGCTCGCCTTCATCATCGTGCCGCTGCTCGGGCCGGCCGCCGAGAAGCTCGGCATCGACCTGATCTGGTTCGGCGTCATCCTGGGCGTGAACATGCAGACCTCGTTCATGCACCCGCCCTTCGGCTTTGCGCTGTTCTTCCTGCGCTCGGTCGCGCCGAAGGACCGCTATCGCGACAAGATCACCGGAACCATGATGGAGCCGGTGACCACGGGACAGATCTACTGGGGCGCCGTGCCCTTCGTGGTGATCCAGTGCATCATGGTGGCGCTGGTGGTGACGTTCCCGCAGATGGTGATGCATTACAAAGCATCGGCGGTGCAGCTCGACCAGAAGGCGATCGACAAGCAGTTCGACTCGATCCAGATCCCGGGCATGGGCGGCCCGGGCGGCTTGCCGGGGCTCGATCTGAGCGCGCCGCCAAGCTTCAAGTAGCGCGCTGCCCGACCTGTCATGAGACCCACGACGCCGGCATATGCCGGCGTCGTTCGTTTGGGGTGATGCTCATGGCTCGCCCGATGGCAGCGAACCTTTGCGATCGATGATGCGTTGTTCCTCCAACCGAGGAGCGACGACATGACCGATCCGATGATGATGCAAGCCGATCCGACGGGTACGCCGGCGATGCCGACCCCGCCTAAGGAAGCGCCGCCCCTGACTCCGTCAGAAGTGCCGCCGGCGCCGCCGGTCGAATCCCCGCCGGCCGACGTGCCTCTCGGCATACCCGTCGAGCCGCCGTCCGAACTGCCGCCGAACGCCCCGCCCGAAGGCCCACCGGCGACACCCTTCGACATGCCGCCCGATCGCGCGCCGCGCCAGCCGATGGAGTAGCGGCTTAAAGGGGCGGCGCTTCGCCAGAGCCGATGTCCCAGTAAAGCCCGGCCATCAGGCCGAGCGCTTCGCGGGCGACCGCGATCGGCATGTGCTCGTCGGGCGCGTGCTGCGAGCAGCCGGGATAGGAGTGCGGCACCCAGATCGTGCGCAGTCCGAGAACCTCGGCGAAGATGTCGTTGGGCAGCGAGCCGCCGAGATTGGGCAGCAGCGCCGGCTTTTTGTTGGTGCTGCGGGCGATGGAGTCGATGGTGAACCTGACCCAGGCGTCGTCGGGGTCGAGCCGGGTCGCGCCGAAGCGCTCGGTGCCGGGCATGATGATCTCGACCATGCTGAAGCCGTGACGATCGAGATGCCGGCGCAGCGCCGGCACGACGTCCAGCGGGTCGATACCGACGACGAAGCGCAGCGCTACGCGCGCCCAGGCGCTTGGCGGCACGGCGTTGACCGGCGTTTCCGGCACGCCCGATTTCATCGCCAGCACGTCGAAGGAGCACCAGCCGAAGACCTGCTCGGCCGGCGAGAGATCGGGCTCGCCCCAGCCCGGATCGATCGTCGGACCGTCGGGGCCGCCATCGATGACGCAGTCGGCCACGGCCTCGCGCACGGCGCGCGGCAGCTCCTTGGGAACCCATTCAGGAATCCGGATCTGGCCGGTCGGGGAGGTGATCGAGGCGATGGCGTGGGCGAGCTGGATCGCGGGGTCGGAGAGGATGCCGCCCCAGTTGCCGGAATGATGCCCGCCCTCGCGCGCGACGATCGAGAGATCGAAGGTGATGACGCCGCGGGCGCCGAGGAAGACGGTCGGGCGTTCGGCATTGAGGCGGGGCCCGTCGGAGGCGATCAGCACGTCGGACTTGAACAGCGCGGCCTCGTCGGCGCAAAGCTCGCGCAGGCCCGGCGAGCCGGATTCCTCGCCCATCTCGATCAGATATTTGGCGTTGAAGCCGAGCTTGCCGCGTGATTCAAGAACGGCCCGCAAGGCATTGATGTTGATGACGTGCTGGCCCTTGTTGTCGACGACGCCGCGGCCATACCAGCGGCCGTCGCGCTCGGTCAGCGTCCAGGGCGAGAGGCCTTCGCTCCATTGCGCGTCGAGCCCGCGGATGACGTCGCCATGGCCGTAGCCGAAGATCGTCGGCAGGCTTTCATCCTCGATGCGCTGGGCGAAGAGGCAGGGGCCCTTGGCCTTGGGATGGTGCAGGATGCGGCATTCGAAGCCGAGCCCCTCGAAGAGCGGGCGCATCTCCGTCTCGAGATAGTCGCTCAGGACCGGGGCGCGGTCGGGGTTCTGGCTTTCGGTCGGCATCGCGATGAGGCGGGCGAGGTCGCGCTTGAGGGCGCCGGTGTCGAAATAGTCTTGCGCATGCGCGATGGCCTGGCCGCGGGTCATGAAAGCTCGCTCACTGTCTGCCGGAAGGAAAGGACGAGCAGGGTCGTTGCCGATCCCGCCCGGCGTTGATACTGCCATGCACATGCAGGAATTGCCCACGGAAGTTGGCGCGCAGGCGATGCGCGCCCGATGACGGACGCGCCCGGTCTGATGGTGCCGCATGCGCATCAGCGCGTCGCGTGCGATGTGATCCTGGCGGCGCGGGCGGCGGGGGCGCCGGGTTTCCTACTGGGCGACCTGACGGGGCTCGGCAAGACGCTCTCGGCCTGGCTCGCGCTCTCGGCGATGCCGGAGCAGGACATCCTGGTGATCTGCCCCAAGGGCGCGATTCCGCAATGGCGGCGGACGATGGCGCTGTCGGGGTTGCCGGCCAAGCGCGTCACGCTGATGAACTTCGAGAAGACCAAGTCGCTGCTGGCGCCGCCCGCCGATTCGAAAAAGCGCTCGGTGCGGGCGAAGAACAACGAACTGGCCAAGCTCGGTGTACCCCGACGCATCTGGCCGCTGGTCGTCATCGACGAGGCGCACCGTATCCGCAACCCGAACTCGCAGCAGGGGCTGGTCTGCCGGCAGATGGCGGCTGCCGCCTCCTTCACGATCTATATGAGCGCGACCGCGGGACAGTCGCCGCACGAACTCTCCTATCTCGGGCCCCTGCTGGCGCGCGCCGCCGACATGCCGAGCGCGGATCTCGACGGTTTCCGCCAGCTGATGAAGCGGCTGAAAATGGGCAGGGCGAGGGGGCGCTGGAAGAACTGGAGCTGGGAGCCCAACGAGACCGACCGCAAGGTGATGGCGGACCTGCTCTATCGCGGAGCCCGCGCGATCGGCCTGCGGCGGCGGCCGGAAGAGATCGCCGGCTGGCCCGAGGTTCAGCGCGAACTGGCCCCGGTCTCGCTCGATGCGGCCGCACGCAAGCTCTACGACGCGACCTGGCGGGAATTTCGCAAGGAGCTCGGCCTGGCCGGCGGCTCGACGCGCAAGCCGCAGGGCTGGGCGGCGGATCTGCGTTTCCGCCAGAAGGCGAGCCTGCTTCGCATCCCCGGCACGGTCGATTTCTGCGACGACCTGCTCGGCAATGACGAGCAGGTCGCGGTCTCCGTCGCCTTTCTCGAGACCAGCGCCATGCTGGCGGATGCGCTGCGCGGCCGCGGCTGGCGCGTGGGCGAGATCAATGGCGAGCGCTCGGGACCCGTCAACGAGCAGACCCGGATCGTCTTCCAGACCGGCGGGCTCGATGCGGTGATCTTCACCGTGACGGAATCGATCTCGCTGCATCGCGGCGAAATGCCGGGCGGGGAGCGGGAGCGGTCGCTCGTCATCCACGACATGCGCCACAGCGCGATCCAGCTTCAGCAGATCGAGGGGCGCTGCCACCGCGACGGCCAGCACGCGACGATCTTCTACGCCTATGCCGAGGATACGGTGGAGGAGGCGGTCGCCGGCACGGTGATCGCGCGCATGGCGGCGATGGAGGGGCTGGCGGGCGACGACACCCGCCTGCTCGAGGCGATCGCCGGAGTCGTCGAGGCGCGGGTGGCAGCCTGAAGCGCGGAACAAGCCCGGCGATCCCCGGTTCAGTCTTTCGGCCCGCCTTGTGGCCGCCAGCCTGAAAGATCTGAACCGATGCCGGATGCGCCGCAGCGCCGTGACACCCTTGCCCCGCAACCTGTGGCCTCGCCGCCTCGCGCCACCTACCGCCTCCAGTTCCACAAGGGCTTTCCGTTTTCGGCCGGGCGCGATCTCGCCGCCTATCTCGGCGCACTCGGCATCAGCCATGTCTACGCCTCGCCGATCCTGACCGCGCGGGCGGGCTCGATCCATGGCTATGACGTCGTCGATCTCGACGCGATCAACCCCGAGCTCGGCGGAGCAGCCGGATTTGAGGAGATGGCCGCGGCGCTGCGGGCCCAGGGCATCGGGATCATCCTGGACATCGTGCCCAACCACATGGCGGTGGGCGGCGCCGACAACCGGCTCTGGCTCGACCTGTTGAAGCATGGCCGCGGCAGCGCCCATGCGGGCTGGTTCGACGTGGATTTCGACGGCCCCGATCCGCAGCTCGCCGGCAAAGTCCACGCCCCGTTTCTGGGCGAGCCCTATCCCGCCGTCCTGGAGTCCGGAGCGCTGTCGCTGGTGCTGCACGAGGGCGGCTATGCCGTATCCTATGGCGAGCATCTGTTTCCGATCCGGCCGGAGGACCAGGCCGAGATCGCCGCCGTCGGAATTGCCGGCTTCCAGGACGCCGACGCGCTAGACGCGCTGTTGTCGCGGCAGAATTTCGTGCTCGACTGGTGGCGCAACGCCGGCGACCGGATCAACTGGCGCCGCTTCTTCGACATCACCCAGCTCGCCGCCGTGCGGATGGACGAGCCTGCGGCCTTCGCCGCCCAGCACGCGGTGGCGCTGGGTCTCTATCGCGACGGGGTGATCGACGGTCTGCGCGTCGATCATGTCGACGGGCTTGCCGATCCGGCCGGCTATTGTGTCGCGCTGCGCCGCCATCTCGATACGCTCCAGCGCCAGCGGCCGCAGGGACTGCAGGACGAACGCGCCTGGCTCGTCGTCGAAAAGATCCTGGCGCCGGGCGAGCCGATCGCCGCGGACTGGGATGTCGATGGCGCGACCGGATACGATTTCATGGACCAGGTCTCGGCGCTGCAGCACGATCCAGACGCTGCCCCGGCCCTGTCGGCGCATTGGGCGGTGCTGAGCGGGCGCCCGCGCGATTTCCATTCCGAGGAGGAGATGGCGCGCCACGACATCCTCTCCCACAGCTTCGACGGGCAGCGCGAGCGGCTGGTCGATGCGCTGGAGGAGGCGGGGGGCCGTGATCGCGAGGCCGAAGGCCTGACCCGCTCGGCGCTGCGCCGCGCCGTCACCAGCCTGATCGCGCAATTGCGGGCCTATCGCAGCTACGCCACCGGCCGCGACGACGGGGTCGGCGCGGGAGACGCGGTGCAGGCGGCCCTGAAGGCCGCGCTGGCCAAGCCGCTCACCGATGCGCCGGCGCTGCGCTTTCTCGTGTCGGTCCTCGCGGGCGAGGGCGCGGATGCGCATCGCCCCGCGCGCATCACCGCGATCCGCCGCTTCAACCAGCTCGCCGCCCCGCTGGCCGCCAAGGCGGTCGAGGATACCGCGTTCTACCGTTATGGCCGGTTGCTCTCGCGCAACGATGTCGGCTTCGATGCCGAGGTTCTGGGCACCACGTCCGAAACCTTCCACGCCCTGATGGGAAAGCGCGCCGCCGAGTTACCGGCGTCGATGCTGGCGACCGCGACGCATGACCACAAGCGCGGCGAGGATGTTCGCGCCCGGCTGGCCGTGCTGAGCGAGATGCCGGAGGACTGGATCGACGCGACGCGGCGCTGGCGCGCGCTGGCCGAACCGACCCGGCCGGCGGGGCTCGACCCGGCGGATGAATACATGTTCCTGCAGATGCTGGTCGGCGCCTGGCCGCTGGGCCTGCGCCCCGATGACGCCGCCGGGCTGGACGCCTTCGCGGTCCGCCTCGGCGACTGGTGGCGCAAGGCCTTGCGCGAGGCCAAGCTGCGCTCGAGCTGGGCCGAGCCGAACGCGGCCTATGAGGATGCGGCGCTGCAATTTGCCACCGACGCCCTCAATCCGGCCCGGAGCACGGCGCTGCTGCAGGAGGTCGGGGCCTTCGTCGCCCGCATCGAGCGCCCCGGCGCGCTGAACGGCCTGGCACAGCTGGCGCTGCGCTGCACCGTGCCGGGCATCCCCGACAGCTATCAGGGCACCGAGTTCTGGGATTTCAGCCTGGTCGATCCCGACAACCGCCGGCCGGTCGATTTCGGCGCCCGCAAGATCGCGCTGGCGCAGCATCTCTCGCTCGATCTGCTGGCCGAGAGCTGGCGCGACGGGCGCATCAAGCAGGCGCTGCTGCGCAAGCTGCTGCGGTTTCGCCTGAACCAGCCGGCACTGTTTGCGCAAGGCGGCTACGAGCCGATCGAGATCGTTGGGCCGCGCGCCGGAAACGGGGTCGCTTTCCTGCGTCGTCATGAGGGCGCGGGCATGCTCGTCGTGGCGGCGCGCTGCTGTGCCGAGGGGCTGGCGCCGGGCGAAGCGCTGGTGCCGGAGGGCGACTGGTGGGGAGAGACGCGCATCCTGCTGCCGGCAGGACTTCGCCTGACGGAGGCGGTGATCGGGCCCGATCTGGCCGCCGACGGGATCCGGCTGTGCGAGGCGCTGCCGGTCGTGCCGGTCGGGGTCTGGGCAGTGGAACGCGCCTGATCGCTCGCCTCGGACAACACCGCTACCCCGGATGACCAAAGGTCGTCCGGGATGGCGGACCCCGACGGCGCGGCTCACCGCCTGTCCGGGACCACGAAATGGTCCCGCCGACATGTCCGACGATTAGATTTCCGTCTCTCTTGGCGCTCCCAGATAGGCGAGCCGCCGCTCGACCACCGCGTCGTCGAGCAGCGCCGGCGCGTCGCCGTCGAGACGGTGGCGCCAGTTCGGCTTCTCGGTCGTGGTTCCCGGCACATTCGGCTGGGTCTGGATACCGAGCGCATCCTCGATCGGCAGCAGCTTCAGCGTGCAGGGCGTCTGCGCGATGTAGCGGATCGCGGCGTCCACCACCGGGGCGGTGTCGTCGGGCGCGGGACGCTCGCCCGCGACGAGGCCGGCCTGTTCGAAGGCGCCCCACAGGATGCCGCGATCCCAGGCGCGGATGCCCTGGTGATCGACGCCGTCATGCGTCGGTTCGAGATCGGCTCCGGCCCACCAGCCGGCCGTGGGGATCAGATCATGGGTGGTGGTGAGCGCGGCGGCGTCGGCATGCCAGTGCTGCGGCGGGATATAGCCGTGCTCGCTCTTCTCGAAGCGCAGCACGCGCAGGCCGGCGACGCCCTGGTCGCGCAGGTAGTCGCGGAACCCGTCCGGCAGCGTGCCGAGATCCTCGCCGATGACGATCGCCTTGTGGCGCCAGGATTCGAGCGCGACGAGCCGGAACAGCGTCTCCGACGGGAAGGTGACATAGGCGCCGTCCAGCGCGCTGGCGCCTTCCGGCACCAGCCAGAGCCGGCTCATGCCCATGACATGGTCGATGCGGATGCCGCCGACATAGCGCAGGCTGGCGCGCAGCGTCTCGATGAAGGGCGCGAAGCCCGAGGCTGCCAGCCCGCGCGGCGAGAAGGTGGTCAGCCCCCAGCTCTGGCCCTCGGCGGAATAGTAGTCGGGCGGCGCGCCGACGCTCAGGCCTCCCAGAACCTCGTGCTGGCGGCTCCAGGCATGGCTGCCCGACCCGTCCATGCCGATGGCGAGGTCGGCGATCAGCCCGACCTTCATGCCGGCCTCGCGGCAGACGCGCTGCGATTCGCCATAGGAGCGGGCGGTCAGCCATTGCAGGAAGATCTGGTGGGCGATGGCCTCGGCATGCTCCTCGGCGAAGGCCGCGACCTCCGGGCTGTCGGGGTCGCGATAGGGCGCCTCCCAGTCGCGCCAGCTCCAGGCGCCGGGATTCTGCTGCAACTGCGCGGCGTGCAGCACCTCGAAGATCGCATGCGATCGCAGCAGCGGGGAGGCCTCCGCCAGCGCGCGTTCGAAGTCCAGCCGGGCCGGCTCGGCAACGCCGGGTTGGCGCAGCGCGTCGAACAGCCCGCGCAGCAGCGTCTGCCGCAGCGGCGTGGCGGCGAGCCAGTCGACCTGCGGCAGCGCCGAGAGCCGCGCCATCGCCTCGCCCAGTCCGGCCTGGGCGATGACGTCACGCAGCAGGGCTTCCGGCAGGATCGCGGCCGGATCGGCGTGGAGCGGGTTGTAGAACAGCCGCGTCGACGGCGAGTAGGGGCTGAAATGGCCCGGTTCCGCGCCGTAGAGTGCATGGACCGGGCTGATCGCGAGCGCATCGGCGCCCCGCGCGGCCGCGGCGCGCCCGAGTGCGGAGACGCCGGCGAAGTTGCCGATGCCGCCATCGTCCTGCGTGCGCAGCGAGTAGATCTGGGCGGTCAGGCCGAAGCCGGCCGCCCCGCCATTCAGATCGGCGAAGGTGATGCAGCGCTCGGGCGCGGTCGCGACGGTGAAGTCGCCCTCGCTGGTGCGCACCGTGTGATAGCCCGGCTCGTCGAAAGCCGGCAGGGTCAGCGCCCCGTCATAGCCTTCCTCCGAGGTGACGATCCGGTGCGCGCCGCTTTCGAGCGTGATTTCCACCGCCGTTCCGCCCGGCGAGGCAAGCGGAAGGCCGACCTTCTGGCCGACGCGGGCGGTGGTGAAGCGCGAACTCGCCCCTGCGTTGACGCCGCTCTCCATCAGCGAGAGCGAATTGCGCAGGTTGGCATCGTTGTCGGCCGGCAGGCCGAGCGCGAGCAGGATCGAGCGCAGGCTTTCGGGCGAGACGGCGCGATCTTCCCCGGTCTGGTCGGTCCAGTGCGGCGCGACGCCCGCCTTGACGGCGAGCTGGCGCAGGATGTCGTCACTCATGAAAGGGCTCCGGGGTCGGCATATCGGGATCGGACAAGCAGGGCAGTGCGGAGCGTGAGCAGGCTCAATCCGGCCCGCCGGCGCCTTCGAGCACGAGCAGACCCAGCGGCGGCAGCGTCAGCGACAGGCTCTGCGCCTGGCCGTGGGCAGCGATGGCCTGCGTGCGCGCCTCCCCGCCATTGCCCAGCCCGGCGCCGCCATAGATGCCGGCATCGCTGTTGAGCCGCTCGCGCCAGAGACCGGCATGGGGCACGCCGATCCGATAGTCGTGGCGCGGAACCGGCGTCATGTTGGCGACGACCAGGAGCTCGGCGGCGCCGGGCGCGCTCGAGCGGCTGAAGGCGAAGACCGAGTTGGCGTTGTCGTCGGCGACGACCCAACCGAAGCCTTCCGGCGCATGGTCGAGCCGGTGCAGCGCAGGCGTGCTGCGGTAGAGCGCGTTCAGGTCGCGCACCAGCCGCGAGACGCCCTGCCGGCGCGCGTCGTCGGGATGGGGCCAGGGGAAGGGCGCATCGACCGACCATTCGTCCTGCGCGCCGAACTCGCACCCCATGAACAGCAGCTTCTTGCCGGGATGGGCCCACATCATCGCGAGATAGAGCCGCAGATTGGCAAAGCGCTGCCAATCGTCGCCCGGCATGCGCGCGAGCAGCGAGCCTTTGCCGTGGACGACCTCGTCATGCGAGATCGGCAGCACGAAATTCTCGGAGAAGGCGTAGATCAGCCCGAAGGTGATGTCGTCGCCGTGATGGCCGCGATAGATCGGGTCATGGCCGATATAGCGCAGCGTGTCGTGCATCCAGCCCATGTTCCATTTGAAGTGGAAGCCGAGCCCGCCATGATGGACGGGGCTGGTGACGCCGGGCCAGGCGGTCGATTCCTCGGCGATGGTGACGGCGCCGCGCCCATGCGCGCCGATCAGCGTGTTGAGCTCCTGGAAGAAGCTGACGGCCTCGAAATTCTCCCGCCCGCCGAGATGGTTGGGCACCCATTCGCCGGGTTTGCGGCTGTAGTCGCGGTAGAGCATCGAGGCGACCGCATCGACCCGCAGGCCGTCGAGATGAAAGGTCTCGATCCAGAACAGGGCCGAGGCGATCAGGAAGCCGCGGACCTCGCGACGGCCGACATTGTAGATCAGCGTGTTCCAGTCGACATGGAAGCCCTGGCGGGGATCCTCATGCTCGTAGAGCGCCGTGCCGTCGAAGCGGGCGAGGCCATGGTCGTCCGAGGGAAAATGCGCCGGGACCCAGTCCAGGATCACGCCGATGCCGGCGGCATGGCAGCGATCAACGAAACGGGCGAAGGCCTCCGGCGGGCCCAGCCGCGCGGTCGGGGCGAAGAGCGCCAGCGGCTGGTAGCCCCAGGAGCCGCCGAACGGGTGTTCGGTGATCGGCATCAGCTCGACATGGCTGAAGCCCATATGCTGGAGATAGGGGATCAGCCGGTCGGTGGCCTCGTCCCAGGAACCCATCTGGCCCCATTCCGTGCGCAGCCAGGAGCCGACATGGACCTCGTAGGTGGTCATCGGTTCGGCGATCGGGCTCGCCTGCTCGCGGGCGGCGAGCCAGGCCTCGTCCGTCCAGGTGAAGGCGGGCGGCGCGGCGACGACGGAGCCCGTCTTCGGCGGCAGCTCGGTGCAGCGCGCCAGCGGGTCGGCCTTCCAGGGCAGGGCTTCGCCCGAAGCCGCGATCAGCGCGTATTTGTAGACCGCGCCCGCCTTCAGCCCGGGAATGAACAGCTCCCAGATGCCGGGGCCCAGCCTGCGCCGCATCGGGTGGCGACGGGGCTCCCAGCCGTTGAAGTCGCCGACGACGGCGACATGGGCGGCATTGGGGGCCCAGACCGCAAAGAGCACGCCCTCGATGCCGTCGATCGTGCGCAGATTGGCGCCGAGCCGGGTCGCGAGGTCGAAATGCCGGCCCTCGGCGGCCAGATAGATATCGTCGTCGGAGAGCAGCAGGCCGAAGGTATAGGGATCGGCGGTCTCGGTGATGCCGCCGGCCCAGGCCGTGCGGATGCGATAGGGCGTCCCGGCGGGGCAGGGCGCTTCGAACAGGCCCTCGCCGATGCCGACCATCGGAATGGTGCGGCGCTCTTCGCCCTCCCCGGTGACCAGTTCGACGTAGTTGGCGCCGGGCAGGAAGGCCCGCACGAGGCCGATGCCGTCGACGACATGGTGGCCCAGCACGGAGAAGGGGTCCGGGTGGCGCCCCTCGATCAGCAAGGCGATGTCGCGCCCCGGCAGGCTGGGCAGTCTCAGCGGCATCTGGCGGCTCATCCGTTCGGGCTCCATCGCAATTGCGACTCCACCTGCAGCGGGGAATCGTCGATGATGCAACGCAGCGGAGCCAGCCTGCGTTCCGCCGGTATGCGGCTGCGCTGTCCGGTGATTCCGGATCGGAACCAAGAGCGGCCGGCACGGTTATCGCACTGCCATACAGGCTTTTGACAGGGAGGATGCCAATGAGCCGGGAGCAGACTGTTCGCGATGTCGCCTATGCGATCTGGGAAGCCGAAGGCAAGCCCCCGGGACGCGACGCCCTGCATTGGCGCCTGGCCGAAGAACGGGTCGCCGCCAGCCTCGCCGGCGGGCGCCAGGATATGGCTATGGCTGACAAAGCGGCCTCGAAGCCGGCGGTTGCCAAGGCCAGGAGCCCGGCCAAGGCCCCGACGGCCGCCAAGGCCAAAATCTCGCCCGGAGCCAAGAGCAGCCCGAAGGCCAAAACCTGAAACGCACCGGCGCTGTGGCCTGAAAGAACGGCTGCGGCGCAAAACCGCATGACACGGCTGCGCGGCCATCGGGTCGGTGCCCGCGCGCGCGGCGCTCTCGCCCGCGCCGCCGCCGCTCAAGCGGCGAGCGCCCTGGCGTAGACATCGGCGTAGCGATGGGTGGGCCGGCTCCAGTCGAAGCGCTTGGCCATCGCGTGTTCGCGCATCTGCAGGAACGCGGTCTTGGAGCGGAAGGCGTCGAGCGCTCGCGTCACGGCCGAGGCGAGGCCGGCCCCCGTCAGGGACGAAAACAGGAAGCCGGAGCGGCCATCCTCGATCGTATCGACGAGGCCGCCGGTGCGGTAGGCGATCGGCAAGGCGCCGAAGCGCTGGGCATACATCTGGCTCAGGCCGCAGGGCTCGAAGCGCGAGGGCATCAGCAGGAAGTCGCTCGCGGCGAAGATGCGGCGGGCCTCGGCGTCGTCAAAGCCGATCCGGGCGGCGACCGCATTCGGATATTGCCGCGCCAGCCGCTCGATGGCGTCTTCCAGGCGCGGCTCGCCCCGGCCGGTCACGACGAGCTGCCCGCCATTGCCGACGATCGTCTCGGCCGCCTCGATCGAGAGGTCGATGCCCTTCTGGTGGACGAGCCGCGAGATGATCGAGAACAGCGGCCCGCGCGACGGCGGCAGCTCGAAGGTCTTGCGGATATCGGCGGCATTCTGGCGCTTCCACTGACGGATGCGCTGGACGGCCGTCTTCTCGGCGCCGAGGGGCGAGGTCCAGCTGTCGTCGATGCCGTTGACGATCCCGGTCAGGCGCCCCTCCTCCATGCGGGTCTTGAGCAGACCGTCCAGCCCGCAGCCATGCTCGGCCGTGGTGATCTCATGGGCATAGGTCTCGCTGACCGTGGTGACATGAGAGCTGTAATAGATTCCGCTCTTGAGGAACGAGATCTTGCCGTGGAACTCGGCCCCGTTCATCGAGAAGGCGAGGTCGGGGATGCCGAGCGCCGCCATGCGGCTGGGCTGGTAGAGGCCCTGATAGGCCAGGTTGTGGATGGTCAGGATCGAGGGCGTACTCAGGCCCTTCCAGCGCAGATAGCCGGGCGCCAGCGCCGACGGCCAGTCGTTGACATGGACGATGTCGGGCTTCCAGTTCGGATCGGCCTCGCCGGCTGCGATCTCTGCGGCTGCGAGCGAGAGCCGCGCGAAGCGGATGTCGTTGTCGGCGAAATCGCCGCCCGTGAAGGGGCCATAGGGCGAACCGTCGCGATCGTAGAGCTCGTCGCAGAGCACCGCATAGATGGTCAGGCCGTCGGGCGTGGTGAAACGCCCCAGCGACCAGGGCGGCAGGCTCGCGGTCCGCGGCATCTCGCGCACGATGTCCATGCTCGGTCTGGCGGCGCGGACCTGGCGGAAACCGGGCAGGAGGACGCGAACGTCGCAGAGCGCGCGCAATTGCCGGGGCAGGGCGGTGGACACCTCGCCCAAGCCGCCGGCCTTGATGAAATCGCCCATTTCCGAGGTGACGAAGAGCAGTTTGGTATGGCCGGGCAACGTCCTGGCGATCTCGGCCGCTCCTTCCTTGACGACGGCTGCATAGGTCAGCGCGTGTCCGGAGGTGGAGGGCGCGCCGTCGATGGCCGGCGCAATGTCGATCCCCGGGTCCTTCACCGTTGCGATCATGGCAGCCTCCCAATGCATCTCTTGGAGAGCAACATCATCGGCGTCTCAAGGTTCCCCTCCGGGCTGCTGAAAATGATGCAAATCAAAGGCCGTTGTCAGGAACTCCAGCGCGACCATCACGTTGCACCGTCTGCGGCAGGCTAGCGGCATGATGTGACAGGGTCGTGCGACGCATGCTGCGGCGCCGGTTTCGTCAGGCCTGACCCGTGCGAGGGATCCGATGTCTGACGGTAACGCAATGCGCTTCGATGTCGAGCCCGGCGAAGCGACGCAGCTCGGCGCCGTGCATGACGGGCAGGGCACCAATTTCGCGCTGTTCTCGGCGCATGCGGAGCGGGTCGAACTCTGTCTGTTCGACGAAACCGGCGCGATCGAAACCGCGCGCATCACGCTTCCCGAATACACCGACGAAATCTGGCACGGCTATCTGCCGGGTGTGAAGCCGGGCCAGCGCTACGGCTACCGCGTGCATGGCCGTTTCGCGCCGGAGGAAGGCCACCGCTTCAATGCCAACAAGCTGCTGCTCGACCCCTATGCGCGGGAGTATGCGGGCAAGGTCGAATGGAACGATGCCCATTACGGCTATGACGTGAAGGCCGAGGCCGACACCGACCTGACCTTCAGCGAACTCGACAGCGCGCCCTTCATGCCCAAATGCGTCGTCTGCGACTGGAAGGCCGATTCGGGCGCGCCCGCGCGTCCGAACGTGCCCTGGGACAGGACGGTGTTCTACGAGACCCATGTGCGCGGCTTCACCAAGCTGCACCCGGCCGTGCCGCAGGATCTGCGGGGCACCTTCGACGGCCTCGGCGAGACAGCGGTGATCGACTACATCAAGAGCCTGGGCGTGACCTCGGTCGAGCTTCTGCCGATCCATGCCTATCTCGACGACCACCACCTCGCCGCCAAGAGCCTGACGAATTACTGGGGCTACAACACGATCGGCTTCTTCGCGCCGATGCAGCGCTATGAGGGCAAGGCGGGGCTGCGGTCCTTCCGCGACATGGTTCGCAAGTTCCACGATGCCGGGCTCGAGGTCATCCTCGACGTGGTCTACAACCACACCGCCGAAGGCAACGAGATGGGCCCGACGCTTTCCTTCAAGGGCATCGACAACTTCGCCTATTACCGGACGATGCCGGACGATCCGCGCTTCTACATCAACGACACCGGCACCGGGAACACGGTCAACACCAGCCATCCCCGCGTGCTGCAGATGATCCTGGATTCGCTGCGCTACTGGGTCGAGGTGATGGAGGTCGACGGCTTCCGCTTCGATCTCGGCACCATTCTCGGGCGCGAGCCGCACGGCTTCGACCAGCGCGGCGGCTTCTTCGACGCGATCGGCCAGGACCCCGTCCTGCGCAGGGTCAAGCTCGTCGGCGAGCCCTGGGATATCGGGCCCGGCGGCTACCAGGTCGGCGGCTTTCCGCCAGGCTGGGGCGAGTGGAACGACAAGTACCGCGACACCATCCGTGGCTACTGGAAGGGCGAGGAGGGCATCGTGCGCGACCTCGCCGCCCGCATCACCGGTTCAGGCGACATCTACGATCTGCGGGGGCGCCGGCCCTGGGCGGGGGTCAACTTCATCACCGCCCATGACGGGTTCACGCTGAACGATCTCGTTTCCTACAACGAGAAGCACAACGACGCGAATGGCGAGGACAACAAGGACGGCCACGGCCACAACCTGTCCTACAATTTCGGCGCCGAGGGCCCGACCGATGACGAGGGCATTCTCGCGGCGCGCGAACGCCAGAAGCGCAACCTGCTGGCGACGCTGCTGCTCTCGCATGGCACGCCGATGATCCTGGCAGGCGACGAATGCGGCCACTCCAATGGCGGCAACAACAACGTCTACTGCCAGGACAATGAACTGGCCTGGATGAAGTGGGAGGAGCTGACCGAACGCGGCAAGGCGCTGACGGGTTTCGTCCAGCGCGTGACGCAGCTGCGGGCCGACCATCCGATCTTCCGGCGGGCTTCGTTCCGCGACGGTTGCGTGCTGCGGTGGCTCAACCCGGCCGGCGGCGACCAGCAGGAGGAGCATTGGGACGACGAAGGCCTGCGCGCCATCGGCCTCCTGATGCACATGCCCGACGTCGAGCAGGGCGGCGACGAAGCCTTGATTCTTTTCAACGCCTTCGACGGCGACGTTCCCTTCAAGATTCCGCCGCGGGTGAAGGCGGGATCATGGTCGGTGGTCCTCGATACGGAGATCGGTCCAGGCTCTGACGAAGGTCGCAAGGGGCTGAAAGCCGATGCCGAACTGACTCTGTCGCCAAGGTCGCTGATCGTGCTGATGTGAGCGATTGCCCGTAGCTTCATCTGTAGCTACAATGGCTCATGGGGTTCCAATGGGACGAGGCGAAGAGCAAGGCCAACGAGGCCAAGCACGGGCTCTCGTTCCTGCAGGCGGCGCAGATCTTTCGCGGGTTCGTCGTCCTCACCGTCGATCAGCAGCGCGACTACGGGGAAATGCGGCAGCGGGCGCTGGGCCTGTACGATGGTGAAATCCTGTGCGTCGTCCTGACGGATCGGGGCGACGACATCCGCATCATCTCGGCGTGGAAGGCAGGCCAACGTGAACGACAGCGATACGAACAGGCCCGAGAAGCTCGTGCGTTACGAGAGCCTTGACGATCTGCCCCCGGCTCCGCGCCTGTCCGCGGCGTTCAAGGACATGACCGACGAGGAGATCGCGCGCCGGACTGCCGAAGATCCCGATGCGGGGCTGGTGCCGCCCGGCTTCTGGGACGATGCCGAGATCGTCGAGCCGGAGGGCACGGAGCAGATCACGCTGCGGCTGCCGCGGCGCGTGCTCAGCCATTTCCGGGCGACGGGTAAGGGCTATCAGAGCCGGATCAGCGCAGTGCTGGCGAGTTATGTCGATGCGCGCCGGAAGACCGGCTGAGGTTCGGGCGATCCACTAAGTCCGCCTGCCGAACAGGCTGACGCTGCGGGCCGGCAGGAGGCCTTCGCCGCCCTCGGGTGCCGAGCCGTGCAGATGCTGCCACGCCCGAGGCGAACCGTCGGGCAGGGCGAGCGTGATATCGGTACGGCTGCGATTGACGGCGATCAGCAGGGATTCCTCTGCCGCGTTCAACATCAGGCAAAGCGCGTCCAGCCGGCCCCACTCCTCGTCGGCGATCGGCGCGCCGTCGGGTGTCAGCCAGCGGGCATCGGGAGGCTCGCCCGCGCCGGTCAGGAAAGTCTCAGCCGCCAGCAGCGGGTGCGCCTTGCGTAACCGCACCAGTGACGCGACGAAGGCGGCCAGGTCGCCGTCCGATCTCTCCCAATCCAGCCAGAACGCTTCGTTGTCCTGGCAATAGGCGTTGTTGTTGCCGTGCTGCGTCCGGCCGAACTCGTCGCCGGCGGTCAGCATGGGCACCCCGCGCGACAGGAACAAAGTCGCCAGCAACGCGCGGACATCGCGCTTGCGCGCGGCGGCCACGGCCGGGTCGTCGGAAGCGCCTTCGGTCCCGTTGTTCCAGCTGTGGTTTTCGTTGTCGCCGTCGCGGTTGCCCTCGCCATTGGCCTCGTTGTGCTTGGCGGTATGGGAAACGAGATCGGCCAAAGTGAAGCCGTCATGGGCGGCGATAAAGTTGATGCTCGCCTGCGGCCCGCGATGGCGGGAGGCAAAGAGATCGGCGGAGCCGGCCAGGCGCGTCGCCAACGCACCGGCGAGGCCGGCATCGCCCCTCCAGAAGCGGCGGATATCGTCGCGGTAGCGCCCGTTCCATTCGGCGAAGGGGGCGGGGAACTCGCCGAGACGGTAGCCGCCCGGGCCGATGTCCCAGGGCTCTGCGATCAGGATGGCGCGCGACAGGTCCGGGTCCTGCAGGATTGCGGCGAAGAGAGGGGCGTCCTGGGAATAGCCCGCATCTGAGCGTCCCATCACCGTGCCGAGATCGAAGCGGAAGCCGGCGACGCCGAGGCCGCGCCAGTGCCGCAGCGCATCCATCGCCATGCGGACGACGGGAGCCCGGTCGAGCGCGAGCGTGTGGCCGCAGCCGGTGTCGTTGATCAGCCGGCCGGGATCGTCGGTGGCGTGGCGGTAATAGACCGCGTTGTCGAGCCCGCGCAGGCCGATCGTGGCGCCGAATTCGTCGCTCTCGGCGGTGTGGTTCAGGACGATGTCGAGGATGATGCCGATGCCGGCCTGCGCATAGGTTTCGCAGAGCCGGCGCAGATCGGCCGTGCCGCCGGGCGCCAGGCGCGGATCCGGGGCGAAGAAGTTGACGGGGTTGTAGCCCCAGGCATTGGCGAGACCGAGCGGCGGCAGGTGGCGCTCGTCCATCCAGGCGGCGACCGGCATCAGCTCGACATGGCTGACGCCCAGCCCGCGGATGTGGTCGAGGATCGCCGGTTCGCAGAGTGCGGCCAGCGTGCCCCGGATGCGCTCCGGCACGGCCGGGTGGCGCATCGTGAAGGACTTCACCGCGAGTTCGTAGATGAAGCTCGGGGCGCTCTGCATCTCGCCATTTGCGGCCGGAAGCGCCTCGCCGACGATGCCGCGCGGCACGAGATCGGCGGTGTCGGTGCCGAACTCCGCGAGCCTCGGATCCCAGCGGAACGGGCGGTCGATCCGCATTGCATAGGGGTCGACCAGCAATTTGGCGGCGTCGAAGCGATGCCCGTGCTGCGGCTGCCACGGGCCGTCGACGCGCAGGCCATAGCGCAGCCCTGCCTTGGCTCCGGGCAGCACGCCATGATGGATGTCGCCGGTGCGGCAGGGCAGGGGCAGGCGCGCGGTCTCCCGCTCGCCGGTCTCGTCGAACAGGCACAGATCGACGCGCTCGCCATGCCGCGAGAACACCGCGAAGCTGACGCCGTCATCGCCCGGCGTTGCGCCCATGTGCGCCGGCAGCGGGCCGGAGACGAGCCGCTGTCGCGACGCCACGCGGTCAGCCTGCGGTGTCGCGTGTCGGGATGTTCCAGATCCGCTGCGCATATTCGCCGATCGCGCGGTCGGCGCTGAACCAGCCGCAATGGGCGGTGTTGGTCACCGACATGCGCCACCACTTGTCCTGGTCGGCCCAGAGCGTGTCGATCCGGCGTTGCGCCTGATGGTAGCTGTCGAAATCGTTGAGCACCATGAACCAGTCATTGGCGCGCAAGCCGTCGACGAGGCCGCGATAGCGGTCGCGCTCGCGAGGCGAATAGGCGCCCGACGCCACCGCGTCGAGAACGCCCTCGAGATGGGGCGCGCCGGCGATGACCTCGCTGGTCGGCCGGGGATTGCGCTTGGCGGCCTCGACCTCCTCGGCCGTCATGCCGAAGATGACGATGTTGTCGGCGCCGACACGCTCGCCGATCTCGATATTGGCGCCGTCGAGCGTCCCGATGGTGATCGCGCCGTTGAGCGCGAACTTCATGTTGCCGGTGCCCGAAGCCTCCATGCCGGCTGTCGAGATCTGCTCGGAGACGTCGGCTGCGGGGATGATCAGCTCGGCGGCGCTGACATTGTAGTTCGGCAGGAACACGACCTTGAGCCGGTCGCGGGTGGTGATGTCGTTGTTCACGACCACGGCGACGTCGTTGATCAGGTTGATGATCGCCTTGGCGGTGCCGTAGTTGGAAGCCGCCTTGCCGGCGAAGATCTTCACCCTGGGCGCCCAGTCCTTGTAGGGTTCGGAGCGGATCGCGTCATAGAGCGCGATCGTCTCGAGGATGTTGAGCAACTGGCGCTTGTATTCGTGGATGCGCTTGATCTGCACGTCGAACAGCGCGTCGGGATCGACGGTGACGCCCGTTTCCTGCCGGATGATTTTTGCCAGCTTGAGCTTGTTCTCGCGCCGGATCGCGGCCAGTCGCGCATGCAAGGCGCGGTCGCCGGTATGGGCGGCGAGACGATGGATCTGGCCGATGTGGTCGGTCAGATCGTCGCCGCAGACCTCCTGCAGCAGCTTGGTCAGGCCGGGATTCGCGCCGAAGAGCCAGCGTCGCGGCGTGATGCCGTTGGTGACGTTGGTGATGCGGCCGGGGAAGATCGCGTTCAGCGGTGCGAAGACGGTCTGCTCCATGAGCTTGGAATGCAGGGCCGAGACGCCGTTGACCGTGTGCGAGCCGACGAATGCGAGGTGGGCCATGCGCACGCGCCGGCCGTTATGCTCGTCGATCAGCGAGATCGCCGAGAGATCGACGTTCTCGCCGCCGCTGGACCGCCGGACCTCCTCGAGGAAGCGGGCATTGATGGCGAAGATGATCTGCATGTGGCGCGGCAGAAGCCGCTCCATCAGCGCCACCGGCCAGGTCTCCAGCGCCTCCGGCAGGAGCGTGTGGTTGGTGTAGGAAATGGTGGCGTTGGTGATCGTCCAGGCTTGTTCCCAGGCCAGGCCATGCTCGTCGATCAAAAGCCGCATCATTTCCGCGACGGCGAGCGAGGGATGGGTGTCGTTGAGCTGGATCGCGACCTTGTCGGCGAGATTGTCGAGCGTGCCGAACTGGCGGTAATGCCGCCGGACCAGATCCTGCAGCGAGGCCGAGGTGAAGAAGAACTCCTGCCGCAGGCGCAACTCCTGCCCCGCCGGGGTGGAATCATTGGGGTAGAGCACCTTCGAGATCGCCTCGGCGCGGTTGCGCTCGGCCACGGCGCCGACAAGGTCTCCCTGGTTGAAGGCGTCGAGCGAAAGCGGGTGCATGGCCCGGGCACGCCAGAGCCGCAGCGTCGTGGCGTCACGGCCGCGCCAGCCGATGATCGGCGTGTCGTAGGCGACGGCGAAGACCGTCTCCTCCGGCTCCCAGAACACCTCGCCGGGTTTTTGCGTCGCGGTCAGCGAGCCGCCGAAGCCGATCTTGTAGGAGGCCTCGCGGCGCTCGAATTCCCAGGGATTGCGGAAGGAGAGCCAATCCTCGGGCACCTCGATCTGCTTGCCGCCGTCGATGCGCTGCTTGAACAGGCCATGATCGTAGCGGATGCCGTAGCCCAGCGCCGGAACGCCGGTCGAGGCCATTGCCTCGAGATAGCAGGCGGCGAGCCGCCCCAGCCCGCCATTGCCGAGCGCCGCATCGGGCTCGATCATTTCGATGGAGGCGAGATCGACGCCGAGTTCGCGCATGGCCTGCGCCATCGCACCGGTGAGGCCGAGATTGTTCAGCGCGTCGGCCAGCGAGCGCCCGATCAGGAACTCGAGCGAGAGATAGTAAACCCGCTTCCGGCCGGTCTGATAACTGTCGCGGGTCGAGCGATGCCAGACGTCGACGATGTGATCGCGCGCCGCCAGAATGCCGGCGGTCAGCCAGTCATGCGGCTGGGCGACCGAGGCGTTCTTGCCGAGCGAATAGGTCAGCTTCTTGAGGATTTCGGCCTTCAGCGTCTCGACCTGCGCATCGCGGCGGTCAAGACTCGGGGCGTCGGCGGCTGTCTCGGTCAAGCGTCAATTCCCGGCTGTTTGGTTGGCGCGGAGTTTCGGAGCAACCTCCCGCCAAGTCCAGACGTAATTGCCGCAATGCAACAGGAAAGCCCGCGGGCCGGCACTCCCCGCGCGCCACTTCCGATCTGAAACGATCCGGACTGGCGGCCGGGCTAGGGACGCAGGGCGGCCGGTTCCTCCCGTCCATCGCGGCCCAACCCCCGGGCGCTCGACACGGCGGAATCGGTCAGGCCGACGACGCTCGCCCAGGCGTTTCGCGTGTACATCCCCTGATGGGCGATGGCGTCGTAGCCGATCAGGACGACGGCGATGAGCAGCAGAATGCGAAACATGGATCCCTCCAGACATGTGATCCCTTCGAAACGCCGACGCGCGGCCGGGTGTTCCAGCCCGGGGGCCGGCGGGCGCCCCGCGACGAAACGTCTCTGGCGGCTCCCATCGCGATCCGATAAAAGAACAAATAATGAACAAAGAGGCTCGGCGTGACGCAACTGACGGTGATGGACAAGCTGGAGATCCTGAGCGACGCGGCGAAATACGACGCCTCCTGCGCCTCCAGCAGCACGACCAGGCGCAACTCGCTGAAGGGCGGCCTCGGCTCGACCACGGGGTCGGGGATCTGCCATTCCTATGCGCCCGATGGCCGCTGCATCTCGCTGCTGAAGATCCTGCTGACGAATTACTGCAGCTATGACTGCGTCTTCTGCATCAATCGCTCGTCGAGCAATGTCAGGCGGGCGCGCTTCTCGGTGGAGGAGGTCGTTGACCTCACGCTGAACTTCTACAAGCGCAACTACATCGAGGGGCTGTTCCTCTCCTCGGGCATCATCCGCTCGCCGGACTACACGATGGGCGAACTGGTGCGGGTGGCGCAGACGCTGCGCGAGGTCCATGGCTTTCGCGGCTATATCCATCTCAAGCTCATCCCCAGCGCCAACGCCGATCTCGTGGCGCAGGCCGGGCTCTATGCCGACCGCGTCTCGATCAATGTCGAGCTGCCGACCGAGGTCTCGCTGGAGCGGTTCGCGCCGGAGAAGCGGCCTCGTGAGATCAGCGCCGCCATGGGCGGGCTGAAGCTCAGGATCGAGGAGGGCAAGGCGGAGCGGGCGAAGTCGCGTCGCGCGCCGGCCTTTTCCCCGGCCGGGCAGAGCACGCAGATGATCGTCGGCGCCGATGGTGCAAGTGATTCCACGATCCTGCAGCGCAGCGCGCAGCTCTACGGCTCCTTCGGCCTGAAGCGGGTCTATTATTCGGCCTTCAGCCCCATCCCCGATTCCAGCGCGCAGCTGCCGCTGTCGGAACCGCCGCTGATGCGCGAGCACCGGCTCTACCAGGCCGACTGGCTGACGCGGTTCTACGGCTTCGAAGTTGGCGAGATTCTCGATGACGGGGCGGGCGGCATGCTCGATCTCGCCATCGACCCGAAGCTCGCCTGGGCTCTGCGGCATCGCGCGCGCTTCCCCGTGGACGTCAACCGGGCCGACCGCGAGACGCTGCTGCGGGTGCCGGGGCTGGGCACCAAGAGCGTCGGCCGCATTTTGGAGACGCGGCGTTTCCGGCGGCTTCGGTTGGAGGATGTCGGCAAGATCGCGAGGTCGATGACGACCCTGCGACACTTCATAGTCGCGGAGGGCTGGCGCCCCGGCGTCCTGCTCGATAGCGAGCGGCTGAAGCAGCATCTCGCGCCCAAGCCGCAGCAGCTCGCGCTGCTGTGAGGTCGGCCATGGCGCAGTCCGGCATCCTGGCGCGTCTCGACCACCCGGCCGATTTCGACGGCTGGCGGCGGCAGGCGCGCGCGCTCGCCCTGGCGGTGGTGGCGCCGGGCCGGATCGACTGGCAGGTGGGGGCCGACGCCTCCGGGCTCTTCGCCGGGCTGGCCGAGCCGCCGCCGGTGCCGGCGAACGGGGCGGAGCTGCGCGTGCCGCGCGACTTCGTCGAACTGGCGCAGGCGGTGGTCTGCCACCGCGACGGCGGCCGCTTCGACCTGCTCTATCGTCTGCTGCTGCGGCTCCAGCGCGAGCCGATGCTGCTGCATGTGATCACCGACGACGAGGTGCATCGCGCCCGGGCGATGGCCAAGTCGGTCCGCCGCGACCTGCACAAGATGACCGCCTTCGTCCGCTTCCGCGAGGTCGTCGGCCCCGATGGCGGGGAGGCCTTCGTCGCCTGGTTCGAACCGGAGCACCATATCGTCGAGCGGGTCTCGCGCTTCTTCGTCGAGCGCTTCGCGGCGATGCGCTGGTCGATCCTGACGCCGCTGCGCTCGCTCCACTGGGACGGGACGACGCTGCATCTGGGGGAGGGCTCCTCGCGCGCTGACGCGCCCGACGACGACGCGATGGAGGCCTATTGGCGGACCTACTACGCCAACATCTTCAATCCGGCCCGCCTCAAGATCAAAGCCATGAAGGCGGAGATGCCGGAGAAATACTGGCGCAACCTCCCCGAGGCCGAGCTGATCGCGCCGCTGATCGCCGCGGCCGGCCGGCGTGCGCAGGAGATGGTGGAGAAGGCCCCGACCCTGCCGCCGGAGCGGCATCTGAGGCAAATGCAACGCCAGCTGGATGCGGAGCCCGGCTTGACCGAGGCGCCCGCCTCCTGGGAGCAGGCGCGGCAAGCGGCGAAGGATTGTTCGCGCTGCAGGCTTTGCCAGCATGCGACGCAGACGGTGTTCGGCGAGGGGCCGCTGACGGCGCCGGTGATGTTCGTTGGCGAGCAGCCGGGCGATCAGGAGGATCTCGCGGGGACGCCCTTCGTCGGGCCGGCCGGCCAGGTCTTTGACCGAGTGATGGGGGAAGCCGGGCTCGACCGCAGCCGCGCCTATGTCACCAATGCGGTGAAGCACTTCAAATTCACGGTGCGCGGCAAAAGGCGCATCCATGAGCGGCCCAATGCCGGTGAGATCGCGGCCTGCCGTTTCTGGCTCGGGCTGGAGCGTGATTTCGTGCGGCCGAAGCTGGTCGTGGCGCTGGGCGCGACCGCGCTATACGCCCTGACCGGCCATCGCGGCTCGCTTTCCTCGATGCGCGAGCGCGAACTGGCCCTCGACGACGGCACGGCGCTGCTCGCGACCGTCCACCCGTCTTATCTGCTGCGCCTGCCAGACGAGGATGCGCGCGAGCGCGAGACGGCGCGCTTCCGCGCCGATCTGGAGCGCGTCGGGTTGCTGGTGCCGGAGATGAGGGCGGCATAGGGGGGCGTGCGTCACCAGGCGGTCAGCCGTCATCGCGAGCGAAGCGAAGCGATCCAGAAGGTCTCGCTCTACGTCCCCCTGGATTGCTTCGTCGCTACGCTCCTCGCAATGACGACAAGGGGTCGAGTGACGATGATTGACCCGCAGCCCCCGCCGGTGTCCCCTCCGCGCAAACGAGACGAGGAACGCATGGCTGGAGATCTGAAGGGCAAGCGCGTGCTGGTAACCGGCGCGTCGTCGGGGCTCGGCGCGCATTTCGTGCGGCTTCTGGCCGGGCAGGGCGCGCACATCGTGGCGGCGGCGCGGCGTGTCGAGCGGCTGGAGGAGCTGGCGCAGGCCTGTGCCACGCTGCCGGGCCAGGTGATGCCGCTGGCGCTCGACGTCGCCTCGGTGCCCTCGATCCAGGCGGGTGTGGCGGAGGCGGCGCGGCTGCTCGGCGGGCTCGACGTGCTCCTCAACAATGCCGGCATTGGCGAGACGGAGGCCGCGATCTCGGTCACCGAGGCGCAGTGGGATGCCCAACTCGACGTCAACCTGAAGGGCTGCTTCTTCGCGGCGCAGGCGGCGGCACAAATCATGATGCAGCAGCCGGGAGGCGGGGCGATCGTCAACATCGCCTCGATCCTGGGCGAGCGGGTGATGACTCGCGTCGTGCCCTATGCCGTCTCCAAGGCCGGGCTGATACAGATGACCAAGGGGCTGGCGCTGGAATGGGCACGCCACGGCATCCGGGTGAATGCGCTGGCGCCGGGCTACATCGTCACCGACATCAACCGCGAGTTCTTCGACAGCGAGGCCGGGCAGGCACTGACCAAGCGCATCCCGACGCGCCGCATCGGCGACCCCGCCGATCTCGACGGGCCGCTGCTGCTGCTCTGCTCGGAGGCCGGGCGCCATATGACCGGGGCGGTGGTCGCGGTCGATGGCGGGCATCTGGTGAGCGGGTTGTGATCAAAGACGTCATGCTCGGGCGAAGACCCGAGCATCTCCGGCCGGAGATGAACCTGCCAGAGATTCTCGGGTCTTCGCTTCGCTCCGCCCGAGAATGACGGCTTTCAGCGCATGATCTCCTTCAGCCGCAGCAGCGAGATCCGCTCGACCTGTCCCAGCGCCGTCTCGAACTCGACCTCCCGTGTGCTCTGCAGCCGCGTTTCGAAGGCCGCCAGGATCGCGTCCTTGCTGGCGCCGGCTACCGCCATGATGAAGGGGATGCCGAAGCGCGCCTTGTAGGCGTCGTTGGCTTCGGTAAAGCGGGCGCGCTCGCTGGGCGCGAGGCGGTCGAGCCCGGCGGAGGCCTGCTCGCCGATCGATTCTTCCGTCATCTCGCCGGCCGCCGCGAGCTTGCCGGCGAGGTCGGGGTGGCCGAGCAGCAGCGCCTTCAGCCTGTCGCTCGGGGCGGCGCGCATCACCTTCACCATCGCCGCGTGCAGGGTCTCCGCGTCGTCATGGGCGGGGGTGATGCCGGCCTCAAACGCTGCCTCGGCAATCCAGGGCGCGTTCTCCCAGATCCGGCCGAAGACCTCGACGAAGAGCGCCTTCGGCACGGCCGAGGGGTGGTAGCCGCCGGCCGGCGGGTGGTGGCGGACCCAGTGGCGGGCGATGTCGAGCCGCGTCGCGACCCAGACATCGTCATGGCCTTGCACATGGTCGAGGAAGCGCGCCAGCGCGGCAGCGCGGCCCGGCCGGCCGACGAGGCGGCAATGCAGGCCGATCGACATCATCTTCGGCGCGCTCTCGCCCTCGGCATAGAGCAGGTCGAACGAGTCCCTGAGATAGGCGAAGAACTGGTCCCCGCTGTTGAAGCCCTGCGGGGTGGCAAAGCGCATGTCGTTGGCGTCGAGCGTGTAGGGCACGGCGAGCTGCGGACCCTTCGGTCCGCTCAGCCAATAGGGCAGCTCATCGGCATAGCTGTCGGCGGTGTAGAGGAAGCCGCCTTCGTCCATCATCAGCGGCGTCGTGCGCTCCGAGGAGCGGCCCTGGTAGAAGCCGAGCGGGCGCTCGCCGGTGATCTCGCGCTGGATGGCGATGGCCTCGAGGATGTCGGCGCGCTCCTTCTCGGCGGGCACGTCGCGGTAGTCGATCCATTTCAGGCCATGGGTGGCGATCTCCCAGCCGGCCTCCTGCATCGAGGCGGCGATCTCGGGATAGCGTTTGAGCGCGCTGGCGATGGCGAAGACGGTCACCGGCATGTTCCTCTCGGTGAACATCCGCCAGAGCCGCCAGTAGCCGGCGCGCGAGCCGTATTCGTAGATCGACTCCATGTTCATGTGGCGCTGGCCGGGCCAGGGCGCGGCGCCGACGATCTCGGACAGGAAGGCTTCCGAGGCCGCGTCCCCATGCAGGATGTTGTTCTCGCCGCCCTCCTCGTAATTGATCACGAACTGCACGGCGATGCGGGCCTTGCCCGGCCAGCGGGGATGCGGCGGGGTGCGGCCATAGCCTTCGAGATCGCGCGGATAGGCAGTGTCGGTCATGGCGGACGGCGCTCGCAAAGTGATTCAGGTCGTGATCGTAAGCAGTTGATCGATAAGCAAGTTACGGGCCGTCATTCTCGGGCGGAGCAAAGCGCAGACCCGAGAAGCTCTGGCCCGAGATGCTCGGGTCAAGCCCGAGCATGACGACGGGGCTCAGCTCCCGCGATAGGTCGTGTAGCCATAGGGCGAGCAGTTGAGCGGCACATGCCAGTGCCGGCTGGTGTCGGCGATGCCGAAGCGCACCGTGACGGTCTCGAGGAAGGCGGGCTCGGGCAGGGCGACGCCGCGGCCGCGGAAATAAGGGCCGATCGCGAAGTCGATCTCGTAGAGGCCAGGCTGCGTCGCCTCGGGCGTCAGCAAGGGCGCGTCGGTTCGGCCATCGGCATTGGTCACGGTGGTCGTCAGCGTTTCGGCTTTGCCGTCCGCGACGCGCCGCAGGGTGACCGCGACGCCCGCGGCCGGGACGCCGCCATGTGTGTCGAGAATATGCGTCGTCAGCCCTGCCATGCCGGTCCCCTTCATCTGCGTTCAACCCGCGGCCCTCATCCTGAGGAGCGCCGCAGGCGCGTCTCGAAGGATGGTCCAGCCATTTCCGGAGCCCCCTGGAGCATCCTTCGAGACGCCGCTTTGCGGCTCCTCAGGATGAGGGCTGTGGGAGTTGGCAGGCCCGCTCAGCCGTTTCGGTCTGCGCATGCTTGCCTGCCGCCGTCACCCAACCGTAACCTGCGCTCCGGCGAAGTCCATCGCCCCTGCACCTGAAGGGAAGCCCCGCCGCGATGCTCGACGCCTATCTGATGGAATGGGGCGGCATGCTGCTGCGCTGGCTGCATGTGATCACGGCGATCGCCTGGATCGGCTCGTCCTTCTTCTTCATCCATCTCGACGCGTCGTTGCGTCCCGCGGCCGACATCCCGCCGGGCGAGGGCGGGCGCGCGTGGCAGGTGCATGGCGGCGGCTTCTACGAGATGCGCAAATACCTGGTTGCGCCCGCCGTAATGCCGGCCGAGCTGACCTGGCACAAATGGCAGGCCTACTGGACCTGGATCTCGGGCTTCTTCCTGCTGGTCTGGGTCTATTACGCGCAGTCCGAGCTCTACCTGATCGACCCGGCGGTGATGCAGCTCTCGCCGCTCGCGGCCGGCGCCCTCGGCATCGCGGCGCTGGTCTTCGGCTGGCTGTTCTATGACTGGCTCTGCCGCTCGCCGCTGGGGCGCAACGACGTCGTGCTCGGCGTGCTCGGCTTTTCCTATGTGGTTGCGGCGAGCTGGGCGTTTGCCTCGGTCTTCTCCGGGCGCGGCGCGCTGATCCACACCGGCGCGCTGATGGCGACGATCATGACCGCCAATGTCTTCTTCAACATCATGCCCGGCCAGCGGAAGGTCATCGCGGCGCTCACCGCTGGCGAGAAGCCGGACCCGAAATACGGCAAGGCGGCCAAGCAGCGCTCGCTGCACAACAACTACATCACCCTGCCGGTGCTGTTCCTGATGCTGTCGAACCACTATCCGGTCACCTATGCCAATTCGGCGGTGATCCCGGTGCTGGTGGCGCTGATCATCGTGGCGGGCGCGCTGATCCGGCATTTCTTCAACATCCGCCATGCCGACCATGCGAAATCGCCCTGGTGGACTTGGGCGGTCGCGCTGGTGGCGCTCTGGCTCGCCTTCTGGGTGGCGATGGCGTCCTCGCCGGGCGGGCGCGAGCGGCTGGGCCTCACGCCGCTGCCGGCGGCCAAGCCGGTCATGCTCGCTGGCCTGCAGCCGCCGCCCGAGGCGGTCGCCAATATCGTCACCGGGCGCTGCGCGATGTGCCATGCGCCCGAGCCCACCTGGCCCGGCATCCAGATTCCGCCGAAGGGCGTGCTGCTGCACGAGCCGGAGACGATCGCGGCTCATGCGAGAGCCATCCGCGTCCAGGCGGTGATGACCCATGCGATGCCGCCCAACAACCTCTCGGGGATGACGCCCGAGGAGCGGCGCGTGCTGGCTCAATGGCTGGCGCAGGCGCGCTGAGTCGCCGATCGCGGTAACCCCTTCTTGAGGGTGTCGGCGGCGGGATCACCTTTGCGTGATTTCATTCAGTTTCAGTTCACCTGCCAGCCGCCAAAGGTCGTGCCACTGACAGGCTGGAGGCGGGCTCTCTTCCCGGAGTCGTCCAGGCCGATAGGGGACCGGGGGGTCCGTTGGACGCACATGCGAAGAAAGTCGCCGGCTACGGGCTGGCGGCCATGGCCTTCATCTGTGTCTGGGCGGTGCTGTGCTGGCCCTGGCTGTCGGGCGCGGTGACGATTCCGTTCGACGCCAAGGCGCATTTCCAGGCGCAGATCCAGTTCCTGGCGCAGGCGCTGCATTCGGGGCAGTCGCCGTTCTGGACGCATAACGTCTTCGGCGGCTCGCCGCAGGTTGCCGACCCCCAGTCCCTGATCTTCTCGCCGGCGATCCTCCTGGCGCTGCTGACGCCTTCGCCGAGCTTCCGCGTGGTCGACGCCTATGTGCTGGCGCATCTGCTCGCGGGCGGGCTGGCGCTGATGATGGTGTTCCGCGACCGCGGTTGGCATCCAGCCGGCGGGCTTCTGGCGGCGATCGTCTTCGCCTTCGGGGCGTCGGCGGCCTGGCGGGTGCAGCATGTCGGGCAGATCGCGAGCCTGGCCTTCTTCGCCATCGCCTTCTGGCTGACGGCGCGCATGCTGCAGCGGTCCTCGCTGGGGGCCGGCGCGCTGGCGGGCTTTTCGGCCGGTTTGATGATGGTCGAGCCCGACCAGGTCGCGCTGCTGGGCGCCTATGTGCTGATCGGCATGGTGGTGGCGCATTGGCTGGCGGGCGGCTGGGCGGCGTTTCGCGCCAGCCTGATGCCGGGCGTCGCGGCCGCGCTGGCGGGGCTGGCCGTGATCGCCCTGCCGCTGCTGTGGACCTGGCTGTTCGCGGAAGCCACGACGCGACCGGCCGTCGATCTCGTCGAGGCCGGGCGGGGTTCATTGCATCCGGCATCGCTGCTGACCGCCTTCGTCGCCGATCTTTTCGGCGCGCAGGACCCCAAGGTCGAGTTCTGGGGGCCCTACAGCCCGAGTTGGAATGCCAAGGAGCTGTTTTTGTCTCAGAACATGGGGCAGGTGTATTTCGGCGCGCTGCCGGTTCTGCTTCTGGTCGTTCCAGGATTGAGTCGCGGCTGGCTCTGGGACCGTGGCATCCGCAGCCTGACCATCCTGTTTGGGCTGATGGTGCTGTTCGCCGTCGGCCGTTACACGCCCGCATTTGCATTCTTTTATCACTACCTGCCCGGCGTGAATGCTTTCCGCCGGCCGGCCGACGCCACCTTCCTGATCGGCGCGCTTGGGGCGATCCTGGCCGGGTATATGCTGCACCGGCTGTTCACCGAAGCCTCGCTTCGACTAACGAAGCGCGACCTGCTCTGGGCCGGCGGCCTGCTGGCTGTCCTTGTGGCTTCCGTGTTGCTGGTCTCGATCGAGAATGACCGGCTGGTGTTGGCATTGCGGCCCGTGGCATTCGCCGCGCTCTGGTTTTCCGCGGCGCTCGCTCTGCTTCATGGCCTGCGACACTTGCGAACCGGCCTGGGTCCGCTGGTGGCTGCGACGCTTGTCACCGGCGTCGTCGCGGCCGATCTCGGCTTCAACAACGGCCCCAATGAATCGACGGCGCTGGCGCCGGATATCTATGATGTGTTGCGCCCCGAGACGCGCAACGAGACTGTCCAGATGCTGAAGCGGTTGACGGCCCAGCCCGCCGGCTCGGCGCGGCGAGACCGGGTCGAACTGCTGGGGCTGGGCTTTGAGTGGCCGAATGCCGGCATGGTGCATGGCTTCGACCATACACTCGGCTACAACCCCTTGAGGCTGGCGGATTTTTCGGATGCCGTCGGCACGCGCGACACCATCGCCGGGCCCGACCAGCGCAAGTTCACGCCGCTCTTCCCGTCCTATCGCTGCCGCCTCGCGAACCTGCTGGGGCTGCGCTACATCGCCTCGCCGGTGCCGATCGAACAGGTCGATCACGCCTTGCGCGACGGCGATCTCAAGCTGATCGCGCGGACGAAACAGGGCTATGTCTATGAGAACCCGCGCGCCCTGCCGCGGGTGCAGTTCGTCGGCGGCTGGGAGCTCGCCGATTTCGAGGGCATGAAGCAGAGCGGGAAATGGCCCGAGGTCGACCCCCAGCAGGCGGTTCTGCTCGAGGTCGAGCCACCGCTCGCCCTGCCCGAAGGGCCGGCGCTGGTGCGCGCCGACCTCAGACTCAGCCGCTACGAGAACACCGAGATCGAGATCGAGGTGACCGCCGCCGCCGCCGGTTTCGTCGTGCTCAACGACATCTGGCATCCCTGGTGGCGTGCGACCGTCGATGGTGTCGACGCCGAAATCCTCAAGGCCAATGTGCTGTTCCGTGCGGTGCAGGTGCCGGCCGGCACGCACAAGGTCCGGTTCAGCTTCAAGCCGATCGAGGGTGCCTTCGCGGAGGTCCGCGAGCGGGTCAGCCCCTCTCCGGCGATCGAGGAGGGCGACGATCTCCTGCCGCTGCCGCCGCTGCCCGAGGAGCCGCTGGTGGCCGAGGGCGGGCGGCTGCTGCCCTCGATGCTGGCACGGCCCTCCCAGCAGGTGCGCGACTCGCTGCGGCTGGGGGTCACGCCGGCCGCTTCGGGCCGGGAGCCAACCGCGCGCGACCTGGTGTCCTCGGCGCTGGCCCATTGAGAGGTCGCGCGGCGGCGCGCGGGGGTTGCCATCATCCGCGCGCTCGACATGACGGCTTTTCGCCGCCGATGTGGCGCGATGGGCGCCCGTTCAGGCGCCGGTTTCGCCGGTGAGGCCGGCTGCGGCGATGCCCGCCAGCGCCGCCGCCTCATCGTTGTCCGAGGTGTCGCCGGAGATGCCGATGGCGCCGAGCAGCGCGCCGCCGGCATCGCGAATCAGCACGCCGCCCGGAACCGGCACGAGCGAGCCGCCGACCGCATGCGTCGCCGCCTCGACGAAATAGGGGCGCTCCAGCGCCATCTTGTGCAGGGCGCGCGAGCCGACGCCCATCGCCACCACGCCATGCGCCTTGCCGAGCGCGATCTCGCCCCGCTTCAGGCTGGTGCCATCCTGCGCGGCGACGAGCTTCGGCGCGCCGCGCGAATCGAGGATGGCGATGGCGAGAGGCTTGAACCCCGCTGCATCGGCATGGGCGAGGGCGGTGGTCAGGATGGTCTGGGACTGGGCGAGTGTCAGCATCAGGAAAGCTCCGATCGGATCGTCGATCAGCGCTTGTGACAGCCCGCGCGCGGCGGCGAAAGACCCCTTTGCCGCAAGGCCGGCTTGTGGACAACGGGCGTTATCGGCCCGTGCCTGACGCAGGAGCGGCCCAATCGTCAGCGGCCGTCTTGAACTTATCATCTCGAATGTCGTTGATGGGAGTCCCACCATCAGGAGGAAATGCCATGGGTCTGTTCAGTTTCATCAAGGAAGCCGGAGCGAAGATCTTCGGGTCGAGCGCGGCAAAGGCCGCCACGCCCGAAGAGTTGCAGAAGGAACTCGCCGGCCATGGCCTGCCCTCCGACGTCTCGATCTCGATCGACGGCGACAAGGTCAAGGTTTCCGGCAAGGCGGTGTCCACCGAAGAGGCGGAGAAGATCATCCTGGCGCTCGGCAACACGATCGGCGTGGCGACGGTCGAATCCGAATTGGCCGTGACCAAGGAGGTTCCGGCCGCCGTGTTCTACACGGTGAAGAAGGGCGACACGCTCTGGAAGATCGCCGAGGAGCACTACGGCAAGGGGCAGGGCGCCAAGTACAGCGAGATCGTCAAGGCCAACACGCCGCCGGTGAAGAACCCCGATCTGATCCTGCCGGGCTGGGTGTTGCGCATTCCGCCCAAGGCCTGAATCCCGACCGTTCGGCCCACTCCCCGACCGCGCCCGGACGGGCGCGGTTTTCCATGGGTGATCCTTCGAAAAAGACCCGCCGCGCGGGGCTTGACGAGATTGGTTGCCTCGGCAACGATCTCGGTTGACCAAGATGTGAGCCCGGCGCCTGCGCCGGGACTTTGCAGCCGGTCATGCTAAGATGCGAAGGGTATGAGACAGGCTTCTTCCCTCGGGAAGGGGCGCAAAATCGCGCAAGCGACTTCGTCCGAGATCACGATCCCTGGGGAGGGAAGCCATGACATTTGATCGCCGTCGATTTCTGATGGGCGCCGGAACGGCCGTCGCCGCGCCGGCCGTGCTGCGTGCCACCCGCGCGAATGCGCAGGAGGTGACGCTCAAGATGCACCACTTCCTGCCGCCGGTCGCGGTGGGGCATGCCCGCTTCCTCAAGCCCTGGGCCGACAAGGTCGCGGCGGAGTCGAAAGGGCGCATCAAGATCGACATCTTTCCCTCGATGCAACTCGGCGGCACGCCGCCGCAGCTCTTCGACCAGGCGCGTGACGGCGTCGCCGACCTCGTGTGGACGCTGCCGGGCTATACGCCGGGTCGCTTCACCGGGCTCGAGGCTTTCGAGCTGCCCTTCGTCGCCAACAAGCGGGCGCTGGTGAACTCGCTGGCGCTGACCGAATACGCGCAGCAGAACCTCGCCGCCGAGCTGAAGGACGTCCACCCGATTTGCCTGTGGACGCATGATCACGGCCTGATCCACGCCAACAAGCAGATCAAGACGATGGAAGACCTGAAGGGCCTGAAGCTGCGCTTTCCGACGCGGCTGGCCGGCGAGGCGCTGAAGGCGCTCGGCGCCAACGCCATCGGCATGCCGGTGCCGCAGGTGCCTGAGTCGCTGGCGCAGCGCGTCATCGACGGCGCCGTCATCCCCTGGGAGGTGGTGCCCTCGGTCAAGGTTCAGGAACTGGTCAAGTTCCACACCGAGATCCCGGGCTCGCCGACCTTCTATGTCGCGACCTTCATCCTCGCGATGAACAAGGCGAAATACGAGGCGCTAGCGCCCGAACTCAAGGCGGTGATCGACCGCAATTCCGGCGCTGCGGCGGCGGGCATGGCCGGCAGGGTCTGGGACGAGCAGGCGATCGTGGTCTCCGACATGGTGCGCAAGCGCGGCAACACCATCACCGTGATCGAGGAGGCGGAGGCTGCGCGCTGGCGCCAGACCACCGCCCCGGTGATCGAAGGCTGGCTGAAGACCGCCAAGGACAAGGGCTTCGATGGCGAAAAGCTGCTCGCCGATGCTCGCGCCGCGCTCGCCAAGCACGACAAGGCGGCGTGACGCAACCCATGGCGCGGCAGGGTCAGGAGATGGCGCCGCCCGGCTTTGACCGGGCGGTGAGGGGAATTGCCCTGCTCGGCGGCGCGCTGCTGATCGCGTTGTCGATCACGGTCGTGGTCAGCGTCACGCTGCGCAGCGACCTTGTCGGTGCGGCCGGCGTGCCCGGCGATTTCGAACTGGTGCAGATGGCCACCGCGCTCGCCGCCTTCTGCTTCCTGCCCTGGTGCCAGCTGCGCCGCGGCAACATCTTCGTCGACACCTTCACGCTGAAGCTGTCCGACCGCTGGCAGCGCCGCATCGATGCCGTCTGGGACATCGTCTACGCGCTGGTGATGGCGCTGATCGCCTGGCGGCTTTCGGTCGGCGCGCGCGCGGCCTTCGCCACGGGCGAGAACACGATGGTGCTGCAGGTGCCGAGCTATCTGCCGATCGGCCTGTGTGCGGCGCTGGCGGCGCTGGTTTCGGCCTGCGCGCTCGTCAGCGCGATGCGGCTCTTGAGGGCGACCGCGTGAGCGGTTTTGCGATCGCGGTCACGGGATTTTCGGTGATGCTGGCGCTGATGGCGCTGCGCCTGCCGATCGGGCTCGCCATGATGCTGGTCGGCGGCGTTGGCTACATCCAGCTCAATGGGCTCGATCCGTTCCTGAACTATATCCGCACCACGCCCTACCAGATCTTCGCCAACTATACGCTGTCGGTGATCCCGCTCTTCGTGCTGATGGGGGCCTTCGCCGAGCGTTCGGGGCTGGCGGGCGATCTGTTCAAGGCCGCGTCCGCCGTCGTCGGCCATCGCCGCGCGGGGCTGGGTATGGCAGTCATCGGCGCCTGCACCGGCTTCGGGGCGATCTGTGGCTCTGCGGTGGCGACGACCGCAACCTTCTCGCGCGCCGCGCTGCCGGAGTTGCGGCGCTACCGCTACGATCCCGGCTTTTCCTGCGGGGTCGTCGCCGTGGGCGGGACGTTGGGCATCCTGATCCCGCCCTCGGTCATCCTCGTGGTCTATGCGATCTCGACCGAGCAGAACATCGCCAAGCTGTTCAAGGCGGCGCTGATCCCCGGGCTGATGGCGGCGGCCTTCTATTGCGCCACGATCGCGCTGATGACGTGGCGCCATCCTGACTGGGGCCCGGCCCAGCCACGCGTCGCCTGGCGCGACCGCACCCGCCCGCTGCTCGGCGTCGTCCCGGCGCTGGTCGTCGCGGTCATCGTCGTCGGCGGCATCTATGGCGGCGTGTTCACGCCGACGGAAGGCGCCTCCGTCGGGGCCTTCGTGATGCTGGCGATCGGCGTCCTGCGCGGCACGCTCTCGCTGTCGGGCATCGGTCAGGCGATCCTGCAGACGGCCGAAACCTCGGCCATGATCTTCGCGATCCTGCTGGGGGCGGAAATCTTCAATGCCTTCCTGGCGCTGACGCAGGTGCCGACCGCGGCGGCGGAGATGATCGCGGCGTCGGGCTGGGCGCCCTATACGGTACTGGTCGGCCTACTGCTGTTCTACATCGTGCTCGGCGGCGTGATGGACGAACTCGCCATGATCCTGCTGACGCTGCCGGTGTTCTTCCCGATCGTGACGGCGCTCGATTTCGGCATGCCGGTCGACGACGTCGCGATCTGGTTCGGCATCCTGGTTCTTGTCGTCGTCGGCATCGGCATGACCTGTCCGCCGATCGGGCTCAATGTCTTCGTCGTTGCCTCGCTCGCGCGCGACGTGCCGGTCACGCGGATCTATCGCGGGGTGCTGCCCTTCGTCGCGGCCGATGTGCTGCGGCTCGGCATCCTGGTGGCATTTCCGGCGCTGACGCTTTATCTGGTCAAGCTGCTGGAGTGACTGTGCCGGAGCGACTGCCTTGACCGTGAACGATCTCGACATCGACGACATCAAGGCCGGCCTCGCCGACGGCTCCATCCTCCTCGTCGACGTCCGCGAGCCGCATGAATTCGCGGCCGGGCATATTCCGGGTTCGGTGTCGCGGCCGCTGTCGCGGTTCGACCCCGCCGACCTGCCGAATGCGCCGGGCAAGCGGCTGGTCCTGTCCTGTGCAGCGGGCATCCGCTCGCGGCAGGCGCTGGCTTTCGCACAATCGGCCGGGCTCGACGTCGACAGCCACTATCTCGGCGGCTTTCGCGACTGGGTCATGCAGGGCGAGCCGGTTGCGACCTGAGCGCGCTGCGCTGATGCGCCGCCTTGCGTCCGGCGCATCGCGGCACGTTGCTTGCCGGGGCTGACGGCGCCCTCGTCCTGTTCCAGTCTTTCGTTCGATCTTCCTGAAGGATACCGACCATGCGCCCCATGAAATTCGGATTTGGACAGCCGGTGCGCCGGGTCGAGGATCAGCGCCTGACCACCGGGGCCGGCCGCTACACCGACGACACCGCCGTCGAGGGCGCGCTGCATGCCTTCGTGCTGCGCTCGCAATATGCCCATGCGACCTTCACGATCCGCGACAAGGACACCGCCCGCGGCATGAAGGGCGTGAAGCTGATCCTGACTGGCGAGGACGTCGCCCATCTCGGCGACCTGCCCTGCAAGGGCCTGATCAAGACACTCTCCGGTGAACCCGTGACGCCGCTGCCCGTGCCGGTGTTGCCCATGAACATCGTGCGCCATGTCGGCGAGGCGGTGGCCTTCATCGTCGCCGAGACGCTCGACCAGGCCCGCGACGCCGCCGAGGCGATCGAGATCGAATGGGAGAGCCTGCCCTCGGTCACCGGCATCGAAGAGGCGCTCGCCCCCAAGGCGCCGCAGATCTGGCCGGACCGGCCGGGCAATGTCGCCTTCGAGGCCGAGCAGGGCGACAAGGCGAAGACCGACGCCGCCTTCGCCAAGGCCGATCGCACGGTCGCCGTGACCATCGTCAACAACCGGCTGGCCTCCAATTACATGGAGACGCGGGCCTGCATCGCCGAATACGACAAGGCGACGAAGCGCTGGACGCTGACGCTCGGCAGCCAGGGCAGCCATGGCACGCGCGACATCCTCGCCAAGAGCATCCTCAAGGTCGATCCTTCGCGCATCCGGGTGGTGACGCCCGATGTCGGCGGCGGCTTCGGCACCAAGATCTTCATGTATCGCGAATACCCGCTGACCATGGTCGCGGCGGAGAAGCTGAAGCGCCCCGTCCGCTGGGTCGCCGACCGCACCGAGCATTTCCTCGCCGACACGCACGGCCGCGCCAATCTCGCCACCGCGACGATGGCGCTCGACAAGCGCGGCAAGTTCATCGGGCTCAAGGTCGATCTCGCGGCCGAGATGGGCGCCTATCTCTCGCAGTATGGGCCCTTCATCCCCTGGGTCGGCACGACGATGACGCCGGGCTGCTACAGCATCCCCGCCGTGCATGTGCGCTTCCGCGGCATCCTGACCAACACCATGGCGGTCGACGCCTATCGCGGCGCGGGGCGCCCCGAGGCCGCCTATCTGATCGAGCGGCTGGTCGATGCGATCGCCCGCGAGACGGGCAAGACGCCCGACGCCGTGCGCGCGCTCAACTTCGTCAAGCCGGGCGAGATGCCGCACAAGACCCAGACCGGGCCGGTCTATGATTCCGGCGAGTTCGAGGGCCATATGCGCCGCGCCATGGAGGTGGCGGACTGGAAGGGCTTCAAGGCCCGGCTGCGCGCCGCCAACAAGGCCGGCAAGATCCGCGGCATCGGCATGGCCAGCTATATCGAGGCCTGCGGCGGCGGCGGCCCCGAGAGCTCGACGGTGATCCTCGAGAAGGACGGCATGGTCACCGTCCTGATCGGCACGCAGTCGAACGGGCAGGGACACGAGACCGCCTATTCGCAGCTCGTCTCGCAGCATCTCGACATCCCGATGGACCGCATTCGCGTCATCCAGGGTGACACCGACAAGGTCGAGACCGGCTCGGGCACGGGCGGTTCGCGCTCGATTCCCGTCGGCGGCGCCGCGCTCGACAAGGCGACCGCGATCCTCTCGGACAATCTCAAGCAACTCGCCTCCGAGAAGCTCGAAGCCGGCATCGGCGATCTCGAGATCGTCGACGGGGCCGTGCGCGTCGTCGGAACCGACAAGGCGCTCGATCTCGCGGCCATCGCGTCGCTGCCGGGTGCTACGACGGAAAAGCTGCGCGTCCATCAGAGCTGGCAGCCACCGGAGGCGACCTATCCGAACGGCACCCATGTCTGCGAACTCGAGATCGATCCGCAGACCGGCGCGACCGAGATCGTCAACTACGTCGTGGTCGATGATTTCGGCATGACGCTGAACCCGATCATGCTGCAGGGCCAGGTCCATGGCGGCGCGGCGCAGGGCATCGGCCAGGCGCTGATGGAGGAGATCCGCTTCGACTCCTCGGGCCAGATGCTGACGGCGACCTTCATGGACTACGCGCTGCCGCGCGCCATCGACATCCCCAGCTTCCATTTCGAGACGCGCAATGTCCGTTGCGTCACGAATGCGCTGGGGGTGAAGGGGGCGGGCGAGGCCGGTGCCATCGGCGCCTGCCCGGCGGTGATGAACGCGATGGTCGACGCGCTCGACCGGGCGGCGGGCATCAAGGCGATCGACATGCCGGCGACGCCGCTGAAGGTGTTCAACGCATTGAAGCATGCTGGGTATCGGCTCTGACGCAAGGGCATCCTTGCGTCTGCGCAAGACCACTCACGCGAATGGGACTTGGCGACGACGGCGCGATCGGTTGATCTGGAACGGTTCCAATCGGCGCCGCACCGGCAGCCGAAGCCGCTGGGGAAGCGCCATGATCCGTACCGTTCTCGTTGCCGCCGTTCTGGGTTTGGGGGTGACAGCCGTTCTCGCCCAGGCCGACCCCATCACCGAGCGTCGCAACGCCATGAAGGCGGTGGGAGCGGCCACGCGTGACGGCGCAGCGATCGCCAAGGGCGAGGCGCCCTTCGAAGCGGCGAAGGCGCAGGCCATCGCCAAGGTCTATGTCGATTCGGCGAAGAAGATGCCGGGGCTCTATCCCGACAACGCGAAGACCGGCGGCGAGACCACCGCCGCGCCGAAGATCTGGGAGGACCAGGCTGGCTTCAAGGCCGCCTTCGTCAAGTTTGAGGCCGATGCCGCCGCCATCGGCACGGCCGCTGACGTCGCCGCCTTCCGCACCGCCTTCGGCAATGCCACGAAGAACTGCGGCAGCTGCCACGAGGTCTACCGCATCAAGAAGTGAGGCCGGGCGTCGGCCTGGCGTCTGACAGGGCGGACGGAGCAGGCTCCGTCCGCCTTTTTCGTGTCGCCGGAGCATTGCGCCCCGCCTTGCGTTATCATGGGCGCAGACTGCCCGCCGCGGCAGAGCCTCGCAACGGTTTTGGAGACTGATCGACATGCTGCGACTGCGCCGTCTGCTGGTCACCCTCGTGCTGCTGGCGGCTGTCGGCCTGGCCGGGTTCTATGTCCTGACGGATCCGCGCATCGTTTCGCCGTCCCCGGAGATCGGGACGCTGGGGGCGCCCGATCTGGAGAATGGCCGTGTGCTCTTCGCCGCAGGCGGCTGCGCCTCCTGCCACGCCACGCCCAACCAGGACGACAAGCTGAAGCTCGGCGGCGGGCTCGCGCTCGGCTCGCCCTTCGGCACCTTCCATGCGCCCAACATCTCGCCCCATACGCGCGACGGCATCGGCAATTGGGGCGTGCAGGATTTCGTCGATGCGATGGCGGCCGGGGTGTCGCCGCAGGGGCAGCATTACTATCCGGCGTTCCCCTACACCTCCTACCGGCTGATGCCGCCCAGGGCCCTGGCCGATCTCTTCGCCTATATCCGCACGCTCAACCCGGTCGAGGGCCGGGCGCCGGCGCATGATCTGCCGTTCCCGTTCAACATCCGCCGCGTCGTCGGCGGCTGGAAGCTGCTGTTCTTCGAAGGGGCGTCCTTCGTGCCCGATCCCACGAAGAGCGATGAGTGGAACCGCGGCGCCTATCTGGTGAACGGTCCCGGCCACTGCGCCGAGTGCCACTCCAACCGCAACGCGCTCGGCGCCATCGTCCAGGCGACCCGGTTCGCCGGCGGGCCGGATCCGGAAGGGAAGGGCTTCGTGCCCAACATCACCCAGACGCCCGAGGCGCTCGGCAAATGGTCGAAGGGCGAAATCGCCGAATTGCTGAAGAGCGGCTTCACGCCGAATTTCGACAGTGTCGGCGGCACGATGGCGGCGGTGGTGCGCAACACGGCGCAATTGCCCGAGGCCGACCGGCAGGCGATGGCGGAGTATCTGAAGTCGCTGCCGGCGGTGCAGGGCCCGCCGCGTCCGGTGAAGACGGGCGGGTAAGGAGAGAAGCGGCGCTTTAGGGCTGCTCTGGCCCTATCCGCCTACTCCATCACCGCCGCCTTGAGGATGCAGACCATCATCGCGGTGCCCGGCTGATCGCCGACGCAGCGCACGACATGGCGGCGGTCGCAGCGGTAGCGCAGGGTCTCGCCGGTCTTGGCGCGCTGGATGATGTCGCCGACCTCGACCTCGAACTCGCCGGAGGTCACCGAGAGCGATTCGATCGAGCCTCGCTGGTGGCCTTCGGAATCGAGTTCGCCGCCGGGTTCCGACTGGACATCGTACCATTGCAGCCATTCGACGGTCTTGATCCAGCCGACGATGGCGAGCTTCAGCTTGCCGTCCTCGGAGACCAGGATCGGCGTGTCGGCGCGTGCGGTCTTCTCGATGAAGGGCTCTTCCTCGCCGCTGGAGAGCACGCGCTCGATCGAGATGTCGAGCGCCTGCGACAGCCGCCAGATCGTCGCCAGCGTCGGGTTGGTCTCGTTGCGCTCGATCTGGCTGATGATCGACTTGGCGACGCCGGATTGCTCGGCGAGCTCCGACAGCGAGAAGTTATAGGCCTTGCGCAGGCGCTGGATCGTCTTGCCGAGCTGCCCCGAGATGACGTGAGCTCCGGATTCGAACTCGCGTCCGCCACGCTCTTTCGTCTCGATACCCATGCTGTCTGGCCTGCCTCACCTGCGGAATCGTTTGCACAAGCGAACGATTGTTTGTCTGAGCGGACAATGCCCGCTGCGGCCGCGAGGAGCAAGCCGCGACTGGCGCAGAGGGGGGCAGCAGCGGCGTTCGCCAGCGCTCAGGTCGAGCGTGTCGAGCTGATCTCGCGCTGCTCCCGCTTGAGCAGGCCCAGCCGCTGTTCGCGCAGGATGACGTAGATCCCGGACGCGATGACGATCGCGGCGCCGATCAGGATGGTCGAGACCGGCCATTCCCCGAAAATGAACCAGCCGATCAGCACGGCCCAGATCATCGTCGAGTATTCGAAGGGCGCGATCAGCGAGGCGTCGCCGAAACGATAGGCCTGCACGAGCAGGATCTGGCCGAAGCCGCCGAGGATGCCGATGGCGACGAGCATGGCGGCCTCGGTCAGGTCCGGCATGCGCCAGCCGAAGGCGAGCGTGATCAGGCCGAGCGCACTGGTCAGCAGCATGAAGTAGAATACGATCGCGCCGGTCGGTTCGGTCTTGGTCAGCAGCCGTACCTCGATCGAGGCGAAGGCCGAGCAGAAGGCGCCGGCCAGGCCGAGCGCGGCGCCCAGCGCCGGGCCCCCTTGCAGCCCCTGCGACAGCGCGCCGCCCGAGAGGTGCGGCGAGAGCATGATCAGCACGCCGACGAAGCCGACCGTGACCGCGCTCCAGCGATAGATCCGCACCCGCTCCTTCAGCACCAGCGCCGCCAGCACGACGACGCCGAGCGGCGCGGCATAGCCGAGCGCGACCGCATCCGAGAGCGGCAGGAACTGCAGTGCCGCGAAGCCGCAGAACATGCCGGTCGAGCCGATGACGCCGCGCTTGAGATGGCCGCGCAGATTGCGGGTCTTGAGCGCGCCCGGGAGTTCGGAGCGCCAGGCGAGCCAGATCAGCAGCGGAATCAGCGCGAAGAAGGAGCGGAAAAAGACCAGTTCCCCGGTCGGGTAGCGCGACGACATGTGCTTGATCGCGGCCGACATCAGCGTGAAGGCCAGCGCCGAGAGCAGTTTGAGGCTGATGCCGAGGAGAGGGGACAAGGGACCGGCGCGATCGGAGGAACTGGGCGGCGGCGGTGCCGCAAGACAGGTCGTTTAGACCACGTCCCGTCTGGGCCTCAAAGCGTGAAGCCTGCAATCCCGCCACGCAACGGGCGGGAGCCCCTCTCCCCCCTCCGTCATTCCGAGCAAGCGAAGCGCAGATCCGGAATCCATCATCGGGCGCCGATGGCACTCTACGATGGATTCCGGAGCGGCGCCGCTTCGCGGCTTGTCCGGAATGACTGCCTGCTTGAATGACAAACCCGCCTACTGGGAGGGGTGAGTTCGTGAGCCCTTAGAAGCTCCCCCGGAACGCCCCGCCGTCGATCAGCAGGTTCTGGCCGGTGATGTAGCCGGCATGGGCGCTGGCGAGGAAGGCGCAGAGCTTGCCGAATTCGTCGGCCTCGCCGAAGCGCCCGGCCGGGACGTCGGCGCGGCGCGCCTGCGTCATCTCCTCGATGCTGAGCCCCTTCATCGCCGCCATCTTGGTCAGCCCGCCCTTGAGCCGGTCGGTGTCGAACATGCCCGGCAGGATGTTGTTGATCGTGACATTGGCATGGGCGACCTCGCGCGCCACGCCCGAGAGGAAGGCGGTGAGCCCGGCGCGGGCGGCCGAGGAGACATCGAGGCCCGTCAGCGGGGTCAGCACGCTCGCAGAGGTGATGTTGACGATGCGCCCGAAGCGCCGGGCGATCATGCCGTCCACCACCCGCTGCACCAGTTCCAGCGGCGTCGCCATGTTCTGGACGACGCCCTCGAGAAGCGCCTCGCGCGACACATCGCGAAACGGTTTCGGCGGAGGGCCGCCATTGTTGTTGACCAGGATGTCGGGCTCGGGGGCGGCGGCGAGCAGGGCGTCCTGCCCGGCGCGGGTCGAGACGTCGGCGACGACGGGGATGACCGTCGCGCCGGTGCTGGCGCGGATCTGGCTTGCCGTCACCTCGAGAGTCGAGCCGTCGCGTCCATTGATGACGACGGTGCAGCCGGCCTCGGCGAGCGCCTGAGCGCAGCCGCGGCCGAGCCCTTTGCTGGAGGCACAGACAATGGCCGTACGGCCTGAAATTCCCAGATCCATCGCAATCCTCCGGAGGCTTTTCTTATCGAGCGGCAGACAGACCACGGATCGCCGGCTCCGTCATCAAAGCGCAACGCAAATCAGACACATGCCGGACGCATCGCAACAGGATGGGCCGGGTGGCATGGGCGACGAGGACGACGCGAAGCAGGTTCGCAGCATCTTCATCTCGGATCTGCATCTGGGGACCCGGGGCGCGCAGGCCGATCTGGTCCTCGAATTCCTGCGGGATTACGACGCGCTGCAGATCTACCTCGTCGGCGACATCATCGACGGCTGGCGGCTGAAGAGCGGCTGGTATTTCCCGCAGTCGCACAACGACGTCATCCAGAAGCTGCTGCGCAAGGTGCGCAAGGGCTCCAGGCTGATCTACGTCACCGGCAATCACGACGACTTCCTGCGGGATTTCACCGGGCTGCAGTTCGGCGGCATCACGCTGGTCGACGAGGTCGTCCACGAGACGGCCGACGGCAAGCGCCTGCTCGTCATCCATGGCGATCTGTTCGACCTCGTGGTGCGCAACGCCAAATGGCTCGCCCTGCTGGGCGACTGGGCCTACACGCTCGCGCTGGCTTCCAATGCGGTGGTCAACCGGGTGCGCCGGGTGCTGAACCTGCCGCACTGGTCGCTCTCCGCCTGGGCCAAGAACAAGGTCAAGAACGCGGTCAGCTATATCGGCGAGTTCGAGACCTGCCTGGCCGCCGAGGCGCGCCGGCACGAGGCCGATGGCGTGATCTGCGGCCATATCCACCACGCCGCCTTCCGCGAGATCGACGGGCTGACCTATATCAACACGGGCGACTGGGTCGAAAGCTGCACGGCGGTGGTCGAGCACCATGACGGGCGCTTCGAGATGATCCGCTGGCCGCAGGGGCGCCTCAAGGGCGAGGCCGCGGTGCCGGTCGTGGTTCCGGCGCGGCCGCTGCCCGTGCCGGCGCTGGTCGAGGCGGCCTGATGCGCCTGATGATCGCGACGGATGCCTGGCGTCCGCAGATCAATGGCGTCGTTCGCTCGCTCGAACGCATGGCGGAGGCCGGGCCCGATTTCGGCGTGACCCCGCAGATGCTGACCCCGGAGGGGTTTCGCCAGATCGGCCTGCCGAGCTACCCCGATATCCGCATCGCGCTGGCGACGCAGCGGGCGGTGGCCGAGCGGATCGCCGATTTCGGGCCCGACCATATCCATATCGCGACGGAAGGGCCGATCGGCTGGCTGACGCGAGGGGTCTGCCTGGCGCAGAGGCGGCCCTTCACCACGAGCTACCACACGCGCTTCCCGCAATATGTCGCGGCGCGCTGGCCGATCCCGGAGAGCTGGAGCTACGGCTTTCTGCGCCGGTTCCATGGCCCGGCCGCGGCGGTGATGGTTTCCACGGCGACGGTCGAGGCCGAACTGCGCCAGCATGGGTTCGAGAACCTCGTGCGCTGGGGGCGCGGCGTCGATCTTTCGCTGTTCCACCCCCGGCCGCAGAGCGTGCTCGATCTGCCGCGGCCGATCTTCCTCAGCGTCGGCCGGGTCGCGGTCGAGAAGAATCTCGACGCCTTCCTGTCGCTGCGGCTGCCCGGCAGCAAGGTCGTGGTCGGCGACGGGCCGGCGCGGGCCGATCTGGCGCGGGCCTATCCGGACGTCACCTTCCTGGGCACCCGCGAGGGCGAGGATCTGGCGGCGATCTACGCCTCGTCGGACGTCTTCGTCTTCCCGAGCCTGACCGACACCTTCGGCATCGTGCTGCTGGAGGCGGCGGCGAGCGGCCTGCCGGTCGCCGCCTTCCCGGTCCAGGGGCCCAGCGATGTCTTCGCCGACAGCGGGGCTGCGGTGCTGAACGAGGATTTGCGGGCGGCGGCGCTGCAGGCGCTGCGCATCCCGCGCGAGACCTGCCTGGAGTTCGCCGCCGGCCATAGCTGGCAGCGCAGCGCGGCGCAGTTCTACGGCCATATCACGCAGGTGGCGCGCGCTCACACCGGCGAAAGGCCGAGCAACGGCTCGAGCCGTCCGCCGACAGCGGGGGTTACAGCCTTCGCGAGTGTTTGTGCCGGGGAACGGCGGGGGCCGCGGCGTCTGACGGCTTGAGCTGGGCGCGGAAGCCGTCCCGCCGCTCGTGAACCGAGGCGATGACGAAGCCCATCGGCACGCCGAGCCCGACCAGCGCCGCCTCCGAGAGCTGCAGGCTGGCCTCGATCGTCTCGGGCACGGCATCGTTGACGCCGATCTTGTAGAGATGGCGGGCATGGTCGGCATCGCGCGCCCGGGCGACGATGACGAGGTCGGGCCGCAGGTGCCGCGCGGCCAGCACGGTGGCGTCGACGGCGCGCTGGTTGTCGATCGTCACGATCAGCGCGGTGGCCTCGTCGATGCCGCAGAGCCGCAGGAACTCCGGACGGGTGGCGTCGCCGTAGAAGGCCGGCCGCCCGGCGCGGCGCTGCGCGGCAATCAGGGACGCGTCCGAATCGATCACGAGATACGGCTTGCCGTGCTCCTCCAGCATGCTGGCGACGAGCTGGCCGACGCGGCCGCCGCCGACGACGATGGCGCGGGCCGAATGATCGTCGGGCGGCAGGATCAGGGCCTCGTCGGGGAGCGGCACCGTGACGGCGAGCTTCATCGCCAGGCTGCGGGCGAGGCGGGCGAGCAGCGGAAGCGCGATCATCGTCAGCGAAACGCCGGCCAGGACGAGGGTGGCGGGCGCCTGATCCAGCAGTTTCGCCGCCACCGCGCCGTTCAGCAGAACGAAGGCGAATTCGCCGCCGGGCCCGATCATGATCGCGGTTTCCAGCGCGGTCGCCTTGGAGAGCCGCAGCCACCGGGCGATGCCGAAGACCAGCAGCGACTTCGCGGCGAAGAGGCCGACCGCGATGCCGAGGATCGCGAAGGGGTGGGCGGCGAGCTCGGCCGGGTTCACGCCCATGCCGACGGTGAGGAAGAACACGCCGATCAGCAGGGACTTGAACGGCTCGATCGTGACTTCGATGGCGCGGCGGTATTCCGTCTCGGCGAGCAGCAGGCCGGCGATGAAGGCGCCCAGCCCCATCGAGAGGCCCGCCGCGGCGGCGATCATGCCGGTGCCGAGCGCGATCAGCAGCGTCGCCGCCATGAAGCTCTCGGAGGAATCGGTGGAGGCGACCAGGCGAAACAGCGGCCGCAGGGCCCGTCCGCCGACCAGCACGATCGCGGCGATGGCGCCGAAAGCCTGCAGCAGCGCCTGGGCGAGACCAGCCAGCAGCGAACCGCTGCTGTCCTGCGCGCCGAGCACGCTGACGAGGAAGAGCAGGGGAATGACGGCGATGTCCTGGCAGATCAGCACGGCGAAGCTGGCGCGGCCGGCCGAGGAGGTCATGCGTTTGCGGGCCGAGAGCAGTTCGACCACCATCGCCGTCGAGGACAAGGCGAGGCCAAAGCCGATGATCAGCGCGGCCGTCGCCGGCTGGCCGAGCGCGAAGGCGACGCCGCCGATGGCCGCGGCGGAGAGCACGATCTGGCTCAGTCCGAGACCGAAGACGAGGCGGCGCATGGTCTTCAAACGCTCGAAGGACAGCTCCAGACCGATCACGAAGAGCAGGAACGCGACGCCCAGTTCGGCCGGGCCGGCCAGCGCCTCGGGGCTCGAGACGGTGATCGTGCTCAGCAGCGGGATCGATGAAACAAGGCCGCCGAGGCCGAAGGGGCCGAGCAGGGCGCCGCAGGCCATGAAGGCGACGACCGAGTTGATCTTGAAGCTCTTGGCGAAGGGCACGATCACGCCCGCCGTCGCGAGCACGACGACGGCGTCCTTGTAGATGGACGGATCGATGGTGCCGGCCAAGGGGGGTACGCCTTACGATTCGGGATGGGAAATGCCGGCTGACTGTGCGGTTTCGTGCGCCGCAACACAACCTTCGGCCGGGTCCCACCGGGTGAAATTCGCTTTTAAGCCTGAGGCGTTAGCGGCTATGGCTTGCCTGGGGCTCGCCCGTCGGCGGTTTCCAGCCGGAGGCATCCTGGGCTAGCCTTCGGCGCTGTTTTTCAAAAGGTCTGCGCATGCGTTTCACCGGCACCGAGAACTATGTCGCCACCGAGGACCTGACGGTGGCGGTCAACGCCGCGATCCGGCTGGAGCGCCCGCTGCTGGTCAAGGGCGAGCCCGGCACCGGCAAGACCGTGCTCGCCGAGGAGATCGCCGCCGCGCTCGGCGCGCCGCTGATCACCTGGCACGTCAAGTCGACGACCAAGGCGCAGCAGGGCCTCTACGAATACGACGCGGTCAGCCGCCTGCGTGACAGCCAGCTCGGCGACCCCCGCGTCTCGGACATCTCCAACTACATCCGGCGCGGCAAGCTCTGGGAGGCCTTCGTCGCCCCCGTGCGGCCGGTGCTGCTGATCGACGAGATCGACAAGGCCGATATCGAGTTCCCCAACGACCTCCTGCTCGAGCTCGATCGCATGGAGTTCCATGTCTACGAGACCGGCGAGACCATCCGGGCGGTGCAGCGGCCGGTGATCATCATCACCTCCAACAACGAGAAGGAGCTGCCCGACGCCTTCCTGCGCCGCTGCTTCTTCCACTACATCCGCTTTCCCGACGCGCAGACGATGCAGGCCATCGTCGAGGTGCATTTCCCCGGCATCAAGAAGCGGCTGATGGAGGAGGCGCTGAAGCTGTTCTTCGAGGTCCGCGAGGTGCCCGGCATCAAGAAGAAGCCCTCCACCTCCGAACTGCTCGACTGGCTGAAGCTGCTCGTCGCCGACGAGATGACGCCGGAGATGCTGCGCGAGCGCGACCCCCGCAAGCTGATCCCGCCGCTGCACGGCGCGCTGCTGAAGAACGAACAGGATGTCTCGCTGTTCGAGAAGCTCGCGTTCATGGTCAGGCGCGAGGGGCGGTGAAGGGGGCGCGTTGACCCGCCCCTGCAATGGCGGCGTCAGACGACCCCCGTCTTTGCCTCTTCCGCCCGTCCTTCACTTTCTGTTAAGACGTCCGGCGTTCCTTGCCGGTGACGAGGGGCCGCTGGCTGCGGTGGCCCGCCGCCCGAAATCAGGAGGCCGCCGCTCCATGCGCGCCAAAACTGCTGCCGACATGATCGCTGCCGAAGCCGTCCGTTCCGCGGGCTCTCTCCACCGCCACCGCCGCAAGGCGATCCCGCTGCTGATGGTTCTGGCCGCTCCCGCGCTCGGCGCCTGTAGCATGTCGCCGGTCGAGACCGCCGCGACCAAGCCGACCCCGACTGCCACCAAGCCTCACGAGAAGCGCAAGCAGGCGATCGAGCTGGCCAAGGCCGATCCGCGCGAGAAGGACTGCCTCGTCCGCGCGATGTATTTCGAATCGAACCGCTCGAGCGATAGCGGGCTGCTGGGCGTCGGCACCGTCGTGCTGAACCGGGTCGAGTCGCCGCGCTATCCGGACACCATCTGCAGCGTCGTCGGTGCCCCACGGCAATTCGCGCCGGGCGTGCTGACGCGTTCGATGGCGCCGCGCGACCTGCCGCGGGTCGAGGCCGCCGCCGAGGCGATCCTCGCCGGCAAGCGCAACGAGGCGGTGGGGAACGCCAAGCATTTTCACATGGCCGGCCTGCGCTTCTCCTACGCCAACATGCATTACGTGACGGTGGCCGGCGGCAACGCCTTCTATGTGAAGGGCGAGCGCCCCGAGCGTCGCCGCAGCGAGGAGCCGACCTACCAGCTCGCCTCGGTGTCCACGCCGATGGCGACGAGCGCGTCGTCCGTGCCGACCTCGTTTGCCGCCGCACCGCTGGCCTTCGCGCCGACGCCGTCGCTGACCGCTGCGGCGCCGGCCGCGACCCTGCTCGTCACCGCGCCGCTGCCGCCGGGTCGGCCGATGGATCTCGGCCTGACCCGGAAGACGGCGTCCGCTGGCCCACAGGCCCGCGATCTGCGCTTCGCCTCGCTCATGCCGGAGAGCCGCGGCCTGCGCAGCAGCCTCAAGCAGGACTGACCCTCAGGCCTGGGGCCGTCGCAGGCTCAACAGCTGGGGTCAGGCCCAGCCCAGAAGGGGGCGCCCGCCCAGCGCGGCGACCAGCGCCGCCAGAGTGACTGCCGCATAGACCGTCGTGAAGGCCGCGACGGCGAGCACGCCGGGTCGCGTCGCTGACGTCAGTCGCCAGACCAAAAGCCCGAAGAGCGGCACGAACTGCAGCGCGTGCAGGCCGAGGAAATGCGGCAGGCGCAGATCGCCGACCTCGAGCGACCAGCCGAGGAACGGAACCGTGGCGTGGTCTGGCGGCACGGCCCCGACATAGTGCCCGCTGGGGCTGCCGCCCATCGCGAAGCCGCTGACGATGCCGAGCACGGCCGTGAGGGCCAATCCGCCGACCAGCGACCAGCGCAGCACGGCGGGCATCGCCACCGCGTCGCGGCGGGCCAGCCCATAGGCCAGCACGCCGGGCGCCGCCGTGAACATCACCGCGCCGACCGCCATCAGGCTGTAGAGCGCGGCCCCGAGCGCGCTGTCGGTGTTGTAATGCGAGGCCTCCACCCGCGAGGCGCGCCAGGCGATGTAGAGCACCTCGCCGATCAGCGGGACGATCACCGGCCAGATCAGGTAGCGCCCGGCCAGGCTGGCGCGAAAGCGCTCGCCCGCGAGCGGCACGAACAGCGCCAGCGTCAGCAGGAACAGCGCCGCCGACAGCGCGAATTTCAGCGGCTTGATCCAGGTGCCGACACCCTGGAACAGGCGCGGGTCGAGCGCCCAGGCCAGCGCCAGCGGCAGCGCCAGGAGGAGCATGGCGAAGGCCGCGGCGGCCAGGCGCGGCTCGATCTCGAGCGCCCGCAGCCAGGCCGGCAGGCGCGCCTGGAGCCGCGCGATCCGGTCCTCGCGGGCGCTGCGGATGCTCGCCTCCAGCCAGAGATAGGCGAGGTAGCCGAGCGGGCCGAACAGGAAGGTCAGCAGCAGGACCGGCACGATCAGGCCATGCGCGATGGCCTGCTCCTGCGAGCGCCGCAGCACCCAGGCCCCGACGAGGAGGTCGAAGGCGAGGTAATGGACCCAGCCGGCCAGCAGGAGGGGGCGCGAGCCGAAGAGCGCGGCGACCTGGTCGAGCGAACCGAAGCCACCGCTGGCGCCGTGCCAATGCATGATGATGACGACGACATAGCCGAGCGACAGCATGGCGGGGATGACGAGACCCGCCAGCCGGACGGAAACCCCGCGCCAGCGCGGCAGCAGGATCAGGCTGGCCCAGCCCGCCATCGCCAGCGCGCCGGCTGCGGAGAAGGCGGCGTCGAGGTCGAGCGGGCCCATCACCATCCCTCATCTATACAGTGTCAAGTTGTTCCTCGGGCGTAAGGCGCTATCTTGATGTTGTCAAGATGAGCGGCTGCGGCCGAGGGAGACCGACGGCATGGCGGAGAAGCGGGGGGCGGGGCGCGACGGCTATCACCATGGCGATCTGCGCCAGGCGATGATTGACGCGGCCGAGGCCGTGCTCGCCGAGCGGGGCGTCGGCGGCTTCACGCTGCGCGAATGCGCGCGGCGGGCCGGGGTGTCGGCCGCGGCGCCGGCGCATCATTTCGGCAATCTCGCCGGGCTCCTGACGGCGGTCGCGACGCTCGGCTTCGACGATCTCTCCGATGCGATGGATGCAGCCGCGGCGCGGGCGAGCGCTTCGGGCGGCTGCCGGCTCGCGGCGATCTGCCGGGCCTATCTGGAGACCGCGCTTGCCCGGCCGGGTCGTTTCCGCGTCGTGTTCGGGCGCCGGGAGCTCGACAAGGAGGATCCCGAGATGCGACGCGCCGGCGGGCGGGCCTTCGGCATCCTCGTCGCGGAGACGCGCGCCCATCGCGCCGGGCTGGCCGCGCCGCCGCCGGGCGTGGTGTCGTCCGAGACGGCGCGTTCGCCCGATTTCGCCGAGATTCTGTTCGTCTGGTCGGTGACGCATGGCTTCACGACGCTGTTCATCGACGGCCAGTTCGACTTTCTCGTCGACGACCGCGAGCGCGCGTCCATGGTCTCGCTGTTTGCGGACCGCTTGATGACGCTCCTGGTCGCCGCGCTGCCGCCGACGACGCGGCTCGCAAATCCGGAACACGATGGTTAGATGGGGGCCATGCGACGATTGATCCTGCTGCGCCACGCGAAATCGAACTGGCCCGAAGGGGTGGCCGACCCCGAGCGGCCGCTCGCCATACGGGGCCGCGAGGCCGCGCCGGTGATGGGGCGCTATCTCGCCGACGAATTGCTGCTGCCCGACCTCGTGCTCGTCTCGCCGGCCCGGCGGACGCAGGAGACCTGGCAGCTGGTGGCCCCGATGCTGCCTGAAAAGCCCCCGGTCCAGACCGAGCCGCGGATCTACGAGGCGCAGATGAAGCGCCTGCTCTCCGTTGTGCAGGAGACCGCGCCGGAGGTGAAGACGCTGCTGATGATCGGCCACAACCCCGGTTTCGAGGAGCTGGCGGCGCTGCTGACGGGCCATGGCGACCGCTATGCCGCGGCGCGCCTGGGCCAGAAATACCCGACCTGCGGGCTTGCGGTGCTCGATTTCGCGGTCGAGGACTGGCGCGATGTCGCCGCACGCGGCGGCCGGCTCGATCGCTTCGTCACGCCCGCTTCGCTCGGCGAAGGGCCCGACGAGTGAGCCCGTCCGCATCGTGAGCGAGGGCTCCTATCTCGACGGCGCGCGCAATGCTGCGCTCGCCTTTGGCGATAGCCTGCTCGGCATGGGGCGGCAGCGGCTGCGGCTCGGCGTCACCGGCCTGTCGCGCTCGGGCAAGACCGTCTTCACCACGGCGCTGATCCAGAACCTGATCGAAGGCGCCAAGCTGCCCGTGCTGAAGGCGGCCTCCGAGGGTCGCATCACCCGCGTGCGCCTGGTGCCCCAGCCCGACCCGGAGATTCCGCGCTTTCCCTATGAGGCGCACCGCGCCTCGCTCAACGGGCCGGAACGACGCTGGCCGGAGTCGACGCGACGCATCTCGGAACTGCGCGTCGAGATCGATTACGAGCGCGCCTCCGGCTGGTTCAAAGGGCCCGCCACGCTCACCCTCGACATCGTCGATTATCCCGGCGAGTGGTTGCTCGACCTTGCCCTGATCGGGCAGGACTACAAGGCCTGGTCGCGCCTGGCGGTCGGCGATGCGCGCAAGGCCCACCGGCAGGCGGCCGCGGCCGAGTGGCTCGCCGATCTGCCGCTGCGCGATCCTACGGGTGCGCCCGACGAACTGGCGGCCGAGGCCGCGAGCGACCGGTTCAAGGCCTATCTGGCGCGATTGCGGGCCGATCCGGAGGCCGTGGCGGTGACGCCGCCGGGGCGTTTCCTGATGCCGGGCGATCTCGAAGGCTCGCCGGCCCTGACCTTCGCGCCGCTCGATCTCGGGGCTGACACCGAGCCGCAGCCCGGCACGCTCGCCGGGCTGATGGCGGAGCGCTTCGAGGCCTATAAGCGCGTCGTCGTGGCGCCGTTCTTCCGCGACCATTTCGCCCGGCTCGACCGGCAGATCGTGCTGGTCGACGTGCTCGCCGCGCTCGATGCCGGCGCGCCCGCGCTCGCGGATCTGGAGACGGCGCTCGGCCAGGCGCTGGCGGCCTTCCAGGTCGGGCGCAATTCCTGGCTTTCGAGCCTGTTTGCGCCGCGGATCGAGCGCGTGCTCTTCGCCGCGACCAAGGCCGACCATGTCCACCACACCAGCCATGACCGGCTGGCGGCGGTGATGGGCCATCTCGTCGCCCGGGCTGCTTCGCGTGCGCAAGGCGCGGGCGCGCGGGTGGAGTCGATGGCGCTGTCGGCGGTGCGGGCGACGCGCGAGGTCCGCATCAAGCAGGGCCGCGACGAGCTTCCGGCGATCGCCGGCGTGCCGGAGGCGGGAGAGACGATCGATGGCGAGGTCTTCGACGGCCTGAGCGAGGCGGCGATCTTCCCGGGCGAGCTGCCCGAGCGCCCCGAGGCCGTGTTCGATCCGGCCGCGAAATGGCAGATCCGGGCGCCGCGCTTCCGGCCGCCGCTCGTCGCCGCCGATGCCGGGGGGCGCCTGCGTCCGCCGCCGCAGATCCGGCTCGACCGCGCGCTCGAATTCCTGATCGGAGACAGGCTGGCATGAGCAAGGCTCCGCGCGCGGTGCGGCTCGATCCGGCGAGCCCAGACTTGGCGATCGACGCGGCCGCCGGCAGGGGCGACGTCGCGATCCTTCCCGAGAGCGAACCGATCGACGTCGCCGAGTCCGCCGCCATGCCGGTGGCGAAACGGCGCTGGTCCTGGGGCGGGCTGTTCGTGGCCGGGCTGTCGGGCTTCCTGACGCTGGCGGCCGGCGTCTGGGCGCAGCGCACCATCGCCTCGCTGATGAATCAGAGCCCGGTGCTGGGCTATGCGGCGTTGGCCTGTGCGGCGCTGGCAGCGCTCGCGCTCGCCGTCATGCTCGGGCGCGTGATCCGCGACATCCTGCGCGAGCGCAAGGTCGAGGGCTTGCGCCTGCGCGCGACGGCGGCGCTGTCCGAGGCGAGCCTGAGCGAGGCGCAGGCCGTCGCCGCCGAACTCGCCGCGCTCTACGCGTCGCGGGCGGAAACGGCCAGGGGGCGCGCCGAACTTGCCGACAGCCTGCCGCAACTCTTTGCAGCGCGCGACGTTCTGACCGTGGCCGAGCGCAGCCTGATGGCGCCGCTCGACGCGCTGGCGCAGGCGCAGATCGCGCAGGCGGCGCGGCGCGTCTCGCTCGTCACGGCGGTGAGCCCGCGCGCGCTGATCGACATCGTCTTCGTGCTGGTGGCCTGCGCCCGGCTGCTGCGGACCATCGCCGGAATCTATGCCGGGCGCCCTGGCACGCTGGGGCTGGTCCGGCTGGCGCGGCAGGTGCTCGGCCATCTCGTCGTCACCGGCGGCATCGCGGCGGGGGACGCCGTGATCCAGCAGGTGGTGGGGCAGGGGCTGGCCGCGCGGCTTTCGGCCAAGCTCGGCGAGGGCGTGCTGAACGGGCTCCTGACGGCGCGCATCGGGCTGTCGGCGCTGGCGGTGTGCCGGCCGCTGCCCTTCGTGGAAGCGGCGCCGCCGAGCCTCGGCGACGTCGCGGGCGACCTGACCTCGTGGCGTGGCGCTCCGGAGCCGGGCGGCTCGGCCTGAGCGACGCCCGCTCCCGGCAGTTTCTGCCGGGCAGGGCCGATTCTGCCCGGCTGGAAACGGACAGAAACGCTTCGCAAACCATGCAACTCCCTGAAATCTAACACTGCATGCCTTGGCATGTGGCGTGCAGTGTTGGCCTCGACAGTAAAGGTCGCCCCCTCGGAGGGCGCCAGTTGAGGTGAGGGTTTCATGGGTGTCTTCAGCGCGTTGACGACAGCGGTTTCGGGGATGCAGGCGCAGTCCTATGCGCTGGAAAACATCTCCGGCAACATCGCCAACTCCCGGACCGCGGGGTTCAAGCGTGTCGATACGACCTTCTCCGACCTCGTCCCGGACTCGGCGCTGAACCGCCAGCTCTCGGGCTCGGTGGCGGCTTACAGCCAGGCGACGAATTCGATCCAGGGCGACCTGACGGCGACGCGCATCGACACCAACGCGGCGATCAACGGCGACGGCTTCTTCGTCGTCGATCAGCGCCAGAGCGGGCTCGGCACCAACACCCAGTTCTCCAACAGCAATCTCTACACGCGCCGCGGCGATTTCGACTTCGACGCCAACGGCTATCTCGTCAACGGCGCCGGCTACTACCTCAAGGGCCTGAAGATCGACAATGTGACGGGTCAGCTCATCGGGACCCAACCCGAGGTGCTGCGGATCACCAAGGAGCAGTTCCCGGCCAAGGCGACGACGTCGATCGAATACCGCGCCAACATCCCCGCCGTTCCCGGCACGACGACGGCCTCGAACGGTGGCAGCTATTTTCTCGACGCCACGAGTGTCACCGTCGCTGCGCCCAATGACGTGGTGCAGGGCGCCAACATCACGAACTTCCTGTCCAGCACCATCCCGGGCGGCTCCGTGACCGTCTATGACGAGCTCGGCCGGGCAACCAGCGTCGAGCTGCGCTGGGGCAAGGTCGACGACGGCAATCCGGCGGCGGTTCCGCCGACCTCGGGCACCTGGAACCTGTTCGTGGCCCAGGATACCGGCGCCACCGGCACGGCGACGGCCTATGTGAAGGCCGCCTCGCCGGTCACCTTCGGCGCGACCGGGCAGCTGGTCTCGCCCGCAGGTGGCAACATCACGCTGCCGACGATGACGATCTCGGGCACCACGATCACCGGCATCAACGTGACCACGGGCGGCAACGGCGTCACCCAGAACGGCGACGTCAGCGGCCAGATCGACGCCCGTTCGATCCGGCAGGACGGCTACACCGCCGGCACGCTGGACCGCACCTCGGTCTCCGCGGACGGACAGGTCATCGGCACCTTCAGCAACGGGCAGGTCGTGGCGCTGGCGCAGCTCTCGGTCGCCCGCTTCAACGCCGACAACGCGCTCAAGCGGCTCGATGGCGGCGCCTTCGAGGAGACGATCGAGTCCGGCCCGCCGATCATCGGGCTGGGCACCTCCCAGCTCATCGGCGGCAATATCGAGCAGTCGAACACCGACATCGCCGACGAGTTCTCGAAGATGATCGTGACCCAGCAGGCCTACTCGGCCAACACCAAGGTCATCACCACGGCGCAGGAGATGCTGCGCGACGTCTTCAGCATCATCCGCTGAGGTCTTCGAGACGGGTTAAGGCGCGGTCCAGAAGGGCCGCCGGGCATGACAGGAGCTGGCCATGGGTCTCAGCACGTCCCTCAACACCGCCATTACGGGGCTGAACGCCACGCAGATCGGCATGGGCGTCGTCGCGCAGAACGTCGCCAATGCGGGGACAGCGGGCTATGTCCGCCGTACCGTCACGACCTCCGACAGCCTGGCCGGAACCGTCGTCGGCACGCAGAGCACGCAGGTCCAGCGCCTGCTCGACAAGATCGTCCAACACCAGCTCTGGCAGGATTCGGCCGGCGCCGCCTACACCTCGACGCGCGCCGACACGATGTCGCGGGTCGACAGCCTGTATGGCGCGCCGGGCAGCACGACGGCGCTCGACACCATCTATAACGGCTTCACCGGCGCGCTTCAGGCGCTCCAGAACGACCCGTCCTCCTACAGCCTTCGCACGGCGGTGCTGGATTCCGCGGGGCTGCTCGCGAACCGGCTGAACAGTCTGTCGGACGGCGTGCAGGCCTTGCGCGCGGAAGCCGAGAGCAAGCTCGCAAGCGGCGTCACGCAGGTCAACAACCTGCTCGGCGCGCTGACCAATGTGAACGCCCGGATCGTCGGCACGCCCAACGATCCGGCGACCGCCAATCTCAAGGATCAGCGCGACCTGATCCTGTCGGATCTCTCGCAATATCTCGACATCAGGACGAGCGAGGACGCGCGCGGCTCGATCAGCATCACCACCGGCTCGGGCGCGCAGATCTTCGACGGCCGGCCCGCCGTCACCTTCAGCTTCGACGCGCATCCCGGCCTCGGCGCCGACGACCAGTGGAGCAGCGACCCGGCGCAGCGCGGCGTCGGCACCATCACGATGACCGCCACCTCCGGCGGCGCGACGGATGCGATCGCCAACAAGATCTTCCGCTCCGGCGAGATCGCCGCCCTTCTGGAGCTGCGCGACACGACGCTGGTCCAGGCGCAGGGCCAGCTCGACGAGATCGCCGCGCAGATGGCCAGCGCGCTGTCGGACCGCCAGATCGCGGGCACGCCCGTCACCGCCGGCGCCGCCACCGGCTTCGATGTCGACCTCGCGGGGCTGCAGTCGGGCAACAAGGTCACGCTGGATTACGCGGTGACGCCGGGCGGCGCGCTGCAGCGCTTCACCTTCGTGCGGGTCGAATCGGGCGCCTCCCTGCCGCTGCCGACCGCCGTCAGCGGCGACGCCAACAACCGCGTCGTCGGCATCGATTTTTCCGGCGGCCCGGCCTCCGTCGCGGCACAGATGCAGGCGGCGATCGGGACCGGCTTCACCGTTTCCAACGCCGGCTCGGTTCTGCGCATCGTCGATGATGGCGCCGCCGGCACGCGCGACGTCAGGGCTTTGACCTCGCGTCCGACGGCGACGTCGCTGTCGTCGGCCGGCGGCAGCGCCGAACTGCCCTTCTTCGTCGATGGCGCGGCGGGCAACGCCGTCTATACCGGTTCCTATGAGAACGGCTCGCAGGCGGCCGGCTTTGCCGGGCGCATCGTCGTCAATCCCGCGCTGATCGCCGACCGTTCGAAGCTCGTCGCCTTCGATACCAACACCGCGCAGGGCGACACGACCCGTCCGCAGCTGATGCTGGAGCGGCTGACGCAGACTCCCAGGAGCATCACCAACCGGCTCGGCCTCGACGGCGCCTCGGCGACGACGACGTCGACGGTGTCGGGGCTGGTGCAGCGCGTCGTCTCCTCGCAGGGCCAGGCGGTGGAAACCGCCAGGCGCCTCGACGAGGGCCAGCAGGTGGCGCTCGCGGCGATCCAGAGCCGCTTTCAGCAAACCGCGCAGGTCAGCGTCGACCAGGAGATGTCGATGCTGATCGAGCTGCAGACCGCCTATGCCGCCAACGCCCGCATCATCTCGACGGTCAAAGAGATGATGGACGTCCTGATGAGAGTGTGAGCGCGCCATGACCATCAGCTCCTACGGAACCGGCGCCTATCGCTCCGCCACACCCAACGGCTTCGTCACCAACCGGGCCGAGCTCACCGATCTCGAGCGCCAGCTCGCGACGAAGCAGAAGTCCGAGAGCTACGGCGATCTCGGCATGGACCGGCGCACCAGCCTGGACCTGAACGCCAAGGTCGCGACGCTGGATTCCTGGCTCGGCGGCATCGCTCTCGCCGACGTCAACATCAAGCTGTCGACGACGACGGTGGAGAATTTCGCCAAGCTGACCAGCGAAACCATCAACGACACCCGCTCCAACAGCTATGTGCCGAGCTCGACGGGGCGCTCCTCGCCGCAGGTGCTGGCGGAGGAGAAGTTCAAGCAGACGATCGACATGCTGAACACCGCGGTGAACGGGCGCTACCTGTTCTCCGGCAAGACCTCCGACACCCAGCCGACGCTGAACTACAACGAGATCATCGAGGGCGACGGCTCCGGGCGCGCCGGCCTGCGGCAGATGATCGACGAGCGCCGCCTGGCCGATCTCGGCACCACCGGCCTCGGCCGGCTGACCACGGGTGGGGCAGGGGCCGTCGCCACCATTGCCGATCAGGCGCCGGTCCACTCCTATGGCTTCAAGCTCTCCGGCGCCTCGAGCAGTTCGACGGCGTTGACGCCGACCTTCACGGCCGGCCCCCCGGCCGACCTGTCGGTGACGGTGGCGAGCCAGCCGACACCGGGCGACACGCTGCGCATCACGCTCGATCTGCCCGACGGCACGCAGGAAGAGATCGTGCTGACGGCGCGCGCGCCGGGGTCCGACGGCGCAGCCGCCACGACCTATGAGATCGGGGCGGACGTCAACGCGACCGCCGCCAATCTGCGCGGCACGATCACGGCCGCCCTGACCAAGGAGGCGTCGACGTCTTTGTCGGCCGCCTCCTCCCAGATCGCGGCGAAGAATTTCTTCGCCGGCAGCCTCAGCAACCCGCCGCTGCGGGTGCCCGGCCCGCCCTATGACACGGCCACCGCCGCCCCTGCCGCCGGCACGCTGGCGAACACGGTGATCTGGTATCGCGGCGACGATGGCAGCGACCCCGCCCGCAGCACCGCGACCGTGCAGGTCGACAAGGGCCAGCTCGTGGGCACCGGCGCGCGGGCCAATGAGGAGGCTTTCCAGGTCGGCCTGGCGCAGTTCGCGGTGATGGCGATCGAGACGTTCGACGCCAACGACGCCAATTCCCAGGCGCGCTACGAGGCGATGACGTCGCGGGTCAGCGAGAAGCTCGGCTTCGGCGGCGCGGTGCAGAAGCCGGCCGAGATCATCACCGAATTTGGCTCGGCGCAGACCTCGCTGGCGCGGGCCAAGGAGCGCCACGAGGGCACGAAGAACTATCTCACGACGACGCTGGCGGGGATCGAGAACATCACGACTGAGGAGGTCGCGGTGCAGATCCTGGCGCTCCAGACGCAGCTTCAGGCGAGCTACCAGACGACAGCGATCCTCTCCAAGCTGTCGCTGACGAACTATCTCTGACGCCGGCAGGCTTCAGCCGTTTCAACGCGAAAGGCCGTCACCCGGCGAGGGTGACGGCCTTTTTTTCCATTCGCCGACGGCGTGTTCGCCTCAGCGGCCGCGCAAGCCGGCTGCGATGTCGCGGTTGATGCTGACGAGAACGCCGAGCGAGTCGGGGCGCGGCGCGGCAGCGATCTTGAAGGTCTGGTTGAAGATGAAATTCGCCAGGCCGAGAATGTTTGTCTTGATGCCGACTGGCAGAGGATTGTCCTCGGCGACGACGGCGGAGACCAGCAGCGTCCAGAGCTTGCGGTTGTAGCCGAGCGCATCCTCGAGATCGCGCTCGGCCAGCGTCCAGTCGTCGGCGATCGACTGGAGGCGGACGGCTGCCTTGAGCAGGAGCGAGGCTTCGAGTTCGCGGGGAGAAACGACCGCCTGAGAGGTGCGGGCGGCGGAGGCGTAAGCGTTAAACCCGTGTTGCATTCTCGATGAGTTCCGCTTCGTAAGCGATCAGCTTCTTGGCTGCCTTGAGAGCTTTGTAGAGATCGCTGCTTAAGATGCGGTTATTAATCTCATGAATATGCGGCAGGGAACTCGGCGCCGCCTGGACGAATTCGCGCACCAGCTCGAAATAGACCTCGTGCTGATGCATCGGGTCCTGGGCGAGATACATCAGCTGGATGGCGAGATAGATCTTCTTGGCCGGGCTGTCGGCTGTGGTGGGCGTGAGAATGTCCTTCTCGCGCAGGATCGGCGCATCGCCTTCGATGAAGAAGCGCGTGCGCTGCTCGTCGTTGCGGATCACCACCTGGCCGATGATGATACGCTCGCGGGGCTTGAGTTCGACCTTGAGGGCCATGACGATCCTGCCTTCTGGCTGGAGAAGAGGGGGCTCTCGCCCCCCGGAAACGGTTAGCTGAACAGCCGCAGGACGCTCTGGTCCGCCTGCGATGCGAGCGAGAGTGCGGTCTGCGAGAGCTGCTGGCGGGTGTTGAGGGCGAGCAGCTTGGCGCCTTCCTCGTTGGAGTCGGCCAGGACGAGGTTGTCGGCGCCGGTGGTCAGGGTGTTGACCATCTCCTTGGTGAAGTCCTGCCGGGTCTGGGCGACCGAGAGGTTGGAGCCCAGCGTCGAGGCCAGCGAGCGCAGCGAGGTCAGCGCGTTCGAGAGCGAGCCCGTCGCCTTGTCGAGGTCGAGGTCGTTCTGGAAGTTGAAGAAGCCGGCGAGCTGGGTGTTGACCGCCTGCGGGATGCCGAGGTTCTCGGCCGACAGGGTCGAGCCCTGAATGTCGAGCTTGGTCTGGTTGGTGCCGGTCTTCTCGTTGAAGGCGATCGAGAGCCGGTCGCCGGCCAGGAGATTGATGCCGTTGAAGCTCGAATCCTTGGCGAGCTGGTCGATCTGCGTGCGCAGGTCGTTGAACTGCTGGATCAGGTTGGAGCGCACCGCCGAGGTGACGCCCGACGAGGCGATGCCGGTGGTGCGGTCGGTGGCGTTGAGGCCGAAGGCGGCACTGTTGGCGCCCGTCGACGAAGCCGTGATGGCGGCAGGGCCCGCCGCGCCGGCGCCGATGCCGACGCCGAGCGTCTCGGAGCCGATGCCCTTGACGTTGAGCAGGCCCTTTTCGTCGACGAAGGCGGTCGCGACGCCCGAGGCGTTGATCGCGTTGACGACGTCGCGGACCGTGGTGTTGACGGTGAGCGTGATGCCGATGTTCGTCGTCGTGGTCGGGGCGCCGACCGGGCCGGTGGTGATCTGAATGTTGAGGGCAGGGGTGGCGGTGACATCGATGCCGAGGTCGCCCGGCGCACCGGCGGTCGCGGGGGCCACCGTGGTGTCGGCGCTGCCGATGCGCTTGTCGAGCGCGATGTCCTTGAGGCTCTTGTTGGTCGCCTGGGTTTCGGCCGCGCTGGCCAGCGTCGCGCCGGTGCCGAGCACGGTGGGGCGGTTCTGGGCCGCGTCGGCCTGGGCCTGCTTGACCGTGGACTGCAGCGACTGGACCAGCTTGGTGATGCCGTCGATGCCCTTGGAGGCGGTCTGGATCGTCTGGATGCCGTTGGAGATGCCGTCGAGCAGACCGCCCAGCTGGCTGCCGCGGTCGTTCAGCGACAGGGCGGTGAAGTAGTTCACCGGGTTGTCGATGGCCGAATTGACCTTTCGGCCCGTCGCCAGGCGATTTTGCAGGACAGCCTGCTCGCTTGTCGTCTTCTGGAGCGTGAGCAGGTTGTTGCGCACGCCGCTGGTAAGGATCGTATTCGCCATCTTCGGTCCCCTGAAGCGCGATTCTGCGCTCGTGCGGTGATGGCTGATCATTCCTCGTTAAGGATAACAAACCGTTAATGCGCGGCAGGGCCCGTTCATGAACGCAAAAAAGCGGCGGAGCTTGCGCTCCGCCGCCTTGTCGTCTTCGGCCCACCTTCTGTGGGCTGGCCCGCTTCTGCGGACGAAGTCGGATCAGAACAGACGCAACACGGCCTGGTCGGACTGCGAGGAGAGCGACAGGGCCGTCTGCGACAGCTGCTGGCGGGTCTGCAGCGAGAGCAGGTTGGCGGCTTCCTCGTTGGCGTCGGCGTTCACCAGGTTGGCGGCGCCGGTCGACAGGACGTCGGCCAGATCCTTGGTGAAGTCCTGGCGGGTCTGGGCGACCGACAGGTTGGCACCGAAGGTCGAGGACAGCGACTTGAGCGAGGTCAGGGCGCTGGTCAGGGCCGTCGTGGCCTTTTCCAGATCGGAGTCGTTCTGGAAGTTGATCGTCCCCGTCACCTGAGCGTTGCCGGCCTGCTGGATGCCGATGTTCTCGGAGGTCAGGCTGGTGCCCTGAATGTCGAGCTTGGTCTGGTTCTTGCCGCCCTTTTCGTTGAAGGCGATCGTCACCTTGTCACCGGCGAGCAGGTTGACGCCGTTGAAGCCCGCATCCTTGGCCAGCGAGTCGATCTGCGTGCGCAGCGTGTTGTACTGCTCGATCAGGTTCGAACGCGTCGCCGAGGTCACGCCCGAAGAGACGATACCCGTCGTGCGGTCGGTCGCGTTGAGGCCGAAGGCGGCGTTCGACGTGCCGGTCGCCGAGGCCGTGGTGGCGGCAGCGGCGTCCGCGCCGACACCGATACCGACGCCGAGTGTCTCCGAGCCGGTGCCCTTGACGTTGAGCAGGCCCTTCTCGTCGACGAAGGCGGTGGCGACACCCGAGCTGTTGATCGCGTTGACGACGTCGCGGACGGTCGTGTTGGCGGTCAGCGCGACTGAGATGTTGGTCGTGGAGGTCGCCGCGGCCGGGTTGGTGACGATCTGGATGTTCAGGGCCGGGGTCGCGGTGGTGTCGACGCCGAGGTCACCTGCCGCACCGGCGGTCGCGGTCGCAACCGTGGTGTCGCCGGCGCTGCCCACGCGCTTGTCGAGGGCGATGTCCTTCAGGCTTTTGCTGGTCAGCGCGGCTTCGCCAGCGGTGGCGAGGGTCGTGCCGGTGCCAACGACGGTCGGGCGGTTCTGAGCCGCGTCGGCCTGCGCCTGCTTGACGGTGGACTGGAGCGAACCGACCAGCTTGGTGATGCCGTCGATGCCCTTGGAAGCGGCCTGGACGGTCTGGATGCCGTTCGAGATGCCGTCGAGCAGGCCCTTGAGCTGGCTCGAGCGATCGTTCAGCGACTGGGCGGTGAAGAAGTTGACCGGATTGTCGACGGCCGTGTTGACCTTCTTGCCGGTGGCAAGACGGTTCTGAACGGCGGCGGCCTGGCTGGTGATGGTCTGCAGCGAAGCGAGCGAAGAACGGACGCCGTTCGAAATAGCGGTAGCCATGATGATAAACCCTTCTGGTTTGGTGCCTTCTGGCAGTCGCGATCATTCTGGCCGCGACGGGTGGACCATCGGGGGGCAGCTCGTAACAGGAGGTAAATTTCGGCGGTCGAATGCCGGGCTTCGAGGCCGCGCCCGAAAACAGGGTTAACGCCGTGCAAACGGCGGCGGTTGAGGGGCAGACAGCAGAACGCCCGCGCGAGGCGGGCGTCTTGAGAAGGGTCGGAGGGGAGGCGAGGGACGCTGCGGGCGCGCTCAGGCGATGCGTTCGACCTGCGGCCGGTTCGCGTCCTCGGCCTCGCGGGCCCGGTCGGTCAGTTCGCGGGAATAGATGCGCAGCTTCAGCATGGCCTCGTCGGGGAGCTGCGAGATGGTCTCGCCCGTCTCGCGGTCCTTCTGCTGCATCACCACGGCGCGCGTGCGCGGCTCGATGACGATCCGCCGCTCGACAGCGGTGTCGAGATCCTGCCGCGCCTGGCGTTCCTGGTTCTGGCTGTCGGCCGTGCGGCGCTCGAAGGCGGCGCGGGTCTGCTGGTCGCGGGCCCGTGCGTCCTGATCCTGGGCGCGCACGTCCAGCCTGACCGCCTCGCCCGCCTGGGCGGACTGCACCGTCTTCTCGGGCGCGAGTTCGACGCCGACGCTGCCTTGCGTCGCGACGATGTCGGCGCGGGCGACGGGGGGAAGACCTGTGACCGGGGCGGTCCTGGATGGGCTGCCGAAATCCATGGTTTCACTCCTTCTGGAGTCGGGCCCAGCGGCGCGGCGCCGCTGCTTGCCCTCGACTTCGGACGGGATGGACCCCTCCGAACCTGCCCAATGTGGCAGGAAAGATTGAATCCCCCGTCAAGAAGTTAGGTAAATATTGAGGGTTTCCGGTGCAGCCGCCCGAATGGGCTTGCGGCTCTGGCGTCAGAGCCGCCGCGACACCATCAGGGGCCCCGAATTCGGGCGCGCGAAGGCGCCGGCGCCGACGGTGGCCGTCGGCCCGTAGCCGCCTGCGCGCGATGGCCGGTTGGCGTCGGCGGCGAGGTCGCGAATGATCGATTCCGAAACCGCGCGGGCCGTGGCGAGCACGATCTGGTTGGTCTCGATCAGCGTCTGGAAGGAGAGATGGGCCGCCTTCAGGCGCTGGACCTGGTCGGGCACGAAGCGGGCGAGCGCCACCGCGTTGAGCTTCACCTGCTCGACGCCGCGCATATAGATGCCGGCGAGTTCGGTCTTGCGGGCCTCGCGCGTCATCGCCTCGGGCAGGCGCCCGCCCCGGACGAGCTCGGTCTCCTCGCCGACGAGATGCGAGAGCGCCGACAGCGCCTCCAGCACGCTCTCGATCAGCGCCCGGGCCTCGAGCGGGCTGGAAATGCGCGGCCGCTCGTCGAGAACGCGTCTGGCAACCGACATCATCAGGCTCCGGCGGCCTGCGCCGGGGCGGCGGCGCCCGACTGCTCCTGCACCCGCAGCAGATCGCGCAGGATGCTGTCGGACAGACCGAGGCCGCCGGCCTTCTGGATCTGCTTGGCGTATTCCTGGGTGAGCTGCGACTTGTAGATGTCGCCGCCAATGCCGTTCTCGCCGAGCGGGCCCTCGCTGCCTTCCGGCGCGGCCATGATCTGCTGCGTCACCTGCTCCAGGAACATGGTCTCGAAATCATCGGCCTGCTTCTTGGCCTTCGCCTTGGCCGGGTCCAGCGCGTTGGCCAGTCCGCTGATCAGGTTGCCGGCGACGTTGAGGCCGAGCTTGGCGGCCGGCAGCGCAAGGGTCGCACTCATCACATCACCTCGATTTCGGCCTGCAGGGCGCCCGACGCCTTGATGGCCTGTAGAATGGAGATCAGGTCGCGCGGGCCGATGCCGAGCGCGTTCAATCCGTCGACGAGTTCGGCCAGGGTGACGCTCTCGCGCACCAGGGCCAGCTTGTTGGCGGCGCCGGTGTCGACCTTCACATTGGTGCGCGGCGTGACCACGGTCTCACCGTTCGACAGCGGCTCGGGCTGGCTGACCTGCGGCTGCTCGGTGATCGTCACCGTCAGGTTGCCCTGCGCGACGGCCACCGTCGAGACGCGGACATCCTTGCCCATGACGATGATGCCGGAGCGCTCGTCGATGACGATGCGGGCGAGCTGGTCGGGCTCGATCCGGAGCTGCTCGATATCGGTGAGCATGCGGATCATGTTGCCCTGGAAGCGCGGCGGGATCTGCAGCACGACGGTCGACGGATCGGTCGGCTCGGCCGCCTCGCCGCCGAGGAAATCGTTGATCGCGGCGGCCATGCGGCGCGCGGTGGTCAGATCCGGGTTGCGCAGCGACAGCCGAAGCGTCTTGAGCTTGTTCAGCGCGAAGTCGATCTCGCGCTCGACCACGCCGCCATTGGCGATGCGGCCGACGGTGGGCACGCCGCGGGTGATCTTGCTGGCGTCGCCCTCGGCCGAGAAGCCGGCGATCGCGACGGGACCCTGCGAGACCGCATAGACCTCGCCATCGGCGCCCAGCAGCGGCGTCACCAGCAGCGTGCCGCCCTGCAGCGACTTGGCGTCGCCCAGCGCCGAGACGGTGACGTCGATGCGCGTGCCCTGGGTGGCGAAGGGCGGCAGATTGGCCGTCACCATCACGGCGGCGACGTTGGCGGTGCGCATATTGGCGCCGCGCGTGTTGACGCCGAGGCGCTCCAGCATCGCCGTCAGCGACTGCTTGGTGAAGGGCGCGTTGTTGAGCGTGTCGCCGGTGCCGTTGAGACCGACGACGATGCCGTAGCCGAGGATCTGGTTGGAGCGGACGCCCTCGACGGAGGCCAGGTCCTTGATCCGCGACAGCGCCTGAGCCGGGCCCGACGCCAGCGCCAGGCCGAGCGCGAGCAGCGCGGCCAGCGGCTTCAGCAGGGATTTCAGGGCGACTGTGCACAGCATGGTCTCACCGGCAGGAGGAAACGTCCGGACACTCTCCTGCGATCCGCGTGCCACACGCCGACAAATTGAAAGTGCTGATTTATCAGTTGTTTGGAAATCAGCGGCAGGGTGAGCCCGGCGCAAACCCGGCGGCCGATCCTGCCGGGGCGGCAGTTTCTGCCGGGTGGTTTACCGTCTGTTAACCGTGCCGGCGCGAGGGTTTGCATGACCGATATCGCGAGGCGACCATGATCCGGATCGACCAGCGCGCACCCATCTCCAACGCCGGGCCGGCTGGGCCTGCGAGGCGCGCGGGGGGCGCCGCCTTCACATTGCCGACCAAGGAGGGCGCTGCCAGCGCCCGCAGCGCCACTGTGAGCGCAGCGGGCCCGCTCGACACGCTGCTGGCGGTCCAGGCCTATGAGGAGCCGCAGGAGCGCAAGAAGCGCCAGGCCAAGCGCGGCCACGACCTGCTCGACGGGCTCGACCGGCTCAAGGCGGCGCTGCTCTCGGGCCGCGTCAACATCTCCGAGCTCGAACAGATCAGGGCCAACCTGACCCAGCGGCGCGAGGCGACCGACGATCCGCGCCTGGACGACGTGCTGGCGCATATCGAACTGCGCGCGGCGGTGGAGCTGGCCAAGCTCGGGCGGTGAGATAGCATGGGGGCAACTGACCCCCTGCCGAGTTACTCCCGATGGGTTGGCACGTTCTCGTCGACGCCGAATTTGCCGTGGAACTGGCGCAGCTTCCCGAAGCTGTGCGCGATGAGATTTCCGCTCTCGCCTTGTTCTTGGCCGAGGTTGGGCCCGGCGCCCGGCGCCCGCATTCCGACACTCTGAACGGGTCGCGCTTCGCAAATATGAAGGAGCTGCGTTTCGACGCTCAGGACGGCGTCTGGCGCGTCGCTTATGCATTCGACCCGCTGAGGAACGCCGTGCTATTCTGCGGTGCGGACAAGTCCGGCGTCTCGCAGCGTCGTTTTTACAAGGCGCTCATCGCCAAGGCTGATCGCCGCTTCGCAGCCCATCTCGCGAGGTTGAACAGGGAGACGTCAGCATGACAGCGCCCGGCCGCCCGGTTCCGATGGAGGACATCCTCGCCACGCTTCCGGAGGAGCGCCGGAAGCGTATCGCGCAGCGCGCGCAAGAACTCATTGCGGAGCATTTCGCCGAGCCCCCCGAGGACGCTGCGCACCCATCCGTATCGGAGCAGGAAACCGCGCAGAGACAAACGGTTTTACTGAAGAACCGGCGCGGAGCCTGACGCACCGTCCGCCCTACCGAATAAACTGGTCCGCGTACTCCGCGCCGAGCCCGTTGCTGGCATAATGCGCGCGGCATTTGTCGAGACGCGTGAAGACGTCGTCATAGCCCAGGCACTTGCCGTCCGGGTCGACATAGATCATCGCGCCATTGACCTGGAACATGGTGATCATCTCCTCGGTGTCGGGATCGACCACCAGCGTGTGGGTCTCGCCCGGCGCCTCGTAGACGTATGCCCCTTCCGTCGCGACCCAGTCATGCTCGAGGTAGCGCCATTTGCCCTTCAGCACATAGCCGTGGACCGGCTGGGGGTGGCGATGGCGCGAGAGCACGCCGGAACGGCGGACGCGCAGGAGGTTCATCCAGTAGCCGCGCGTTACGCTCAGGCAGAGCGGCCGGAACCAGACATTGTCGTCGACCGGCACCCAGATGCGCTCATCGGTCGGAATGACGTTGGGGACGATCAGCTCGGGCGGGGAATCCTTCGGCTGCGGATGGCGGTAGGGCGTCCAGCGCTCGGCCTCGCTGGCGGCGACCGGAATGGGGCTGACCTTGTTCATCGCGTTTCTCCCGTTTGATGATGGCTGAACCGTCATTGCCGAACTGATTCAGATGTGCCCGGCATCGTCTTGTGCCGGTTGAGTTTCTTGCCGGCGGTCAAACCGCCAGATAGCCGCCGTCGACCGGCAGGATGGTGCCGGTGATGAAGCCCGCCGCATCCGAAAGCAGGAAGGCGATGGCGCCGCCGACATCGGCTGGCTGCCCCCAGCGGTTCATCGGCGTGCGCGCCAGGATCGGCGCCGAGCGGGCGGCATCCTCGACCAGCGGCCGCGTCAGCTCGGTCTCGATCCAGCCCGGGGCGACGGCGTTGACGCGGATGCCGTCGCTCGCCCAGGCGGCGGCGAGCGACTTGGTGAGCTGGCCGATCGCGCCCTTGGACGCCGCATAACCCGGCGCATAGGCCGAGCCGTGGAAGGTCAGCATCGAGGCGATGTTGACGATCGCGCCCTTGCTACCGGCGAGCTTGTCCTTCGCCGCCAGGCACATCCGCATCGTGCCGTTGAGATTGACCTCGATGGTCAGGCGGAAGGCGTCGATCTCGAATTCCTTGCCGCCGCGCTGGATCATGCCGGCGCAGTTCACGAGCGCGTCGAGCCGCGGGAAGGCGGCGACGAGGGCCGCGACCTCGGCGTCCCTGGTGACGTCGAGCCGGACATGGCGGATCGCGGGGTGGGGCGGGGTGGCCGCGACCTCCTCCTCGGTCAGGCCGGTGGCGAGCACCTCGTAGCCGGCTGCTGCCAGCGCCAGCGCGGCGCCCTGGCCGATGCCGCGGGTGCCGCCGGTGACAAGCGCGAAGCGGGGTGTGTCGAGGCTGCTGTCCTGTGTCATGCGAGCAGACTAGCGAGGCCGCACCCGGACGGGAAGGGCGCCTGCGCCTTGCGTTTCAGGGCGTCGGCAGTTCCAGCCTGAGCAGGGCCGTGCCGCTGGTCTGCAGATCGCGGCCGACCATGGGCACCTGCCGGCCGAGGCTGAGGTCGAGCATGGTGCGCCAGGGCGTCGCCAGCGGCTGCGTCAGGTCGGCGACGACCTTCACCCGCGGCGTCAGGCTGCCGACGAGGCCGTTCTGCGTGGCGAAGGTGTAGCGGCCGGCGAGCGCGATCTCGGTCGTCAATGTGACGATGTCGTGCGGGCGCAAACGGTAGCCCAGCACGGCCTCGCCGTTCTGCTCGGCGGCGCCGGCCGCGGGGAGATTGCCGCCCGCGGCCGCGCTCCAGACGACCTCGCCGTCCGCATCGGCGCCGCGCGTCAGGCTCCAGCCGAGCCGGGTGTCGGTGCGCTGCCAGCCGCCCTGGCCCGTGACGAGTTCGGTCGACAGCGAAAGCTGGTCGGCCCCGAGCCTCATGCCGACGGCACGTTCGGTCGCGGCCGGCAGCGGGCCTGCGCCCTGCACCAGCCCGCGGCGGATCGGCGTCGCGGCGATCTCCGGCCGGGCGAGCGGGTTGCGGCCCGCGCCGCGACGGGGCGAGCCCGGCGCCAGATAGCCCGGAACCTCCGGCGCGGGCTCCGCCGCGGTGGCCTCCCAGCGTGGGATCGGCGCGAACAGGATGGCTTCGGCCTCCTCGCCGAAGGCCGCATCCTGAATCGGGGCCGGCGCGGTCTCGGGCGCCTGCGCCCGGGCGGCGGGCAGGGCGGCCAGCAGCAGGAGCGCGGCGAGGGCGAGGGGGCGATGGGCCCGGGCGGGCGAAGGCCAGGGCAGCGATAGGGGCAACGACGGGTGCGACAACGAAGGCATGGGCAAGGCGATCTTCCCGATCCGGGGGCGGCGAGCCGGCGAAACTCGGGGGCGATGCCGACGATTTTGCGGCGGGTATGGGGCGGTCCGCAGTCCGCCCCTCGGCGTTGCGTGAAAGCCGCGCCCGGTCGCCGGGGCTTGCCTGTGGCGTGGCGCGCTTTCGCAGCTCCTTAGCCGAAAACCGCATTTCCCTTTCCGGGTCGATGCTTTAGGACACGCCCAACCGCCTGCGGCGTCTCTGCCGCAGGCTGGACGCGTTTCAATCTGGCCAGAAGCAGGGGTCGTTTCACATGAGCAAGATCAAGGTCGCCAACCCGGTCGTCGACATGGACGGCGACGAGATGACCCGCATCATCTGGCAGAAGATCAAGGACACGCTGATCTTCCCCTATCTCGACCTCGAACTCGACTATTACGACCTCTCGGTCGAGAACCGCGACGCCACCGACGACCAGGTGACGATCGACGCCGCCAATGCGACCAAGAAGCATGGCGTCGCCGTGAAATGCGCGACGATCACGCCCGATGAAGGCCGCGTGAAGGAATTCAACCTCAAGTCGATGTGGAAGAGCCCCAACGGCACGATCCGCAACATCCTCGGCGGCGTGATCTTCCGCGAGCCGATCATCTGCAAGAACGTGCCGCGCCTCGTTCCCGGCTGGACGCAGCCGATCGTGATCGGCCGCCATGCCTATGGCGACCAGTACCGCGCCACCGATTTCAAGTTCCCCGGCAAGGGCACGCTGTCGATCAAGTTCGTCGGCGAGGACGGCGCGGTGATCGAGAAGGAGGTCTTCAAGGCCCCCGAGGCCGGCGTCGCCATGGCGATGTACAATCTCGACGAGTCGATCCGCGATTTCGCCCGGGCCTCGCTGAACTACGGCCTGATCCGCAAATACCCGGTCTATCTCTCGACCAAGAACACCATCCTCAAGACCTATGACGGGCGCTTCAAGGACATCTTCGAGGAGATCTACCAGGCCGAGTTCAAGGCGCAGTTCGACGCCGCCGGCATCACCTATGAGCACCGCCTGATCGACGACATGGTGGCCTCGGCGATGAAGTGGTCGGGCGGCTATGTCTGGGCCTGCAAGAACTATGATGGCGACGTGCAGTCCGACACGGTGGCGCAGGGCTTCGGTTCGCTCGGCCTGATGACCTCGGTGCTGATGACGCCGGACGGCAAGACGGTGGAGGCCGAAGCAGCGCATGGCACGGTGACGCGCCACTACCGCGAGCACCAGAAGGGCAAGGAGACCTCGACCAACTCGATCGCCTCGATCTTCGCCTGGACCCGTGGTCTCGCCCACCGCGCCAAGCTCGACGGCAATGCCGAGCTGGCCAAGTTCGCGACGCTGCTCGAGAAGGTCACGGTCGACACGGTCGAGTCGGGCGACATGACCAAGGATCTGGCCCTGCTGGTCGGCGCCGAGCAGAAGTGGCTCTCGACCACCGGCTTCCTCGAGAAGGTCAGCGAGAACATGAAGAAGGCCATGGCCGCCTGAGCGGGCCTGCCTTTCCTGACGCAACGAGCCCGGCCGGCGACGGCCGGGCTTTTTCGTTGGGGCGTGTTTGTCTCGGAACGCGCGGGTCATCCCGGACAAGCGGCGCAGCCGCGCCGATCCGGGATCCATTCCAGAGCCTTTCCGATCGAGGTTCCGGAATGGGTCCCGGGTCTCCGCTGCGCTGCGCCCGGGACGACGTCGCGCTTGGGGCAGACAACCCCGTTTCCTTGAAGCCGTCATCCTGGCCAAGCCGCGGCACGCGGCGCAGGCCGGGATCCATCCTAGGGCTGGACAGCGCCCTATGATGGATCCCGGTCGGCCTGCGGCCGCCCAGGATGACGGGGGTGGTTCCGGGGGATATCATCGACGCTGCGCACCAAAAGCCCCGACCGGCCGAAAGCCGCGGGGTTTCGCACCAATTCCCCCGCAAGGGGATGCGCGGAGCCGGGTGGCGCGCGGACCAGTTCCGCGTGCCGATGTCGAGTGTCGATGTCGAGATGTCGATGCAGCGCCGATCTCGCGCCGCCCGGCTCCGCGCGCGGGGATTTTGGGCGTCGCGGCCGCTCGTCCCTTGCTAGGAGACTTGCAACCGCTCGACCTCCGGGAGCACCCGCCCGCGACGGCGACGCCTCCCGAAACCCGCCACCACACCCGGCCGCACGATGCCTCGCGACAGCCCCCTTGGTCGGGTGCAGCGGGGGGAGGATAGGGGCGGGGCAGGGCGACGGGGATAAGGGGCGGAGGTTATGCCCGGACGAAGCTGTGGGTCGGAAGCTGACGCCGCCGATCTCCCACAATGGATCAAGGCAGATGGATCCTCGGTCGTCGCGGGTGTCAGGCGCCTGAATTTCGCTGCGACCTGTCTCTTAGATAGCAGATAACGCAATGGAACAATCGAAGGTTGTGGTGGTTTTCCTGGTTGGAGAACCCAAATGTTCAAACTCATTGAGATGACCGAATTCTTGGATGCTGACTTCGTCAGGTCCAAGTTGACAGGCGCGATTATATCTAAATCCTCCGAACGTTATCGGCATGATCGCGAGGTCGAGTTCCTGAGTTCGCTTCCGGCGCCTCGGCTCGATGAGATCCTGAACGGTGAGGGCAGTTTTGGCTTTCGCTCGCGTTCACTCACGGCCATCCGAGGCACCGCCGAAGTAGCCTTCATTTGCTCGGACATCCAACGGCTGCGGGCGTTAGATGCACGGGCTGGAGCGTGAACGTTGGTTGAGGCCATTTGACGCCTTACTATGGACTGCCATCGTTGCCCTCCTGGTTGGCATGGACCTCTTTCTGCTCTGAAGCGGGCTCTTCCTCTCTTTCTGGCGGCAGCTGGGTTCATCGGATATGTCCGCAACGGGCCGGGTGCGGAGATCGTACGGCTCATCGTAAAGCGCGGTGGTCATGGATTCCGGGCTCATCGCTGAGCGGTGCTCCGGAATGACAGCGGGGGGGCGCGGTCTCAAGCACTGAGCGCCGCCCGCCCTCACTCCACGCTCACCGCCTGCGTCGCCAGCACGCGTAGCCCGCTGACGGGGGCGTCCATCACATAGCGCAACTCGTACGCGCCGGGCTGGTCGGGGCCGTCCAGCGTCGCCTCGACGTTCTCCTGCGGGAAGAAGGACGGTCCGTCCGCGTCGGGGGCGGCGCCGGCAGGGACCAGCACGACGCGGTCGCGCTCGCCATTGGGGCCGATGCCGCGCACCGGCAGGGCCTGGCCGCGGCCGATGCGGGCGGGCGCGGCCAGGGTCGCCTGCGGCGGCGTGGTGACGAGCGGCTGGCGCAGCAGGATGACGGGGGCGCCGTCCTGGTCGCGCGTCAGGCGCAACTCATAGGCGCCGGCCTCGCCCGGCGTCGGCAGGCTGGCCGAGGGGCGAGCACGCAGCGGCACCACGACGATGGCGCTTCCCGCCGGATCGGCCGGGCGGGCGATGGCGAGCCGCGCCCCCTCCGGCGCACGGCTGGCAAGCACACTCAGGGGCGAGCCCGCCATCACTCGCTGCGAGGCGGAGAGCGCCGGGCCTGCGGGCTGCGGCGGCTTGCGGGAGGCCTGCTGCTGGGCCTGTGCCTGCGACGGGGCGCCGGCGGGCGACAGCGCTGCCAGCGGCAGGGCGGCTGCCGCCAGCAGGACGAGATGGCGAAGCCTCATGCGTCGCGCGCCAGCTTGCGGATATGGGCGGCGAGTTTCGGGCTGCGCGCGGTCAGGGCGCGGAAGTCGATCTGGTCGAGCACGAGCAGCTTGGTCGGCGCGGTCGCGACCGCGGCGTTGACGCCCGAGGCGTGGCTCGTGATCGCGACGTCGTCCAGCGTCAGTGCGCCGAAAAAATGGCCTTCGTCCAACGTCGCCTTTCCCTCCGGCAAGGCGAGTTCGACCTCGCCGCTGGCGACGAAATAGAGCGCCTGCAGCGGCTCGCCCTCATGCGTGACGACAACGCCGTTGCGCACCGTGCGGGCGCGCAGGAACTGCATCACCTCCGCGATCTCCACCGCATCGAGTTGGCCAAACAATGGCACGCGCGCGATCATGCTCCAGGTCACGACGAATTCGCGGCGGTGGATCTCCTGTGCGAAGGCGGTGGCGACGATGCCGACCGGCAGCGCCAGCATGACCAGACCGAGCACGGCGGTGACGGCGGCGACCGCCTTGCCCGCCGCGGTGATCGGGGAGACGTCGCCATAGCCGACCGTGGTCAGCGTGATGATCGCCCACCACATCGCGTCGGGAATCGTGCCGAGCTTGTCGGGCTGGGCCTCGTGCTCGACGAGATGCATCAGGCTGGCCGTCATCAACATCACGCCCATCAGCACGACGAAGCAGGCGAAGAGCGCCTTGCGCTCGGCGTGGAGTGCGGCGGCGAGCGAGGCCATGCCCGGTGAATAGCGCCCGAGCTTGAAGAAGCGCAGCAGCCGCAGCAGCAGCAGCACCCGCAGATGGCTGTAGCCGAAGACCGAGAACAGCAGGGGCAAGGTCGCCAGCAGATCGATGATCGCGGGGGGCGACAGGGCATAGGCCAGCCTGGCCTTCGCCGCGGGCAGGGTCCGGTAGCGCATATGCTCGGGGGCGACCCAGAGGCGGGCGGCATATTCCAGCGCGAAGATCACCAGCGAGACGCTTTCGAGCGCGTGGAAGGCCGGGCCGAAACGCTGCGCCAGGTCGGGCACCGATTCCAGGACGATCGCCGCGACATTGGCGCAGATCAGCAGGACGAGCCCGCGATGAATCGCGGTGGCGACCGGGTCGTCGCCCGCGCCATGGTCGAACCAGAGATGCACCCGGCGCCGCCATCCCATCGCAGAGGCGGCGGCGTCCATGATGTCTTCAGCCCATCGCTGCGGCGACGGCGTCGAGCGCTGCTTGCGCCTTGTCGCCGTCCGGCCCGCCGGCCTGGGCCATGTCGCGGCGTCCGCCGCCGCCCTTGCCGCCGAGCGCCTCCGACGCCGCGCGCACCAGCGCGACCGCGTCGAAGCGCTCGGTCAGGTCCGGCGTGACGCCGACGACGACGCCGGCCTTGCCATCCTCGGCGACGCCGACGATGGCGACGACGCCCGAGCCGATGCGGGTCTTGGCCTCGTCGGCGAGGCTCTTCAGATCCTTCATCTCGACGCCGCTGATGGCGCGCGCCAGGAGCTTCGTGCCGGCGATCTCCTGGACCGGATCCTGCGTTTCGCCGCCGCCGCCCATGGCGAGCTTCTTGCGGGCGTCGGAGAGCTCGCGGTCAAGCTTGCGGCGCTCCTCGATCAGGGCGGTGAGCCGGTTGCCGGCCTCATGGGCGGGGACCTTGAGCAGGCTGGCGAGCCCGTCGAGCAGGCGCGATTCGGTGTTGAGGCGCAGACGGGCGCCGTTACCGGTCATCGCTTCTAGACGGCGGACGCCGGCCGCGACGGCGCTCTCGCCGACGACGCTGACGAGGCCGATATCGCCGGTGCGGCTGGCATGGGTGCCGCCGCAGAGCTCGACCGAATAGGCCCGGCCGGTGGCGTTGGTGCCCATCGCGACGACGCGGACCTCGTCGCCGTATTTTTCGCCGAAGAGGGCGCGGGCGCCCGAGGCGATCGCCTCGTCGACGCTCATCAGCCTCGTCGAGACCGGCTCGTTCTTGAGCACGATGGCGTTGGCGATCTCCTCGACCTCGCGCAGCTCCTCATCCGAAATCGGCTTGGGATGCGAAAAATCGAAGCGCAGCCGATCAGGCGAGACCAGCGAGCCCTTCTGCGCGACATGGTCGCCGAGCACCAGCCGCAGCGCCTCGTGCAGCAGATGGGTGGCGGAGTGATTGGCGCGGATCGCCGTGCGGCGGGCATGGTCGACGGTCAGCTCGACGGCGGCGCCGCGTTTCAGCGTGCCGTCCTTGACCGTCACCGCATGGGCGAAGACGTCGCCGAGCTTTTTCTGGACATCGCCGACGGTGGCGAGGAAGCCGGCGCCGCGGACCGTACCGGCATCGCCGACCTGGCCGCCGGACTCGCCGTAGAACGGGGTCTGGTTGACGATCATCAGCCCGCTCTCGCCGGCCTGGAGCGTCTCGACCTCGGCATTGTCCCGGATCAGCGCGGTGACGACGCCTTCGGCGGTCTCGGTGTCGTAGCCGAGGAATTCGGTGGCGCCGAGCTTGTCGCGCAGGGGGAACCAGAGCTTCTCGGTCGCGGCCTCGCCGGTGCCGGCCCAGGCGGCGCGTGCCTTGGCCTTCTGCTGCTGCATCGCGGCATCGAAGCCATCCGTGTCGACGGTGACGCCGCGGGCGCGCAGCGCATCCTGCGTCAGGTCGAGCGGGAAGCCATAGGTGTCGTAGAGGGTGAAGGCGACCTCGCCCTTGAGGCTCTGGCCGGAGGTCAGGTCCTTGGCGGCGTCATCGAGCAGGGTGAGACCGCGCGCGAGCGTGGTGCGGAAGCGGGTTTCCTCGAGCTGCAGCGTCTCGGAGATCAGCGCCTCGGCGCGCAGCAGTTCGGGATAGGCGCGCCCCATCTCGCGGGTCAGCACGGGCACGAGCTTGTGCAGCAGCGGATCGCGCGCGCCGAGCAGCTGCGCATGACGCATGCCGCGGCGCATGATCCGGCGCAGCACATAGCCGCGCCCCTCATTGGAGGGCAGCACGCCGTCGGCGATCAGGAAGGCCGAGCAGCGCAGATGGTCGGCGATGACGCGGTGGCTCGCCTTCATCGGTCCGTCGGAGGGGACGTTGGTGAGATCGGCGATGGTGGAGATCAGCGCCGCGAACAGGTCGATCGCATAATTGTCATGCGTGCCCTGGAGCACGGCGGCGATGCGCTCGAGGCCCATGCCGGTGTCGATCGAGGGGCGGGGCAGGTCGGTGCGAATGCCGCCCGCCGCTTCCTCGTATTGCATGAAGACGAGGTTCCAGATCTCGATGAAGCGGTCGCCATCCTCGTCGGGCGAGCCTGGGGGGCCGCCGGGGATGTGGTCGCCATGGTCGTAGAAGATCTCGGAGCAGGGGCCGCAGGGGCCGGTGTCGCCCATGCGCCAGAAATTGTCCGAGGTCGGGATGCGGATGATCTTTGAGTCGGAGAGGCCGGCGATCTTCTTCCAGAGGCCATGCGCCTCGTCGTCCTCGGAATAGACCGTGACGGTCAGCTTCTCCTTGGGCAGGCCGTATTCGCGGGTGACCAGGGTCCAGGCGTGCTCGATCGCCTGTTCCTTGAAATAATCGCCGAAGGAGAAATTCCCCAGCATCTCGAAGAAGGTGTGGTGGCGGGCCGTGTAGCCGACATTGTCGAGGTCGTTGTGCTTGCCGCCGGCGCGGACGCATTTCTGCGCGGTGGTGGCACGCACGTAAGGACGCTTCTCCTGGCCGGTGAAGACGTTCTTGAACTGCACCATGCCCGAATTGGCGAACATCAGCGTCGGGTCGTTGCGCGGCACGAGCGGGCTCGACGCCACCACCTCATGGCCCTGGCCCTTGAAATAGTCGAGGAAGGTGGACCGGATTTCGTTGACGCCGCTCATCGCTGTTCGAACTCTTGGCTATTGGGCTGCCGTCCGGGCCCAAGACCGGCGGTTTCCAAGCGTTCTAGTCAGGCGACATGCCGCTGTCGAGAGAGGCGCGTGGCTCAACACCTTGTGCGCAAACGCAAACGGACGGCCCGAGAGCCGCCCGTGTCGCCGTCCACATCATTCCAGCCAAACCTGCCGTCATCCCGGGCGATCGGAGGGAGACCCGGGGTCCATTCCGGAACCTTTCCGATCAATGCTCGCGAATGGATCCCGGATCTCCGCTTCGCTGCGTCCGGGATGACGGCGAGGATGTCGCCGCCAGCCGGAGCCTTCGCTCAGGCCTCGCCCTCGTCGAGGTCGTCGGCGCTGGGCGTCGCCTGGTCGAGGATGCGATCGGCCAGCACACCGGAATTCTGCCGGATCATCGCCTCGATCTTGGCGGCCATTTCGGGATTGGCCTTGAGGAACGTCTTGGCATTCTCGCGGCCCTGGCCGAGGCGCTGGCTGTCGAAGGAGAACCAGGCGCCGGATTTCTCGACGATGCCGGCCTTGACGCCGAGATCGACGAGCTCGCCGACCTTGGAGATGCCCTCGCCGAACATGATGTCGAACTCGACCTGCTTGAACGGCGGCGCGACCTTGTTCTTGACGACCTTGACGCGGACCTGGTTGCCGGTGGCCTCCTCGCGATCCTTCAGCGTCGCGACGCGGCGGATGTCGAGGCGCACGGAGGCGTAGAACTTCAGCGCGTTGCCGCCGGTCGTGGTTTCCGGCGAGCCGTACATCACGCCGATCTTCATGCGGATCTGGTTGATGAAGATGACCATGCAGTTCGAGCGCGAGATCGACGCGGTCAGCTTGCGCAGGGCCTGGCTCATCAGGCGGGCCTGGAGGCCGGGCTGGACGTCGCCCATCTCGCCCTCGATCTCGGCGCGCGGGGTGAGGGCTGCGACCGAGTCGACGACCAGCACGTCGATCGCGCCGGAGCGGACCAGCGTGTCGGTGATCTCGAGCGCCTGCTCGCCGGTGTCGGGCTGCGAGATCAGGAGATCGTCGAGATTGACGCCGAGCTTGCGGGCATAGACCGGGTCGAGCGCGTGTTCGGCATCGACGAAGGCGCAGACGCCGCCCTTCTTCTGGGCCTCTGCGATGGTGTGCAGCGCCAGCGTGGTCTTGCCGGAGGATTCAGGACCGTAGATCTCGATGACGCGGCCGCGCGGCAGGCCGCCGACGCCGAGCGCGATGTCGAGGCCGAGCGAGCCGGTCGAAATCGTCTCGATCTCGATCGCCTGCTGGTTCTTGCCCAGGCGCATGATCGAGCCCTTGCCAAAGGCGCGCTCGATCTGCGAGAGCGCCGCATCCAGCGCCTTGGCCTTGTCCATCGAGGACCCTTCCACCAGTTTCAGATTCGCCTGACTCACGATTCGCGCTCCTTATGGCAGGGGCGCGGGGACATCTCAATCCGCGCCGATGGCCAAGATTGGTCACGGTTTGTTCTCGCGGGCAAGTTCTTTTTTGTTCTCGCGCGATGCTTGCTGACAGGAGATGTCAGGAGCTGCTGACGGCCCGGTCTCGCGGGGGCGCTGGCGGCCAGGCTGGCTTCAAAGGGGTGACGGTATTGAGCAAGCGCGCACGCGGTTATGGTCTGGTCTGCGGGACGCTGCCGCCGGGGCCGCTCAACGCGATCACCGATGTCGCGGGGGTGCGCATCGGGCATCGCAGCCTGCGCCAGGGCGATGTCCTGACCGGCTTCACGGCGGTGTTGCCGCATGAGGGCGACCTGTTTCGCGACAAGCTGCGGGCGGGCTGCGACATCATCAACGGCTTCGGCAAGAGCGTGGGGCTGGTGCAGCTTGCGGAACTCGGCCAGATCGAGACGCCGATCCTGCTGGGCAACACCTTTTCTGTCGGCGTCGGGTTCGACGCGCTGGTCAGCCGGGCCCTGGCGAACAACGCCGACATCGGGCGCGAAACGGGCACGGTCAATCCGCTGGTACTGGAATGCAATGACGGGTTTCTCTCCGACATCCGCGCGCGGGCCCCGACCGAGGCCGACGCCCATGCCGCGCTGGATGCCGCGACGGGCGGGCCGGTCGCCGAGGGCTCGGTCGGCGCCGGCTCTGGGATGAGCGCCTTCGGCTTCAAGGGCGGCATCGGCACGGCCTCGCGGCTGATGCAGCTGGGCGGGCGCGACTTTACGCTCGGCGTGCTCGTGCTCGCCAATTTCGGCAATGCCGGCGATCTCGTCCTGCCGGATGGGCGCCGGCCCGTGCCGCCGGCTGCGGGGTCTGCAACGCCGGAGCGCGGCTCGGTCATCATCGTGCTGGCGACGGATCTGCCGCTGGAGTCACGCCAGCTGACCCGGGTGGCACGACGCTGCGGCGCGGGTCTGGCGCGGCTGGGGGCCTTCTGGGGCCATGGCAGCGGCGACATCGCCGTGGCGTTCAGCACGGCGGGGCGCATCGCCCATCACGAGGCTGCCGATCTCCTGCCGCTGACCATGCTCAACGAGAGCCGGATCGACCTCCCGTTCCGGGCCGCCACTGAAGCGACGCAGGAGGCGGTGCTCAACGCGATGCTGGCGGCGCCCGCGATTACCGGGCGGGACGGGCATGCGCGCCCGTCGCTGGCCGACGCGCTCGTCTGAGCGCTACCCCATCGCCGCCTTCACCGTCTCGACCAGCTGCTTCATCGTGAAGGGCTTGGGCAGGAACTGGAAATCCTCGCCCTCGGGCAGGTTCTTGCGGAAGGCTTCCTCGGCATAGCCGGAGACGAAGACGACCTTCGTGTTGGGGTTGCGCTGGCGCAGCTCGCCGAGCAGCGTCGGGCCGTCCATCTCCGGCATGACGACGTCGGAGACGACGAGGTCGATCTGGCCGTCATGGGCGAGGAAGATGTCGAGCGCCTCGACGCCCGAGGCCGCCTCGTGGACGGTGTAGCCGCGCGAGACCAGCATGCGGGCGTTGAGCGCGCGGACCGCGTCCTCGTCCTCGACCAAAAGGATGATTCCGGCGCCGGTGTGGTCGGCGGCGACCTTCTTGGGGGCTTCCTTGACCGCGGCCTCGGCGGCGATCTCCTCTTCGCTTGGAACATGGCGGGGCAGGAAGATGCGGAAGATCGTGCCGCGCCCGACGACCGAGTCGCAGAAGACGAAGCCGCCGGTCTGCTTGACGATGCCATAGACCATGGAGAGGCCCAGCCCCGTGCCCTTGCCGACCTCCTTGGTGGTGAAGAACGGCTCGAAGATCTTGTCGAGATGCTCGGGCGCGATGCCGGTGCCGGAATCCTCGACCTCGAGCAGGACGTAGTCGTCGGCCGGCAGGGCGGCATGGGCGAAGGTCGCGCAGTCGGCGCGCTCGACATTGCGGGTGCGCACAGTGAGCTTGCCGCCATCGGCCATGGCGTCGCGGGCGTTGACCGCGAGGTTGACGATGACCTGCTCGAGCTGGCCGAGATCGGCCTTGACCGGCCAGAGGTCGCGGCCCTGGCGGACGTCGAGCGTGACCTTGTCGGCGACGACGCGCTTCAGCATCAGCGAAAGATCCGACAGCACGTCGCCGAGCTCCAGCACCTGCGGGCGCAGCGTCTGGCGGCGCGAGAAGGCGAGCAGCTGCCGCACCAGCGCCGCGGCGCGGTAGGCGTTCTGCTTGATCTGCATGATGTCGGGGAAGGAGGGGTCCGTCGGGCGGTGGCTCGCCAGCAGGAACTCCGAGGCGTTGATGATGACCTGCAGCACGTTGTTGAAGTCGTGCGCGATGCCGCCGGCGAGCTGGCCGACGGCCTGCATCTTCTGGGCCTGGTCGATGTTGTCCTTGAGCTTGCGCTCGGCGGTGGTCTCCAGCGCGTAGATGATGGCGCGCTCGCCATCGCCGTCCTCGGTCGCGGCGACGGGCGAGAGATAGAGCCGGGCGGAGCGGGCCTCGTCGGCCGCCAGCGTCAGGTCGAGCGGGGTGATCTCGGAGCGGCCCTCCATCGCCTCGGTCAGCGCCCGGTCGAGCCCGCCGCCGACGGCGACGAGATCGTGGATCGTGGCGGGCTGCGGGCCGGCCTGTGTCAGCCGGGCGAAGGCGGCGTTGGCGCGCAGGATCGCGCCGTTGCGGTCGACGGTGGCGATCGCCATCGGCGTCGAGTGGAAGAAGCGGGCGAAGCGGATCTCGGCCTCGCTGCCGCCATCCGTGCCGACCTCGCCCGGCGCGCGGTTCAGAACCAGCGTGCGCGAGGAGCCGGCGCGGCCGTCGCTGCCAAAGGCGACCTGGTGATGCAGGCGCACGGGCAAAGGCGCGCCGTTGCGGCGCTTGAGATCGACGTCGAGCACCTCGATGCGGACATCGCCGGGATGGCCGCGAATGGCCTGGACGAGGGCCGCGGCGCCGGGCGTGGCGATGTCGTCGAGATGCAGTCCGCCTGAGCCGAAGCGGGCGAGGTCGAAATCGAGCCAGCCGGAGAGGGTGGCGTTGAGATAGGAGACCTCGCCATCGGCATCGATCGAGACGAAGCCTGCGGGAGCGTGGTCGAGATAGTCGATCGCGTGCTGGAGCTCCTGGAAGGCGTTCTCCTGGCGCTCGCGCTCCGGCGTGACGTCGGAGACCGACCAGAGCGTCGCGGACTTGCCGTCGCGACGCACGGGCGAGACCTTGATGCGGTACCAGCCGACCGCGCCGCGGCCGTTGAGCGCGGGCTCGAGCCGGATTTCCTCGGCGAGCTTGCGGTTCTCGCGGGCGGCGGTGGCGAGGCGGTAGATCGCCTCGGACACCTCGGCGCGGCCGGTGAACAGGCTGCCGACCGGGCGCAGGTCGCTGGCGCCCTTCGCGCCGGCCAGCGCCAGATAGGCCTCGTTGGCGTAGACGATCGCGGTCTCGCCCTCGGTGACGACGACGCCCTCGTCGGCGCGGTCGACGATCGCCTTGGTCAGGTCGTTGCGGGCGGCGCGGCCGGAGAACTGGATCAGGCCGATGGCGAAGGCGAAGAGGCCGAAGACGCCGACGACCGACAGCAGCGCCAGCAGGCCGAGAATCAGCGGCTGGGCCCATTCATTGGCGATGAAGCCGAGCGCGACCGCGGCGCCGACGAGCAACCCCGCGACGAGCAGGATGACGCCGATATGGCCCGGCTTGTCGGAGCGATCGATCGCAGTCGTGGTGCCGCCCATTGCGGTGTGATCCGTCCCGTTGCCGCCGCGCCGCTCCTAAGGGGAGCGATGCGCGCTAGAATCTGACGCATGATGAGAGCCGAAAACCGGTTCGCGCCGTCCCGGCATCACGCTGCAGCGAGTTAGGCGCGCCGGCGCTTCAGGCGCAAGACGTATCCGATGACTTCGGCCACGGCCTGGTAGTGTTCGACAGGAATTTCTGCGTCGATCTCGACGCTGGCATACAGCGCGCGCGCCAGGGGCACGTTCTCGACGATCGGGACGCTGTGCTCGCCGGCGACTTCGCGGATCTTCAGGGCGAGGGCGTCGACGCCCTTGGCGAGGCAGAGCGGGGCGGCCATGCCGGGCTCGTATTTGAGCGCCACGGCATAGTGGGTCGGGTTGGTGATGATCACCGTCGCCTTGGGCACGGCCGCCATCATGCGCTTGCGGGCGCGCTGCATCCGGATCTGGCGGAGCTTGGCCTTGATCTCGGGATTGCCCTCCGAGTTCTTGTACTCGTCCTTTAGCTCCTGCTTGGTCATCTTCTGGCGCTGGTACCAGGAGAAGCGCTGCCAGCCGAAATCGCCGAGTGCGATCACCGCGAACAGCGCGAGCGCGGCAGCCATGAGCTTGATCGCGAGAACCAGTGTCGCCGGCAGCAGGGCCGAGACGTTCATCTGCGCGAAGCCCTCGAGCCGGTCGTGTTCGGCCCAGAGCGTGAACCACAGCACGGCGCCGACGAGCCCGGTCTTGGCGAGGCCCTTGGCGAAATTGACCCAGGCCTCCTTGCCGAACATCCGCTTGGCGCCGGCCATGGGCGAGATGCGGCTGAATTTCGGGCTCAGCGGGTCGAGGGTCCAGAGCGGCTTGTGCTGGATCAGCGCGCCCACCAGCGCCGCGACGAGGATGAAGGCGAAGGGCAGGCCGAGCGCGGCAAAGCCGGTCATCATGCCCTTGCTGGCGACATTGGCGAAGGCCGATCCGTCGGAGGGCACCTGATGGGCGTTCATCAGGAAGCTGCGCAGGGACAGGGCGGCGTCGCGGGCCGACCAGCCGGCGCCGACGAGCAGCGCCAGGGTGAAGCCGCAGAGCACGAAGAAGGTTCCGATCTCCTGCGATCGGGGAATGTCGCCCTTCTCGGTCGCCTGATCGAGCTTTCGCTGGGTCGGGTCTTCTGTTCTGTCGTCGTTTTCGGCTTCCTCCGACATGGCGCCCTCAGTTGCCGGCGAACTGGCGCAGGAAGGCGCCGAGATCGGCGAGGAAGACGCTCATCATCACGCCGACGACGGCAAACAGCACCAGCATGCCGCCGAGGATCGAGGCCGGGACCGCGAGGAAGAAGACCTGGAGCTGCGGCATCATCCGGGCGAGCACGCCGAGCCCGAGATTGAAGAGCAGGCCGAAGACGATGAAGGGCGCCGAGATCTGCACCGCAAGGGCAAAACCCTGCGCGGCGGCGCGCACCGCCAGCATCATGACGTCGCCGATCTCCGGCATGCCGCCGGGCGGCAGCACGCGATAGCTCTCATGGATCGCGACGATGGCGACATGGTGCAGGTCGCTGGCCAAGATCAGGGTGATGCCGAGCATGGTGAGCAGGTTGCCGATGGAGGGGTTCTGGGTGCCGCCGGTCGGATCGACCGTCATCGCGAAGCCCAGCCCCATGGTCTGGGCGACGAGCGTGCCGGCGGTCTGCAGGCAGGCCATGACGAAGCGGGCGCAGACGCCGATGACGAGCCCGATCAGCACCTCGCCGAGAAGCAGGCCGACCAGCCCCGACAGGCCCGGTGGCAATTGCAGGAGCGGGCGCGCCATCGGCACCATCAGCAGCGCGATGAAGAAGGCCAGCGACAGCCGCGCCCGCGAGAAGATGAAGCGCTCGCCGATGCCCGGCATCAGCATGACCAGCGTACCGACCCGCGCGAAGACGAGCACGAAGACGGCGCTGATCTCGGGCAGGATCGCGATCTGCATCGGGCTGCCGGAACCTCGTCGCCGATCGGGGCGCCACTGGGCCGGTCCCGCGCAGAGGACGAGGCTTTGCAGCGGCAGGCTCATTCGCCCGTGGCGATTCGGACGGCGACCCGTCCCATATAACCCGCCAGCGCGTCTCCCATGAATGGCAGAAACAGCATCAGCCCGGCGAAGACCGCCAGAATCTTCGGGACATAGACCAGCGTCTGTTCCTGGATCTGGGTCAGCGCCTGAATCAGCGAGACGGCCAGGCCGACGACGAGCGCGATCATCATCAGCGGCCCGCCGGCCTTGAGAAACACCATGATGCCGTCGCGCGCGACGTCGAGGATGGCTCCGGATGTCATGGTCTTATCCTCAACTGCCGCGTCACACCGGCATCCGCATGATTTCTTCGTAAGCCGCGATCACCCGGTCGCGCACCGCCACCAGCGTCTCGATGGCGGCCTCGCTCTCGGCGACGGCGGTGACGACGTCGACCACGTCGGCGCGCCCCATCGCCACCGAGGCCGCCTGCGCATCGGATTTGCGGCCGGCATCGGCGGTGGCTTCGAGCGCCTTGCCGACGAGTGCGGAGAAGTCCGTATTGCCGGATTCGGCGCCGGTCGAGGCGAGCGGCTTGCGGAGCAGATTGCCCGCGCCCATTCCCTGGATCGAGGCATAGGCGCCGGCGGCGAAGCTTGGCGTGGCCATGGCGAGCAGCTCCCTTAAGCGCGCAGGATGTCGATGGTGCGCTGGATCATCCGGCGCGTCGACGAGATCAGGTTGAGGTTGGCTTCGTAGCTGCGCTGGGCCTCGCGCATGTCCATCGTCTCGATCAGCGAGTTGACGTTGGGCATGCGGACATTGCCGGCCGCGTCGGCTGTGGGGTTGCCGGGTTCGTATTTGACGCGGAAGGCGCTCTGGTCGCGCTGGACGCGGCCCATGTCGACGACCTGCGCCTCCAGATCGCGGTCGAAGCGACGCTGGAAGGTCGGAATCTTGCGGCGATAGGGGTCGGCGCCGGGGCGCTCGGGGCCCGAATCGGCGTTGGCCACGTTCTCGGAGATGACGCGCATGCGGCCGGACTGGCTGCGCAGCCCCGACGTCGCCACCGCGATGCTCTTGAGAAGATCCATTGTGCCTGTTCCTTCTGGTGCGATCCGTCAGCGACGCGATGCCCGGGGCGTCGTCTGCGCGGTCAGCGGCCCTTGCCGATCGCGATCTTCATCAGGCCGAGGCCCTTGCTGTAGAGCGAGGCCGCGAGCTGATAATCCGACTGGTTCTGGGCGACCTTCATCATCTCGTCCTCGAGATTGACCGCGTTGCCGCTGGGCGTGGTCTCGAAGCGCTGGGCGCGGGAATTGTCGAAGCCGCCGGGGCGGCCGCTCAGATCGAGATGACCGGCGCTGGTGCGGGCGAGCCCGATGCCGGACGGACCGGCGCCGATGGCGGGCGCCTTGACCTCCATCGGGCGGAAGCCGGGGCTATCGGCGTTGGCGACGTTCTCGGCCAGGACCTTCTGGCGCGTCTGGTGCCAGTGCATGCGCGTCTTGAGCGCCTGCATCAGGTTGCCGCCTGTGCCCAGGGCTGTGTTCGCCATGATCGCCGCCCTCCCTGTGCCGGCGGGTTCATGCCGGGCACTGGGTAAATATTGCCGGCCTCGTGGTTAACGATCGGTTAAAGTGCGGCGGTTTCGAGGAACCGGTTAACCACGCGTTCACCATGTTTCCCGAAAGCGCGGGCGCTATGCTATAGCCAGCGTGTTCAACGTCAGGTGTATCTACCGGTAGCCGGGGTCCGGCCCGCCGTCGCTTATGAGGCAGACCTTGCAGAGCTTGTTTGGCTTCGATCTCCCGACCGCGCAAAAGTGGGTCATCGCTTTTGGCGTCATCCTGGTCCTGCTCGTGCTGCTGGGGCTGTTCGCACGCCAGATCAAGGATGGCCGGTTGCGGATCAAGGGGCAGGGCGGCGGTCGGACACGGCAGCCCCGGCTGGGCGTCGTCGACATCCATGATCTCGACCGTCAGCGGCAACTGGTGCTGATCCGGCGCGACAATGTCGAGCACCTCGTCATGATCGGTGGCCCTTCCGACGTCGTCGTCGAAACCAACATCGTGCGCAGCGGCGCACGCTCCGCGATGCCGGCCCAGCCGGATCTCGGCCTGCCCGACCGGCCGCTGCCCTTCGACACGCTGGTGCCGCCGGAACTGGCCCGCCAGGAGCCGATGCGCCAGGAGCCGGTGCGCCAGGAGCCAGCACGTCAGGATCCGCCACGTCAGGAGCCGAGGCGGCTCGATGTCGCCGAGGACACGCGCCGTGCGCCGCCGGCGCCCGTGGCACACCCCGTCGCGGAGGAAGAGCTGCCGCCCCTGCCGAGCCGGTCGACGCCGCGCACGGTCCAGACGCAGGCGGAGGCCGCCGTGGCCGCCGCAGCCGGCGGCGCGGCCGTTCTGGGCGCCGTGGCGGTGGCGAAGGCGCCGTCGCTGCCGACCCCACCGGCACCGGTCGTGCAGCCGCCGAATTTCGCGCGCGACCATGCGCCTGCGCCGACAGCCAGCGCCGTGGAACTCGACGACATGGCGCGCCAGCTCGACGAGGCGTTGAAGCGCCCGTTCTCGGCGGTGCGCTCGTCGCAGGCGATGGCTTCGGCTCCCGTGGCGGTCCCGGCCAAGGTCCAGGCCGAACCGGCGCCCGCGGTCAACCCGCCCGAGCCTGTCGTCGCCCCCGAGCCGGTCAAGCCGGAGCCGCTCCCGCCCGTGCCCGAGCCCGCACCGGTCGCCCGCGCGTTGCCGCTTGATGTCGAGGCCGAACTCGAGATGGCGCTTGGCCTCAAGCCCGAACGGACCGTCCCCAAGCCCGGCTTCGGCGCCATGGCCAATTCGCCGCCGAAGTCTGTCGAGACGACCAAGCCTCCTGAACCCGCCCAGTCGGCCGAACCTGTCAGGCCCGTCGAGCCGGAGCCGGTTGCAGCGCTGGAGCCTGAGCCTCTTGAACCGCCGGCGGCCGTGCCCGAGCTTTCGCCCGCCTTCCTGTCCGACCTGGAAGCCCAGCTGCGCCGGGGCGAAGATCCCTCCGCCGCGGAGGCTGCGCCCGCGCTGGTCGATGTCGTAACGACGGGCGACAGGCCGGCGGACGTGCCGCCTGCCGCTCCCGACGCGCCCGAGCCGGTCGAGGCGCAGCCGGATGGCGAGCCGAAGCCCATCGACCCGTTCTCGGTCGATGCGATCGAGGCCGAGTTCGCACGGCTGCTCGGGCGGGACCCCAAAGCCAAGGCCTGACCAGCGCGATCAACAGGTTTCGGGCCATCGCGGCACTGTGTCGCCGTCAAGCCGGTTGCCGTCGCGCGAGGCCTCGCCTTAGCGTCGGCGGGCCCGATCACGTGAGTCGGGTGCAAACCCGGCCCGTCGCGTGACCCTGTTCTGCACCCCTGCGAGATGGCGCCGCGCGCCGAGTTTGGGCGCAGCATCGGCTGGTCTCGCGCTCTGGGCGGCGCTGCTGAGCGTGCCGACGGGGCCGGCGCTGGCGCAGACCTTGTCGCTCGATCTGGGGCAGGGCGGCGGCGTGACGGAGCGCGCGCTTCAGCTCATCGCGGTCATCACGGTCCTGTCCCTGGCGCCGTCGATCCTGATCATGGTGACGTCGTTCACCCGCATCGTCGTGGTGCTGTCGCTGTTGCGCTCGGCGCTCGGCACGCAGACGGCGCCGCCCAACGCCGTCATCATCGGGCTGGCGGTGTTCCTCACCGGCTTCGTCATGGCACCGACCCTGCGCGAGGCCTACACCACCGCCGTCGCGCCGCTGGTGGCGGGACAGATCCAGCCGGCCGAGGCCTATAACCGCGGCATCATCCCGTTCAAGACCTTCATGCTGCGCCATGTGCGCGAGAAGGACCTGGCCCTGTTCATGGAGATGTCGCGCGAGCCGCCGCCGGCGACGCCGCAGGAGGTCCAGATCCATGTGCTGGTGCCGGCCTTCATGATCTCGGAGCTGAGGCGCGCCTTCGAGATCGGCTTTCTGCTGTTCGTGCCCTTCCTGATCATCGACCTCGTCGTCGCGTCGATCCTGATGTCGGTGGGCATGATGATGCTGCCACCGGTGACGGTGGCGCTGCCGTTCAAACTGATCTTCTTCGTCCTCGTCGACGGCTGGGGCCTGGTCGCCGGATCGCTGGTGAAGAGTTACGGCGTCTAGCGACGCGCGCTCGATGCGCGCGTCTCAGCTGCGCCCCGGCGCGGAGGCCGGCGCGGCCGCGCCGTCGGTTCCGGCGGCGGCCGGGGTTGCCGGCGGCGTCGCCTCGGCGGGCGGAGGCGAAGCGGGGGCGTCGGGCTTCTTCTGGCGCGCGGCGGCGGAGTAGGCCGGGTAGCGTTCGCGATAGGCCTGCATGAAATCGGAGAGGTTGTCGGCGCCTGCTGCGACGGCGGCGCGCGACATTTCGCGGATGTCGGCGGATTTGGTCCGGTCCGCGCCGGTGACGAAGGCGAAGGTCCGGGCATCGCTGCTCTGGGCCATCTTCGTCGCGAACTTGCTGCGCAGCCTGTCGAGCGACAGCCCCTCATCGGCCATGACATAGGAGATCGCGGCGCGCATCACGTCGGCGCGCTGGCCGTCGGTCAGCGCCGCTTCGCCGCGCCAGGCCTCGTCGAGGATGCGCTCATGCGCCTCGCCGGCCTCGCGCCAGCGGCGTCCGGTCCAGTAGATGTCGGCCCGCAGGCGGTCGATCTCCGGGCCCTGTTCGGTTTCCAGCAGCTCCAGCGCCTGGTCCGTGCGCGACAGGTCCGACAGGGCCTTGGTCTCCAGCAGCAGGCGGGCCCGCTTGACGTCGGTGGGCAGTTCCACGAGCCGCGTCGTGGTCAAGGCGCGGACGGCCTCGGCCGGCTTGCCGTTCATCAGATTGATCATGGCCAGGCGTGCGGCGACGGTCGACCGCGCCGCCCCGGTCAGGCGCCGCTCGATCTGGTGGCGCAGGATCTCGGCGGCCTGGTCGAGCAGATCGAGCCCGATCAGGCGATCGGCGAGCAGGCGGGTGATCTCGTCGCCGCGGCGGCCGATCGGCAGGAACTCCTTGAAGTCGTAGAACAGCGCCAGCGCCTCGAGGCGGGACAGCTGGTCCAGCCCGCCGCCGCTGAAGAGATCGGCGAAGCGCTGGGCCGTCTCGTCCTGCATGCGCCGCGTCAGCGGGTGGTCGGGGAAGCTTTCGGAGGCACGGCGGGCGACCATGAAGGCGTCGCGCCAGCGCTGACCCTCGGCATAGATGCGTCCGAGTTCGTTCAGCGCCTCGATCTCGAGCTCGCCGCCGCGCCAGATGATCGAGACCGTCTCGAGCCGTGCGAGGGCTTCGTCGGGCCCGATATCGGCGCGTTTCTCGGCCTGGACCAGCTTGACCGCGCGCAGCTGCGCCTCCGCCGCCACGGGTCGGCTGCGCGCCTCGAACAGCGGCTTGTAGCCGGCCAGCGCGCTATCGGGCTTGCCGGCGGCATCGTCCAGCATCGCCCGCAGCAGGGCCAGTTCCTCCTGATCGACGGTGTCTGCCGGCAACGATCCGAGGGTGCCGATCTCGCGCTCGGCCGCCGCCATGTCCTGCGTCGCCAGCGCCGACCGGGCCTTGGCGGTGCGCAGCTCGGATTGCAGCTCGACGGGGTAGCGGTCGAGGATCGCGTCGGCCTGGCGGAAACCGGCCATGGCCTGGGTGTGGCGGCCGTTGCGCTGATCGACCAGCGCGCGCCACAAACCGGCTTCGGGTTCGGTCTTGATCGCGGGCGCGTCGAGGGCGGCGGCGGCCTCCTTGTGGCGGTGCATCCGGGTGGCGATCAGGCCCTTCAGGAAAAGCGCCTCGCGGTTGTTGCGCATCGCCGGGTCATCGGCCATCAGCGCCGTCAGCGGGCCCTTGGCCTCGGGCAGCAGGCCGTTGGCGGCGTAGAAGCGCGCCAGGGCGAGGCGGGTCTCGGATTTGCGGGCACGCGAGGCGCCCGCGATCTCGCGCTGCAAAGCGCGCTCCTGCTCGCGCACCGCGCCGACGAGGAGCTGGTTCCACTGTTCGGTGTCGATCAGGGGCGTGCGCGCCTCGGCGGTCTTGGCCTCGCCGTTCTTCTCGGGGGCTGCGACGTCGAGCGAGACGGTGAGGCCACCGGTCCGGCCGATCTGGACCTGTTCGGTGCCCGCCCGCACCAGCACATCGTCCGAGCGCGGCACCACGACGAGACCATGCGTCGTCGGCTGCAGGGTGAATTCGACGAACTGGAAGGGCTTGGCGATCACCCTGACGGGGCCCTTGGCCGTCGCCACGGCCATCGGCAGCCCCGAGGGTCCGGCCTCGAGCCAGTGGACGCCGGTCATGCTGCGCAGCGGCACGGCGACGATGGTCTGGCCCTGATCGTCCATGGTGCGCGCGGGCGCCAGCGGTTCGGCGGGTTTGCCGCCCTGTTCGCCGAAGCCGAGGGCCCAGGTCGTGCCGTCGTCGAACAGGCGCGTCAGCGGCTGGCCTGTCAGGCGCAGCCGCACGAGCACGACCCGGCCCTCCCGCGTCACCGTCGCCTCCTCGATGATCTCCGGCAGCAGGCCTTTCAGATCGGCGGGGTCGATCGTGTCGCGGGTGTCGAAGACCAGCGTCGCCAGTCCGGGCTCGACGAACCCGGCCGCGCCGGTCTGCCGCGGGAAGCGGAAATCGAGCCGCGTCCCGGTCGCCGCGATCTTGACCGGCTGCGGCGTCGGATCGACCACGGGCGGGGCGACCACGGGCCGGGCGACCGCGGCAGGGGCGGCGGGCGCCGCGGCCGAGGCAGGCTGCAACTCCGGCGCGGCCGCCGGCTGAGGCGGGGCTGCAGCCGCGGGCGCCGTGGCGGGCTGGACGGGCGGTGTCGCGGTCACGGCCGATGCCGGCTGGACGCCGGCCGGCTCGGACAGCGTCGCTACGGGGGGAGGGGCCGGCTTGATCAGGTCGAGCAGCAGGCCGTCCTCGTCGCGGAAGCTGCGGACCTGCCAGTCCTTGGGCACCGACAGCGCCAGCCTGGTCTCCGCCGGCCCCGAGGCATGCGAGCGCAGCTTGACGCCATCGGGCAGCGCGTTTCGGATGACGGCTGCATCGACGGTCAACGACTGGTTGAAGGTCAGCGACAGCGCGCCGTCGGCGAGTTCCGGCTTCAGCACCGTCTCGGGCGGTACGTCGAAGATCAGCCGTTCCAGCGTCGGCAGGCTGGCGCTGCGCAGGCCCAGCCGGGGGCGCGCCTGCTGGGCGGCGCGCGCGGCCTCGCGGGCCTGGGCCTCGGCGACGCGCAGCCGCTCCGACATCTCGGCGATGACTTCGGGCGGAGGGCCCGGCAGCAGGCCGCGCCAGTTCTCGGGCAGGAGATCGATGAAGGCGCGCTCGCCGGCCTCGATCAGGTTGGCGCGGTAGGGCTTGGCCAGCGCCAGTCGCAGGCCGCGCCCGTCAGGGTCGACGCGGGCGATCGAGACATAGGCGGGCAAATCGCGCGCGATCCGGGCGACATCGACATTGACGCTCGTGCCGAAGGCGACAACCAGCACGCCGTTGGACACGCGGATGCGCGTCGGCGTCGGCTCGTCGAATGTGAGGGAGATGCGCCCGAAGCCCGGCGGCACCACGTCGCCGCGCAGCGTCGCATTGGCCGCGAGCGCCGGCGCGCCGAGCCCGGCGGCGACGACGAGGGCCGCAAGGCCGATACCGAAGGCGAGGGAACGCGGAAGACGCAAAACCGGACACTCACGCAACGCGACATGGTCGAGCCCGGCACGAAAGCCGGCTCCGATCGCAAACGCTAGCGCGTCAAGGATAATGCGGGGTTAAGGCCGCGCGGGGCCGGCGCGGCGCGGGGCCGGGGCGATCGCGGGCAGTTCGGTGCCCGACAGGGCCGCGGGATCGAGCGACACGCGGGCGGCGCCGGGCGGGCGCCCCGTGCTCGCCAGCGCGACGGTGAGCTTCTCGGCGCGGTCGGGGGCCATTGCCGCGAGGACCTCGGACATCTTGCGCGGGTTCATCTGCTGGACGACCGGCACCAGGACATCGAGACCGAGCCTGTCGAAGACGCGGGCGGCATCCTTGGGCTTCATCGCCTCGTACATGATGACGAGGTTCTTGATCGCCTTGTTGTCGTCGGCGCCGGGCTTGGCCCCGGGAGCGACGCCAGCCTTGGTCTCGAGCTCCTTGAGGTCGTCGACGCGGCTGTCGAGCTTCTTTTCCGCCGTGTCGAGCAGACGCTCGCGCATTTCGAGCTCGCGCATGCGCGCATCGATTTCCTCGCGCCGGCTGCCGAGCCGTTCGAGCAGGGCGCGCTCGGCCGGGGAGACCGGAGCGGCCACGCCGTTCATGATGCCGGCCTTGTTGGCCGGATTGGCGGCCCGGGCGGCATCCTCCTTGGCGGCGGCTTCAGCCTTCTCCTGCTCCTTCTTGGCGTCGGGCTTGTCGACCGAGCCCGTGGTTTCGGGGTCGGGATAGGGCAGGTCGGGCGCATGCGCATGCGCGATCACCTTGGCGAGCGCCCAGACCTCCTTGTCCGGCTTCGCCGGTTTCTCGGGCTGGGCCGAGGCGAAGGCCGGCGCACTGGAGGGAATCTTGCCGGGGTACGGCTCCGCCGTCCATGCCAGCAGCTTCAGCGCCAGGAGACCCATGGCGCCGAGGATGACGGCTGGAAGCAGGCGGGGCCGTTCGATCACGCGGCGTGGCCTTCGAGACGGCGGGCGGCGCGGGCCCTGATCGCCGCCGCGGACTGGGCGGCGTTGGCCATCCGCGACACCGGCGTCGGCGCCGCCTGGGCGGCGGGTGTCCTTGCACCCGTGGTCGCGTCGCCTGCGGCCTTCTGCGAGACCAGGGCACCGGCGCTGACGATCTGGCCGATGCGCTCCATCACATCCTGGCCCGCCTCGATCTGCGCGGCGAGATCGGCGGCGTAGCGCTCGGCGGTCTGCAGGCGCTCGGCCAGCGTGCGGTCGCAATCGCCCAGCGTCAGCTTCAGCCCGGCGATGGCGCGCTCGGCGGTGTCGGTGGCCGCGATCAGCGCGCCGACGGTCTGGCGCATGCCGGCTTCATCGGCCTTGAGACGCTCGATGCGCTTGGTCAGCACATAACATGTGATGATGGTGGCGACGAGCAGGCTGGCAACCAGCGCATCGGCGAAGAGGGTGATCGTCATGCAACGCGCCTTGTCGTCAGGGTTGGCCGTGATTGTTGGTGTCGAACGCCGCGATCGTCGTCTTGGAGCGGCGCAGCGGGGAGACGACCTGGACCGCGATCTTGTCGTCGACCCGGCCGATGCGGCCGTCGGTGACGACGAAATCGCCGCAGCGCAGGGAGACAAAGGCGTCGGGACGGGCATCGAACATCAGCGTGTCGCCGATCTCGAGGTTCATCATCCGCTTCAGCGGCATCTGCGTCTCGTGGAGCACGCAGGTCACCGGCACTTCCGCCTGCCAGACCTCGGTCGCGAGATGGTTCTCCCAGATCGGGTCGCGGCCGAGCTTCTCACCCATGAAGCTTTCGAGCAGCAGATCACGGATCGGCTCGATCGTCGCATAGGGCAGGAGAATGTGGAGCGAGCCGCCGCGGCCCTCCATGTCGAACTTCAGTTCGACGCGGATGGCGGCGTTGGCGGGCCGCGAGATCGAGACGAAACGCGGGTTCGACTCGATCCGGTCGATGGTGAAGGTCACCGGCGACAGCGGCCTGAACGCGGCCTCGGCGTCGCCCAGGATCAGCGCGATGACGCGGCGGATCAGCCGGATCTCGATCGAGGTGAAGGGGCGCCCGTCGACACGCGGTGCCGGCTGGCCACGCTTGCCGCCGAACATCGTGTCCATGATCGAGTACATCAGGGCCGATTCGATCGTGACCAGGCCGAAATTGTCCCACTCCTCGGCCTTGAAGACCGAGAGCATCGCCGGCTGCGAGATCGAGTTCATGTAGTCGCCGAAGCGCACGGAGCGGATGCTCTCGAGCGTGACCTCGACGTTGTCGGTGAAGAAGTTGCGCAGGCTGGTGGAGAGCAGACGCACCAGACGCTCGAAGATGATTTCGAGCATCGGCAGGCGTTCATAGGAGACCGAGCCGGAATCGACGATCGCCTGGATGCCGTTGCGGTCGTTCTTGTCGTCGCCGAGCGAGAAACCGAGCATCGTGTCGATTTCTTCTTGGCTCATCAGGCGGTCTGTACCGCCTTCCGATTCGCCTTCCTCCTCGACGGGATCGGGCATGGTGGCCCATTCGGCCGCCATGCTCTCCGGGCTCAGAGGCACATCCTTGGGGGGCGCGCCGGCATTGTCGCGATCGCTCGAGCTCATGGGCCTGTCGTCGCTTCCATTACGGGTTGATCGCGCATCGGCATGATCGAAAATCCGGTTATCACATCTGCCGCTGATGCCAGCCGCTTCACTGGACCAGCAGTTCCTTGAACAGCACCGCGTCGACCTTCGCCGGGAAGACCGTCACATTGACGCGGCGCAGCAGTTCTTCCTTGAGGCGGTACATGCCCGCCGACCCTTCGAGATCGGAGGGGCGCAGCTCGCGCATGAAGACCTGGAAGGCATCCTCGACGCGCGGCAGCAGCGGCTTGATGTCGTCGGAGACCTTGGCGTCTGCGGTTTCCAGCACGACCTTGATCTTGATGATCGGGGCGCGCTCCTGCTGAGGGCCGGCGGTGATGCCGATCAACATGTCCTTCATCTCGATGAACGCGACCGGCTTCTTGACGTTCTTGGCCGCCTCGGCTGCGGCAATCTGCTCGGCCGAGGGCTTCTTCAGGAAAAAGAACCAGCCGCCGCCGCCCGCGCCCGCCAGCAGCACGACGCCGGCGACGATGATGATCAGCTTCTTCTTGCCACCGCCAGCTGCCGGCGCGGCCTCGCCGGCGGCGCCGTCCTCGTCGGTCTTGGGCTTCTTCGCCATCGCCTGCCTGCCCCGGATTCGCAGTGATCCGCACGCCTGTGCGGACCCTTGAAAACACCCTGAACAGTCACGGTTAACGCGTCGTTAAGGAGGGCAATTTCTGCCGGGTCGATCTTGCCTGTCGGGCCTGTCCTGCAGGGTTACGGACGACGCCGAGTTTCGGCATTCATGATGTTTGTCAGAGGGTTGCGCGGATTAACCATCCTGGCATGGCGCTTGCGGACTGTGTGCCGTGGCTGCTGCGCTGGGGAGCGTCGAAGCGGCCGCGGAACGTGTATCGGGAGAATATGCCGTGGAGAACGCGCTTCTCGTCGGCCTGTCGCGTCAGATGGCTCTGAGGCGAGAGCTGGATGTCATCGCCAACAACATGGCGAATGTCGGCACCAACGGCTTCAAGACGCGCTCGGCGCGTTTCAACGAATTCATCATGCCCAAGGCCAGCGCCGACAGCTTCAAGCCGGCCGACAAGCCGCTGTCCTACGTCATCGACAAGGGCACGCCGATCGATCTGTCGCAGGGCGCGATCGAGCGCACCGGCAATCCGCTCGACATCGCGCTGCGCGGCGACAACTACCTCGTCGTGCAGACGCCCAATGGCGAGCGCTACACGAGGGCCGGCGCGCTCGACATCAATGCACAGGGCCAGCTCGTGACGCAGTCGGGCCAGCCGGTGCTCGGCGATGGCGGGCCGATCGCGTTCGGCGCCGCCGAGAGCAATGCGCGGATCGCCGTCGACGGCACCGTCTCCACCGATCAGGGCCAGCGCGGCAAGATCCGGATGGTCCGCTTCGCCGATCCCCGGGCGCTGACCAGCGAGGGCTCCAACCTGTTCGGCTCGGCCGCGGCGCCGCTGCCGGCGGGCCCCGAGGCGCGCCTGGAGACCGGCGCGATCGAGCTGTCGAACGTCAAGGCGGTGATCGAGATGACCCGCCTGATGGAAGTCCAGCGCTCCTATCAGAGCGTTTCCAACATGCTGTCGAAGACCGATGAGCTGCGCAGCAAGGCGATTTCGCGCCTTGCCGATCAGCAGGCTTGAGGCGGGACAGGAGAAACCCATGCGCGCCCTTCAGACTGCCGCCACCGGCATGATGGCCCAGGAACTCAACGTCCAGGTCATCTCCAACAACATCGCCAACGTGCGCACCACCGGCTACAAGCGCCAGCGCGTGCATTTCCAGGATCTTCTCTACGAGAACTTCCGGCGCGCCGGCTCGGCCACCTCCGACCAGAACACGCAGGCGCCCGCCGGCACCTTTGTCGGCTCCGGCGTCAAGACGGTCTCGACCGGCCGCGTCATGACGCAGGGCAACCTGTCCTCGACCGAGAAGCAGTACGATCTGGCGATCCGCGGCGAGGGCTTCTTCCGCGTCCGCATGCCCGATGGCCGCACCACCTACACGCGCGACGGTTCGTTCGACCTCGACTCCCAAGGCCAGCTCGTCACCCGCGACGGCTACCAGGTCGAGCCGGGCATCACGATCCCCAACAACGCGACCAGCGTGAACATCAACGCCCAGGGCGCCGTCGAGGTCTCGATCCCCGGGCAGACCGCGCCGCAGCAGATCGGCCAGATCCAGCTCGTGCGCTTCGTCAACAAGGTCGGGCTGGAATCGATCGGCGACAACCTCTTCATCGAAACGGCGGCCTCCGGCCAGGCGATCGACGGCTTCGGCGGCGGCGAGGGCTTCGGCACGCTGCAGCAGAACTATCTCGAAGAGGGCAACGTCCAGGCGGTCACCGAGCTGTCCTCGCTGATCGCGGCGCAGCGCGCCTATGAGATGAACTCCAAGGTCATCACCGCCGCCGACCAGATGATGTCGGCGACGACCTCGATGTTCCGCGGCTGAGGCGGAGAGGCAGCATCATGATCGGCTCGACAATCCTTTTCGCTCCGCGCTCCCTGGCCCCGCTCTCCCTGGCGCTCGCGCTGCTGCTGGCTCCGTCGGCGCAGGCCGCGCAGCCGCAGGCGTCCGGCCCGCTCGTCGTCACCGTCGCGGCGGCGGCCGGCATGCCTCCCGCGGCCGCGTCGTCGCGCAAGCTGCAGCTGCGCTCCGAACTCACCCTGATGCGCGATCTCGTCTCCTTCGGCGACCTGATCGCGGGGCTGCCCGCCGATGCGGCCGCGACCCCGGCCTTCCGCGCCCCGGCGCTCGGCGAAACCGGCACGATCCAGGTGGCGCGCATCGTCGAGGCGGCGCGCGCGGCCGGGCTGATCGAGTCGGGCAGCGAGATCGAGGGGGCCGGGGCGGCGCAGGTCGTGGTCACCCGGGCGGCGCGGCGCATCATGGCGTCCGATATCGAGGAGGCGGTGAAGATCGGCCTGCAGGAGCGCTACGGCATCGATGCGCGCGCCTTTGCCTTGACCATCGACGGTGGCGCGCCGGCGATCGCGGTCGAGCCCGAACTCAACGGCGAGGTCACGGTCACCGATCTCGGCTATGATTCCCGCACCCGCCGGCTGCAGGCCCGCGTCAGCGTGCCCGGCAGCATGGCGATGCGCCTCAAGCCGATCCGCATCGCCGGGCAACTGGTCGAGACGGTCGAAGTCGTGGTGCCCCGGCGCGCCATTGCCCGCGGCGAGACGCTGGGCAAGGCCGATGTCCTGGTCGAGCGCCGCCCGCGCGACGGGCAGGCGAACGATCTGATCGGCGATCCGCGCGCCGCGATCGACAAGGTGGCCCGCCGGGCGCTGATGGCGGGGGCGCCCCTGCGCGCCGGCGACGTCCAGCGCGAGGAGATCGTCGCCAAGGGCGATCTCGTCACCCTGGTCTACGAATCCCGCGGGCTGACGATCACCATGCGCGGCCGGGCCGGAGAGGCCGGCGCGATGGGCGATGTCGTCAGCGTCACCAACCCCCAATCCAAGCGCGTGCTGCATGGCACGGTCAGCGGGCCCGGCCGGATCTCGATCCAGGCGGCCTCGACCGGCCGTGTCGCCGCCGCCCGTTGAACCCGTCACGGAAAGTCCCTGCCATGACCCGTTTGTCCAAGCTCCCTGTTACCGAAACCCGCCACCGCCTCCTGAGGCTCTCCGGCGCGCTGCTGCTGGGCGTTTCGCTCGGCGCCTGCAGCGCCGTCGACCGGCTCGCCAATGTCGGCCAGGCGCCGGCGCTGTCGCCGATCGAGGACCCGACCGCGAGCAAGGGCTACAAGCCCGTGCAGATGCCGATGCCGGCGATGGAGCATGCCTCCTTTGCGCCGAACTCGCTCTGGCGCACCGGCTCGCGCGCCTTCTTCAAGGACCAGCGCGCCCGGCTCGTCGGCGATCTGGTCACGGTGAAGGTCAAGGTCACCGACCGGGCGCAGCTCAGCAACACCACCAAGCGCAGCCGCAAGAACGGCGAGGATGTCGGCGCCGACAACGCCTTCGGCTTCGAGAACAAGCTCGACAAGTTCCTGCCGGACGGCGCCAGCGCCGGCTCGTTGCTGAAGCTCGATTCCACCGCCTCGAGCGAGGGCACGGGCTCGGTCAACCGCTCCGAGACGCTGGCGACCAACGTCGCCGCCGTCGTCACCCAGACGCTCCCCAACGGCAATCTGGTGATCGAAGGCAAGCAGGAGATCCGGGTCAATTTCGAGGTCCGCGAGCTGATCGTGGCCGGCGTGATCCGGCCCGAGGACATCGAGAGCGACAACACCATCGAGTCCAGCAAGATCGCCCAGGCCCGCATCGCCTATGGCGGCCGCGGCCAGATCACCGACGTCCAGCAGCCGCGCTACGGCCAGCAGGTGATGGACATCCTGCTGCCGTTCTAGCGGTTTCACGCCAACACGGCGTCATTCCGGGGCGACCGCAGGTCGTCCCGGGATCCATCGAAGGGCGGGACGCCGCCCGAGGATGGACCAAGGCCGGCGCCGCTGTCGCGGCTCGCCCCGGATGACGGCGGGTTTCCACAGCCCCTCACGAAGGATCTCACCGACACGCTTCCCCATCCCGGCCGGCGCGGAACGCTCCCCGCTCTCCCCGCGCCACCGGCAGGCGGTCTCTCTCCCGAGCCGCCGACCCCACGGCCGCCCGCCACGCTCCCCGGCATTTCAGGGCAGGCGGCCAGAACCAGAAACCCCGCTCTCTCCCGAGGCGGGGTTTTTGGCGTGTGGGGGCGAAGAGGAAGGATGCGCTAGTAGCTATTTTTGGCTCACGGCTCAGTCTTTAATGGCTGCCATGACATCTATTGTTCTTTGCGCCAAATCCATGCGGCGTCTTATCCGCTTAGTTTGTTTATCCTACTCGCCGTAGCCGCTATAGCAGCCGGGTGATTTGCAATAAATCCAATCATAGTTAATCTGTGATGCCGCACGACAGCGCCAAAAATTATTCTGGACTAGGAACCGCGCGGCGGTAGTCAAAAACGGTTGGGGGCGGGCATGCTGAAAGATAAATTTCTGGGTTTCGTTAAATTGCGGGTTGGATGGGTCATTGTAATCTCTATCTGTATATTTGGAATTTTACTGATCGTTTTGGAGCTTTTTTTTGGGCTTGATAAAGGTGCCGAGCAAACGGCAGTGCAGAAAATCATCGCTTTTGGCGGTGCAGTCGGGCGAGCAGCATTAGGGGGTGGTGTTTCCGGCGCGGTCTTGAAAATAATGGCTACCGAGGGGTTCTTTCTCGATGCGGTAGCATCCGTCGCGTATGGTCCTGCGGGGCTAGAGCGACGGACAGATACAGAACGGTTGGAAATATGGAGAAACTTAACCCGGAAGATATATCTGCCTTTCTTGCCTGTTTCAGATGGGGGTGGATTTAAAGACTCTCCAAATTCCGAGCTTTTTTCAGAAATAGAATTCGCAGTCGCGCGAACATTTTCTTATGATAAGAAATTTTATATTGATAGATTCCATCGTAAAATGGACATTTCTTGGCATGATAAAGAGAAAAAAATAATACGTATCGTAGACACGCAAGATATAGTTCTTATTCCATTTGATAAAGAGCCTGTATTATGGGTAGCACAAATATTGACTGACTATGGCCGGGACATTAGTGAATATGATATTATCGAGGTTGAATTAAAAATTAATCCGCCGTCAAATTCAGCGCCAGTTATCGAAGAGGCGCCCCAATGCCGGACTATAACATATAAACTTGAAGGTGGAGGCAAGCATGAGATCCACCGGCGGCGTGTGTGGAAGTGGTGTCTCACGAAAGACCCGCTTTTTGCATCAATCTCGCCGTATGTCGTGCGGAACTCGCACGTTGAATTGAACAATGCAGCTGACGATTTGCGCGTAGCGTTTAAGGACCACGGTGGATCAGGCCTCTTTGTTATCAATGGTGGCGCCGGGAAACAGGTTGATTGCGGCCAGTACTCGTCTCTCAAGGGACAATCTCTGCTACTGCCCGATCAGGGCTATCTGCTCCTTTTTGTAACGAATGCGGCACCGTGATACCCAAAAGTCATTGAACTTTAACCGCTGATGGCCTATCTCAGCGAACCTACGGGCTTCTCGATTGGTCCGTGTCTGATTTTTGGAGAATCGCCGATGCGTATCACTGAGACGATCATCTGAGGAAATCCGGATAAGTCACTGTTTCTAAAAGGCCCGATCCAGGTTGCTGTGCGACCGAAATCGGGCCTTTATGATTCAGACCTTTAGCTTGGTTCTGCTGAGCCCACGCTCTTATTGCCTTTGGACATCGATGGCGCCTTATCATCCCCGCGCTGTCATCCCCGATGAGCCGCGTCAGCGGCGCCGATCCGGGATCTGTGCCTGAGCCTCTCAAGACCAGCGTTCCGGCATGGATCCCGGATCTGCGCTTAGCTCCGCCCCGGGTGCCCCGCGCGTTGATGGCCGGGCTTTCAGGAACCGTCGGCTGGCGAGAGAGCCCCTTCCAATAAAGCCCCGCTCCTTGCGGGGCGGGGCTTTCAAGAGGCCGAGAAACCTGCGCTTCAGGCTCAATCGTCGCGGAAGACGCGCTCGTTGCGCTCGTGACGCTCCTGCGCCTCGAGCGACATCGTCGCGATCGGGCGGGCTTCGAGGCGCTTCAGCGAGATCGGCTCGCCGGTCTCCTCGCAATAGCCGTAGGTGTTGTCGTCGATCCGGGCGATGGCCGATTCGATCTTGGAGATCAGCTTGCGCTGGCGGTCGCGGGCGCGCAGCTCGATGGCGCGGTCGGTCTCGGAGGAGGCGCGGTCGGCGATGTCGGGGTGGTTTTCGCTTTCGCTCTGCAGCGTGACCAGCGTCTCGCGGGCTTCCTTGAGGATCTCGTCCTTCCAGGCCAACAGCTTGCCGCGAAAATACTCGCGCTGCCGCTCGTTCATGAACGGTTCGTCGTCGGTGGGCTTGTAGTCCGCGTCGAGGATCATCTGCTTCGACATAGGCGCACTCTCTCGATTGGTCGTCCCGCAGCGCCCTCCGACATTGCCGTGGCAGGGCCGCCGAATTGGCGCCCTTATAGCGAGGGTCATGGCCAGTAACAATCGGCTTGGACGCCGCGGCGGACGCTCGTTTTGGCGGCCGCCTTTCGCGCGCCAGACGCGCCCCGGACGGGGTTTCAGGCCCATATCTCAGCGCAGCCCGGCCAGCGCGGCGGCGATGTCCGCCTCGACCAATCGTGCGAGGGGCTGGCGGTAATGGGTTCGGTCGAAGAATTGATTCGGGTCGCGCAACGCCGGCCGGTCGCGGCGCCAATCGACCAGCGCGGTCAGCGGACGCCGGGCGGCGAGCGCGGCAAAGGCGTCGCGGCAACCGGTGTCGGCGGCGGCGTCGGCACTGCCGGGACGGGAAGGATGGTGTGATAGGCGGGCGGGCGGACCAGGATCAGCGCCGTACCGGGCGTCTTCGCCAGCATCGCCTCCAGCGCGGCTGCGGCCGGATAGGGGCCGCTGGCGTTGCCGCCTCCCGATTCGGCGACAACCTCCAGGGCAGCGCGCTTGGCCGGGTCGCGATCATAGCCCTGGACGATATAGTTGGGCTCGTAGTCCCAGTAGCCGTCGGGCCTGGCGCGCTCGCCCCTGCCGGTCACGAGATAGGCCAGGCGTCGCTGCGCCTCCTCCAGCACGTCGAAGCGCATCAGGCCGACGAGATATTCGGCGGGGTCGCGGCTGTAGAGCCAGAAGGGGAAGGGCTTGGCGTTGGGCATCGCCGGATCGGCGGTACACCAGAGGGCGTCGATGCCGACGATCACCGCGCGCGCCGGTTCGCGCCGGTTGCGCAGGAACCAGTCGATCAGGACGAGGCCTTCCTTCGGGCCCGAAGCCGGCGCGATCAGCGAGACGAAGGGGATGCCGGTCGCGGCCTGCAGCCGTTCGGGCGAGAGCAACTGGACATGGGAATTGCCGAAGATCGCGCCGCTGAACGCCGGGTCGCGGCCGCGGCTGGCGGCGGCGGTGCGCGGGCCCTGCGCTCGCACGCCCTCGCGCAGCGAGAGCGGCGTGTTGCCGGTGCCGTAGGGGTCGATCAGCCAGATGAGGGCCAGCGCGCCGAGCAGCACCGTGGCGGCGGTGACGGCGAAGGCGCGCACGAAGCGCGCCCAGCGTGCCGCGTTCGCCTCCGCGCCCTCCGTCCGGCCTGCCGCCTCAGAACTGGAAGTAGATGAACTCATAATTGGCGTCTTCGCCGATCTTGAAGAGAATGAGGACGAACAGCAGGCCCGCCACCAGCGCGAGCCAGCGTGCCGGCGGGAGCCGGTGGACCAGCGCCCAGGCGGTCGGGCCGATGATCGCGAAGGCGGCTGCCGGCAGCAGCGCCCGCCATTTGAAGCCGGTGCCGAGCGGGGCGAGGCCGAAGAGCCCCTTGTAGATCGCCAGCGCGGCCTCGAAGCTCGTCGCCCGGAACAGCACCCAGCAGAGCGCGACGAAGACGAAGGTCAGGAGCCAGCCCAGCAACGGCGGCATCGGCCAGCCGGCGCGGCGCCACAACAGGGCGACGATCAGCGCCAGCCCATGGGCGGCGCCCCAGGCGACGAAGGTCAGCCCCGCGCCGTGCCAGAGGCCGCCCAGCGCCATCGTCGCAAACAGCGCCCAGACCTGGCGCGGCAGGCCATGCTTCGAGCCGCCGAGCGCGATGTAGAGATAGTCGCGCAGGAAGCGCGAGAGCGTCATGTGCCAGCGGCGCCAGAAATCCTGGATACTCGCCGCGCGATAGGGCGTCTCGAAATTGGGCGGCAGCACGACGCCGAAGAGCAGGGCCAGCCCCAGCGCCATGTCGGTGTAGCCGGAGAAATCGAAATAGATCTGGAAGGTGAAGGCGAGCGTCGCCTGCCAGGCTTCCGCGACCGTCACGACCTGGCCGGCGGCCGCCGCGGCGAAGACCGGGTTGGCATATTCGGCCAGCGGATCGCCGAGCAGCACCTTCTTGGCGAGGCCGGCGGTGAGCAGCAGGAGCCCGCGCCCGATCCGCTCGGCGGCGTCGGGGCGCTGATAGGGCCGCTCCTCGAACTGGTGCATGATCTCGCGCCAGCGCACCAGGGGCCCGGCCAGCACCTGCGGGAAGAAGGCGATGTAGAGCCCGTAGCGGACGAGATCGTAGCGCGGCGCCTGGCCGCGGCGCAGATCGGTCAGGTACATGACGTGGTGGAAGGTGAAGAACGAGATCCCCAGCGGCAGCGCCAGATCGAGCTTCGGCGCCGGCAAGCCCGGAATCACCGCAGCTAGATCGCCGAAGAAGTTGAAGTATTTGAACAGCGCCAGCACGAGCAGGTTGGCGACGATGGCGGCCGTGATCAGCGCGCCCGAGCGGGTCTTCTGGAAGCCCTCCGCCACCAGCCAGTTGACCAGGATCGACGCCATCAGCAGCGGCAGGAAGCGCCAGTCCCAATAGGCGTAGAAGGCCAGCGACAGCACCAGCAGCAGCGGCAGCCGCCAGACCGGCGCGAAACGCTCGACCAGCCAGTGCAGACCGAGCGCCAGCGGCAGGAAGGCGAAGAGGAAGGCGAAGGAGTTGAAGAGCATCGTTTGGGCGGGCTACTGGAGTGATCGTGAAAAGTCCACCTGTCGACCATTGAACTGTGTTTGACACACGGTAATCTCGCCCATGAGGGGCGGGATATTCGAGTGGACGGGTCTCAAGACGAGTCGAGCGGGAAAGGGCGACAATACGGCGTCTTTGTTATCCGGCTCAGTCTAATGCTGCTGGCTAGCGGTGGCCTAGTTGCGGCCGCTTGGGGAGTCACGCGCCTTCCCGATCATTCTTGGTTGAAGGAGCGCTTCTGGCTGATTGCGCTCGATCGGCTTGGCTCAACTCCATGGGTGGGCTCTCAACTCAAAGAGTATGTCGAGCCTTTGATTGCGGCCTATCCGGTGCCTATGGCGGCACTAGCCGGAGCGCTGGCAGGCGGGCTGTCGGCTTGGCCACTGGGGCCTTGGCTCTACCGGCGTTTTTTCGTCGGATTTGATGAAGAGATATTGGTGCGCCTGCGCAAGCCGCAGCCGTTCGATCCGTTGCGCGGCGCATTGCTGATGGATGGCCGTCTCACCCCGCGAGCGATGCATTGGGTTGCACCTCGACCTGGAACGGGGCGAGACGCGGTCTGGGCCGATCTGCGACGCTTCACACGTTGCGCCCCGCGCAGTCCGGCTTTTGGATGGGCTCTGCTCGTCGGTCGGCCCGGAGCCGGAAAGAGTCGCTTGGCAGTGGAGTATATCCGTCGCGAACTCGCGAAGCGGGACGTATCGCGGAGTTGGCACGCCCGGGCGGCGTCGTGGTGGCGAGTTCAGGTCAGGCGGAAGTTCCCGGGCGAGAATGATCCCTGGGATGCGGGGCTACTTGTCCCAGGCACAATTGCAGCAAGCGGATCGACTTATCCCGGTTGGCGCGGCCGTAAGGCCGTTACTCCGGACTGGCGTGAAAAAATCGCCGCCTGGCGACCTCGCAGACCCACCATCCTGCTTCTCGACGATCCTCGTCCGGGCGAGGCGCGCGACGTTGTTGGGGCGCTCTCTCGCGTGTCGTCGCGTCATCCCGTTCGGCTGCTCATCGTCAACCAGAGCGAACCTGCCGACCTCAATATGCGCGCCGCCAGTCAACAGGCTGATGGTGGCGGTGTGCTCGCTCCCCTGATGGCGCCCCTGGTGCTCGCTGATGACAGCGGCTGGGCGGCCGCCGACCTGCGTGTGGCACTGGTCGATATCCGACGGCCGGCTCCGAGGAACCATGAGCCGCTCGTGCTCGACAGGACCCAGGTCGATCATTTGATCGCGATCACACGCGGGACCCCCCTGCTGATTGAACTCGCGCTGATGGCCATCCTGCATGGGCGGCCGGTCGAGTCCCTCACTGTCGACGAACTGCTCAAAGAGAGGGTGGAGCGCATCGAACTGGCCATCCGAGATGCCGGCTTTCCCGACAACTTCGACCCCCTTCTCGCGCTGGCGACCTTGGCCGGCGGTGTATCCAAGGCGCATCTGGCCGATCTGCGGATGGTCAGGGAGGAGGATATCGGCGACCTCTCGCGCCTGTTCCCCAGCGAGACCGGCGATATCCGCAATGTCATGCCGCCGGTCCGGCCGGAACTCATCGGTGATGCCTTCGTCGACGTCGCATTCGCACGAAGCCAGTATAGCGACGATTGGCGCCGTCGTTTCGTTGCGGATGCCTGGACGCTGAACCCGGCGGGCACCTTGCGTGCCGCGCTACGGATCGCCGGGCGCGATAGCATGCTCGGGCGGGCGCTCGCCGCGGGCCCGCCCGACGATGCTGCTCTCGACACGGTCCTCGTGGCCGCCGCCTTCGCCGAAGCCGCCTGTGTCCTGCGGCCCGATGATTTCGGCAGACGGGACGACGCGGTGCTTTTGCCGAGCGCGGAGGCGCGCGCCCGTGCGCTCGCTGCACAGGATGCGATCGCACTGCTGTCGCAACTCGTCGCCCTGCCTTCGCGTTTGCGGCGAGACGAAATCCTGCTCGGACCGAAATGGGCGCGTCTCCAATGCATTCTCCTCGAGAGCGCGCTGACGACGCAAACCGCCAGCGAGATCGAGACGGTCGCCGGCGTGATGCCCGCCCTGTTCGAGGCGTGGCGGAGATGTCTCGGGAGCAATCATAACGGCTTGGCGGAGTTGCTGCCCAAGCCGGGACCGGGACCAGGCAAAGCAATGGCTGCGAGCGATCTGGCTCTGCTGGTCGATGCAGCCTTCGCAGCCGATGCAATCCAACCACAGCATGAACTCGTCGCGCAGTTCAGCGAACTGCTGGCTGTGCATTCCGGCGCCTTTGGCGCCGTTGCGATCGATCTCGAAGAACACGTCTCGGTCCTAGGGAAGTATGCGGTCCTGCGGCGGAGCAGCCCAAACGCAGCCGCTTTTGCTGCCGTCGTCGAGAAGCTGGGTGCATCCGCTTCCGCCACCTTACCGGTGGCGCTAGGTACCGCGAGATCGCAGCGCGCGGCCGCGTTCGCGTCGGAGGACGACGCGGCACAGTGCCGACTTCACGTCGATCGTGTCGAGACGATCGTCGCTGCTTGGCCGAACGACCGTGACATGCAGCATGAACGGGCGATGGCGTGGCGCTACATGGCGTACGCGACGAAGGAGGACGCGGCGCAGTGCCGGCTTCACGCAGGTCGTGTCGAGACGATCGTCGCGCGCTGGCCGGACGACCGCCACATGCAGCTTGAACGGGCGATGGTGTGGCGCTGCGTGGTGTTCGCGACGAATGACGACGCGGCGGAGTGCCGGCTTCACGCTGAACGCGTCGAGATGATCGCCGCAGGCTGGCCGGACGACCGCGAAATGCAATATGAACGGGCGCACGCGTGGCGCGACATGGCATACGCGACCAAGGATTACCCGGCGAGGTGCCGGCTTCACGTGGATCGTGTAGAAGCGATCGCCGTACGTTGGCTCGGCAATCCGCGAATTCAGGGAGAACTCGTGATCGCGCGAGGCTTTCTCGATCAATCATAGCGGAATGTTGTCGTGCTTTCGCCAGGGCCGCTCGACGCTCTTGGTCCTGAGCATGGCGAGCGCCCGCGCGATCCGGCGGCGCGTCGAATGCGGCATGATGACCTCGTCGACATAGCCGCGCTCGGCCGCGACGAAGGGCGACATGAAGCGGTCCTCATATTCCTTCGTCTGGCGCGCGATGGTCTCGGCGTCGCCGCCGCGGAAGATGATCTCGACCGCGCCCTTGGCGCCCATCACCGCGATCTGGGCGGTCGGCCAGGCGTAGTTGACGTCGGCGCCGATATGCTTGGAGGCCATCACGTCATAGGCGCCGCCAAACGCCTTGCGGGTGATCACGGTGACCAGCGGCACGGTGCATTCGCTGTAGGCATAGAGCAGCTTGGCGCCGTGCTTGATCAGCCCGCCATATTCCTGCGCCGTGCCCGGCAGGAAGCCGGGCACGTCGACGAAGGTGACGATCGGGATCTCAAAGGCGTCGCAATAGCGCACGAAGCGGGCGGCCTTGCGGCTGGCGTCGGAATCGAGAACGCCGGCCAGCACCATCGGCTGGTTGGCGACGACACCCACCGTGCGGCCCTCGATGCGGCCGAAGCCGGTGACGATGTTGCCGGCATAGGCCGCCTGGATCTCGAAGAAATCGCCCTCGTCGAGCGTCTTCAGGATCAGCTCCTTGATGTCGTAGGGCTTGTTGGGATTGTCCGGCACCAGCGTGTCCAAGCTCATGTCGACGCGGTCGGGGACATCGAAGCTCGGCCATTCCGGCACGCCCGCCGTGTTGTTGGCGGGCAGGAAATCGAGCAGGCGGCGGATCTGCAGCAGCGCCTCGACATCGTTCTCGAAGGCGCCGTCGGCGACCGAGGACTTGCTGGTGTGAACCTTGGCGCCGCCGAGCTCCTCGGAGGTGACTGTCTCGTTGGTGACGGTCTTCACCACGTCGGGGCCGGTGACGAACATGTAGGAGGTGTCGCGGACCATGAAGATGAAGTCGGTCATCGCGGGCGAATAGACGTCGCCGCCGGCGCAGGGCCCCATGATCACCGAGATCTGCGGGATGACGCCGGACGCCGCGACATTGCGCTTGAAGACCTCGCCATAACCGCCGAGCGCCGCCACGCCCTCCTGGATGCGGGCGCCGCCGGCGTCGAACAGGCCGACGATGGGCGCGCGCATCTTCAGCGCCATGTCCTGGATCTTGACGATCTTCTGGGCGTGGGTCTCGGAGAGCGAGCCGCCGAAGACGGTGAAATCCTTGGAGAAGACGAAGACGGTGCGGCCGTTCACGGTGCCCCAGCCGGTGACGACGCCGTCGCCGGGGATCTTTTCGGCCTTCTCCATGCCGAAATCGACGCAGCGATGCTGCACGAACATGTCGAACTCCTCGAAGGAGTCCTTGTCGAGCAGGAGCTCGATGCGCTCACGGGCAGTCAGCTTGCCCTTGCCGTGCTGTGCCGCGACGCGCTTGGCGCCGCCGCCCTGGCGGGCGCCTTCGCGACGGGTTTCGAGCTGGTCGAGAATGTCTTTCATGGCGATATGCGTCCCGCAGCCGACGAACGATGTCGTGCTCAAGGAATTAAGCGCCGGCGCCCCGCGAGTCCATCAGGGCGGGTTGCGGCTTTCGGCCAAGGCGGCGGGCCGGCCTCAGGGCCGCCGCGCGACGAGATCGATCTCGACGAGTGCATGCAGCGCCAGCCCGGAGACGCCGATGCAGGTGCGGGCCGGGCGCTGGTCTCCGGGGAAATACGCGGCATAGGCCGCGTTCATCTCTGCATAATCGCGGTGGAACTCGGTCAGGTAGACGCGCGCCATGGTGACGTTGGCGAGACCCAGCCCGAGCCCTTCCAGCACGATGATCAGATTGTCCATCACGCGGCGGGTCTGCGCAGCGATGCCCTCGGGCAGCGCCGCGTCGGGGGCGGCCGGATCGGTCGGCATCTGCCCGGTGACGAAGACCCAGCCATCGGCCTCGACGGCATGGGAGAAGGGCGCGACCGGACGGGGACCACCCGCGATCATGTGGTGGACTGGCAGCATGGCGAGGGTCTCCGGCGCGCCGGTCGGTCCGGCTGGGCCGGGCCAGCAAGCTTCACGCCAAGGCCGCGTCCGGCGTGGCTTGGTCAGCCGTGCCGGAGCAGCAGCACCGCCGCGTCATATTCCGTCCGGCGGATGGCGCGGCGCTCGGCCGCTTCCTCGTCCTGGCCCCAGATGCCGATCTGGTAGTCCTCGTCGCAATGGGCGGCGGCCCAGATCGCGTCGGCGTCGCGCAGGCCGAAATGAAGCGCCAGCATCAGCAGGGTCGAGCCGGTCAGCGTCATGACGTTGTGGGCGCCCGCCAGCGCGACGGGGGCGGGGATGGCGGCGACCTGGCGGGCCACCGCCTCGAGCGTGGTCGGCGGCTGCTGCGCGAAGACGATGCCCTGCGCGAGGATGAAGCGGGCGCCGATCTTGGCCTCGACCGCGTCGCGGATCGGCTCCCAGAGCGTGTCCTGTCGCGCGACGAGCTCCTGCGGTTCGCCGGCGCGGTAGCAGAGCGCGTCGGAGCCGGCATAGCGGACGATTTCGGCGCGCACGGCCTCGTGCTGGTCGGCGACGCCGTCCAGCGCCGAATTGACCAGCCGGGTCAGCGGCATCCGGGCGGGATCGATCTTGTCGCTCGGCGCGTCCCATTCGGCGGCGAGCGCCTCGGCGACGGGGCGCGACGCTACGGCGAGCGGGTTGCGCGCAGGGGTGCGGGCGATGCGGCCGTCGAGCGCGACATGGAACAGCCCGTCGCGCTCGAGCACGGCGGCGTGCTCGTAGAAGCGGCTCGGCAGGGCGTTGCGCATCGCCTTCTGAGCGGCGGCGACGGGATCGGGCTGGCGCTGGCCGGCAGCACCGAAGCGGGCGAGGAATTCATCGGTCGACATGGGCCGCCCTTTAGCACGGCTCCCTGGCGCGGTCAGCCGCCGAAACGGTCGCGCCAGGCCGGCAGCGCGCCCGCGAAGGGCAGGGCGGTCGCGGCATGGACGCCGCGCGCGACGGCCCGCGCCAGCACATCGGCGGCCGTGGCGCAGAGTTCTGTCAGCGCAAAGGCGTCGGACGGCGCGCCGCTGTGTCCGGTCGCGGCGGCGAAGACGATGTCGCCGTCGAGCGCGCCATGGGAGGGTCGCAGCGCCCGCGCCAGCCCGTCATGGGCGGCGAGCGCGAGGCGCTTGCACTGCGCTTTGGTCAGCACGGCGTCGGTCGCGACCAGGGCGATGGTGGTGTTCTGGCCCGTGCCGCCCTTGAAGCGCAGGCCGAGATCCTCCGGCCGGATGCCGGCCGGCCAGCCGCGCCCGCCGAACTCACTGTCGCGCTCATAGGGCGCCGCCCAGAAATGCGGGCCGTCGCCGATCGTCGCCGTGCCGACCGCATTGACCGCGACGAGCGCGCCGACGATCTGTCCGGTCGCGGCCCGCGCGCTGGCGGAGCCGAGGCCGCCCTTGAGATGGGCGGTGGTGGCGCCGTAGCCGGCACCCGTGGTCCCCAGGGCGAAGTCGGCGGCGGCGCTGGCGGCGGCCTGTGCGCCCAGCCTTCGATAGGGCGATTCCAGCCCGCCCTTCGCCCAGGGCTTGTCGCCACCATTGAGCAGGTCGAAGAGGATCGCCTGCGGGACGATCGGCACATGCAGCGGGCCGATCGGGAAGCCGCGGCCCTGGCTCGCCAGATGCGCCATCACGCCGTCGGCCGCCGCCAGCCCCCAGGCCGAGCCGCCCGAGAGCACGATCGCATCGACATGCTCGACCGTCATCTCCGGCTCGAGCAGGGCGGTGTCGCGCACGCCCGGCGCCCCGCCGAGAATCGCGACCGAGGCGACCGTCGGGCGCTCGAACAGGGCGACGGTGACGCCGGTGGCCGCGGCGGCGTCATGGGCCTGTCCGACGAGCAGGCCGCGGACATCGGTGATGAGATTGCGCATCGGTCTCGGGAGCGGCGGGAGGGTCGGGAACGCAGCAGGCCTCGGGGCGTTACATTACCGACTGTTCATGATTGCGCCACCGCAAGGACAGAGCCTCAGGCCCAAGGTAATCGACATCGCGGCCCGGCTTTCCAAGACCCGCTCAGCGACTGTTCCCATCCGCCGACCCCACGGGAGATTCCGCATGAAACCCATCGCCCTGTTCGCCGCCACCTCCATCGCCGCGCTGGTCGCGAGCTTCGCCATCGCGCAGCCCCAGCCCGTCCCGCCCGCCGGCGGCGAGCGCGACGGCCTGCGCCAGGAGCGATCCGAGCGTTCGGACCGCTCCGAGACCCGCGAGCAGCGCCGTGCCGAACGGCGCGAGCAGCGCGGCGAGCGCATGCAGGAGCGCCTCAACGAGCGCCTCGCCAGCCTGCGCGCCGACATGAAACTGAAGCCCGAGCAGGGGCCGCTGTTCGACGCCGTCGAAGGCGTCATCAAGAAGCGCGCCGAGGAGCGCCAGGCCGGTTGGTCGGCGATGCGCGAGCAGCGCGAGAGCTTCCGCGACGCCGACCTGATGGAAAAGCTCGACATGATGTCGGGCCGCCAGGGCGAGCGCGCCGCGCGCTCCAAGGAACTCGCCGATGCCGTGCGCCCGCTCTGGGCGACGCTGAGCGACCCGCAGAAGACCGTGGCCCGCCGCTCCGTGCGCGAGGCGATGGCGGAAGGCCGCGGCATGATGCGGCGGATGCATCACGAGATGCGCGACGGCAGGGGCGACCGGATGGACGACCACCGCGGCGGTCGCGGGCACCATGACGGCGACCACGGCCCGCGCCGCTGGCGTGAAGAGGGCGGCGATCGCCGCGGCTGATCGCCGGCCGTTTCGACCGATCAGGGGGCGGCTCGCGAGAGCCGCCCTTTTTCGTGCGGAGTCCGCAGGCTCGTCAGGTGCCGACGGCGTCGGTGACGCATTTCTTGGTGAAGCTGGTCTTGGCGGCGCCGAACAGCTTCTTGTCCGCCGCCTGCTTGTCGCAGGTCGCACCGGCGTCCTTCTCGCATTTGGTCAGGAAGCTGGTCTTGGCCGCCCCGGCGAGCTTCTTGTCGCCCGCCTGGACGGCGCAGCTCTGCGCCTGGGCAAAGGTCGAGAGACAGGTCAGGGCCAGAGCCGCTATCAGGGTTTTGGTCATCGCAGGGGTTCCCGGCTGGTGATTCGCGAGGGTCGCCCGGCGAGCCTCGACCTGCGCGCAGCCGAGGGCAAGCGGCATTTGCACGCTCCTCCGCCGCAATCTCGTCTCAGCCCCTAACGCGCTGGAAAACAAAGCGGAAACGGCCGTTTACCCTAAGCGTTCAACTTCGATTCATGTGTTTCTGTTTACCTATCGGAAGTGATTGCGAAACAAACTCGCACCATGACCGTGATGAGGGAAACGCCATGAAGACACCATGGTTGATCTGGGGAATGCGGGGCTTCATCGGCCTCGTCTTCGTCGCGAGCCTGTTTGGCCCCTATGCGCTGTCGATCCTGATCGGCTGCCTGGGGCTGGGCTGCTATTATTTCCGCGACGAGGTCGGCTCGCATCTGTGAGAGCGGTCCGTCCGGCTTTCGGCCCTTCGGCTTGATCCAGCGCAAGGGCATGCCCGCCGGTCTGCGGTAGCCCGGCGGGCATGATCTCCACCGGTTTTCTCCTGGGTCTCGCGCTCCTGCTCGCCACGCCGGGGCCGACCAACACGCTGCTGGCGGTCGCGGGCGCCACGCAGCCGCTGCGTGCGGCGGCCGGGCTCCTGCTGGCCGAACTCTGCGCCTATCTCGCCGCGGTCGTCCTGTTGGGAGCCCTGATCCTGTGGCTCGGCGACGGGATCGAGGCGATCCGCCCGGCCTTGCAGGCGGCGGCTGCGCTTTATCTCGCTTTGGCGGCGATGCGGATGTGGCGGGCTCGCGGCGAGGTGGCGGCCGGCGCCGCGGTCGCGCCCTCGCAGATCCTGGCGACGACGCTGCTCAACCCCAAGACGCTGATCATCGCGCTCGTCCTGATGCCGGCCGGCTGGAGCGGGCAGGGCGCGGTCGCGGCCGCGCATCTGGCGGCGATGGCGCTGATGATCCCGCTCGCGGGCGGGGCCTGGTTCCTCGGCGGGCGCGGGCTGGCCCGGGCTGCGGGCTCGCGCCTGCGCCGCGCCATTCCGCGCGCCTCGGCGGTGCTGCTCGGCCTGTTTGCGATGGTGCTGGCCGGGCGGGCGCTGGCGGGCTGGTGAGCGCGCCCGTGCCCGGCGGCCTTTGGCCTCAGCGGCCGGTGACCGACACGCCGATCAGCAGCGGGTGCAGCCAGAGCGCGAAGACGACATAGAGCACGAGCCCTGCGACGATCGCGATGATGTCGCGGCGGCCGAAGGCGACATTCGTCATGGCGGCGGCGCGGGCGATCTCCTCGGGGCGACGCTTGACCGAGATGCGCGCCATCACCGCCCAGGCGAGGAAGCCGCCGAACAGCAGCAGGCTGCCGAGATCGCCATTGGCGAGGAGATGGGCGGTGGCCCAGATCTTCACCGCCAGCAGCATCGGGTGCTTGACGCGCGACAGGAGCCAGGAGGGCCGCCGGCCGATCGCCAGCAGGATGAAGATCGGCAGGTTGAGCAGGAGCGCCAGATGCCGCGTCCAGACCGGCGGCTCCCAGACGACCGTGTAGCCGGCCGCGCGCTGCAGCCCGTAGCCATAGATCAGCAGCCCGAAGCCGATGATGGAGACGGCCGAATACAGCCCCCGGTAGCCGCCGGCGCCGAAGCGCTCGATCAGCTGCGCGCGCAAATCGCGCTTCATCGTGACGGCATGCATGCCGAGGAACAGGACGAGGCCGAGAATCAGGACGAGCATGCAGAGGACGCCTCAGGTTGGAGCGGTTCCAACCATGGACCGGCGGGGTGGGGGCTGCAACTGGGCGGGGGCGGACGGGGCACTCGCGGTCAACGCGGATTACTTTCCCTTCGATCCCTCCCTTGCCGGCATTTTGGGCGAGCGCGGCGAATAAATTGCGTTGCTTCGCTGCACCGTGGATACCTCCAAATCCTACGCCATCATTTCCCTACTGTTGCGCGCAAAATTACTCCTACGAGGAGTATCCAAAGTGCCTAGCTTTCATTTCCTGGCATGCGCCGTCTAAGCCGGGGAACAGAGAGAGCTGGCTCGGTTTGTCTGAACAGTTTGCGGTCTGTCGTTAAGTGGATTCCGGCCCTGGTTATGCCGCAACCGGGATTGGCTGCAGCGCGTCGAAGTAGGCCTGATCGGGCGTCTGCCGT
>JAESGV010000088.1_pt1 | contig 180319 bp, 173 predicted proteins | sample 9269781 | NCBI WGS metagenome assembly JAESGV01 (sample SAMN15741586, study PRJNA653496) | algae metagenome | isolation source: Tildeniella torsiva UHER 1998/13D and co-occurring heterotrophs from... | place: Slovakia: Slovak Paradise National Park, Hrabusice, Kosice Region | collected 2000-01-01 | reverse complement strand
GAAACCGACGGCTTTGGAAGGACGCCGAAGCCACCATCGCCTCAGCGACAGCCTTCCTCTACGCAGCAGCCGCCATGGTCCTCATCCGACGCATCGCGCGAGCGTCATGAGTTTCGGGACGGACTCTGAATGTTTCTTTCAGTTGATCGGGGCTGATCGGAAAGCCGTACCCGTATTGGCAAATTGCCGGTCCGATATCTACGAAGGCAGCGAAAGCTACGTCTGGACATTCTTCGTCGCATTGGAGCGCACCCGCTTCGAGGCGGAACTGATCGGCGCGCGCTCGCGCGCCCTGGAATCGGCGCTCGCGGTGACCACGAGCGAGCGCTTCCTGCGATCGATGGCGGACGCGCTCCCGGGCCTCGTCGCCTTTTGGTCCAAAGACCTGATCTGCAAGTTTTCCAATCGGCACTATGCCGACTGGTTCGGCCGGAACGCCGAGGAAATGGCTGGAGTACACATCCGGGATGTTTTGGGAGAAGAGCTTTTCCATCTCAACGACAAACACATTCAGGCGGCGCTTGCGGGTGAGTCGCAGCAATTTGAACGCAATATGCTCAGGCGGGATGGTTCGATTGCGTTCACCATCGCCCATTACACACCGTTTTTCGTCAAGGGGAAGGTCGAGGGTTTCATTGCTCAGGCCAGTGACGTAACGGAACTAAAGCTCTCTGAGGTTGCACTCAAAAAATCCCAGGAATTCCTGAATCGCACGGGAAACCTTGCGGGAGTAGGCGGGTGGGAGTTCGATATAACCACCGGATCTTTGACGTGGTCGGATGTCATTCGCGATATCCATGGGCTGCCCGCCGGCTTCACGCCTGATCTCAATGAAGCCATCGGATTCTACACTGCGGAATCGCGACCCGTCTTGGAAGCCGCCGTCAATGAAGCTTTTTCGACAGGAAAGAGCTTCGATCTCGAGTTGTCGATCCATCGCGTTGACGGCGTGCAGCGTTTTGTGCGCGCTGTTGGGTCGGCCGAGTTCTCGGATGGTCGCCCGGTCCGTCTCTCCGGTGCCTTGCAGGATGTGACCGAGCGTCGGAAACTCAGTGCTCAACTTGCCGAGCAGCACGAGCTGATGCGCGTGACGCTGCAGTCGATTGGTGATGCGGTCATCACCACGGATGCCAAGGGCCGGATTACATGGCTGAATCCCGTCGCTGAGCGAATGACGGGCTGGCGACAGGACGAGTCGCAAGGCAAGGCTCTGGAAGAGATTTTCAGGATCGTCGATGAGACCACGCGGGCTGTTGCCCCCAACCCGGTGGCGGCGTGCCTTGCCGAGGGGCGTATCGTAGGCCTCGCCGACCATACCATCCTGATTTCGAAAGACGGCACCGAATTCGGAATTGAGGATTCCGCCGCCCCGATCGTGCGGAATGACGGCGTGGTCCTCGGCGTTGTTCTGGTGTTTCATGATGTATCGGAACAAAGACGCCTCTCCAAGGAGATGAAGTATCGTGCAACGCATGATGCTTTGACGGGGCTAAAAAACCGCACCGAATTCGAAGCGCGCTTGAAGCTCTTGCTGGGCAAGTCCCGTGAGGACAGGTCCTGTCATGCGCTGCTGTATCTGGATCTCGATCAATTCAAGATCGTGAATGATACCTGCGGACATGCTGTGGGCGATATTCTGTTACGGCAGGTCAGCAAACTGTTTCGCGGGGTCGTCCGAAACTGCGATACATTGGCCCGTCTCGGCGGTGATGAATTCGGCATCATTCTCGAAAACTGTTCCGTTGAACTTGCCGGAAAACTGGCGCAGCGAATTTGCGATGCCATGGACGATTTTCGGTTCGTGCACGATGGCCGGAAGTTTCGCGTCGGTGCCAGCATCGGACTGGTGCCGATCGACGCCCGCTGGGGTGATATCGCCGCTTTGCAGAAGGCGGCGGACTCGGCCTGCTACGCCGCGAAGGAAGCGGGACGGAACCGCTTTCACGCCTGGCTCGAGACCGATGTGGCCATGCAATCACGCCAGTTCGAGGTGCAATGGACAAACCGGATCGAACGGGCGCTGGACGATGGCGGCTTCGTCCTGCATGCGCAGACGATTCGTGCCCTCGCTGCCGACAAACCCGGACTGCATGCCGAACTTCTGCTTCGCATGAAGAACGATGATGGCTCGCTGGCAGTCCCAGGTGCTTTTCTGCCCGCAGCCGAACGGTTCCATCTGATTTCGCGCATCGATCGCTGGGTTCTGCGCGAGGCAACCAGGTGGATTGCCAGCGTCATTGCGGTTCAGGATATTCGGCTGATCAGTTTGAACCTGTCGGGACGGTCGATTGGCGACCGGGCCTTTCACGCCTGGGCGTTTGACGTCTTGGAACGCGCCGGGCGAGACATCTGCTCGCGGATCTGTATCGAGATCACCGAGACCGAAGCGATTACCAATCTTGCGGATGCAGCCGCCTTCATCGAGCGCGTGCGATCGATGGGAATCAAGGTCGCACTGGATGACTTCGGTGCGGGAGCTTCGTCGTTTGGCTATCTGAAATCGCTCCGGGTCGATTTCATGAAAATCGACGGACGCTTCATCCGCGATCTCGTCACCGATAAGCTGAACGACGTCATGGTTCGCTGCTTTGTCGATATTGCGAAAGTCGTCGGCGTCCAGACCGTTGCGGAGTTTGTCGAGACGAGCGAAACGCTCGACCGTCTCCGCATCATCGGCGTCGACTATGCGCAGGGGTTCCTGCTCGGCAAGCCGGAACCGCTCGCTCGCATCTTCGATGGCGTGCCGGCCATCCTGGAGCCGATCTGACCTGCCACGGGTTCGTCGCCCAGCTGAGGCCGACCCGCTGCACTTCGATTTCGCGCGCGAGATGGAGCGGTTGAGCCGTGCCGCCTGAGTCTCACGTCCCCGGGCGGTGGATCGTCAGCTTCTGGAAGCCCTTGCCTGCGAGCACCGGCTTCTTCGAGGAGAGGATGCGGGAGTTGATGCCCTGCCAGCCGATCTCGCCCGACAAGCGGCCATACTCGATCTTGGGGCAGCGGTTCATGATCACGGTGACGCCCTTCGCCTCGGCGCGCGCTGCCGCCTCGTCATTGCGCACCGAAAGCTGCATCCAGATCACCTTCGGCAGCGGCTCGAGCGTCAGCGCCTCGTCGGTGAGCGGCCCGGCGGCCTCCGAATTGCGGAAGATCTCGACCATGTCGATCGGCCCGGGGATGTCTTTCAGCGAGGCATAGACCGTCTTGCCCAGCAGCGTCTGGCCGGCGAGGCCGGGATTGACGGGGATCACGTCATAGCCCCGGTCGAGCAGGTACTTCGTCACGATCCAGGAGGGCCGCGCTTCGCTGGCGGAGGCGCCGACCAGCGCGATGCGCTTCACGCTCTTCAGGATGTCGCGGATCTGGGCGTCGGGGTAGGCGTCGTGGGGCATGGATTTTGAGCTCTGCTGTAGAGGTTCAGGGCAGTCGATATAGGCTGCAGGATGCGCGCGGTCATCCCGGATGCAGCGCAGCGGAGATCCGGGATCCATTCCGGAGCGCTCATGGGTTAGGTTCCGGAATGGATCCCGGGTCTCCCTGCGGTCGCCCGGGATGACCCGCGCTTCCGCCGCGCTACCCCTCCCACACCGGCGCACGCTTTTCCACGAAGGCCCCGATGCCTTCCTCCGCATCGCGCGCCAGCATGTTCTCGACCATCACCGCCGAGGCGTGGTCATAGGCCGCGGCCAGGCCCATCTCGCGCTGCGCATAAAAGGCGCGCTTGCCGACGCGGATCGTGCCTGAGGATTTCGAGGCGATCACACCGGCGAGACGCTTCGCCTCCGCCAACGCGCTACCCGCCGGCACGACGCGGTTGAGCAGTCCCATCCGCGCGGCCTCGTCGGCGGGCACCATCTCGCCGAGCAGCAGCATCTCCATGGCGTGCTTGGCGGAAAGGTTGCGCGTCAGCGCCACCATCGGCGTCGAGCAGAACAGGCCGATATGGACGCCCGGCGTGCAGAAGCGGGCGGCATCCCCCGCAACCGCGAGGTCGCAACTGGCGACGAGTTGGCAGCCGGCGGCGGTCGCCGTGCCCTCGATCGCCGCGATCACCGGCTGGGGCAGGGCGGTGATCTGCTGCATCACGCCCGAGCAGCGTGCGAGGATGTCGCTGAAATAGGCGCGGCCGCGATCGGGATCGGCGCGGTGCGCGCTCATCTCCTTGAGGTCGTGCCCGGCGCAGAAGACCGGGCCTTCCGCCGTCAGCACGACCGCCTTGACGCTCCGGTCGGCGCCGATGGCGGTGAAGCTTTCGGCCAGCGCGGCCAGCATCGCCTCGCTCAGCGGATTGCGCGATTGCGGGCGGTCGAGCGTCAGCGTGGCGATGCCGTCGGCATCCGCGCGCCGCAGCACGGGCGCCGCTTCGGGGGGGGCATGGGCGTTCATGGCGGTGACCTTCGGCGTTTCCCTGTGCGTTTTGCCGTATTGTCCGCCGCGCTCCCCCATGCTGCAAGGGGCATGTCCCCACTTGGCATTTGCCGGATCGCCCGCATGACCTTCCGTGACAAGACCTTGCGCGACAAGACCCTGCGCGACACCACGCCCCGCATGAACGCCGCGCAGCTCGAGGCCTTCCTCGACGAGGTCTTCCCGCAGCTCCATATCGGCGGGCGCACCTATTTCGTCGAGGAGGTCGGCGCCATGAGCGCCCGCATGCGCTGCGACTACCACGAGAAGCATCTGCGGCCCGGTGGCACGATCTCCGGCCCGACCATGATGGCACTCGCCGATCTCGCGCTTTATGCGGCGATCCTCGGCCAGATCGGCCCCGTCGCGCTCGCCGTCACCACGAGCCTGTCCTTCAACTTCCTGCGCAAGCCGGGTCCCGCCGCACTGATCGGGGAGGCGCGGCTGCTCAAGCTCGGCAAGCGGCTCGCGGTCGGCGAAGTCTCGCTCTACTCGCAAGGGGAGAACGAGATGGTCGCCCATGCGACGGGGACCTATTCGATTCCGGTGGAGCGCTGAGGCGGACGCGTCATCATTCTCGGGCTCGACCCGAGAATCTCTGGCCTGAGATGCTCGGGTCGAGCCCGAGCATGACGAATGAGGCAACGCGGTATCTGGGTACCGTTTTCGGCATTCCGCTGAAAACAATGCGTTTTTCGGGATCGTGAGCATCGGGTAGTGCTTGACACCGGCGCGGCCTGCCCCTATCCCCCGCTCACACCGCCGCCGGTCCTCCGGCGGCTTGTCCTTTTTTCAACGCTCCGAAGGGTGCCCGCGATGAAGACCATCTCGCTCAAGCCCGCCGATGTCGAAAAGAAGTGGGTTGTGATCGACGCCTCCGGGCTCGTCGTGGGTCGTCTCGCCGCGGTTGTGGCGTTGCGTCTGCGCGGCAAGCACAAGCCGGCGTACACCCCCCATGTCGACTGCGGCGACAACATCATCGTCATCAATGCCGACAAGGTCGTCCTGACCGGCCGCAAGCGCGACCAGAAGGTCTACTACCACCACACCGGCTATGCCGGCGGCATCAAGGAGCGTTCGGCCAAGTTCATTCTCGAAGGCCGCTTCCCGGAGCGGATCGTCGAGAAGGCTGTCGAGCGCATGCTGCCCCGCGGCCCGCTGTTCCGCCAGATCCTCGGCAATTTGCGCGTCTACAAGGGCGCCGAGCATCCCCACGCAGCCCAAATGCCGGAGGCGCTCGACGTCGCCGCGCTCAACAGCAAGAATGCGAGGGTCTGACCATGGCCGAGGTTCTTCAGTCTCTCGAGCAGCTCGGCCAGGTCGCGAAGTCGACCCAGCCCGACGCCCCCGTCCACGTCAAGAAGGTCGATGCGCAGGGCCGCGCCTATGCCACCGGCAAGCGCAAGAACGCCATCGCCCGCGTTTGGATCAAGCCCGGCACCGGCAAGATCACGGTCAACACCCGTGACCAGGTGGTCTACTTCGCGCGCCCCGTGCTGCGCATGGTCCTCCAGCAGCCGCTGCAGCTCGTCGATCGCCTGACCCAGTACGACGTCGTCGTCACGGTCAAGGGCGGCGGTCTCTCCGGCCAGGCCGGTGCCGTTCGTCACGGCATCTCCAAGGCCCTGACCTTCTACGAGCCCGAGCTTCGCGGCCCGCTCAAGAAGGAAGGCTTCCTGACCCGCGATTCGCGCGTCGTCGAGCGCAAGAAGTTCGGCAAGGCCAAGGCCCGCCGCAGCTTCCAGTTCTCGAAGCGCTGATCGTTTTCCGATCACCCGGTATGTGGAAAGGGCGGCTCGCAAGGGCCGCCCTTTTCGTATTGACTGCTCCTCCAGCCCTCATCCTGAGGAGACCGCGAAGCGGTCGTCTCGAAGGATGCTCCGGGAGGCTCCGGTTGCATCTGGAGCCTCCTTCGAGACGCGGGCCGTGGGCCCGCTCCTCAGGATGAGGGCTCGGGTCTGAAACGCAATTATCCAAGGAGCCGCCCATGTCCCGCCCCGTCCTCCTCGTCACCGGCGGCAGCCGGGGCATCGGCGCCGCCATCTGCGTGATGGCCGCACAGCGCGGCTATGACGTCGCGGTGAACTACCAGAGCGCGGCGAAGGCTGCCGCCGAGGTCGTTGCGGCCTGCGAGGCGGCCGGGGCGAAGGCGGTCGCGCTGCAGGGCGACATGGCCGTGCAGGACGACATCGCCCGCGTCTTCGCGGAAGCCAAAGCGGCGCTCGGGCCGCTGACCCATGTCGTCAACAATGCCGGCATCACCGGCCCGGCGAGCAAGCTGGCCGAGGCCGACCCGCAGACCATCCGCACCTGCATCGACGTCAACGTCACCGGCGCGATCCTGGTCGCGCGCGAGGCGACCCGCGCGCTGATGGCCAATCCGCAGGCGAAGGGCAGGGCGATCGTCAACATCTCCTCGATCGCGGCCGGGCTCGGCTCGCCCGACGAGTTCGTCTGGTATGCGGCCTCGAAGGGCGCGATCGATTCCCTCACGCTCGGCATGGCCAAGGAGCTGGCGCCGGCCGGCATCCGGGTCAATGCGGTGGCGCCGGGCATGACCGAGACCGAGATCCACGCTCTGTCCTCGGGCGAGCCCGGCCGCGTCGCCCGCATCGCGCCGACGATTCCCATCAAGCGCGCCGCCCAGCCCGAGGAGGTCGCGGAGGTCGTGCTCTTCGCCCTGTCGGAGGCCGCGTCCTATGTCGTCGGCTCGATCCTGCGCGTCGGCGGCGGGCGGTAGCACAGCGTACGCGTCATGGTCGGGCTTGACCCGACCATCTCTTGCAAGAGATTCTCGGGTCTGCGCTTCGCTGCGCCCGAGAATGACGGCAGGGTGCCGCTGTCCCGCTGGCGTCTCTGCCGCTTCGTGCTAAATCGCCCCCATGCGCGTTCTCCTGATCCTCATAGCCTTCGGCATGATCGCCGTGCCCGCCCTGATCGCGCTGGCGCGGCGCGATTTGCCGCGCGGCCGCCGCATCGGCAATGCGCTCGTGATTTTCCTGGCACCGGCCTTCGCGCTCGGCCTGATCCATGGCGTGCCGGAACTGGACGGGCGCGCCCTGCAGAACCCGGTCGCCTGGACGGTGCTGCGGCTGGTGCTGTCGGGGCTCGCCCTGATCCTGCCCTGGTGCCTTTATGTCTGGCTCGTCGGCCGCAAGCCCTGACGTCACGGATCATCCCCATGACCGACCCCACCGAGACGCCCCCAATCGACCACGCCTTCACCGGCGATCGCCGCGGCGGCGCTGCGGACCCGACCTATGCCGGCGCGCTCTCCTTCATGCGGCGGCGCTATTCCAAGGACGTCTCCGGCTGCCATTTGGTGATCTGGGGCGTGCCCTTCGATCTCGCCGTCTCGAACCGCCCGGGCACGCGCTTCGGGCCGCAGGCCCTGCGCCGCGCCAGCGCGATCTTCGATGGCGACGCGCAATACCCCGCGCGGATCGACCCCTTCGCCCATCTCGCCGCCGTCGATTATGGCGACTGCCTGCTGCCGCGCAGCGATCTGCAGGGCTGTGCGCGGGCGATCGAGCGGGAGGCGGCGGGCATCATCGCCGCGGGCGCCCATCTCGTCACGCTGGGCGGCGACCATTTCATCACCTTGCCGCTGTTGCGCGCCCATGTCGCCCGCCATGGCAGACTGGCACTGGTCCAGTTCGACGCGCATCAGGACACCTGGGATGACGGTGTCGGCGCGGTCAGCCATGGCTCCTTCGTGCTGGAGGCGGTGCGCGAGGGGCTGATCGACACGGATCGCTCGATCCAGATCGGCCTGCGCACGGTCGCCCCGCGCGATTGCGGGATCGACGTCCTCGACGCCTATGTCGCGCATGAACTCGGCGTCGCCGGCACCATCGCCCGCATCAAGGAGCGCGTGGGCACCGGGCCGGCCTATCTGACCTTCGACATCGACGCACTCGATCCCGCCTTCGCGCCGGGCACGGGCACGCCGGTCGCCGGCGGCTTCACCTCGGATCAGGCGCTGCGCATGATCTGGGGCCTGCGCGACCTCGACTTTCGCGGCATGGACGTGGTCGAGGTCTCGCCGCCCTACGACCATGCCGACGCCACCGCGATCGCCGGATCGGCGCTGGTCCAGCATTACATCCAGGGGCTGGCGCTGAAGAAGGCGGGGTGAATCAGGGTGTGAGGGACTGGAATCGGTTTGGCAGCCTCCCGGTGCAAGCGGTTCAAATCCTTGACCGTAACGCCCGTCAGGCTCGGGCTCGACCCGAGCATGACGATCCGGAAATTCTCGGGCCGCCGCTTCGCGCCGCCCGGGAATGACGGCGTGCAATTGACAGCGCCCCCTCCCTCGCTCATATCCCGCTCATGACCATGAACCACGCCCGACGTCGCTCTGTCTCGGCCGCCCCTGCGCGACCGCGATGACGCTCGGCTTGATGTCCGAACGCCCGCGACCGCGCCCGAAGCGCGGTTTTTTTGTGCCTGAAGCCGACCAAGCATTTCGTCCATGCCGGTCTCGGAGGTCCCGATGAGCCAGAACCCGAAATCCATCTTCATCGACGGCGAGGCCGGCACCACCGGGCTCGGCATCCGCGACCGGCTGGCGGCCATGCCGGGCGTCGTCGTCAGGAGCATCGACCCCGAGAAGCGCAAGGACCCTGCCGCGCGCCGGGAGATGATGGCGCAGGTCGATCTCGTGGTGCTCTGCCTGCCCGACGACGCGGCGAAGGAATCGGTCGCGCTCGCCGACGCGCTGGGGGCGAAGTCGCCCAAGATCGTCGACGCCTCGACCGCCTATCGCGTCGCCCCGGACTGGGTCTACGGCTTCGCCGAACTTGAGCACGGCCATGCCGCAACGATCGCGAAGGCCACCCGCGTCTCCAACCCGGGCTGTTATCCCACGGGCGGCATCGCGCTGCTGCGGCCGCTGGTCGATGCCGGCTTCATCCCGCCCGATCACGCCGTCACCATCAATGCGGTGTCGGGCTATTCCGGCGGCGGAAAGAGCATGATCGAAGCCTATGAGGCGGGCACCGCGCCGGCCTTCGAGCTCTATGGCCTCGGCCTCAAGCACAAGCACCTGCCGGAGCTGCAGCAATATGCGCGGCTGTCGCGGCGGCCGATCTTCATCCCCTCGGTCGGGAATTTCCGGCAGGGCATGCTGGTCTCGGTGCCGCTGCATCTCGACACGCTGCCGGGCAAGCCCAAGGCGGCCGATCTCGCCGACGCGATGGCCGAGCACTATGCCGGCTCGACCTATGTCTCGGTCGTTCCGGCCGTGCAGGCGGGCGGCAAGCTGGAGCCCGAAGCGCTCAACGATACCAACCGGCTCGAACTGCGGGTCTTCGGCGACGATGATCTGCGCCAGGCGGTGCTGGTGGCGCGGCTCGACAATCTCGGCAAGGGCGCCTCGGGCGCCGCGGTGCAGAACATCCGGCTGATGCTCGGCCTGCCCGAGAAATGATCCGGCACTCGTCTGGACGGAGGCACAAAAAAGGGCCGCGCGAGCGGCCCTTTTCGATGTCAGTGGAGGGGCGATCTCAGCCCTGATAGGCCTTGAAGTGCTGCTGCTGCTCGCCGAGACCTTCGATGCCGAGCTTGACGATCTCGCCGCCCTTCAGGAAGCGCGGCGGCTTGAAGCCGAGGCCGACGCCGGGCGGCGTGCCGGTGGTGATGACGTCACCCGGATCCAGCCGCATGAACTGGCTGATATAGTGGACGAGATAGGCGCAGCCGAAGATCATCGTCTTGCTCGAGCCGTTCTGGACGCGCTCGCCATCGACCTCGAGCCACATGCCGAGATTCTGGACGTCCGCGACCTCGTCCGTCGTCACGAGCCAGGGTCCGAGCGGGCCGAAGGTCGGGCAGCCCTTGCCCTTGGCCCACTGGCCGCCGCGCTCGATCTGGTATTCGCGCTCCGAGACGTCGTTGCAGACGGCGAAGCCCGCGATCGCGGCCATGGCCTTGTCTTCGGGGATGTAGGAGCCGCCGTCGCCGATGACGATGGCGAGTTCGACCTCCCAGTCTGTCTTCTTCGAGCCCTTGGGAATGATCACGTCGTCATTCGGGCCGACGATGCAGTTCGGCGCCTTGTTGAAGAGAATCGGCTCCTTCGGGATCTCGGCGCCGGTCTCGGCCGCATGGTCGGCAAAGTTGAGGCCGACCGCGATGAAGTTGCGGACGTCGCCGACGCAGGCGCCGATGCGCGGCGCGCCGGAAACCGCCGGCAATGATTCGGGGTCGATTGCTCGAATTTTGGCCAGCGAGGCCGAGGTCAGCGCCTTGCCGGCGAGGTCGGGAAGGCTGCCCGAGAGGTCCCGCAGGACGCCCTTGGAATCGAGCAGGCCGGGCTTTTCCTGGCCAAGAGCGCCATAGCGTAACAGTTTCACGTCGTTTCCCCCGTTTTCAAACGATCTAATTGGGTGGCGAACCTGACAAGATGCAGCCGCCGATGACAAGCCCGTTCCGACGCATGGCGCGGGTGCATGTCGCGGCTCCGGGCAATGTTGCGTGAATGCAACGGCGTCGGTGAAAGCTTCCTGCCTTCCGATTGGGCGAGGGTGCCGCGGTTTGATCCAAAATCCTGAAAACCCGCAATAGTTCGTATGTAAACGATGTGATCGGCCTGGCATGAAGCCGGCAAGGGAAGAAAACGCGGCCGTTTCGCCTGTTTTTGCGGTTTCCCTAGCGGAATAGCGTCGCACACAGCCTCACAAACGAACTTCAAGGCGGGATTGCGGCCAGAAACGGCTCGGGTCATGTTCGTCATCGAGCGGGGCGGATCAGTCCCGAAGAAACGACAGACGGGATGGACTTCCATGATGGGCATCGTTCGCACGGCCGCAGTGGCCACGGTTTCGGTCGCGGCGCTCCTCGCCGCCGGCGCGGCCCAGGCCAGCTCCTTCGCGATCCGCAGCGGCCAGAGCGCCGAGGGCCTCGGCATGGCCTATGCGGGTGCGGCCTCGGGCGGCATCGGCATGGGCGCCATGGCCTGGAACCCGGCCACGATCACCATGTTCCCCGGCCGCAACAGCCAGTGGAACTTCACCTATCTCAACGCCAACGCCTCCTATGAGCCTACCGGGGCGACGCGCCTGGGCTCCCCGGTAGGTCCGCTCAGCCCGATCCAGAACGGCAGCGGCAACATCGGCGGCGACGGCGCCTTCATCCCGGCTTCCTATTCCGCCTGGCAGCTCACCGACCGGTTCTGGGTCGGCCTGACCACGGGCGCGCCCTTCGGCCTGCGCTCCAAGCCCGAGAATCAGGTCTATGCGGGGCAGGTCTATGGCCGCTCCGCCACCCTGCGCACGATCAACGTCTCCCCGACGATCGGCTACAAGGTCAATGACTGGCTCTCGGTCGGCGCCGCCTTCCAGGTCCAGTATCTGAACACCAGCCTGAAGAACGCCACCGGCGCGGCGCTCGCGACCGCCATCGGCCCGGCCGCCCCCAACCAGGTCCTCAAGGGCGATACGATCGATTACGGCTTCCGTGTCGGCGCGACGCTGACCCCGCTGCAGGGCACGACCATCGGTCTCGCCTATCGCTCCTCGATCCGGCAGACCCTGGAGGGCACGATCTCGACCGTGGCCGGCGTGTCGCCGATCAAGGCGAATCTGAACCTGCCCGATTCCGTGGTGTTCGGCGTCTCGCAGGTCATCAACGACCAGTGGCAGGCCCATCTCGGCGTCGAATGGACCAACTGGAGCCGCTTCCGCCGCATCCCGATCGTCAGCCAGATCAGCGGCCTGCCGATCTCGAGCCTCAACTTCGTCTATGACGATAGCTGGTATTTCAGCGGCGGCGTCGAATACAAGTACAATCAGGCTCTGACGCTGCGCGCCGGCGTCGCCTACGAGCTTTCGGCGGTCAACGACACCAACCGCACCGTCTTCGTCTCCGACAACGACCGGCTCTGGCTCTCGGCCGGTGCGAGCTACCAGGTCACGGACAAGCTGAAGCTCGATGTCGGCTACACCTTTATCCACGTCACCAAGGCGTCGGTGAACTATGGCGGTGCCCACCCGCAGCAGGGTCCGGTCATCTTCACGGCCGAAGCCAAGCCCTACATCAACATCGTCTCGGCGGGCCTGACCTATCGCTGGGACAACCCGGCGGAAGCGATCCCGGTCCGCCCCGTGGTGCGCAAGAACTGATCGCGCGCACAGCGCCTGACGCGAAAGCCGGCCCTTGCGGGCCGGCTTTTTTGTGATCTGGTAGGAGGTGGTCGGGAACGTCGGGGGAGAGCCGACAGCGGACGTTCAACCGCTACAGCCGCAACGTGTGTAAGACGCGGATCGGCGGCCAAGAAACACACTCGGCGGTATCGAACGTCATGCTGAACGGCTCAAACGGCTGCGCGGCAAGTTCGAGCGCTTGTTTTCGCCGAGCGACGGCAATGGACATCGCGATCGTCAGGTGAGGTTTCCATTGCCGTGGTCGATAGTGCGGGTCGCACAGCGCGGGGTCGATGATGTCATGAACCTTCGCGTGCAGATCGATAAGGCGCTGATCGCGTTGAGGCGATAGCCACAAAACGACTGGATCGGCGTCAAAAACGCCTAAGCGATCAAATATGAGCGAGATCGCTTTCTCACCGTCGAATGCTCTTGCAGCTCCAAGAAGCAGGTCGAGAGAAACCTCTGAATAGCGCGTCAGCGTGATATGCGGTGGATAGCCCAGCCCCCTGATTGATGGCGAGCATTCGAACGCAGAAGCCCTGTCGACCAGTTGCCAGAATGGCCGCGCATCGGACGTCGTACGCAAGGTGAGGCCGAATATCATTTGACTGGTTTGAACCGCTTCTAGGGAGGAAGCAATGTCCGCATCGGCCGCTCCCGATCCCTGGCCGGCACAAACCCCCTCACGCCTTCTTCAGCACATAGGTCCCCGGCGCATCGGCAATGGCCGGCAGCTTCCCTGAGCCCGGCACCCGCGCCTTCACCCGCTTGGGCGCCTGCGCCTCGACCCAGGAGAACCAGTGCGGCCACCACGAGCCGGGATGCTCGCTGGCGGCGGCGATCCAGTTCTCATAGGTGCCGGTGGGTGGCCCGCCGGTCCAGTACTGGTACTTCACCTTACCGGGCGGGTTGACCACCCCGGCGATGTGGCCCGAGCCGGCGACGATGTAGTCGACCGGGCCGCCGAAACACTGCGAGCCGGTAAAGACCGACTGCGCCGGGGCGATATGGTCCTCCCGCGTGGCGAGGTTGTAGATCGGGATCTTCACCGCCCCGAGATCGAGCGTCTTGCCGCCGATCCTCATCTCGCCCTTCGAGAGCTTGTTCTCGAGATAGCAGTTGCGCAGGTAGAAGGAGTGGTTCGCCGCCGGCATCCGCGTCGAATCGGAGTTCCAGTAGAGCAGGTCGAAGGGCGTCGGCGCCTTGCCCTTGAGGTAGTTGTTGACCGCATAGGACCAGATCAGGTCGTTGGGCCGCAGCATGTTGAAGGCGCCGGCCATGCGCGCGCCGTCGAGATAGCCGCTCTTGGTCATCTGCTCCTCGACCGCCCGGATCTGCTCCTCGTCGACGAAGACGGAGAGTTCGCCAGCCTGCGAGAAATCCACCTGCGTCGTGAAGAAGGTCGCGCTGGCGATGCGCTTGTCCTGCGTCGCGGCCATATAGGCCAGCGTGACGCCCAGCAGCGTCCCGCCGACGCAGTAGCCGATCGCGTTGACCTTCTTTTCGCCCGTCGCCTGCTCGATCGCCTCCAGCGCGGCGAAGATGCCCTCGCGCATGTAGCTTTCGAAATCCTTGGCGGCGTGGCGCTCGTCCGGGTTGACCCAGGAGATGCAGAACACGCTCAGCCCCTGCGCCACGGCCCAGCGGATGAAACTCTTCTCGGCGTTGAGATCGAGGATGTAGAACTTGTTGATCCAGGGCGGCACGATCAGCAGAGGGCGCTTCAGCACCGTCTCGGTCGAAGGCGCATACTGGATCAACTCGATGATGTCGTTGCGAAACACCACCTTGCCGGGCGTCGAGGCGATGTTGACGCCGACCTTGAAGGCGCTCGGGTCGGATTGGCGGATCTTGAGTTCGCCATGGCCGGCCTCGATGTCCTCGGCCAGCATCTTCATGCCGCGGACGAGATTTTCGCCGTTTTGCCGCAGCGTCTCGCGCAGCAGCTCGGGATTGGTGGCGACGAAGTTCGACGGCGAAAGCGCGCTGGCGATCTGCTTGACGTAGAATCGCGCCTTCTCGCGCGTATGCGGATCGAGATCCTCGGCCTTGTCGACCATCGATTCGGCCCAGCGCGAGCCGATCAGATAGGCCTGCTTGATGAAGTCGAACATCGGATGGCTGGACCAGTCCGGGTCGGCGAAGCGGCCGTCGCGCTTGTCGGGCTCGGCAACGGGGACGGCCGGCTCGCCGCTGGCCCGCTTGAGCATTTGGCTCCACAGCGTCAGGAACTCGCCGGTGAGGGAGGCCTGGGCCTCGATGATCTTGCGCGGGTCGGACACCCATGTCTCGGCCACGCGGCCCAGCGTCTTGACCATTTCGCTGGCCTCGTCGGCCTGGCCGCCCTTGGCCTCGCCGCGTTCGATCGGCTTGAGATAGGCCGCCGTGACCTTGCCGTACTCCTCGACGAGCCGGCTCATATTCTGCGCGAACTGGTCGAGATCGGGAGCCTGCGCCTCGTCCGAGGTCTTCGCGTCCGCCGGCTTCTTGTCGGCTTGCCGGTCCATCGCGTTCTCCCCGTCGCAAATCTTCTCTGGGGGACGCTGTTGGCTCCCCATTTTGGTCCTATTAAGGACGTAACGGATATCGATTACAAAGAGAATTCCGCAACCTGCCGGATGCCGCCATGCCCGTCGCCGCCCCCAAGACAATGCCCCTCCCGACGCTGCTGCTGCTGGCCGTTGTCGGGATGGGTGCCGCCGGTTGCGCGGGCGAGGCCGGCAAGGCGGTCGCGGAGGCCGCGGGCATGGCGACCACCCCGCAGGAGGCCAAGCCCTTCGTCCAGGAAACCCGCCCGGTCGATCCTGCCTATGTCCCGGTCGGCTCTGTGGTGACGCGCGAGGCCCCGCGCAAACCCGTCGCGGATTTCAAGACGATGGAAGCCGAACTGGAGGCGAAGCGGATCTCGAACGAGGCCGCCGGCAACCAGGCGAAAGCCCTGGGAGCGACGCCGCCGCCCGCACCCGCGCAGCTGCCGACGAACTGAGCGCTCGGTCGCCAACCGGCCGTTTCGCGATGCAGCAATTGCCCTGATTGAATCTTGCGTTTTTTACGCTGTCGTGACCAAAGATGCCGCGCAGGGCGCATGCGACGCAACGATCTGAATCGCGCGCCGGGCTGACGAGCATGCGCGGAGCCGAAGGCCTGCCGCGCTCGCGATGCAATATGCCGGATCCGGCGAGGGAACTGTTCGAATGGCCGATTTTCACCGCATCAAGCGTCTGCCGCCTTACGTTTTCGAGCAGGTCAACAAGATCAAGGCCGCCGAGCGCGCCAAGGGCGTCGACATCGTCGATCTCGGCATGGGCAATCCGGACCTGCCGGCGCCGAAGCATGTCATCGAGAAGCTGGTCGAGACCGCCGGCAAGCCGCGGACCGACCGCTATTCTGCCTCCAAGGGCATCGGCGGCCTGCGCCGCGCCCAGGCGCATTATTACGAGCGCCGCTTTGGCGTGAAGCTGAACCCCGACACGCAGGTCGTCGCGACGCTGGGCTCGAAAGAGGGCTTCGCCAATATGGCGCAGGCCATCACGGGCCCGGGCGACGTCGTGCTGGTGCCCAATCCGAGCTACCCGATCCACGCCTTCGGCTTCCTGATGGCGGGCGGCGTGATCCGCTCGGTGCCGGCCGAGCCGACGCCGGCCTTCTTCCCCGCGCTGGAGCGGGCGATGATCCATTCGGTGCCCAAGCCGATCGCGCTCGTCACCTGCTATCCGGCGAACCCGACCGCCTACACCGCCTCGCTCGATTTCTACCGGGACCTCGTCGCCTTCGCGAAAAAGCACGAGCTCATCCTGCTCTCGGATCTCGCCTATGCCGAGGTCTATTTCGATGAGAACGATCCGCCGCCCTCGATGCTGCAGGTGCCCGGCGCGATGGACGTCACCGTCGAGTTCACCTCGATGTCGAAGACCTTCTCCATGGCCGGCTGGCGCATGGGCTTCGCGGTCGGCAACGAGCGGCTTCTGGCGGCGCTCGCCCGGGTGAAGTCCTATCTCGACTACGGCGCCTACACCCCGATCCAGGTCGCGGCGGCGGCCGCCCTCAACGGCCCCGATGACTGTATCCGCGAGATGCGCGACATCTACCGCAAGCGTCGCGACGCGCTGGTCGAGAGCTTCGGCAAGGCCGGCTGGGAGTTCCCGGCGCCGGCCGCCTCGATGTTCGCCTGGGTGCCGATCCCCGAGAAATTCCGCCATCTCGGCTCGCTGGAGTTCTCGAAGCTCCTGATCGAGAAGGCCGAGGTCGCGGTCGCGCCCGGCATCGGCTTCGGCGAGCATGGCGATGATTTCGTCCGCATCGCCATCGTCGAGAACGAGCAGCGCATCCGCCAGGCCGCCCGCAATGTCGGCCGCTTCCTCAAGGGCGCCGACCACACGCTGCACAACATCATCCAGATGCCCAAGGCGGGGTAGGGGGCCGGACTGGCCACGCCGCTCAGGCGTCATGCTCGGGCTTGACCCGAGCATCTCGTGACACGCCGCGCTGATGCTCATCCTGCCGGAGATTCTCGGGTCTCCGCTGCGCTGCGCCCGAGAATGACGGCAGGCTTCCTCTGGACCGCGACCCCAAAACATGGGAACCCGTCGCCACGGACGATCCCCGTCCGGAATGGGGCTCCAGCACGCGATGATCAGCAAAGGCCGTTTGCTCGCGGGGGGCGTCATTCTCTTCGCGCTCGTCTGCCTGGTCAGCACCGTTGATTTTTCGCGCGGGCGCGTGCCGGAGACGAATTCGCCGCTCGTCGGCGACGTGCTCGCCGCGACCACGGCCCGCGAATGCGGCCGCGATGCCACCGAGGTCGTGTCGCGCCACCTGCCGGCCGGCATGGAGCAGGCGGCGGCGGAAGCCATTCTCAATGCCGCGACGATCGTGGCGCCCCGGCCGTGGTTCTGGACGCCCGCGATGGAGACCTCCACGATCTGGACCGGCGACACGCTGGAGGCGCTGCGCACGATCAAGACGACGGCCTTCGGCACCAATCTCCTGCGCGTTCACATGACCTTCGGCGATGGCAAGCTGCGGCGGCTGGCGGCTGAGGTCGTCTGCCGCTTCGGCTGAGCGAGACGGGGTTGCGCCGTTGACTCGCAGCCCCCCTCATGCGACCCCGCGCCCATGACAAGCGCGACCGTTGAAACCCCTTCGAAGCCCCTGCGAATCGGCCTTGCCGGGCTGGGAACCGTCGGCGCCTCGGTGCTGCGCATCCTGCGCCGCCAGGAGAACGCGCTGAGCGAGCGCTGCGGCCGCGCCATCCGCGTCACCGCCGTCTGCGCCCGCGACAGGACCCGCGATCGCGGCGTCGATCTCGGCGGGCTGACCTGGTTCGACGATCCCGTCGCGCTTGCGCGCTCGCCCGAGATCGATTGCCTGGTGGAACTGGTCGGCGGCTCCGAGGGCCCGGCCAAGGCCGCGGTCGAGGCGGCGCTGGCCGCCGGCAAGTCGGTCGTCACCGCCAACAAGGCGCTGCTCGCCCATCATGGCGTCGCGCTCGCGACGCTGGCGGAAGAGAAGGGCGTCGCGCTCGCCTTCGAGGCCTCCTCGGCCGGCGGCATCCCGATCGTCAAGACGCTGCGCGAGGCGCTCGCCGGCAACAGCGTGACGCGGCTCTACGGAATCCTCAACGGCACCTGCAACTACATCCTCTCGCGCATGGAGATGGAGGGGCTGACCTTCGAGGCCTGCCTGAAGGACGCGCAGCGCCTGGGTTATGCCGAGGCCGACCCGACCTTCGATGTCGAGGGCTACGACACCGCCCACAAGCTCGCCATCCTCACCAGCCTCGCCTTCGGGACGAAGATCGACGCCGAAGCGATTCATGTCGAAGGCATTTCCTCGATAACCCCGCTCGACCTGAAGATGGCCGACGAGCTCGGCTACCGGATCAAGCTGCTCGGCGTCGCCGAGCGGACGAAGGCCGGCATCGAGCAGCGCGTCCACCCGACCATGGTGCCGAAGTCATCGGCCATCGCGCAGGTGATGGGCGTTCTCAACGCCGTCACGGTCGACGCCGATGCCGTACGCGAACTCACCCTCGTCGGCCCCGGTGCCGGTGGCGACCCGACGGCCTCCGCCGTCGTCGCCGATATCGCCGACATTGCCCGCGGCACGGCGGGGCTGCCCTTCGGCCTGCCGGTCGCAAGGCTCGAGACCGCGGCCCGCACGCCGATGCAGCGCCACGAGGGCGGCTATTATGTCCGGCTCTCGGTGGTCGACCGCCCCGGCGCGGCCGCCGGCATCGCCACCCGCATGGCCCAGGCCGACATCTCGCTGGAGAGCATCGTGCAGCGCCGCTCGGCCGCCGCCGCGGCGCAGGACCCGGCGGGGCGCTCGGGCACGCCGGTGCCGGTCGTGCTGATCACCTACGCCACGAGCGAGGCCGCGATCCGCTCCGCCCTCGCCCAGGTCTCGGCCGACGGCCATATCGCAGAACCGCCGCAAGTCATCCGGATCGAACGGGAGTAGGCTTCAGGCGTTGTTTGCGCCGTGACCGCTCGCCGCCGACCGCAAAACCAAAGGGAACCGCTCATGTCCGACGATCTCCGCATTTCCTCTTCCCAGATCATCGAGCGCTATCTCTCGATGGAGCTGGTACGCGTCACCGAGCGCGCGGCGGTCTCGGCGGCGCGGCTGCGCGGCCATGGCAACGAGAAGGCGGCGGATCAGGCGGCGGTCGACGCCATGCGCCGCGAGCTGAACCGCCTGCCGATCGATGGCGAGATCGTCATCGGCGAGGGCGAGCGCGACGAGGCGCCGATGCTCTTCATCGGCGAGCGGGTCGGCACCCGGCAGGGGCCGAAGGTCCACATCGCAGTCGATCCGCTCGAGGGCACGACGCTCTGCGCCAAGGACATGCCTGACTCGATCGCCGTGATGGCGATGGCGGAAGCCGGCAAGCTGCTCAACGCACCCGACGTCTACATGGACAAGATCGCGATCGGCCCGGGCTATGCCCGCGGCATCGTCGATCTCGACGCCTCGCCGACCGACAACATCCATGCGCTGGCCAAGGCCAAGGGCGTTAAGCCGAGCGAGATCTCGACGCTGATCATGGACCGCCCGCGCCATGCCAAGCTGATCGAGGAGGTCCGCAAGACCGGTTGCTCGATCCGCCTGATCACCGATGGCGACGTCGCCGGCGTGATCTACTGCACCGAGCCGCACAAGACCGGCATCGACCTCTATCTCGGCATCGGCGGCGCGCCCGAGGGCGTGCTGGCGGCAGCCGCGCTGCGCTGCGTCGGCGGCCAGATGCAGGGCCGCCTGATCCTCGACACCGAGGAGAAGCGCGCGCGGGCCCTGACCATGGGCATCACCGACCCCAACAAAAAGTACAGCATGGAAGAGATGGCGTCGGGCGACACCATCGTCTGCGCCACCGGCGTCACCAATGGCGGCATGCTCAAGGGCGTGCGCTTCGGCAAGGACGTGATCGAGACCGAAACCATCGTCTACCGCTCGATCACCGGAACGGTGCGCCGCATCCAGGGCGAGCATCGCGATTTCGGCAAGTTCAAGCTGGATTGAGCGGGGCCGGCGCAAGCCCTGCGCCTGATCATTTCGCTTCGATCGATATCAGGGCGGCCGGGTTTCCCGGTCGCCTTTTTTCGTGTCGGCGTGGGAAAGGCCGTTCCGCCGCTACGGCAGCAGCCCTGCGGCGAGGGTGTGTTCGACACAGCCGTCGACATGGCGTGTGAGCACGGCGACGGCGCCCTCAATGTCGCGCCGCAGCGCGCAGTCGAGCAGCGCCTCGTGCTCGCGGGCGGCTATCTCGCCCCGGAAGACCACCGCCACCATCTGATAGCGCAGATATTTGTCGTAGATCGCCCCATGGGTCTCCAACAGCACCTGCGATCCGCAGGCCGAGATCAGCGCGTGGTGGAATTCCCAGTCGTAGCGCTTCCACAGCTCCGGCTCGTCGCGGTCGCGCGCCAGCATGCGCCGCTCCATCAGGGCGAGCTTGTGATGGGCCGCCACCACGCGACCTTCCCATTCCATGTCGCCGGCAGCGAAGGACTGGGCCAGGGCATGGCCTTCGAGCAGCAGCCGCATCGCCGCGATCTCACTCAGATTGGTGGCCGAGACGGGCGTGACGACGAAGCCCTTCTGCCCCTCCGCCTCGATCAGCCCCTCTGATGCCAGGCGGCTGAGCAGTTCGCGCAGCGTGCTGACGCTCGCCTCATAGCTTTCGCGCAGCGCCTCCAGCTTCAGTTTCTGGCCCGGCGCAAGACGGCCGAAGATGATGTCGGCCCGGATGCGGCGATAGGCCGTTTCGCCGACGGAAGGCGGCGGTGGCGTGAGGCTGAGCATGAGAGGAACCCTGCTGTGCGCGCCGCGGAGAGGAGCGGCGCAGCCATCGGCATCATAGCCGAAGCAGAATGCAGGGCAATCAATATGACGAAATCGAAAATCTCATAGGAAATGAAAAATCGATGTTGCGCGCCTTCGTCCCTGCAGCAATAGTGCCGCCCACAGAGCGGCGTCACAGTCCGCTCACGGGGGAGGTTTCGTCATGGTTCAATCGATCGACAGGCGTGCACTGATCGCGGGCGGCGCGGCCGTCGCCACAGCCGGCTTCAGCGGCGGGGCTTTCGCCCAGGCCAAGCCCAATCTGCGCTTCTCGGCAGTGTTCTCCGAGCAGGACATCCGCGCCGAGATGATGAAGCGCTTCGGCGAGGCGATCAAAGACGACTTCACGCTCCAGCCCTATTACGGCGGCAACCTGTTCAAGCAGGGCACCGAGCTGGTCGCCATGCAGCGCAACAACCTCGAAATGGGCAACATCGCCCCGCAGGACATCTCGAACCAGATCCCGGAATGGTCGATCGTGACCTCGGCCTATCTGTTCCGCGACGCCGACCATCTCAAGAAGGTCTTCGCCAGCGATGTCGGTGCCGATCTCAAGAAGGCGGCCGAGGACAAGCTCAACATCAAGATCCTGGGGCCGACCTATTTCGGCGCCCGCCAGGTTGGCCTGAAGCCGAAGAAGAAGATCACGACCCCCGCCGATATGGCCGGCGTCAAGCTGCGCATGCCGGGCGGCGATGCCTGGCAGTTCCTCGGCCAGTCGCTCGGCGCCAACCCGACGCCGATGGCCTATGCCGAGGTCTATACCGGGCTGCAGAGCGGCGCGATCGACGGGCAGGACAATCCGCTGCCGAACGTCCAGAACATGAAGTTCTACGAGGTCTCCTCGCAGATCGTGCTGACCTCGCATCTCGTCGGCTTCGATCTGCTCTGCGTCACCGACCGGGTCTGGAAGGCGATGTCGCCGCAGAAGCAGGCCGCCTTCCAGGCCGCCGCCGACGCGGCCATGGACTGGAGTGCCAAGACGCATCTCGACAAGGAGAAGGAACTCGTCGACTTCTTCAAGAAGCAGGGTCTCGAGGTCTATGTGCCCGATGTCGCCGCCTTCCGCGACTTCGCCCAGAAGAAGTATCTCGCCTCCGATCTCGCCAAGAGCTGGAAGCCGGGCATGATCGACAAGATCAACGCGCTCTGAGCCGGCCGGAAGCGGGCCGGCGGGCGGGGAGGGCTGCGGTTTTGACGGATCGTCTGCGGTCGCTCGGCGGGTGGTTGGCCCGCCGCGCGGAGAATGTCCTGGTGCTGATGCTCGGGGCGATGTTCGCCGTGTTCATCCTCCAGATCGTCTTCCGCTATCTGCTCAACCTGCCGATCGGCTGGACGCATGAGATCAGCGTGATCCTGTGGCTCTGGATCGTGCTGTTCGGGGCCGCCTTCGTCACCCGCGAAAGCGACGAGATCCGCTTCGACATCCTCTACGGCTCGGTCGGTCCCCGCGCCCGGCGCGTCATGGCGGTGGTCACCGCGGTCGCGCTGGTCGCGCTCTACACCCTCTCCCTGCCGGCGATGGCCGACTACGTGACCTTCATGAAGGTCGAGCGCACGGCCTATCTGAAGCTGCCCTTCAACTGGGTCTACGCGATCTATCTCGCCTTCGCGGTGGCGGCGATCATCCGCTATCTCTGGCTCGGCTGGCGGGCGCTGCGGGGCCCGGCCCCCGAGGCCTTCGATCCGACCAAGGCGGGATCGGGCGTATGACCAGCCCGTTTTCGCTCTGCATCCTCGCGATCGTCACGCTTTCGCTGCTCGGCCTGCCGATCGGCCATGCCATGATCGCGGGCTCGATCTTCTATCTGCTGCTCGCCGGCCAGGACCTCAGCATCGCCGCGGAGCAATTGCTCAACGGCATGTACACCAACTACGTCATCCTCGCCGTGCCGCTGTTCATCCTCGCGGCCGAACTGATGAACATCGGCTCGATGACGGAGCGCCTGCTGCGCTTCTGCGATGCGCTGGTCGGGCGCTTCCGTGGCGGGCTCGCCCAGGTCAACATCGTCCAGAGCGTGATCTTCGCGGGCATGTCGGGCTCGGCCATCGCGGACGCGGCCGGGACGGGCCGCATGATGCAGGCGATGATGACCAAGGACGGCAAGTACCCGGCGAGCTTCGCTGCGGCGCTGACGGCGGTGTCCTCGGTGATCGGGCCGATCATCCCGCCCTCTATCCCGATGGTGCTCTACGCGCTGGTCTCCGATGCGTCGATCGGATTCCTCTTTCTGGCCGGCGTCGTCCCGGGTCTCCTGATGGCCGGGGTCCAGATGGCGATCGTCGGCTACACGGCGACGACGCGGAATTTCCCGGTCGAGCCGCCGATCCCGCTGCGCGCGCTGCCGGGCATCACCTGGCAGGCCCTGCCGGCGCTGCTGATGCCGGTCGTCCTGCTCGGCGGCATCTATGGCGGCGCCACGACTCCGACCGAGGCCGCCGCCGTCGCCGCCGCTTATGCGCTCGCGATCTCGGTCGTGCTCTATCGCAGCGTCTCGCTGGGCGCGTTCTACACTTCGCTCGCCTACAGCGCCCGCACCACGGCCTCGATCGGCATGCTGATCGCCGGCGCGCTGGTGTTCAACTATGTCGTCACGATCGAGAACATTCCCGACAGCCTGAAACTCCTGCTCGCGGGCTGGAACCTGTCGCCGCTGGGCTTCCTGCTTCTGGTCAACGTCATCCTGCTGGTGCTCGGCTGCCTGCTCGAAGGCACCGCGATCCTGCTGATCGTCGTCCCGGTCCTGATCCCGACCGCCAAGGCCCTCGGGATCGACATGGTGCATTTCGGCGTCGTTGTCGTGGTCAACATCATGCTCGGGCTGATCACCCCGCCCTACGGGCTCCTGCTCTTCATCATGAACACCATCACCGGCGTGCCGCTGCGCGACATCGTGCGCGAATGTCTGCCCTTCCTCGTCGCAATGATGGCCGCGCTGGCCCTGATCACCCTTTCGCCCGGCCTCGTCCTCTGGCTTCCCCGCCTCATGGGATATCCGGGCTGATGTCCACGACATGGAAGATGCACGCGTGACAAAGCCGATCTACGTCCTCAACGGCCCCAATCTCAACCGCCTCGGCACGCGCGAGCCCCATCTCTACGGCTCGACCACGCTTGCCCAGGTCGAGGCGATGTGCCGGGCCGCCGCGGGCGACCTCACGGTCGTGTTTCGGCAATCGAACCGCGAATACGACCTCATCGACTGGATCCACGAGGCGATCGACGAGGGCTGCGCCATCGTCATCAACCCAGCCGCCTTCACCTTCACCTCGATGGCGATTCTCGATGCCTTGAAAATGTTTCCCGGCCCCATCATCGAGCTCCACATCACCAACATCCACCGCCGCGAGCCGATCTACCACCGCTCCTATGTCTCGCTGGCGGCGACCGCGATCATCGCCGGGCTCGGCGCCGGCGGCTATGGCGTGGCGGTTCGCGCCGCGCTCGATCTCGTTGAGCCGAAGGCGGCCTGACCCGGGGTATCCCCGCACCATTCGTCCCGCTGCACCCCGGCGAGGTTGACGAAAGCCTGCGCCTGCGCGACGCCCTGCCACCATGAGTCTCGATCCCCCGCGCGCCTTTCTCGGCGTTACCCGTTCCGCGCTGGGAAGGCCCTGGCGCGACCGGCTCGATGCGGCAGGCCTTGGCCGTGCCGAGGCCCTGTCGCAGATCGAGGGCATCCCCGACATCCTCGCCCGGCTCCTGGCGGGGCGCGGCGTCGAGGCCAGCCAGGCCGCGCTGTATCTCGAGCCGAAGCTGCGCGATCTCCTGCCCGATCCCGGCACCCTCGTCGGCATGGAGGCCGCGGCCAAGCGGCTGGCGCGCGCCGTCACGCAGGGCGAGCAGGTCGCGATCTTCGGCGATTACGACGTCGATGGCGCCTGTTCGGCGGCGCTCCTGGCCGGCTTCCTGACGGCGTCGGGCGCCCGTCCGCGCATCCATATCCCCGACCGGCTGATCGAGGGGTACGGCCCCAACAGCGAGGCCATCCGGCAACTCGCCACTGAGGGCGCGACGCTGCTGGTCACGGTCGATTGCGGCACGACCAGCCACGAGCCCCTGGCCGAGGCGCGGCGGCTGGGGCTCGACGTCGTGGTGCTCGACCATCACCAGGCGCCCGAGCGGCTGCCGGAGGTCGAGGCGCTGGTGAACCCCAACCGCCAGGACGACCTATCGGGGCTCGGCCATCTCTGCGCGGCGGGTGTGGTCTTCCTGGCGCTGGTCGCGACCCGGGCGGAACTGCGCCGCCAGGGTGTCTGGGCGGCGCGCGGGGCCGAGCCGGATCTGCTGGCGGCGCTCGATCTCGTCGCGCTGGCGACGGTGGCCGATGTCGTGCCGCTGCAGGGCCTCAACCGCGCCTTCGTTCGCCAGGGGCTTGCCATCCTGCGCGGAAGGGCTCGGCCGGGGCTGGCGGCGCTGATGGATGTCGCCGGGCTCGACGGACCCGTGCAGCCCTGGCATCTCGGCTTCCTGCTGGGGCCCCGCATCAATGCCGGCGGCCGCATCGGCGATGCAGGCCTCGGCGCGCGCCTTCTCCTCACCGCCGACGAGATCGAGGCCCGCGGCATCGCCGCCGAACTCAACCGCCTCAACCAGGAGCGCCAGGAGATCGAGCGCCAGGCCGTGATCGAGGCGATCTCGCAGGCCGACCATGCGCTGATGCGTGACGCCGACCTGCCCGTGCTGCTCGCGGGCTCGCCGGACTGGCATCCCGGCATCGTCGGCCTCGTTGCCGCCAGGCTCAAGGAGCGCTTCCGAAAGCCCGCCTTCGCGCTCGCGCTCAACGGGGAGGGCGGTGCCACGGGCTCGGGCCGCTCGGTCGCGGGCGTTGACCTGGGCCGATCGGTCCGCGCCGCCGTCGAGGCCGGGCTGGCGGTCAAGGGCGGCGGCCACGCCATGGCGGCCGGCGTGACGCTGGCGCCGGGGCAGAGCGCGGCGTTCCACGCCTTCCTCGTCGAGCGCCTGGCCACGGAGGTCGCGGCGGCCGGCGATTCGGAGGCGCTGCTGATCGACGCCGCGCTGAGCGCGGGCGGTGCCAATCCGCGCCTGCTCGCCGAGATCGACAAGGCCGGGCCCTTCGGCCAGGGCAGCCCGGAACCGGTCTTCGTCTTCCCCGCGCACCGCCTGACCGATGTGGTCGAGATCGGCAGCGGCGGCCATGTCCGCGTCAAGCTGCGCGGCGGCGATGGAGCCAGCGTCGGCGGCATCGCCTTTCGCGTGGCGCAGGAGCCGCTCGGCCGCGCCCTGTTCGCGGCGCGCGGCGAGAGCGTCCATATCGCGGCGACCCTGACCCTCAACCGCTGGGGCGGCAACGAAACCGCGGAACTGCGCGTCCTCGACATCGCCAGGCCGACCTGACGCCGGCCAGCGCCACGACGGGCCCCACGACGCGCAGGCCGGGCAGGGCCCTATGTCGCAGCACGAGCTGGGCAGAACGCGAAACAGACGCTTGCGGAGTGGGAAGCCTGCCACTATACCTCGCCCCGCTTCGACACGAACCGCTCGCGGTTTTGAAGCCCGCGACCTTCGTCTATCGGTTAGGACACCAGCCTTTCACGCTGGGGAGACGGGTTCGACTCCCGTAGGTCGCGCCACTTCGGTGGCCACGTCAGTTTTTCTCCATCAGGCAGAAACATTGGAGGCCGCCCGTCGGATCGTTCGCCGGAGCGAAGGGCTGTGCGTTCGCCCGCGAAGAGACACCATGCGGAATCGCGTCCGGCCTGCCGTCACGAGACGGTGCGAGCAAGGCGACGGACAGGGCAGGGCGCCGCTTTCGGCCCCCCACCACGTCGCCGCCGAGCGGACAGGCGCCGCAAGGGGCCGGTCCGACGATTCCGGCGCCGGCAAGGGCGGGTCCCAGGCCGGGGCTTAGCCCTCGCGATGAACCTGGAAGCCGCCAAAGGACTGGCTCACCGGCATGATCTCGAGGCTGTTGATGTTGACATGCGGCGGCAGCGTCGCGACCCACAGGATCGTCTCGGCGATGTCGTGCGGCTGCAAGGCGTTGGCGCCCTTGTAGAGCGCGTCATAGGCGGCCTGGTCGCCGCCATTGCGCACCAGCGTGAACTCGCTCTCGCACAGGCCGGGCTCGATCGAGGTGACGCGCACGCCCTTGCCATGCAGGTCCGAGCGCAGCCCCAGCGAGAATTGCTGCACGAAGGCTTTGGTGCCGCCATAGACGTTGCCGCCGGAATAGGGCCAGTTCGCCGCGACGGAGGCGATGTTGACGATCGCGCCCCGGCGCTCGATCAGCCCCGGCAGCAGGTGATGCGTCAGTGTGGTGAGGCCGGTGATGTTGGTCGCGATCATCGTGCGCCAGTCGGAGAGCGAAGCCTGGGGCACGGGCTTCACGCCGAGCGCCAGGCCGGCATTGTTGACCAGCACGTCGATGGCGCTGAACGGCTCGGGCAATGCCGCCAGCGCGGCCTGCATCGCCGCCTCGTCGGTGATGTCGAAGGCGGCGGGGCAGAACGCGTCGCCCAGTTCCGTCTTCAGCGCGGCGAGGCGGTCCGCGCGTCGGCCGGTGCCGACGACCCGCCAGCCCGCCTGTATGAAGCGCCGCGCGGTGGCGGCGCCGAAGCCGGCGGTGGCGCCGGAGATCAGGATCGTCTTCGTCATGCTGTCCTCGTCAGACTCACACAGGCGCGCAAAGGAGTGCGCCTGATCGCGCCTGCCGGTGTGCAGCACAACCACCTGCCATGACAAGGCGATGAAGCCCCGCCGGCGCCCTGGCTCGCCACACTGTCCTGCTGGGCGGTGTCAAACGCCCGACGGAAGGACGGCGCGACCGGGACCGACTGCCGCCGGGACGGTCGTCTCAGCGCCCCATCACCAGATTGGGCAGCCAGGTCGTCAGCGGCGGCCAGAGCGTGATCGCGACGAGAACGGCAAGCAGCGGCATCAGCCAGGGCACGATCGCCCGCGACATCGACTCGAAGCTGATATTGGCGACCTTCGCCGTGACGAAGAGGACGACGCCGACCGGCGGCGTGATCGTCCCGATCATCAGGTTGAGCACGAAGATCAGCCCGAACTGGATCGGGTCGATCCCGAACTGCGCCGCCGCCGGCGTCAGAATCGGGATCAGGATCAGCATGGCGGCGAGTGCCTCCATGAAGCAGCCCACGAAGATCAGGAGCAGGTTGACGATCAGCAGGAAGACCAGCGGGTTGCCGGCGAGATCGACCAGCATCGGGCCGACCACCTGCGGGATGCGCGAGATTGACAGGCACCAGCCGAGCGCGGCGGCCGTCATCACCAGCGCCAGCACGACGCCGGTGGTCTCGACCGTCTGCACGACGAGCTCCGGCAGATCGTCGAGATCGAAGCTGCGATAGACGAAGAGCCCGAGCACCAGCGCATAGGCCGTGGCGACTGCGGCCGCCTCGGTGGGCGTGAAGATGCCGGCCATCATCCCGCCGAACAGGATCACCGGCGTCATCAGCGCCCAATGCGCTTCCTTGTAGGCGACCCAGAGTTGCGCCGCGCCCGGGAAGGGATGGCGCGGCAGGTCGCGCTTTTTCGCGACCTGCACCACCATCGCCATCAGCCCACCGGCCATCAGCAGCCCCGGGATGATTCCGGCGAGGAACAGCCCGCCGATCGAGACATCCGCCGAGACGCCGTAGATCACCATCGGCAGCGAGGGCGGGATGATCGGGCCGATCGTCGCGGACGCCGCCGTGATCGCGGCCGCCGTCTCGGCGTCGTAACCCTCGTCCTTCATCGCCTTGATCTCGAGCGTGCCGACGCCGCCGGCATCCGCCACCGCCGAGCCCGACATGCCCGCGAAGATCACGCTGGCGAGGATGTTGGCGTGACACAGGCCGCCGCGCAGCCAGCCGACGCAGGCCGTGGCGAAGGCGAAGATCCGGTCGGTGATGCCGGCCGAGTTCATGATGTTGCCCATCAGGATGAACAAAGGCGCCGCCAGCAGCGGGAAGGAATTGGCCGATTGCGCGATCTTCTGCGGCACGATGCCGAGCGGGAAGCCGCCGAGGAAGGCAAACGCGATCGCCGCCAGCCCCATCGAGACGAAGAGCGGCACGCCGATCAGGAGCGCGGCGAACCAGACGGGCAGGATCTGGACCATCAGCATCGTCACAGCGGCTGGCTCCCCGGCGCGGCCGCGACATGGCGGCGGCCCGCCACGACATCGGCGATCTCGGCCAGCGCCTGCAGGATCAGCGCGAGTCCGGCCAGCGGCATGACGATGTAGAGCGCCGCCCCCGAGATCGGCAGCGCGATCGACTCGACGTCCCAGTTGCGCTCGATCAGCGCGAAGGAATAGCGGATCAGCACGGCTGCAAAGACGATGATGGCCAGTTGGGTGACGACCTCCAGCACCCGGCCGGCGCCCGCGGGCAGTTTGTCTGCGAAGACGGTGATGCGGATATGCGAGCGCCGTCGCGCCGCGATGATCCAGCCGACGAAGCCCGTCCAGACCAGCAGGTACTGCGCGAGTTCGTCGGTCCAGGCCAGCGGCGCGTTGAGCTGGCGCGACAGCACGCCGAGCAGGACCGCGACCAGCAGCGAGAGCAGCAGCGCCACGGCAGCCCCGCGCACGATCCGGTCGGAGAGGTGGAGGAGGGGTTTCAAAGCATCAGCCTCATTGACGATGACGTCAAAAACACCCGGGTCATCCCGGGCGCAGCGAAGCGGAGACCCGGGATCCATTCCGGAACGGTTCAGGCATGGATCCCGGATCAGCGCCGCTCCGCGGCTTGTCCGGGATGACCCTGAGGTGGTGGAACAGCTTCAGATCACAGCGCCGCCAGCGCGTCCCAGGTGCCCTTGCCCCATTTGCCCTCGAACTGCTTGGGCAGTGTCGCCAGCACCGGCTTCGAGAAGCTTTCGAGGTCGGGCTCGGTGACGGTCATGCCGGCGGCCTTGAGGGTGGCGACGAGGCTGCCCTCCTGGCTGGCGAGTTCGGCGTCCTGCCAGGCAACGCCCTCGGCGATGGCCGCCTCCAGCAGGCTGCGGTCGGCGTCCTTGAGGCCCTTCCAGAAATCGCCGTTTACGATGACCAGCCGCGGCGTGATGATGTGGCCGGTCAGGATGAGGTGCTTCTGCACCTCCTGCAGCTTGGCGCTGTGGATCGTCGGCAGCGGGTTCTCCTGCCCGTCGACGGCGCCCTGGCTCAGCGCCAGGTAGAGCTCGTTGAAGTTCACCGGCGTCGCCTTGGCGCCCCAGGCCTCGACCATGGCGCGGAAGGTGTCGACCGGCGGCACCCGCAGCTTGAGGCCCGCGACGTCGGCGACGCTCTTCACCGGCTTGGAGCCCGTGGTCAGGTGGCGCTTGCCGTAATAGGTCACGGCCGCCATGCGCATGCCGCGCTTCTTCTCCAGCTCGGCATTCATCTGCGTGAACACCGGCGCCTTGGCGACCTTCGCCATATGGGCGGCGTCGCGCCAGAGATAGGGCGCCTCGACCACCGAGAGCTGCGGCAGGAAGGAACCGAGCGCGGCCGCCCCGTCCGTGGTCATGGTCAGCGCGCCGGAGGCGACCGATTCCATCATGTCCTTGCCGGAGCCGAGCTGGCCGGCCGGGAAGGTCTGGATGTCGATGCGCCCGGAGCTTTTCTCCTTCACCTGCTTGGCGATGCGCTCGACCATCTGCACCTGCGGGTGCGTGACGGGGAGCATCTCGCCCCAGCGCAGCACGGTCGCTTGCGCGCGCAGGACGCTCGGCATGGCGATGGCCCCGCCCGCAAGAGCGGCGGAGCCGGCGAGAAAGTCGCGTTTGGTCAGCGTGGTCATGGTGGTTCCTTCCCTGTGCGGACCGCCGCCTCGATCCACAGCCCTCATCCTGAGGAGCGCCCCGCAGGGGCGCGTCTCAGGATGAGGGCTGTGGGATCTCGACGCTGGTCCCTCCCGAATGACGGCCGGTTCGCCCGGCTCGCCTGCTTGACGTCCTCAGTAGCTCATCGCCCGCGTGCGGGCGTTGCCGATATGGATGCTCATCTCCTCCGCGGCGCGGACGGGGTCGCGCGTCTCGATGGCCGTGATGATGTTGAGGTGGTCGCGCATCACCGGCACCAGGATGTGGTTCTGGATGCGCGTCTCATATTGCCGGATCAGCCTGATCTTCAGCCAGGTGACGCGGAAGGCCTTGGAGACGATGTCGTTGTCGAGATGGTCGATGATCGCCTCGTGCATCAGCCGGTCGACATCCTCCGCATCCTCGATCAGCTGCGGGTCGCCGCCGGCCTCGGCCCGGGCGATGATCGCCTCGTGCCGGGCGCGCTGCTCTGCGATCTCGTCATCGGTCGCATTCACCGCGTAGAGCGCGGTCGCCTCCTTCTCGAGGAAGAGCCGGAACTGGAAGGCGTTGCGGATCAGGTTGAGGTCGACATGGGCGACCTGCATGCCCCGCTGCGGCACGGTCTTGATCAGCCCTTCTGCCTCGAGGCGGGGGATCAGCTCCCGGATGGCGCCGAGCGGCAGGCCGGTCAGCGCCACCAGCTCGCGTTGGGTCACGAACTGTCCGGGCTTGATCTCGCGGGCCAGCAGCCGCTCCGTGAAGGAGGCATAGGCGCGCTCCCTCAGCTTCAGCGGCTCGCCCTCGCGCGGATCCTGCTCGGACTGGTTCAAGACATCCTCCTTCAGGCCGCCCTGGCCTGCGTGATCCGGTCATAGGCTGCGAACAGCCGCTGGCGCCTCGCCTCGTCCAGCGCCTCCAGCGGCGCGCGCATCGCGCCATAGCCGGCGTCGCCGTGCAAGTGGCCGACCAGCGCCTTCACCGCCGCCAGCACCGGATGCGAGCAGATTTCGTCGACCAGCGCGTTGACGGTCGGGTCGTCCTTGCCCTCGTAGACGATCGGGCGCAGCAGATGCGGAACGAGATTGGCGACGCCGCAGATCGAGCCCTGCGCGCCGTTGCGCACCGCCTTGGCCAGCAGGCGCTCGTCGCCGACGAGGATGGCGAGTTCGCCATGCGCCTTCAGATAGGCCTCGGTGTTGGCATAGTCGCCCGACGAATCCTTCACGCCGGTGACCACGCCGGGAAACGCCTTCTTCAGCCGGTCGATCAGCCCGACGCTCAGGCCCACCGCCGTGACGGAAGGGATGTGGTAGAGGATGACGTTGCGCACGGAGGGGCCGAGCGTCTCGAACAGCCGCGAGAACCAGCGATAGAGCCCCTCGTCGCTGACGCCCTTGAAGTAGAAGGGCGGCGCGACCAGCAGCCCCTTGGCGCCGGCTTCCAGGGCGAGGCGGCCCTGATCCACCGACTCGTTGAGTGAGGCCGCCGCGACCCCGGCATAGACCTGGCTCGCGTCGATACCGGCTCCCATCAGCGCGCCCAGCATCGCCGCCCGCTCCGGCAGGCCCAGCGCCGCCCCTTCGCCGGTGGTGCCATAGAGCGTGACGCTGTCGCAGCCCTCTGCGAGGACGTGGCGGGCATGGGTCACGAGGCGCGGCAGGTCGACGGTGCCGCCCTCATGCATCGGGGTGGTGATGGCGCAGGAGAGGCCGAAACGCTTGGGATCGATGGACATGGAGAACCGTCTTTCAGAGCGAGAGATCAATGGGCTTGTTGGGGGCTATACTGTCGGGCACGCATGTTGCCGTCATTGCGAGCGCAGCGAAGCAATCCAGGGAGACCTTGAGCGATTGGCTCTGGATTGCTTCGCTGCGCTCGCAATGACGGAAAGGGTCAGCCATCCTTGAGCCCTCCGGCCGAGAGCCCGGCGACGATCTGGCGCTGGGCCAGCACCGTCACCAGCAGCACCGGCAGCGTCACCAAGAGCGCGGCCGCCGCCAGCGGGCCCCAGGAGATCTGCTCGAAGGTCAGCGAGTTGTAGACCGCCGAGGGCAGGGTGCGGCTGTTCTTGCCGCCGAGCACGACCGAGAAGATGAAGTTGTTCCAGGAGAAGATGAAGGCAAGGATGCCGCCGACCGTGACGCCCGGCATCGCCAGCGGCAGCGCGACATGGCGGAAGGCCTGCCAGCTCGAGGCGCCGTCGATGCGCGCCGCATCCTCCAGCTCCATCGGGATGTTCTCGAAGTACCCGATCATGATCCAGACGATGATCGGGATGGTGATGACGAGATGGGTGATGACCAGCGCCGTGATCGTGCCGACCAGCCCGGTCATCTGGAACAGCAGGAAGAGCGGGATCAGGTAGGACAGCGCCGGCGTCATGCGCGCGACCAGGATCAGGATGGCGAACTTCGTCGCCTTGCCGCGCGCGATGCCGTAGCCGGCGGGCACGCCGACCGCGAGCCCGATCAGCACCGCCCCGCCCGTGACCAGGATCGAGTTCCATAGATAGAGCGCGAAATTGTTCTGCGCGAAGACGTCAACATAGTTCTTCAGCGTCGGCGGATCGGGAATGAAGACCGGCGGGAAGGCGGTGTTGTCGAGCTCGTTCTTCAGCGACAGCGAGATCATCCAGAGGAAGACCAGCACCGCCGGCGAGACCAGCACGAAGACCGAGGCGTAGAAGCCGAGCTTTTTGGCGAGGCGGGTCATGGGCGCACCCCCGCGACTGAAGGAACGCCGTCATCCTGGGCGGCCGCAGGCCGTCCCGGGATCCATCGGAGGGCTCGGCGCCCCAGGATGGATCCCGGGACTTCGCTGCGCGAAGCCCAGGATGACGGGGAGCGCGCTCGCAAGGCCGCCATCACGCGTTCCACTTCGACTTCTGGCGCGCATAGAGCAGCAGCAGCGAGAGCATGATCACGATGACGAAGAAGATCACCACGACGGCCGAGGCGTAGCCGATCTTGTAGAACTGAAACGCCTGCAGATAGAGGAAGATGTTCAGCGTCTCCGACGCCGTGCCCGGCCCGCCCTGGGTGATCACGAAGATCGTGTCGAAGGCCTTCAGCGCGTCGATCGTGCGGATCACGATCGCCACCATGATGAAGGGCCAGACCAGCGGCAGCGTGATGTGGCGGAACATGTGCCAGTCATTGGCGCCGTCGATCAGCGCGGATTCGTAAGGCTCGCGCGGCAGCCCTGCCAACCCGCCGAGCACGATCAGCATGACCAGCGGCGTCCAGTGCCAGACCTCGACGAGGATCAGCGTCGGGATCACCGTATCGGGCGAATAGACCCAGGCCTGCGGCCCGATACCGAGAAGGGACAGCAGATAGTTCAGCACGCCGAGCTGCGGGTGGAACATCATCGTCCAGACCAGCGCGACCGCCACCGGCGTCGCCATCATCGGCATCACGAAGACCGTGCGCAGCAGGCCCCGGAACGGGAATTCGCGGTGGAAGACCAAGGCTGCCGCCGTGCCGAACAGGATCGGCAGCACGACCGCCAGCACGGTGAAATACAGCGTATGCCCCATCGACTCGATGAAGCGCGCATCGCGGAACAGCTCGGCGAAGTTCTGCAGCCCGACGAATTCCGGCCCGCCGCCGATCTTCCAGTCATGGCCGGACATGTAGAGCGTGAACAGCCAGGGGAAGACGATCACCGTCCCGACCACGAGCACGGCCGGCGCCGCGAACAGCCAGTAGCGCGGCGTGAAATCGGCCGAGTGGACGAAGGGCGCGCGCTGCGCCGGCTCGGTCCGTTCTGCGGGAAGGGTCGTCGTGGTCATGCTCATTCGGTCATCGGCGATCTTGTGCAAGCTCGACGCCTCTTTCCTTCTCCCGGATGGGAGAAGATGGCGCGGAGCGCCGGATGAGGGCCTGACGCTGCAGCAAAGGGGCGCAACGGCTCCGTCGCACCTCAGCAATCAGCGGCAGTCCCTCATGCCCTTCTCCCACCCGGGAGAAGGGTTCCCCGCGCTCTTCCTCCAACGAAACCAGTTACCCCTGCTCGCTCTTGGCCAGAACGGGCGCGAAGGCGTCCGTCGCCTTCTTCAGCTCGGCGGCGACATCCGCCCCGCCGATCATGTTGGTCAGCGCCACCCCGAAGACGTCGCGGAACTCGGTGACCGGCACGATCTGCGGCAGCGCCGCCCGGGCGATCTTGGCCGAGGCCAGCAGGCAGTCGAAATACTGCTTGCCGAACTTCGACGCCTGGATCGTCGCGGTGTCGAGATAGGCCGAGGAGCGCGCGGGCGCGCCGGCGCCGGCCTTGAGCATGGCGAGCTGCTGGGCCTTGTTGGTCATGTGCTGGATGTAGAGCCAGGCGGCCTGCTTCTTCTGCGAGCCGCGCGAGATGCCGATGCCGTCGCCGAACATGCCGGCATGATGCGCCTTCGGCCCCGGCGGCGTCACGCCATAGCCGACCTTGCCGACGATGCGCGACTTGCTGGGATCCTCCAGCGGCGTGGCGAAGCCGATGCCGTCGAGCCACATCGCGGCGCGGCCCTGCATGAAGGTGGTCTGGCACTCGTTCCAGTTGAAGCCGACGGAGCCGACCGGGCCGGTCTCCTTGTTGAGCTTGCGGTAGAGATCGGCCGCCCAGATCGCCTCGGGCGTATCGGTCTGCAGCTTGCCGTCCGCCGAGGTCGCCTCCATGCCCTGGCCGAGCATCAGGCAGGACCAGACCGGGACGTTGGCGTTCTTGAGGCCGCGCGAGACGAAGCCGGCGACGCCCTTGGCGGGATCGTGCAGCTTCTGCGCCGCGGTGAACATCTCCTCCATCGTCTTGGGGAAGGCGACGCCCTTCGCGTCGAAGAGTTCCTTGTTGTAATAGACCATCCAGTAGTCGACGAAGAAGGGCAGCGTATCGAGCGACCCGTCGGCCTGCCGCGCATAGGCGACCGGGCCGGCGCCGAAATCCTCGAAAGCGAAGTCCGGCGAGGTCAGCGAGGCGTCCTTGATGTAGGGGTTCAGATCCTCGAACCACTTGCCCTTGGCGGCCATACGCTTCTGCACATGCAGCGAGATGCCTGACACGTCGAAGCTCGGCTTGCCCGAGGCGAACTCGATCACCGCCTTCTGGCGCTGCTGCTGCTCCGGCACCTGCTCGGAGGAAACCTTGATGCCGGTGAGCTCGGTGAACTCCTTCTCCGCCGCCTGGAACATCTCCGAGCGCGGATTCTTCACCAGCAGCACGTCGATTGTCGTGCCCGAGAAGCGCTTCCAGTTGAAGGCCGCCTGGGCGCGCGCCTCGCGCAGCACCAGGGGCGAGCCGATCGCGCCTGCGGCGGCGAAGGCGGCGGTGCCGCGCATCAGCGCGCGGCGACTCGGCTTCAGAAACGGATCACTCATCTCTCGTCCTCCCTGGACTTCTCGCGCATCGCCCGTTCCGGGCTGTTTTGCGGCGCCGTCCGAGGGAACTGTCCCTCGTCTCCGGCAGCCATCTTGGAGAGGACGCTAATCCCGTTCAAAGATGGTTGCAAGCTAACATGTCGGTGTGCACATACTCCGCGCAACGAGAACGGAATCGCCCGATGCCGCCCGCCTTTGCCCTCGCGCCGCGCCCACTCGGTCGCAACGGTCTACCCGTCTCGACGCTGGGATTCGGCGGCGCGCCGCTGGGCGATCTCTATGCCCATCTCGACGAGGCGCAGGCGGTTGCCACCGTCGAGGCCGCGATCACGGGGGGCATCACGCTGTTCGACACCTCCCCCCTCTATGGCCACGGCCTCTCCGAGCATCGCATCGGCGCGGCGCTGCGGCGGGTGCCGCGCGACGGGCTCGTGCTCTCGACCAAGGTCGGGCGCGTCGCGGAGCCCTTTGCCGGACGTGGCGATGGCTCGGGCTATCGCGGCGGCCTGCCGCACGGGATGCGCTTCGACTACTCCTATGACGGCGCGATGCGCTCCCTCGAGCAGTCGGCCCTGCGGCTCGGCGTCGACCATATCGACATCGTCCTGATCCACGATGTCGATGTCTGGACGCATGGCGCGGCGATGATCGAGCAGCGCTTTGGCGAGGCGATGGACGGCGCCTATCGCGCGCTGGAAGCCCTGCGGGCGGCCGGCGCCGTCAGGGCGATCGGCGTCGGCGTCAACGAGGCCGAGATGTGCGAGCGCTTCGCCCGCGCCGGCGACTTCGACATCATGCTGCTCGCCGGGCGCTACTCCCTGCTGGAGCAGCCGGCGCTCGCCTCCTTCATGCCCCTGGCGCTGGAGAAGGGCATCGGCCTGATGCTCGGCGGCGTCTTCAACTCCGGCATCCTCGCCACCGGCCCGGTCCCCGGCGCGCGCTACAACTACAACGCGGCCCCGCCCGAGATCCTGGCCCGCGTTGCCGCGATCGAGGCCGTCTGCACCCGCCATGGCGTGCCCTTGCGCCGCGCCGCACTGCAGTTCCCGCTCGGCCACAAGGCGGTGGCGAGCCTCGTCATGGGCGCGGTCTCGCCCGCCGAGGTCGCCGACCAGATCGCCGAACTCGCCCAGCCGGTCCCGGCCGGACTCTGGGCCGCACTGAAGGCGGAGGGCCTGATCGCGGCCGATGTCCCGGTGCCGGCGGATACTCCGGCGACATCATGAGTGCGCTTCGCATCGACGCTCACCAGCATCTCTGGCAACTCGCGCGGGGCGATTATGGCTGGCTGACGCCCGCGCTCGGGCCGATCCACCGCGACTTCGCGCCCGAAGACCTCGCCCCGCTGCTCGCCCGCCATGGCATCGACCGCACCATCCTCGTCCAGGCCGCGCCGACCGAGGCCGAGACGCGCTTTCTGCTCGCCATCGCTGCCGAAACGCCCTTCGTTGCCGGCGTCGTCGGCTGGGCGGATTTCGAAGCGCCCGATGCGCCTGCCCGCGTCGCCGCGCTCGCCGCCGACCCGCTGCTGGTGGGGCTGCGGCCGATGGTGCAGGACATTCCCGACCTCGCTTTTCTCGCACGGGCCTCGCTCGCCCCGGCCTTCGCGGCAATGGTCGCCCACGGCCTCGTTTTTGACGCCTTGATCAAGACACCGCATATCCCCGCAACGCTGGCGCTGCTCGCCCGTGAGCCGCGGCTCACCGTGGTCATCGACCACGGTGCCAAGCCCGATCTGGTCGCCGACGATCTCGCCGCCTGGCGCGAGGGCATCATGGCGCTCGCCGCCCATCCAGGCACCTTCTGCAAGCTCTCCGGCCTCGTCACCGAGGCCGGGCCGGGCTGGAGCCTCGACACGCTGCACCCGGTCGTCGACCACCTGCTGATGACCTTCGGCCCGGACCGCCTGATCTTCGGCAGCGACTGGCCCGTCGTGACGCTGCGCGCGTCTTACGAGCGCTGGTTCGACGCCGCGCAGACGCTGCTCGACGGCTGCAGCGAGGCACAGCGAGCTGCGATCTTCGGCGGCACCGCCCAGCGCGTCTATCTCGCGCGGCGGGGGCGGCTGTGAGCGCCCCTCATCCCGACAGCCCTCAACCTCCAGCCCTCATCCTGAGGAGCGGGCGAGAGCCCGCGTCTCGAAGGATGCTTCAGGAGGCTCTGGAACCCTCTGGAGCATCCTTCGAGGCCTCCTCAGGATGAGGGCCGGGACCATCAGGACCCCGCCATGCTGAAGAACCTCGACCCCGTCCTCTCCGCCGATCTGCTCTGGATCCTCGCCGCCATGGGCCATGGCGACGATCTCGCGCTGGTCGATGCCAACCATCCGGCGCAAACCATCGCGGCCGCCACCACCAGCGGCCGGCTGGTGCGGCTGCCGGGGCTGAGCATGGAGCGGGCGGCGCGCGCCATCCTCTCCGTGTTGCCGATCGACGATTTCGAGCCCGAGCCGCTGCGCCGCATGCAGGTCGTCGGCGATGCGGCCGCGATTCCCGCGGTCCAGGCCGCCGTCCAGCGCGAGATCGACGCCGCGCTCGGTACGCCCACCGCGCTCGCCGGCATCGAGCGCTTCGCCTTCTACGATCAGGCGCGGCGCGCCTTTGCCGTGGTGCAGATCGGCGATCCGCGCCCCTATGGCTGCTTCTTGCTGCGCAAGGGCGTCATCAGTGGCCAGCCCGGCTGACGACTGACGCGAGAACGGGCGATGTCCCCGGGCCCTGTCAGCTCCGGTTGATCGCGCGCCGGTGCAACCGCTCCAGAGCCGCGGGCTGCGTCGGTACGCCGGGTCAACCCAGCGCCACGGCGATCTCCGCCACCGTCGAACGGGCGGTGCGCATCACGCCGATCAGCGTCGCCGAGGCCGCTCCGGTCCAGTCGCCATAGCCGACGAGCCAGAGCCCCGGCTCCTCGACCGAGCGTGTGCCGTTCGTGACGACGCGGCCATCCGGGCCGACCACGCCGAGCGCGGCCAGATGCGACAGGGCAGGCCGAAAGCCGGTACACCAGATCACGGCATCGACAGGGGCGCGCGTCCCGTCCCGCCAGATCACCCCGTCGCGCGTGAAGCGGATGAAGGGCGCGACCGCGTGCAGCACGCCGCGCTCGCGCGCCTCCCGGACCGGCGGCACCATCACCACGTCGCCGAAGCCCCCGACCGGCATGTCGATTGTGCGGCCCTCCTGCGCGGCCTGCCAGCGCGCGGTTGCGCGTTCGAACAGCACGCGCCCATCGACCTCGTCGGGCAGGAAGGACGGCGGCGTCGCCGTCACCCAGGTGGCATCCGCCACCCGCGACACCTCCGCCAGGATCTGCGCGCCCGAATTGCCGCCGCCCACGACGAGAACGCGCTGGCCGGCGAATGCGCCCGGTGTGCGGTAATCCGCCGAATGGATCTGGCGCCCCGCAAACAGCGCCTGGTCCGGATAGTCAGGCCAGAACGGATGGCGCCAGGTCCCTGTCGCGCTGACCACGACGCGGGCGCGCCGCGTGCCGGTGCTGGTCGCGATCGAGAACCCGGCGTCGTCGCGGGTGAGCGCCTCGACCTCGACCGGCCGCTCGACGGCGAAGCCGTAGCGCGCCTCGTAGCGGGCGAGATAATCGATCACCGCATCGCGCTGGGGGTAGCCGTCGGGACTGGCGGGCATCGGCCAGCCGGGCAGCGAACTCCACTGCGCCGGCGAGAACAGGCGCAGCGACTCCCAGGCATGGAGCCAGGCGCCGCCGGGGCGCTGTTCGCCGTCGAGGATGGTGAAGCGCAGGCCCGCCCGGCGCAGAAAATAGGCGCAAGCGAGCCCGGCCTGACCGCCGCCGATGACCACCACATCCAGCGGTTCGTCCATGCCGGCTCTCCAGTGCGACGCTGCGCGCAGCCTCAGCCGAGGTTTATGACACCACCGGCAGCCAGAGCCAAAGCGCCACCAGCGTAGCAAAGAGGACCGGCGGTGTGATGACGAGCCCGACCTTCATGTACTGGCCCCAGGTGATGGTCTGGCCCTTGCCGGCGAGGACATGCAGCCAGAGCAGGGTCGCCAGCGAGCCGATCGGCGTGAATTTAGGGCCGAGGTCGTTGCCGATGACATTGGCGTAGACCATCAGCTCCTGGGTCAGCGGCGCGACGGCGGCGCGGTCGATGGCGAGCGCGCCGACCAGGGTGGCCGGTAGGTTGTTCATGATCGAGGCCAGCACGGCGATGACGAAGCCGGTGCCGACGGTCGCGATGAAGGTGCCCTTGCCGGCGAGCCAGACCAGGACGCCGGCCGCGATGTCGGTCAGCCCCGCATGGCCCAGCCCGTAGACCACGAGATACATCCCGATCGAGAACAGCACGATCTGCCAGGGCGCGCCGCGCAACACGTTCGGGACGGACACCACCGCGCCCCTGCCGCCGTCGAACCAGCGCCCCGCGATGGCGACGAGCACGAGCGCGGCCGCCCCCGTCACGAAGGCGATCGGGATGCCCAGCGGCGCCGTGGCAAAATAGGCGACGAGCAGCAGCCCGAGCAGCGGGAAGGCGGCGCGGAAGACGGCCTTGTCCCGGATCGCGGAGGCGGGCGCCTCGAGATCGCCGACAGCATAGGACGCCGGGATGTCCCGGCGAAAATACAGCCATAGCACCAGGAGCGTCGCCGCCAGCGAGACGAGGTTGACCGGCACCATCACCGCCGCATAGCGGTCGAAGGCGATCTGGAAGTAGTTCGCCGTGACGATGTTGACGAGGTTGGAGATCACCAGCGGCAGCGAGGTGGTGTCCGCGACGAAGCCGCAGGCGATGATGAAGGCCATGGCGCCGGTCGGCGGGAAGTTCAGCCGCAGCAGGATCGCCAGCACGATCGGGGTGAGCAGCAGCGCCGCCCCGTCATTGGCGAAGAAGGCGGCGATGACCGCGCCCAGCAGGATGACCAGCGGAAACAGGCGCCGCCCGTGGCCGCCGCCCCATCGCGCGACATGCAGGGCCGCCCAGGCGAAGAAGCCGGCCTCGTCGAGGATCAGCGAGATGACGATCAGGCCGACGAAGGTGAAGGTCGCGTCCCAGACGATGTGCCAGACCGTAATGAGATCCGCCCAGCCGACGACGCCGGCCAGCAGGGCGACCGCAGCCCCGCCAAGTGCCGACCAGCCGATGCCGAGCCCTTTCGGCTGCCAGATGACCAGAATCAGCGTGGCCACGAAAATGGCGAGTGCAAGCATGGACGATGTCCGTAGAAAGCGCAGCGTCGATCGCGCGGGGAACAGGTGGTCGGTTCCGGGATGATCCACGCCTGCGCGCGGGCACCCGGCCGGCCGGATGGCCGCGGAGCCCAGGCCATCACCGAGGACGACTATAGCGCCCAACCGACCAACTGGCGAAACCCGCGCCGGCCATGCCCTGTCGGTGACGGAGGGCGGTCAGGCCAGGATCATGACCCGGTCGTTGCGAAACGAGAGGGAGACGGGGTCGCCGGCGGCAAAGGCGTCGGTCGCCGACATCGCATTGATCGGCCCCCAGGCGGTTTCGATTTCGAATTCGCGCCAGTCGCCGACATAGGTGGCGCGCACGACCTTGCCTGGCAGGCCGGCTTCGCTCGCCATTCCCATCTCGACCGCATAGGGGCGGATGGCCAGCGTCGCCGGCCGCTCCGTCAGGTCCGGCCGGTCGCCGAGTGCGATCGTCGCGCCATGGCGGCTGAAGGCCCAGCCGGCGTCGCTGCGCGACAGCGTGCCCTCGAAGAGATTGGCCTCGCCCATGAAGTCGGCGACGAAGGCGTCTGCAGGTTGCTCGTAGATCGCGCGCGCCGGTCCCATCTGCGCGATCTTGCCCCGGTTCATCACGATCACCGTGTCCGACACTGCCAGAGCCTCGCTCTGGTCATGGGTGACATAGACCACGGTCAGCGCCAGATCCTGCTGCAGCGCCCGGATGTCGTCGCGGACCTTGCGCCTGAGGCGGGCGTCGAGATTGGACAGCGGCTCGTCGAACAGCAGGATGGTCGGCTCCAGCACGAGCGCGCGCGCCACCGCGACACGCTGCTGCTGTCCGCCCGAGAGCGCCGAAGGCAGTCGCTCTTCCAGCCCGGCCAGGCCGACCAGCTCGAGCTTGGCGCGCGCCAGCCGGTCCGCCTCGCTCCGCGACTGGCCGGAGGCGAGGAGCCCATAGGCGACGTTGCGCAGCACGCTCATATGCGGAAACAGCGCATAGGACTGGAACACCATGCTGACATTGCGCTCTGCCGCCGAGAGCCGCGTCACATCCTCGCCGCCGATCAGAATCCGGCCGGCGCTCGGCAGTTCGAGCCCGGCGATCATGCGCAGCGTCGTGGTCTTGCCGCAGCCCGAAGGGCCCAGAATCGTGGTCAGCGTGCCCGCCTGGACGCTGAAGCTGATGTCGTCGACCGCGGTCACCGAGCCGTAGCGCCGGCTGACGCCCAGGAATTCGAGTGCGCCGCCGCTCATGCCGGACCTCCTGATGTCGCCTGTGGCTCGGCGACGCGCCGGCCGAGTGTTTGCTCGCCGACGACGAGCCGGACGGCCCAGATCACCATCAGCATGAAGGCGATCATCAAGGCGCAATAGGCGATGGCGAGCGAATACTCACCGGCCTCGACGCGCCCCACCACATAGGCGGTCGCGAGATTGTACCGTGCCGTCACCAGGAAGATGACGGCCGAGACCGCCGTCATCGCCTGGATGAAGCTGTAGATCAGCGTCGCCACGATCGCGGGCTTGATCAGGGGGAGGATCACCAGGACGAGCGTGCGGGCCGTGCTGGCGCGCAGCGTGGACGACGCCTCGTCCAGCGACTTGTCGATCTGGCTCAGCGCCGCCATGCCGGCGCGCACGCCCACCGGCATGTTGCGGAAGACGAAGCAGGCAATCAGGATCGCGAGCGTGCCAGTGATCTCGACCGGTGCGACGTTGAAGGCGAGGATGTAGGAGATGCCGATCACCGTGCCGGGGATAGCGAAGGACAAAAGTGTCATGAATTCGAAGGCGCGACGTCCCCTGAACTCCTGGCGCGCCAGGACATAGGCCGTCAGCAGCCCCACCATGGCGGTCAGGGGGGCCGAGATGCCGGCGACCCAGACCGTGACCCAGAAGGAATCCCAGGCCGAGCCGAGCCAGGTCAGCCCGCCGGCTCCCACCCCGACGGCGAAACCGGTCTCGAAATGCGCGAGCGTCGGCGTCAGGTCGAAGCGGCCGATATCGACGACGAAACCGCCGATCAGGACGACGCCGTAGACGGCGATGGTCAGCGCGATCCAGGGGGCGGCGATCAGCCAGAGCCCGGCCGGCATTGCGGCGGGCAGCGGCGAGGGCAGGCCGGAATCGCCCTTGCCCGAGACGGTGACGAAGGAGGTCCCCGCCAGCAGGCGCATCTGCAGGGCAAAGGCCGCCAGCGTGAAGGCCAGCAGGATGAGGGCGAGAACCGCCGCCCGGGCGGGCTCGTGCTGCGCGCCGGCGATGGCGAAGAAGATCTTGGTCGACAGAACCTCGAAGGAGCCGCCCAGAACCAGCGGATTGCCGAAATCCGAAAGGCTCTCGACGAAGGCGAGCAGAAAGGTGTTGAGCAGCGCCGGCGCCAGCAGGGGCAGCGTCACGGTCGTGAAGATGCGCAGGCGCGAGGCGCGCAGCGTCTGCGCCGCCTCTTCCAGCGTCGGGCTGAGCGCCTTGAGCGCACCCGACAGGATGATGAAGGACAAGGGCGCCTGGCTCAAAACCTGCGCGATGGTGACGCCGGGCAGGCCATAGATCCAGCGCGTGCGCGGCAGCCCGAACCAGTCGTTCAGGGTCACCGTGACGATGCCGGTGCGCCCGAACAGCACGATCAGCGCCAGACCGACGACGAAGGGCGGGGTGATGATCGGCAGGATCGCCAGCGCGTCGAAGAGCTTCGGGAGCCGGACATTGGTGCGCGTCGCCAGCAAGGCGAAGGTGAGGCCGAAGACGGTCGACAGACCCGCCACGAGCAGGCCGAGCCCGAGCGAGTTCACCGCGACGCCGCAGGCCTGCCCGCCGCCGAGACAGCCCAGGCTCCAGATGTCGCGCGCGCTCAGCCGATCGAGCAGTTCCCCGGCCGAGACCAGCCCGGATTTGCCGGCAAAAGCCTCGACCAGCATCCGCGACACCGGCCAGAACACGAAGATGATCACGAGCGCGCCGATCAGGGCGACGCAGGTCGCCACGAATCGGTCGTTGCGGAAGGCCCCGAGACGGGCCGAGGAGCCCGCCGCCAGCGCCACCAGCGCGACGGCCGCCACGGCGAGCCCGGGACCGACATTGAGAGGCTGCGGCGACGGCAGCAGGCCGAAGCTCGTCAGCGCCTGCGGGCGGAAGCCGGCGATCGCGATCACGAGCAGGGCGAGCACGGCCAGGCCGAGCCCCGCCCAGGAGATGGCCCGTCTGGACGGCGGAAGGGCTGCGGTCGCCAGGACGGCGAGTGCGACGACGATGACACCATGCCCGGAGAGGGCGAGCGCCAGCCCCGAACGCGGATCGCCATTGAGCCCCGGCAGCACGGCGAGAGCGATCAGCCCCACCATGCTCCAGAACAACGAAAAGCTGTCGAGCCTCATGCCGTCTGCCGCCGCCCCCTCAGCCGCGCCGTCAGTTCTTCGGCGCGGTCTTGACCTCGGCGTCCCACTTCTTCAGCAGCCGAGCGCGTTCTGCCGACGAGCCATATTTGGCAAAGTCGTAATCGATCAGCTTGGTCTCGGCGAGATTGGGAGCGCCGGGCGGAGCCTTGGCGGAGAGATTGGACGGGACCTGGAAGGCCTTCGCCTTTTCGCCGATCTCCTGGGCCTCGGGGGTGAGCGCCCAGTCATACCACTTCTTGGCGTTGTCGAGGTTCTTGGCGCCCTTGATCAGCGACATCGAGCCGATCTCGTAGCCGGTGCCTTCGCAGGGCGAAACGACCTTGAGCGGCGCACCCGAGGCCACCTGGGTGACGGCGTCGTGCTGGAAGACGATGCCGACCATCGACTCGCCCGTCGCCGCCGCGCGCGCGGGCGCCGCGCCCGACTTGGTGTACTGGTTGATGTTCTTGTGCAGCGCCTTGAGATAGGCGAACGCCTTGTCCTCGCCCATCAGCTGAACGAGCGTCGCCAGCATGGTGTAGGAGGTGCCCGACGAATTCGGGTCTGCGACCTGGATCTCGTCCTTGAATTCGGCCTTGATCAGATCGGACCAGCATTTCGGCTCGGCGATCTTCTTGTCGGCCAGCATCTTGGTGTTGAAACCGTAGCCGAGTGCGCCGGCATAGATGCCGACGGTGCGGAACTTCGACTGCTCGGCCTGCTTGACGGCCCAAGGCTGCAGCCGCGCCAGCATGGGCGAGCGGTATTCCTCGGTCAGGTTCTCTTCCGCCGCCTGCAGATGCGGGTCGCCGGTGCCGCCCCACCAGACGTCGCCGCGCGGATTGGCAGCCTCGGCCTTGATCTGGGCATAGGTTTCGCCGGAGGATTTCCGGGTCATCGAGACCTTGATGCCGGTCTTCGCCTCGAAGGCCTGGACCATCGGACGGCACCATTCCTCCTGGACGGTGCAGTAGACGACCAACTCGCCCTGCTGGGCCTGGGCGGATGGCATGGCGTATGCGCTGAGCGCGCCGGCCACAGCAAGGCCGAGCAGATGTTTGTTCATGGCGTTTTCCCCTGATGGCACCGCCCATTGCTTGGACGGCATTTATGACAAGGCGTATACGGCCCGGATGGTCGCATTGCGAGTCCTTAGCCGGAACTCCTTTTCTGAGGATGACGCTGACGCGCATGGCCAGCAAGAGCAATCTGACCTTAAGTCAGAGATCGGTCCGTCCCCACATTCGTCGCGCCTGACCGCGTCCAGAATGAGCGCTGACGGGCAGGGCGCCCCGGTCGATCGCCGCCATCACCGCCATCGCGGGCTCGTGGCTGGAACTGTCATGGGCTGTGGCCCTGCAGCTCGGAGCGGTACTGGCGCCGACCCTGCTCGACCGCAGCCATGGCCGGGACCCGGATGGGGAGGCCCGGTCGAAGGATCAACAGAACCCCGCGCGGCGGTGACGCCGCCGGTCCTGCGAGCCGGACCGGCGCGAGCAGTGCCAGGCGCGACCAGGCCCGCCGGATGTCGCCGGGGGCCGTGCCGAGCGATGCGAGACCCACGGCGCGGTGAGCAGCCGTCGCGAGCATCGCCGGCAACAACCGCTCGAGTGAATACGGGGCCTGCATGCCTCAAACTGAAACGAGTTAAGGCTAAGGAGCGACCTGACTGGACGGCGCTCGCTACGCTGTGTCAATGCGTCAGCCGCTTGTAGAGCTTCACAGCTTATCTTGTCGGCGACGTGGATGACGCAAGGGACCGATCTTCGATGGTTGTGGTGATCCAGTACCTGCGCGGCCTGGCGGCGGCACTGGTGGTCTATACCCATCTCGATACGCAGATTCTGAGACTATCGCCCGATCAAGGCCTGCCTTTGGCCAACCTCGGCAACTGGGGCGTCGACATCTTTTTCGTCATCAGCGGCTTCATCATGTATGTCGCCGCGATCGATATCGATGCCCGGCCCGGCGATTTCCTGCTGCGGCGGGTGATCAGGATCGTGCCGCTCTACTGGCTGTTGACGGGAGCGATCATCGCCGTCGCCGCGGTCGCGCCGTCCCTGCTGTCCAGCACGCGCCTCGACCCGAGCCATATCCTGGCGTCGCTTCTGTTCCTGCCCTGGCCCAACCCCGCCTATGCGGGATACTGGCCGGTGCTGATCCCGGGCTGGACCCTGAACTACGAGATGTATTTCTACGCTACGGTGGCGATCGGCCTGTTGGCGCCGCGGGGGTTCAGGGTCGCCGTCACCTCCGCGATCGTCATCGGGATTCTGGCCGCGCTCCAGATCAGCAAACCGGCCGGGCCGATCGCCTTCTATGGCGACGACATCGTCCTCGAATTCCTGATGGGACTGCTGGCGGGTTATCTGTTCAGGAAGACGAGGCCGCTGGGTGTCCCCATCGGCGTGGTCCTGATCGTCGCGTCGGTCTGCCTGGTCATGTGGATGGCGACGATGACGGCGGTTCCCAGATCCATCGCCTCCGGCATCCCGGCCCTGATGATCGTGCTGGGCAGTCTGCAACTCGAGGCGAGGGCCAGGCAGGCGGTCTTTCGCCCGGCGCTCTATCTCGGCGATGTGTCCTATTCGCTGTATCTGACGCATGTCATCGCGTTGCCGATGGTCACGGTCGTCTTCATGCGCCTGGGCGCCGATCTGGGCATCAATGCAGGGCTGGCCTATCCCGTCGTGGCCTCGCTCTGGGCCTTGCTGATCGCCGCGCTGGTCTATCGCGCGGTCGAGAAGCCGGTGACCCGGACCTTGCGGATCGTCACCGGAGAGCGCCGCGCGCTCAAGCCGGCACCTGACGGCGGCCCGACATGACCGAAGACGATGGCCGACGGCCCCATCATGGGAGCGTCGCCACAGCGTCATTAGCGATAACGATCGTCGGCCATGGAATCCGCGGGGCCGCTATGCGATCACATCGCCGACGGAGGCCGTGAAACCAGATGGATACGAGCGGGCAGGGCGGTTTGCTCCCCAGGGGCGGGCCGGTGACGACGATCGGCGGGCTGCCCATCACGACGCTGGGTCGCCAGGCCTCCGCGCAACTGTTCATCGACATGGCGCTGCGCGCCCGCACAGCGCCGCAAAGGCCGTTCTACTCGACCTCAGCGAACGGCCACGTCATCGCGCTGGCGCGCAGCGACGCCGCCTTTCGCGCGCTTCTCCTCGAGGCCGACCAAATCCATCCCGACGGGATGCCGATGGTTCATCTGTCGTCCTTCGTTGCGAAGACCCCCTTGAAGGAGCGCGTCGCGACCACTGACCTCATTCATGACGTCGCGGCCCTCGCGGAGAAAGCCGGGGTCAGTTTCTACTTCCTGGGCGGCACCGACGAGGTCAATCGCGCCGCCGTCGCGCGCCTCGGCCAAGCCTATCCAAAGCTCGCCTTCGCCGGCGCACGATCGGGTTACTTCACGGCCGACGAGGAGACGGAGGTCGTCGCGGAGATCGCGCGCCTGCGGCCCGACATCCTCTGGATCGGCCTGGGCGTTCCGCTGGAACAGTCCTTCGTGGCCCGCAACATCGACCGGCTTGTCGGGGTCGGCGTGATCAAGACCTCCGGCGGCCTGTTCGACTTTCTGTCGGGGCGCAATTCGCGCGCACCGGGCTGGATGCAGGCGGCGGGGCTGGAATGGGCCTATCGCACCCTGCTGGAGCCGCGTCGGCTGTTCGGCCGCTATTTCAGGACGAACGCCGTCGCGCTGTGGCAGATCCTCCGGCACTCCAAATGACGCAGCCGGGGTGACGTCGGCGGCGATCCCCGGTTCGCCTGCGGCAACCGGCATGTGATCAGCGGCAGATAGCGCTCTCGACATCCCGCCAGACGGCGTCGATTTCGGCGGTCAGGGCGACAGGCTCCGGCGCGCGCGTGGCGGCAGCCCAGACCGCGTCGGCGAAGCTGTCGTCGTCGGCATCGGTGGGGACGAGACGAAGCGCGCGCGCGTCGATCAGCTTTCGGTAGAGGGCGTGATGTGCCAATGAATCGGCGCGGGCGGGCGCGTTGACGACGACCGGTTTGCCGAACAGGGCGGCGGCCAGCACGCTCCCGCGACGGGAGGTCAGGCCTTCGGGGAAGACGTAGCAGAAGACGTCGATGGCTTCGAACATCGCGAAGAGCTCGCGTTCATCGCCGACATAGCCGCTGACGAGCACGCGGTCGGTGAGCCCCGCCGCCTGCACGGTCCTGAAGAAGTCCTGCTCGACATCGTCATTGCCCTTGATGAACGAGCCGATGAAGACGACGAAGACGTCATGTCCTCGGGCGATCAGCCGCTCGGCGACATGCAGCACCGCTTTCGACTGCTTCTTCGGGTAGATCGAGCCGAACTGCCCGAGGATCAGGCGGCCCCGGGCCCGCTCCTCCTTCAGCCGCTCGCTCACCGCCGACAGTTGAAGATCGGGCGGCGCCAGCAGGTTCGGCGGGATCGGGATCAGGTCGCGGTCGCCTGTCGCGACGCTCGACAGCCGGCTCTGGCGGAATTCGTCGGCGATCTCCGGCGCCGAGAAGACGATCCGGGTAGCCAGCGCCACAACCGGCGCCAGCACCACCCGCCTTTTCCAGTCCAGCGCCGTCCATTCGTGCAGGACGACGACGACCTCCCTGCGCATCAGCCGGGTCGCCAGGGCGATCAGCGCCGGCCAGACGAGCCTGCGCTTCCAGGCGACGATCGGGAAGTTCAGCACGATGCCGTCGAAATCGCGCAGTCTGGCGAAGAACCGGGCGCCGCCTTCGCCGAGAACCCAGCTGTCGCCTCGGACGGACAGGCGCCGGGCGAACTGCCTGGCGAACTCTTCGACCCCGCAGGTCTCCGCCGCCGAGGAGAGGAGGATGAGATAGCGCTTTGACATGCTGGGGAGGGCCGTTCCGTCTCGCACTGCTGCAACTTCAAATTAGGATTGTCGCGTTAACGGATCGCTCTGTGAGCGGCGATGACGCGTTGCGCGAGACGGCTGTTTCGCCGGCAGAGGACGGCAGATGATCGGTGACCTTTCCGTGGTGACGCCGAGTTACCACGGCGATCTCGAGCGGTGCAGGCTGCTCTGCGACTCGATGGACCGCTTTTGCACGGGGCATGCCCGGCACTACATCGTCGTCGACGATGAGGATGTTGGCCTGTTCGCGCCCTTCGCCGGGCCGGGGCGGGAGGTCATCGCCACATCGGCGCTGTTGCCGCCGTTCTGGGCCGTCGGGCGCTGGCGGGGGCGCCGGTACCGCTGGCGCCCGGGGATCGGGCTGCCGATCTATGGCTGGCATCTCCAGCAGCTGCGCAAGATCGCGGTGACGCTGGCCCAGCCGGCCGAGCGCGTCATCTGCATCGATTCCGACATCTGCTTTTGCCGGCCGGCCGAGCTCTCCGGGCTCGCCACCTCGCCGCGTGTCCCGCTCTTCCTCAGCCCTGCCGCGATCACGGCCGAACAGCCCCGCCACGTGGAGTGGCGGGAAAAGGCGCACGCGGCGCTGGGTCTTGAGGCTCCGCCCCTGCCGGGGGACGATTTCATCGGGCCGATGATCACCTGGGAGCGCGCGACGGTTCGCGCGATGGCCGACCGGATCGAGGCTGTGAACGGCCAGCCATGGTGGCAGGTGCTGGCCCGCCAGCGCGGTTTCTCCGAATATCTGACCTATGGCGCTACGGTCTCGAACGACCCGGTCCTGGAGCAGCGGCATGAGCGGGTCGAAACATCCCCCTGCCTGACCTACTGGGCCGGCCCCGCGCTGGACGAGCAGGGCCTCGACGAACTGATCGGCCAACTGCGTCCCGACCAGTTCGCCCTGACCATCCAGTCCCATACGCAGACATCGGTCGCGACCATCCGGTCGGCGGTCATGCGCCGGTGATCGAAGGGGGCGGCGAGGTCGAGGAGCGATAGGGCTTCGGCAGGAGCCCCAGGCTCGCGACGATCCGGCCGACCGGCATGAGCAGCGGATGGCTCGCCAGCAAGGGCGAGCCGGTTCGCATGAGCACCTTCAGACCGCGCAGCACGCCCATCACGAGACTGGCGGCGTTCTTCGCCAGCGCGATCGGCAACGGCTTGTGCAGCCGATCGATCACGTAGTTGATGCTGCCGGTCCGCACCGAGCGTTTCACCAGGAAGGACGACGTCGTGCGGTCGGGCGCGACGAATTCATGCGCCACGGCCTCCGCGCACCACCAGGTCTTGAAGCCCGCGAGACGGCAGCGGGTGAAGAACTCCATGTCGCCCCCGCCAAGATAGTTGAACCGGGTGTCGAAGGGCGGTGGGGGCAGTCTCTCGAAGACGCGCCGGTGGATCAGGCAGTTGCCCGAGCCGTGGAGCTGGTCGATCTGACGGGTGACGCCATCGATCGAGACGAAGAGCGGGTGCTGCATCACGGTGGCATCCGGCTGCACCTCGAACTGGCGTATCACCGGTCCGCCGACGAGATCGGCCCCCTGGTCGCGAGCCAGTCCGATCATCGCTTGCAGCCAGCCCGGCAGCGCGATTTCGTCGTCGTCGATCATGAGAACGTATGACGCCGCCGGATAGGTGGCGAGCGCCGTCTCGAAGGCCCGGTTGATCGCGTGACAATTGCCCTGCCGATGCTCGACGACCACCGTATGCGGCAAGGCCGTCGGCGCCAGAATCGCGCTGGCCAGGGCCGCCCCGACCGGGTTGCCGCCGTCATTGTCGACGATCACGATGGCAAAGCCGCTGTCGCAGCGCTGGGCGAGCACTGAAGCCAGCGTCCGACGCAGCCAATCCGGGCGCCGGAACGTCGGAATGCAGATGACGGCGTCAACGGAGATCGGGCGCTGCGGATCAGTCATGAGAGGCCGTTGTGATCACCGGACCGCGATTTCGGTCAGATGGCGGGCTGGATGCGGGTCGGAGCGCCTGCATAGCCCGACGACGTCAAATTTCCGTATGCGAGCATCCGCAAGCCGAAGACCGAGATCAGCATGGTGAACCAGACCGGACCGCGATTGTCGAAGAACGGGCTCTCGAGGCACGACAGAAACAGCATGAACAGCCAGCAGCGCATGAAAAGGCGCGTCAGATCGGGATGCTGCGCCCGCTTGAACGCCAATCCGGCGTGGCGACAGGGGAGGATCACCAGCCAGACGATCATCAGGAACAGCAGCGGGAAGCCCCCATTGATGACCTGGTCGAGGTAGCCGTTATGGGCATTGGCCGCCGTCACGGCCCAGCTGCTGTCGGCCACCTCGCCGTTGACGAGCCCATCCATCTGCCAGAAGCTTTGGAAGCCGTGCCCGAGCCAAGGCCGCTCTGCGATCGCGTCCAGCGCCAACCGCCAGACCGAGGCGCGGTCCGTGAATGTCGGGTCGATCCCCCACGAAACCAGCAGATCCTGCGTCTCGCGCGATACGGCCGCCGACAACAGGAGGTAGTTCATCATCGCCAGGCACATGAGCAGGAACGGGGCGCGAAACGGCCCGATCCGTTCGAAGACCCAGGCCACGGCGAGGATGGCCGGCAACATGGCCGCTGACGTCTTGCCGCCGGAGTTGAGCAGGAACACAGAGGCGCAGATCACGATCAGCGCGCCCTGCCAGAACACCCTGGTTTTCATGAAGAAGAGGCCGAAGAAGACGGCAAACACCATCGCCGCCGCTGCGACGTTCTTGTGGCCGAAATGGCCGCGCCAGGCGCCGGCCAGTTGGTGCTCCAGCGCATCGGAGCCCTGGTGGATGGCGCGCTGGGGCAGGGCGAACACCCCGAGAAATGCCAGCAGCACCGCCGTCAGCACGCAGGCGCCGAGCAGCTTGCCGAACTGGTCGGTGTCGCGGGGCAGCAGGAGGACGCTGCTGGCGCACAGGCAGACCAGCATGGCGTAGACGATCCGTCGAAACGCCGTCGCGGGAACCTCGGAAAACAGGCTGGTGAACAGGAGCCAGCAGAGGATCACCGCGAGCGGGCCAAACGAACGCAGGAGGAGCCCGCGGGCCGGGTGCTGGGCGATCGCTCCGAAAACCAGGCCCGCCAGCGTGATGACGATGATCTGGTTCACCACATTCGAAGACGTGCCATACGCCGTCAGCAACCCCGACGCGTTGGGGTTGGGAAATGGCTCGAGGCCGATCCAGAAGAAGCAGAACACCACGACGAGCAAAAGCGAGGACAACCCGCCGCTTTCGGCACCGTGGACAGAATGCGTCTGCGACACGCTGAGGCCTCTCGTCACGCGCACGGACCAACCTGTATCGGGCTCATCGATCCCTGTCGGCGCTTGTGGTTTTCGCTGTCACCGACAGAAATGGCGAAAGACAGACTCCGCAGCATGAGACGGCGATCACGTTAAGTATGCCATAACAGACCGCTGATCTGCGCCGGATTTGCAGCAATTTCTATGTTATTTCAGAGGCCGTGCCGTTGCGGGCCGCGTTGTTTTGCCGAGTCGAGGGAGCGTCCAGTGCGCAGGAGGCAGTTTGTCCTTGGAGGCTTGAGCGCGGGGCTGGGCGCGGGGGCGACCCCAGCGCTGGCGCTGTCCAAAGCGAAGCCGTCGCCGCGTGCGGCAATTCCCTTCGGCGCCGCGATCAGGGTCGACCTGCTGCGCGATGATCTCGATTATCGCCGGGCGGTTCTCGGCAACTGCCAGTTGGTGGTCGGGGAGGGGGGGCTGAAATGGATCGACCTGCGCCCCCAGGAAAACCAGTTCGTCTTCGACCATCCCGATCGCCTGCTCGCCTTCGCGGATGCCAACGGCATGCGGATGCGCGGCCATACCCTCGCCTGGTATGCCGGCATGCCGAAATGGACCGAGGCGATCAAGACGAAGAAGGCGGCCGAGCACGCGCTCTACGAGCATATCGACACGGTTGTCGGGCGCTACAAGGGACGGATTCCGAGCTGGGACGTCGTCAATGAGGCGATCAGCGACAACCCAGCCATCGAAAAGCCGATGCGCAGGTCGATCTGGCAGGATCTCCTCGGCACGCAGCATATCGACATGGCCTTCCGCCGGGCGGCCGCCGTCGATCCGCAGGCGCAACTGGTCCTGAATGATTTCGGCTTCGAGAATCCGACCGATCAGTGCCGGGCGAAGCGCACCGCCTTTCTGCGGCTGGTGAAGGAGCTGAAGGATCGCGACGTCCCGGTCCACGCCATCGGCCTGCAAGGCCACCTCCCGGGCGAAAAAGAGATCGACCGTGACGGCATCTCGCGGTTCGTCGCCGAGCTTCACGGCATGGGGCTGGCGATCCTGGTGACGGAACTCGACGTGATCGACGACAAGCTGCCGGCCGACAGCCTCGTGCGCGACGAGATCGTGGCGATGCGCGCCGAAGCCTTCCTGCAGGCGATCGGCGATGTCTGCCGCCCCGAGGCGGTGCTGACCTGGGGCATCACCGACAAGTTCACCTGGGTCCCGATCTGGTTCAGCCGCAAGGATGGCAGGCCCAACCGGCCGTTGCCGCTCGACGCCAACTATCGGCCCAAGCCGATGATGCGGGTGATCAACGAGTTCACCCGCGCGAGGCTGTGACCGGCGGGCGATGCGTCGTCGCCTCCCGACACGCATGGGGCGGCTTCCGCGTCCCGCATCGTCTGCGTTATCGGGCTTTGACGTGCAGGTCCCAGCAGGCTGAAAGCGCAACCAGGCGGCGATCGGCCAGTGCAGGCGCGAAATGCCTGGCGATATCCATCCGCGCCGGCGTTTGCGGGCATTTCGGCGCCAGGATCGCATCGGTTTGCGCCAGCGCGGCGAGCGTGTCGGCTGTCAGCGGCGGCAGGTTTCGCCCCGGCGTGATGCCGATCGGCACGAGACGCGGCGCGCTGCGATCGAGCAACGCATTGAAGGGATCGACGAAGTCGAGGGTGAAGACGCCGTTCAGCCGGCGTCCTTCGCCCATTTCCCACGAGCGCAGGGCCAGCAGCCCTTGCCGGACTGCCAGCAGCCACGTCGCCTGATAGTCGATCTCCGCCGTGAGAATGGCCGAGGGCTCCTGCCCGGCATCGGCCAGGGCGCGAAAGGTCTCGGCATGCTTCGGATAGAAGTCGACCATGAAGCTGGCGCGCTCCGCCAGCCCGCGCTTGACACTGACGCGCCCCAGCGGCCCCAGTTCCGGCGCCGGCAGCGCGACGACGTCGCCGGTTGCACCGCCCAGCGCGCGCGCCCCGCGTTCGATGCACAGCAGCAGGCTGGGCAGGGCCACCGCCAGCGTCAGGGCCAAGACCGCCGGTTTGAAGGGATCGGACCGCGAACGCCATTGCAGCAGGATGAGCAGCAGCACCGGCCAGAGCGCGATGAACTCGAGCGACCCGGTGTTCTGCGTCTCGAAGAGGGCCGCGGCGAACAAGGTCACCGCCAGCCAGCCCGCCGGTCCTTCGATCAGGCGTCGCGCTTTCTGGAGCAGCGTGCCGTCCTGCTCGCGCCATGAGGTCCAGATCAGCAGGGCGACCAGAGCCGAAGCTGGAAGCACGACACCGAATTTGGCGGATGCGACCGTCAGCAGCCGCGGCAGGAGCGTATCCGTGTTGAGGCTGAGAAGGGTGAGGATGTCGCCCAGATAGGCGTGGACCAGACCCGTTGCTCCATCGAGGGCCGCCAGCGCGAGCATGCACGCCAGGGCCGCGGCCGCGGCGTCCTTGAGGCGCAAGCGCCCCGCCAGGCAGGCATAGCCGACGAGAATCGCGCCGACGACGGCCCCGGTGATCTTCGTCAGGAACAGCGCCAGCATGAAGGCCGCGATGAGCGCGGTTTGCGTCCGCGAACGCGGCACGAACAGCAAGGTCGCCGCCAGCCAGTACAGCAGCAGGGCGGCGTGGCGGTTGTAGTTGCCGAATCCGTCGAGCCCGGGGGCAGGGTAGAACACCGACAGATTGATCGGCAAAGCTGCAAAGATCAGGAACGGGATGAGCAGCGCAACGGCATGCTCCCTGGCCCCGCGCTGGGCGAGGATCACGAGCGCCAGCGGCAGGAGGACGGGCAGGACCGCCCAGTTCACCACCAGCATCGGTTGCGCCATGGGGAACGTCTGGTGCAGCAGCGCGCCGAGATAGTAGCCAAGCGGGCCCACCGGGGCGAAGAAATCGACAGCCGGCATCTGGCCGACCCGAATCCGCTGAAACGCGTCCAGATAGACGGCGACGTCCCAGTAGAAGGCACCCAGCGGCAGCCGCAGGGGAAGCGACAGCGCCAGGAGCGCGGCAGCCGCGACGGTCAGCACGAGAAGCGAAGGCAGGATTTGCGCCCTCAGGCCAGGCGCCAGGGGTCCACTCAGGCGAGGCGCGCTTTGCTTCATCGTCATCGCATTGATCTGTCTAGCCGCGGTCTTCAATTCGAAGACGATACTGCAATGGCTTGCGATATCGGGGGATCTGCTGGCCGGCGCCGGCCGTTCGACGGACATGGTGGTGTCATGGCGCCCCGTCGGCTGTCAACGAGACTCGAAAGCCGGCGCGGGCGATCGCGAAGAGCCGTCAGTCGACCTCGGTTGCCGCTGGACTTCGGGTTGCAGGGTATCGCATCCTGATGCGCTTCGATCAGCCCCTCCTCAGTTTGGATCCAAGACATCTTATGCAGGCCAGACGGATCCGCATCGCCGTGGATATCGGCGGTACCTTCACGGACCTCGAATTTCTCGACGAGGCGAGCGGGCAGACCCAGAGCTTCAAGGCCGCGACGACACCCGACGACCCGTCGCTGGGCCTGATGAACGCCATCAACGGCGCGGCCGCGCGCTTCGGCTTCGCGCTGGCCGATGTCGGCCTGCTGATGCACGGCACGACGATCGCGACCAATGCGGTGCTCACCCGCAACCTGCCCGAGGGCGCGCTGATCACCACGGCCGGCTTCGAGGACGTGCTGGAGATCGGCCGTCACGCCCGCAAGGAGATCTACCGCCTCAAGCCGGAGCCGCAGGCCGTTCTGGTGCCGCGGCGGCGGCGTTTCGGCGTGGTCGAGCGCATCGGGCCCGTTGGCGAGGTGCTGACCGCTCTCGACGCAGCCAGCGTCGAGGCGGCGATCGACCGCGTCGCCGCCTCGGGCGCGAGCGTCTGCGCCATTGCGCTGCTCAACGGCTTCACCAACCCCGCCCATGAGATCGCGATCCGCGACCGCCTGCTGGCGCGGCTGCCCGATCTGGCGGTGTCCTGCTCGCATGAGGTCTCGCCCGAGATTCGCGAGTTCGAACGGACCTCGACGACGGTGCTCAACGCCCTGCTCATCCCGGTGGTGCGGCGCTATATCGACGCGCTGCTGGCCCGCATCGCCGCCGAGGGGCTGACCGCGCCGCTCTATCTCGTGCAATCCAATGGCGGGGCGACCACGCCGCGTGCGGCCGGCGAGGCGCCGGTCAAGCTGCTGCTCTCGGGGCCGTCCGGCGGCGTGCTGGCCGCCGAAGGCGTCGCGCGCCAGCTCGGCTTCCCGAATGTCGTCGGCGTCGACATGGGCGGCACCAGCTACGACGTCGCCGTCATCCGCGAGGGCCGCCGCGCCGTCGTCGCGCAGGGCGATATCGACGGCCTTCCGGTGCGCGTGCCGATGGTCGACATGCGCACGATCGGCGCCGGCGGCGGCTCGATCGCCTCGCTCGATGCGTCGGGCCGCCTCCAGGTCGGCCCGCGCAGCGCCGGCGCGAGGCCCGGCCCGGTCTGCTATGGCCGCGGCGGCACCGAGCCGACCGTCACCGACGTCAACCTCATCCTCGGGCGGCTCGACCCCGTGACCTTCCTCGGCGGAGAATTCGCGCTCGATCTCGACGGTGCCCGCCAGGCGCTGGAGACCCGCATCGCCGACCCGCTCGGACTCGACCGCGATCGCGCGGCGGCCGGCATCCTCGCCGTCGTCGTCGCCAAGCTCGCCGGCGCGATCAAGCTCTCGCTGTTCGAGCGCGGGCTCGATCCGCGCGACTTCGCGCTGATGTCCTTCGGCGGGGCCGGCGGCCTCCATGCCGTCGAGGTCGCCGAGGAACTCGGCATGACCACGGTGATCTTCCCCAAGGATCCCTCGACGTTTTCGGCCCATGGCATCCTGCAGTCCGACATCGTCCATGACCTCGCCCGCACCCGCGTCCTGCCGCTGAAGGCCGGCGCTGCCTTGGCTTTCGCGGCACTCGCCGGCGAGCTGCTGGCCGAGGGCGAGGCGCTGCTGGCGGCCGACGGCCTGCCGGCCGCCCAGCGCCGCCTCGAGCTCGCGGCCGATCTGCGCTATCGCGGCCAGGCCTTCGAGCTGCTGGTGCCGCTGGACGAGGTCCCGCAGGACGACGCGGCTCTCGCACGGCTCTGCGAGCGCTTCCACGAGGCGCACCGCCAGCGCTTCTCCTTCGACGACCCCGATGAGACGGTCGAGCTGGTGACGATGCGGCTGGCGGCGGTCGGGCTGCTCGGCGGCATGGCGACCGCCAGTGCGCCGCTGGCCGGCCAGGCAGACACTGCCCGACAGCGCCAGGTCCATCTCGGTGGCGGCTGGACGCAAGCCCCGGTCCACGAGCAGGGCAGGCTCGGCGCCGGCATGGTCATCGACGGCCCGGCCATCATCGAGCAGGCCTACACCACGCTGATCATCCCCGCCGGCTGGCGGCTCGTCGTCCGGCCCTCGGGCGATCTCGTCGCGACCCGGGAGACGCTGTCATGAGCCAGGTCGATAGCAAGGTCGACCCCGTCCTCCTCGAAATCGTCTCGCATGCGCTGGTCTCGGCGGCCGAGGAGATGTCGATCACGGTCTGGCGCACCAGCCGCTCGACCACGGTGCGCGAACTGCTCGACTATTCGACGGCGGTGTTCGACGGGGAGGGCCGCAACATCGCCCAGGCGGCCCGCATGCCGGTCCATCTCAATTCGATGGAGCTCTGCCTGCAGGAGATCATCGCCCGGCATCTGCCGCTGGAGCGCTGGCGGGAGGGCGACGTCGTCGTCACCAACGATCCCTATTGCGGCGGCCAGCATCTGCCGGATTTCCTCGCCTTCAAGCCGGTCTTCGTCGATGGCGCGCGCATCGCCATCACCTGCGTCCTGATCCACCATGTCGATGTCGGCGGCGGCGCGGCCGGCGGCTACAACGCCCACGCCGTCGAGATCTTCCAGGAGGGCCTGCGGCTGCCGCCGGTGAAGATCGTCCGCGAAGGCGAGATGCAGGACGATCTCTTCGCCACCATCCTGCAGAATGTCCGCGAGCCCGAGACCTTCCGCGGCGACTTCCTCAGCCAGATCGCGGCGCTCGAGGTCGGCGCGCGGGCGATGCGGCAGCTCGCGGCGCGCTATGGTGTCGACACGCTGCGCGAGGTCGGGCAGGCCCTGCTCGACCATTCCGAGACGGCGATGCGTGCCGCTCTGACCGCGCTGCCCGACGGCGTCTACCAGGCGGAGGATTTCGTCGACGGCGACGGCATGGAGGCAGGACAGAAGCGCATCGCGGTGACGCTGACGATTGCGGGCGACCGGCTCACCGTCGACTTCGAGGGCTCCTCGCCGCAGGCGCGGGGGCCGATCAATGCGACGATGGCGACGACCCGCTCGGCTGTCTATTACGCCGTGATTGCGGCGTCCGGCATCGAGGCGACCGCCAACTCGGGCTGCTACCGGCCGATCACCGTCAGCGCGCCGGACGGGCTCCTCGTCAGCGCCCAGTTTCCCGCGCCGGTCTCGATGCGCATGCTGACCGGCCACCGCATTGCGACCGCGGTGCTGAAGGCCTTTGCGCAGGCGATCCCCGAACGCATTCCCGCCTCCTATTACGGCGTGACCTTCAACCACGCGGTCAATATCCGCCATGCCGATGGCCGCCGGCAGGTTTATTTCGACGCCGAGATCGGCGGCTGGGGCGGCCATCCCGAAGCTGACGGCCCCTCGGGCCTCTCGGCCGGCTTCCACAACGGCCAGAACACGCCGATCGAGATGATCGAGGCGATCTTCCCGCTGCGCTTCACGCATTACGGCTTCCTCCCCGATTCGGGCGGCGCGGGTCGGATGCGCGGCGGCCTCGGGCTGGTCAGAGAATGGCGCTTCATCGCCGAGCACGGCCTGCTCAACGCCTCCTTCGACGCCTTCGCCTCCCAGCCTTACGGCCTGGCCGGCGGCGAGCCCGGACGCGGCGGGCGCCTCAGCCTGATCCGCGACGGACAGGTCACGGCGCTGCCGGCCAAGACCATCGGCTGCGCGCTGAAGGCCGGCGATATCATCCGCATGGAGACGCCGGGCGGCGGCGGCCATGGCGACCCCCGCGCGCGCGACCCCGCGGCAACCGCCGCCGACAGGGCCGACGGCTACGTCTCATGACCAGCGCACCATCGCAGTGGCGGGACTATTGCATGGTGACCCTGACGCGTGGTCACATGCGAAGTGACGCGCAGCGGGCGCCCGGAGACCGGCCTTGATGAAAATGACAACCCGCCTGCGCAGCCCGGCGCGTCCATGAGCGACCTCTCCCGCCTTCTTCCCGACGAGCCGCTGCCGCAGCGCATCTCGCGCATCCTGGCCTGGGCTGCGGGAGCGATCGTCCTGGTCGGCTGCAGCTTCCTCATCACCATCGACGTGATCACGCGCTATCTGTTCAAGCGCGGCATGGTCGAGAGCTTCGAGATCTCAGGCTATGCGCTGGCGGCCTGCATCGGGCTGGGACTGGCCTTCACCGTCACGTCCAAGGCCAATATCCGCGTCGACATCCTGCTTGGCGTGCTGCCCGGCAAGGCCCGCATCGCCTGCGACATCATCGCTTCGCTGGCGCTGGCGCTGATCGCCGTGGCGCTGGCCTGGTTCGCCTGGGGCACGCTGGCCCAATCCTGGGCCTTGAACGCCAAGTCGGTGTCGCAACTGCAGACGCCGATGGTGATCCCGCAGGGAATCTGGTGCGTCGGCCTGGTCTGGTTTGCATGCATGGCCGTGTTGATCCCGATTCAGGCGATCGCCCGGCTGATCGCGCATGACCGGGCCGGCTTCGATGCCCTGATCGGCTCGCTGCGGGTGACCGAGGAAATCGAGCAATCGGGTGTCGAGAACCCGACCGTTGCCGGACAGGCGAAGCCATGATCGGCACAGCGGTCTCGCTGCTCGTCGTTCTGGTCGGGCTGAGCATCCCGGTCGCGGCCGCGCTCGCCCTGATGGCTTATGTGCTGCAGGCCAATTACGCCTTCTTCCCGATGACCGGGGCCGTCGGCGAACTCGCCTGGAACTCTTCCAACGACTTCATCCTGATCGCCGCGCCCATGTTCATCATGATGGGCGAGCTGATGCACCGGTCGGGCATGAGCGAGCGCTTGTTCACTGCGCTCTCGCCCTGGTTCGCCCGGGTGCCGGGCCGGCTGATCCACACCAACATCGCCGCCAGCGCGATCTTCGCGGCCACCTCGGGCTCATCGGTGGCCACCGCGGCGACGATCGGCACGGTCGCGATCCCCAACATGGACAAGGGCGGCTATAACCGGCCGCTGTTTCTGGGCTCGATCGCAGCCGGCGGCACGCTCGGCATCCTGATCCCGCCCTCGATCAACATGATCATCTACGCCGTGCTGACCGACACCTCGGTGGCCGATCTCTATGCGGCGGGCTTCATCCCCGGCTTCATGCTCGCCGGGCTGTTCTCGCTGATGGTGCTCGGTCTGGCGCTCTACCGGCCGGACTGGGCTGGACCCAAGGTCGACACCAGCGATCTCTGGCGCCAGCGCGTCGCGGGCCTGCGCCATCTCATCCCGCCGCTGGGGCTCTTCCTCGTCGTCGTAGGCTCGATCTATGCCGGCATCGCGACGCCGACGGAGGCCGCCGCGCTCGGCCTGATGGCGACGCTGCTGCTGGTGGCGGCCAACCGGCAGCTCACCCTGCCGGTGCTGCTGCGGGCCTTCGAGGGGACGGTGCGGACGACCTGCATGGTGATGCTGATCGTCATCGCCGCCTTCTTCCTCAACTTCGTGATGGTCTCGATTGGGCTGGTGAAGGCGATCACCGATCTCGTCCTGTCGCTGGGCTGGCCGCCGCTCGGCATGCTGCTGGCGATCGTGGTGTTCTACCTGATCCTCGGCTGCTTCATGGAGACGCTGTCGATGATGATCGCGACGACGCCGGTCGTCCTGCCGGTCATTACGGCGCTGGGCTACAGCCCGGTCTGGTGGGGCATCATCTTCGTCATCCTGATGGAGGCGGCGCTGATCACGCCCCCGGTCGGCCTCAATCTCTACGTCGTCCAGGCCGTGCGCGGGAAAGGCAATTTTGCCGACCTTTGCCTGGGTGCCATGCCCTTCGTGCTGGCGATGCTGCTGATGATCGGGCTGCTGATCGCCTTTCCGCAACTCGCGCTCTGGTTGCCGACCGTTCTCAATCCCAAAGCCGGCGGCTGAAACCGCCAAAACCCGACCCAAAGAGGAGAAGCTTGCGATGAAACGCCTGGTCCCGATCGTCACCCTCGCCACCACGCTCCTCTGCGGCGCCGCCCAGGCCCAGGGCTTGCCTGCGACCAGCTTCAATGCCGTCGGCAGCATCGGCAATCTGTCGATGTACACCAACCGCGAGGTGCCGTTCTGGAATGAGACGGTGCCGAAGGAATCGGGCGGGGCGATCAAGGTTCAGGTCAAGCCCTTCACCGAGCTCGGCTTCAAGGGGCCCGAGATCTTCCGCCTCGTCTCGGCCGGCACGCTGCAATTCGCCACCACGGTGCTGAACTACAATTCGGGCGAAGTCCCGATGAACGAGGCCACCGACCTCGTCGGCCTGGTCGGCTCGGTCGAGGAACTGCAGAAGGTCGTCGAGGTCTTCCGCCCGACCTATGCGAAGTTTCTGGAGGAGAAGCACGGCCTCAAGCTGCTCGGCTTCGGCACCTATCAGGCGCAGGTGATCTATTGCCGCGACGCCTTCACCAAGGTCTCCGACCTCAAGGGCCGCAAGGTCCGCGCGTCGGGCGCCTCGCAGCAGGCCTTTGTCGGCCATATCGGCGGCTCGCCGATCAACCTCGCCTTCGCCGAGGTCCAGCCGGCGCTCGCCAGCGGCGTGATCGACTGCGCCATCACCGGCGCGCTCTCCGGCTATCGCTCGAAATGGCATGAGAGCGCGAAGTTCATCTCCCCGATGCCGATCAATTTCGGCCTCTCGGCGCAGCTCGCCAATCTGAAGTGGTGGAACACACTCGATCCGAAGGTGCAGGCCTTCCTGACCACCAACCTGCGCAAGCTCGAGGATTCGATCTTCGACCAGGCCAAGACCGAGACCCAGACCGGCCTCGACTGCAACACCGGCAAGGCCTGCAGCGAGGGGCCGCCGGCCGCGATGAAGCTCGTGCCGGTGACGCCGGAGGACGAGGCGCTGCGTAAGGATGCGCTGACCAAGGTCATCCTGCCCGCCTTCGCCAGCCGCTGCGGGGCGGAGTGCGTCACCACCTGGAACGGCACGATCGGCGAGTTCCTCAAGGTGAAGATCGGCCAGTAGGCCGACGCCGCCGACAGCCAGCGCTCGCTCCGGCGGGCCCGCTCCGACGGGGCGGGTCCGCAAGCGGGCTTTCGGAACGACGCCGGGCGGGGCCGCATAGCCCATCGATGCGCGCCCGTGCTTATGTCACCGGCTCCGATCTCCGACGGGACCGTGCGATGCCGACACCGCTTCCGCCTTTCGACCTCGACCTGCTGCGCAGCTTCACGGCGATTGCCGATTGCGGCGGCTTCTCCCGGGCCGCCGAGCGGATCGGGCGCACGCAATCGACGATCTCGCTGCAGATCAAGCGCCTCGAGGCCGGGCTTGGCCAGACGCTGTTCCTGCGCGAGGGCGGGCGCGGAGGGCGCACGGTCCTGACGCCGCAGGGCGAGATCCTGCTGACCTATGCCCGACAGATCCTGCAGATCAGCGACGAGGCGCGTGCGCGGCTGATGGAGCCGGAGGTCGGCGGCATCGTCCGGCTCGGCACCCCCGAGGATTTCGCCACCGTCCATCTCGCCGATGTGCTGGCACGCTTCGCGCGGGCCTATCCGCAGGTCGCGCTCGCCGTCCATTGCGACTTCACGGTCAATCTGCTCGACGGCTTTTCGAAGGGGCAATACGACCTTGTCCTGTTCAAGCGCGCCCTCCAGCCCGATCAGGCGCCCGACGCGGCCGATGCCGGCGGTGCCGCCGTCTGGCGCGAGGCCCTGGTCTGGGTCGCGGGCGCGCGGCTGGTTCTCGCTGCGGGCGATCCGCTGCCGCTGGTGCTGGCGCCCGCACCGGATGTCTACCGCCGCGGCACGCTGGCGGCGCTCGATGCGGCGGGCCGGCCCTGGCGCATGGTGCTGACCAGCCCCAGCCTCGCCGGGCTGCAGGCGGCCGTGCGGGCGGGGCTGGGCGTCACGGTGCTGCCGCGCGAGATGGTCCCTGCCGATCTCGTCATCCTCGGCGAAGCGGAGCATCGCCTGCCGGTCCTGCCGGCGACCGAGATCGTCCTCTACCGGGCGCCGGGGGCGCGCGCGCCCGCGGCGGAGCGTCTGGGCGACCACATCGTCCAGTCCCTGGAAGCGGCCGCCGCACGGGGGTGACCGGCTGCCGCCCCTCGCTGCGTCCGGTGGGACGTTCGATCGATTGAATTTATCAATCATTTGGATTGGTATTGGCGTGTTTGCGCAATGCAATCGGTGCGTTATCGGCAGCAGCCTCCACCTGGAACCTGCCGATGACGTCGCTGCAACTGGCCGCCGCCAACCTGTTTTCGCCGATGACCCTGTGCTTCGTGCTCGGCGGGTTCGCGGCCCTCATTCGCAGCGATCTGCGCCTCCCGGAGCCGGTTTTCACCGCCCTGTCGATCTATCTGATGCTGGCGATCGGGCTGAAGGGCGGGGCCGATCTCGCAACCGTCTCGCCCGCGACGATGGCGCTGCCGATCCTGGCGGCGCTGACGTTGTGCATCGTGATCCCGCTCTGGTGCCATGCCGCTTTGCGCCGTCTGGTCGGGCTGGCGCCACGCGACGCGGCGGCGCTGGCCGCCCATTACGGCTCGGTCTCGGCGGTGACCTTCCTGGCCGTGCTGAGTTATCTCGATGCGATCGGCATGCGCTATGAGCCCACCGTCACCGCGCTTCTGGCGCTGATGGAGGCGCCCGCGATCGTCGTCGCGCTGCTGCTCGCCGGGCGCGGGCAGAAGGACGGCCAGGCGCTCGGTGCCGTGCTGGCGCGCATCCTCTCCAGCAAGAGCATCGTCCTGCTGTTCGGCGGCCTGATCATCGGCCTGGTCGTCGGCCATCAGGGGCTGGCGCCGGTCAAGCCGCTGTTCGGGGATCTGTTTCGCGGGCTGCTTTGCCTGTTCCTGCTCGATCTCGGGCGGCAGGCGATGGAACGGGCGGAAGCCTGGCGCGAAAACGGGCCCGCCATTGCGGTCTTCGCCATCGTCGCGCCGGTTCTGAACGCGGTGCTCGGCGTCACGGCGGCGTGGCTGGCGGGCATGTCGCAGGGCGGGGCCGTCGTCATCGCGACGCTCGCCGCCAGCGCCTCCTACATCGTCGCGCCCGCAGCCGTGCGTATGGCGCTGCCCGACGCCAATCCGGGCCTCTATCTCACCGCCGCGCTGGCGCTGACCTTCCCCTTCAATCTGATCCTCGGCATTCCACTCTACGCCGCGATGGCGCGGATGCTCTACGGTTGAGGCGCACGCGTGCGACCGACCCTGCGTTCAACTGTCGAGCACGGTCTGAAAGCCCATCCTGACGGCAGCCAGCAGCGCGGTGGCGGATGCCAGGAGCGCGGCGCGCGCATTCAGGATCTGCGTGCGGTTGAGGGCGGTGACGATGCGGTTCATGTCGCCCGCCTCGAGTTCGTCGAGGCGGCTGAGCCGGCGCAGGCGCTGCCGGCTGGCGAGCCACCAGACGAAGGAGGAGGCGAGCGCGCCGAGACCGATCAGGCTGTCGAGAAACGCGAGCATGGATGAGCGGCCGGGTTTCAGACCTTCGCCGCCAAGGGGAAGGCCCCTGCTTCCACCGGTTCGAGCCCCAGCTGCCGGCAGATCTTTACCAGCGCCGACTGCTCCTCGACGATGTATTGGCCGTCGGCTTCGCCGATCAGCCGGCAGGTCTCGATCAGGGCGCGGCCGAAGCGCGCCCTGCCGCGCAGGCGGTCGATCGCAGCCAGCGCGGCGCGCTCGCCGGTCGACGGATCGATTTCGAAGCGGGCGGTCGCATGCTCGAATTCGGCAAGAAGCTCTTGGCGCGAGCGCTCATCGACGAGCCCGAAGCGGGAGAGCGAGGCGGCCATGCTGTCATGCTCGGCAGGGCGCACGATGCCGTCGGCATAGGCGATCAGCGCGCAGGCGGCGGCGATCGTCTCGATCTGGAGGCTCGCCTCCTCGTCATGCCAGAGGTCGAGATCGCGTTGGAGGTCTGCTTGCGTCCGGCTTTGGCGGGTCGGCATGGCCTATCCTTTCCAGGTCTTGAGGTCTCGGAACTTGGCGTTGCGCTTGGCGAGAAATCGGTTGGCGAGTCCGGCCACGCCGATGATCAGGATCGCCCCCAGCGCCCAGACGATCACCACGATGATCTCGCTGGCGTTGCCCAGGCTGCGGAACGCCCAGGAGACCGTTTCGACAATCGCGGGGACGGACGACACCGCATCGGCGTTGACCGCCGCCCATTCGCTCGTCCAGTCGAGCAGCGAATGCCCGATCCAGGCGAACAGGCTCCAGATGGCGAGCGCACCGCATGCGGCAATCCAAACGGACATCCGCATGGTTCAGCGTCCCGCGCTCGAGACGGCGGCGGAGCGAGCGCCGTCCGTCGCGCCGAGATGGCGGCGCAATTCGTCGATGTTCTTCAGGTTGGCGCGGTAGAACACGTCGCCGAACCAGCCCACCACGGGCACGGCGCTGATCGCGAGATCGATCCCGACCCGCCCCGCCATCCGGCAAAGCGGGAGCGTCGGCATGCCGTGACGCCGGGCCTCGAAGATCAGATAGGCTGAGACGCCCTTGGCGACGATTGTGCCGACGCCGATGTTGAGCAGCGCGTCGGCGCCGACGCGGACATTGGTGCCCGGCACGCGGACGGCTGAATCGAGCAGGCGCGCAATGGCGTCGAGCCGCTCGAGCGTCTCGGCGCGAGAGCGCTGGGGTGACAGGTCGTAGGCGATCGACATGGCGTCGGTACTCCCAAGATCGGAGCGCCTTCGCGCTCGTCAGGTGGAAGAGTCCGACATCGCAGCGTCGCTGCCAGAGGGGCCCGGACCCGGGTTCCGCCTTGAGATTGGGAGTCGGATCGCATGCGTCAAGAGCGGGTCTGGGTGAATATTTTTGCATGTCGACTCTTGACCGGTGACAGTCCGGCTCCCATCTCGGGCGCACCCGCTGATCCGGGCCCCTCTGGCGAGCGCTGCCGGCGCGTTCGCGATGTCGGATCGTTTTCCGATGTCGCGCCCGGCTGACGGTCGATCATGGATTTCGCTTTCTTCGCCGCCGACTGGCTCGGCAAGCCCGCCTGGATGTGGCTGGCCTTCATCGGCATCGTCGCGGCGCTGCTCGCCTTCGATCTCGGCGTGCTCCACAAGGAGCACCGGCCGATCGAGGTGCGCGAAAGCCTCGTCCTCTCGGGCACCTATATCGGGCTGGGCCTCGCCTTCGGCGCCTGGGTCTGGTGGTATCTCGGCGCCGAACCGGGCATGAACTACCTGACCGGCTTCGTCGTCGAAAAGACGCTCGCGCTCGACAATGTCTTCGTCATCGCGCTGATCTTCGCGTTCTTCGCAGTGCCGCCCAAATACCAGCATCGCGTTCTGTTTTGGGGCATCCTTGGCGTCATCGTGCTGCGCGCGATCATGATCGGGCTCGGCGCGACGCTGGTCTCCCAGTTCGGCTGGGTGCTCTACATCTTCGCGGTCTTCCTGATCGTCACCGGCGTGAAGATGTTGGTGATGGGCGACAAGCCGCCCGCGCTCGAGAACAACGCCCTGATCCGGCTGATGCGGCGGCGCTTCAACGTCACCGACGAGCACCATGGCGAGCGCTTCTTCGTGAAGCAGCCCGATCCGGCGACCGGCAAGCCGGCCTGGTTCGTCACGCCGCTCTTCATGGCGCTGATCGCGATCGAGATCGCCGACCTGATCTTCGCGGTCGACTCGGTGCCGGCGATCTTCGCGATCACGACCGACCCGTTCATCGTCTACACCTCGAACATCTTCGCCATCCTCGGCCTGCGCGCGCTCTATTTCGCGCTCGCCGCCGTGATCGAGCGCTTCCGCTATCTCAAGCCGGCGCTGGCGATCGTGCTGGTCTTCATCGGCTCGAAGATCTTTATCGCCGACCTGCTTGGGCTGGAGAAATTCCCGCCGGCCGTCTCGCTGAGCGTCACGCTCGGCATCATCGCCGCCGGCATCGTCTGGAGCCTGTTCAAGACGCGCGGCGGCGCCGCCCGCGTCGGCGAGGCCTGAGCCGCCGGGCGGTCGCGGCGCCTCAGGCCGCGATCGCCCGCTTCAGCCCGCGGATTGCGGCTTCCGGCGTGGTCACGACGCGAAGACCGGTCGCCGCCTCGATGGCGGGGCGGGCGCGGGCCAGCGAAAACTGCCCGAGGATGAGCGTGTCGATCCCTGAGAGCTTGGCGGCGGTCTCGGCCGCCAGCCGGTCATGGGTGGCGCCGTCGCCCGCCTTCAGGGCGGCAAGCGCGCCCTCGACCATGACGCCGGTGACCTCGACGGGCGCGCCCGCCATCTCGCGGATCTCCTGGGTCAGCGAGGGCAGGGAGGGGGCGAAGGTCACCATCAGCCCGATCCGCCCCCCCAGGGCCAGCGCCTCGGCGAAGGCGGATTCGTTGGGCCGCAGCACCGGGATCGGCAGGGCGCGCTTCACCGCGTCGATCGCCGGGCCGAAGGCCGAGCAGGTGAAGAGGATGGCCTCGGCCGGGCCGTTGGTGCCTTCCGTCGCCGCCGCATAGCGCCCGAGCGTCAGGAAGCGCTCGGTCATCGCCGCGTCGAGGCTGCCGCGTGACGCGAGATCGGTGGCGAGCGAGGTGTCCAGCAGGTCGAAGGCCTTCGCCTCCGGCCAGTGCGCGGCAAAGGCGGTCCGCGCCGGCAGCACGGATTCCTCCAGCGCGTGAATGAGCGCGATGCGCGGTGCGGTGTCGGTGAGCGGGGTCATCGGGTCGGCTGCCTCGTCACTCGCTGACCAGCGTGCGGGCCTTCAGCACGGACAACAATCCTTCGTCGCGGCGCGCCTCGAGCTCCGCGATGCTGCGCCCCTGCGCCTCCTCGGCGACGCCGGCGACGATCTTCGCCTGCGTCTCGGCATCGAGCGACGGATCGCCGAGCGACTGCCAGCGCCGCACCTGGCTGGGGCCCAGATGGGCGAGATAGCCCGCGATGCCGCCTTCGCCGCCACCGAGATGATAGGTCATGTGCGGCCCCATCAGAGACCAGCGCAGGCCCGGGCCATTGCACAGCGCCGCGTCGATGTCGGCGACGCTCGCGACGCCCTGCTCGACGAGGTAGACCGCCTCGCGATAGAGCGCCGAGGCCAGCCGGTTGGCGATATGGCCGGGCATTTCGCGATTGAGCACCACGGGCCGGCGCCCGAGCCCGCGATAGAACGCGGCCGCCCGGTCGACGACGCCTTCATCCGCGCCGACGATCTCGACCAGCGGCACGAGATGCGGCGGGTTGAAGGGGTGCGCCACCACGACCCGCTCCGGCCTCGCGCAATCGGCGACGATGGCGCTGCGCACCAGCGCCGAGGTCGAGCTGGCGATGATCGCGTCCGGCGGAAGAAGGGCGTCGATCTGCGCCAGCAGCGCGCGCTTGACCGCCTCGCTCTCCGGTCCGTTCTCCTGGACGAAGCGGGCGCCGGCGAGCGCTGTGGCGAGGTCCGTCGAGAACGCGACCGGACCGTCGCCGGTCAGGCCGAGTTCGGTCAGTTGCGCGCGCGCCCGCTCGACATGGCCGAGGAAGCGCTCGCGCGCCGCCTCATGCGGGTCATAGGCGCTGACGCTCAGGCCATGGGCGCTGGCAAGCGCCGCCCAGCTCGCGCCGATCAAGCCGGCGCCGACGATGGCGAGATGCTGGACGGGCTGGTTCATGATCGACGGATCCCGACCGCTCACTCGGCCTTGATGCCGCTGCTCTTGATCAGATCGCCCCATTTGGCGATCTCGCTGTCGATGCGCGCGGCGGCCTCCGCCGGCGTGCTCGGCTTCGGCACGACGCCCTGCAGCGCGAGCGCCTCCTTGAGCTTCGGGCTCTGGAGAGCCCTGTTCAGTTCGGTGTTGAGCTTGTCCAGGATCGGCTGCGGCGTGCCGGCCGGCGCCAGCATGCCGAACCAGGACGACACCTCGAAACCGGCGAGGCCCTGCGAGATCGCCGTCGGCGTCTCCGGCATGAAGGGCGAGACCTCCGTGCCCGTGGTCGCGATCGCCTTGAGCGAGCCGCCCTTCACATGCTGGAGCACGGCGGGGATGGTGTCGAACATGATCTTGACCTGGCCCGCGACCATGTCGGTCATCGCCGGGCCGGAGCCGCGATAGGGCACGACCGGCATCTTCGTGCCGGCCTTGAGGTTGAAGAGTTCGCCCGAGAGATGCTGCGGCGAGCCCTGGCCGGACGAGGCATAGGAGTAATCGTCGGGCTTGGCCTTGATCAGCGAGATCAACTCGGACACCGTCTTGGCGGGCACGGATGGGTGGACGACGAGCGCCAGCCCGACATTGCCGGCGAGCCCAACCGGGACGAGGTCCTTCTTGAGGTCGAAGCCGGGCTTGGCCTGCAGGCTCATATTGATCGAGTGGCTGGTCAGCGCGCCGAGCAGCAAGGTGTAGCCGTCGGGCTGTGCGCGCGAGGCCGCCGCCGCCCCGACGCTGCCGCCGGCACCCGGGCGGTTCTCGACGACCATGCGCTGTCCGAGGCTGTTCGACATCTCTTCCGCGACGACGCGGCCGATGATGTCGGTCGCGCCACCCGGCGCATACGGCACGACCAGCGTGATCGGCTTTTGCGGATAGGCCTGGGCGACGGCCGTTGCCGGAACGACGAACGACAGGCTGGCCAGCAGTCCGACGAGATGACGACGGTTGAACATGCAAAAATCTCCTAAGGGGCAGGCGGCAGGCGAACGGCCGGGCCGAGTTTCGCTCATCAAGCTTGAGCCGGGCTGGCTGATCAGCAGAAGTCGAAGTCGCAACCTTCGTCGGCTTGCAGCACGGTTGTAAGATAGAGATGACGGTAGCCGCGCGAGGCTTCGGCCAGATGCGCAGGGGGCTGCCATTCGCCCTTCCGCCGCTCCAGTTCGGCTTCGTCGACCAGCAGCGCGATCTCGCGGGCCTCGACGTCGAGCCGGATCATGTCGCCGTCGCAAACGAGTCCGAGCGGGCCGCCGACGGCCGACTCAGGCGTGATGTGCAGCACGATGGTGCCGAAGGCCGTGCCGCTCATCCGGGCGTCCGAAATCCGGACCATGTCCTTGACGCCGGCCTGGGCGAGCTTCTTGGGGATCGGAATGTAGCCGGCCTCGGGCATGCCGGGCGCGCCTCTGGGGCCGGCATTGGTCAGGACGAGCACGTCGTCGGCCTTCACGTCGAGGTCCGGGTCATCCATGCGGCGGACCATGTCCTCGACGGACGTAAACACCACGGCGCGGCCGGTATGCGTCAGCAGGGCCGGCGAGGCGGCCGAATGCTTGATCACGGCCCCGCCCGGCGCGAGATTGCCGCGCAGCACGGCCATGCCGCCGGTGGGTTTCACCGGGCTTGCGGCGGTGCGGATGATGGTCTGGTTCGGGATGTCTTCGGCTGCATCGGCGATCTCGCCGATGGTGCGCCCGTCGATCGTCGGCGCCGAGCGGTCGAGATGGTCGCCGAGCTCCTTCATCAGCTTGGGCACGCCGCCGGCCCAGTGGAAATGCTCCATGTAATGGTCGCCGGACGGCTTCAGGTCGATCAGCACCGGCACCTTGCGGCCGATCGCGTCGAACTCCTCGAGATCGATCGACAGGCCGGCGCGGCGCGCAATGGCGGCGAGATGCACCAGCCCGTTGGTCGAGCCGCCGATCGCCTGCAGCACGGTCAGCGCATTGCGGAAGGCGGTCTTGGTCAGCAGTTCGCTCGGCTTCGGCCCGCCCTGGGCCAGGCGCACCGCCTCGCGGCCGCTCGCCTCCGCGGCGCGGATGCGGTCGGCATGGGTTGCAGGGATGGTGCCCGAGCCGGGCAGGGCGATGCCGAGCGCCTCGACCAGGCAGCCCATCGTGCTCGCCGTGCCCATCACCATGCAGGTGCCCTGCGTCGGCGCGAGCCGCCCGCTCAGCACCTCGATCTCGGCCTCGTCGATCTGGCCGGCGCGATGCTGGCCCCAGAGCCGGCGGCAATCGGTGCAGGCGCCGAGGATCTCGCCCTTGTGGTGGCCGACCAGCATGGGTCCGGTGATGAGCTGGATCGCGGGGACGTCCGCGCTGACGGCGCCCATGAGCTGGGCCGGAACGGTCTTGTCGCAGCCGCCGATCAGCACGACCGAGTCGCAGGGCTGGGCGCGGATCATCTCTTCGGTGTCGATCGCCATCAGGTTGCGAAGGAACATCGAGGTCGGGTTGGCGAAGGATTCGTGGATGGAGATCGTCGGGAACTCCATCGGCAGGCCGCCCGCCAGCATCACGCCGCGCTTCACCGCCTCGATCAGCCGCGGCACGTTGCCATGGCAGGGGTTGAAGTCGCTGAAGGTGTTGGTGATGCCGATGATCGGCCGGTCGAGCGCGTCGTCGGAGAAGCCGGCCGCCTTGATGAAGGCCTTGCGCAGGAACAGCGAGAAGCCGGGGTCGCCATAGGTCGCGAGATTGCGGCGCAGGCCACGTGCCGCAGGAGCCGCGGATGGGATATCGTCGTCGGAAGCGCTCATGAGGGGCAGCATCATGGCTGTCGCCATGATTGTCAACAATCTTGCCAGAGGTTACGATCGGGCATGCCAGAGACCGCCCTGAAGGCTCAGACCGTCGATCGCGTCCGCACCGTCGCCGCCATGCTGGAGGAGGAGATCGTCCTCGGCTGGCTCCTGCCGCGCGAGCGCCTCGTCGAGGAGGAACTGGCGGAGCGGCTCGGGGTGAAGCGCCATGTCGTGCGCGAGGCGCTGGCGGAACTGGAGCGGGTCGGCCTGGTCGAGCGCATCCCCAACCGCGGCGCCGTGGTCCGGCTGCTCGACCCCGCCGAGGTGCGGCAGATCTATTCCGTCCGCGAGGTGCTGGAGACGCTCGCCGCCGAGCAGATTCCGCTGCCCGTCGCGCCGCAGGTGCTGGCGCCGCTGCGGGCCCTGCAGCAGCTCCATGCCGAGGCGGTGGCGGCGGGCGATGCGCGGGGCGCCTTCCGGGCCAATATCCGCTTCCACGAGACGTTGTTTCGCGCCTGCGGCAACCCCCATCTGGTCGAGCTCATCCAGGGGCTCGCCCAGAAGGTCCATGGCGCCCGCTCGATCACCGCCGCCAGCCCCGAGCATCTGGCGCTGGCGCGTGACGAGCATGCCGCGATGGTCGAGGCTCTGGCGGGCGGCGATCGTGATCGGCTGGTGGCGCTGTGCCGCCAGCATCTCGGCCCGTCGCGCGATGCCTATATCGCCGCCGTCGAAGCGCGCTTCGCCCGGCAGGCCACGCCCACGGCATCCTGAAATCCAAGCGGGCGGCCGCGGAAGGGAAGATGGGCGTCGCTCTGGCGGGCCGCCGTTTTTGCGCCCGCCTTGATCCCCAGCAAGGCGCGCCCTGATGGCGTCGTGTAACCTCGCAGATGTCGGCCCTGCGCCCGCGCTGCTGCCGCATGTGTCGATCGGCGCTGCGGCTCTAGGTTTCACCGACACATGAAGGCGTTCCTCGCGGTTCGGGGATCGTCGGGAGAGCATCGTGACGACCATGGTCCCCTCGGCCACTTCCACGCCCGGCGCTGCTGCGCCGCGGAGTCCGGCATCCGACAAGCGCGGCACCGTCGATGAGCACGCGCCCTTCGAGCCCCTGGCGATGGTGCGGATCGCCGTGGCGGGCCTCGGGGCAGCGGCCGTGTGGTTTCGGGTCTACGAGCCCGTCGCGCAGGTCAGCGTGATCGGGCTGCTGGCGCTCGCCTTCAGCGTCTGGCCGGTGCTGCGGGAGGCCCTGGCCAATCTGCTCGCGCGGCGCATGACCATGGAACTGTCCATGCTCATCGCCATCGTCGCCGCAGCGGCGATCGCGGAGATCTTCACGGCGCTCGTCGTCACCCTGTTCGTGCTCGTCGCGGAGGAACTCGAGCATCTCACGATCGCCCGCGGCCGTCGTGCGATCGGCGATCTCGTCGCCTTCATCCCGCGCGAGGCGCGCATCCGGCGCGGCGGCGACACGGTGATGGTGCCGGTCGACGAGGTGGCGCTCGGCGACATCGTGCTGGTCAATCCCGGCGAGAAGCTTCCCGTCGATGGCGATGTCGTCGCTGGGTTCTCCTCGGTCGACCAGTCCCGCATCACCGGCGAATCCATGCCCGTCGACAAGACGGTGGGCGGGGCGGTCTATGCCGGTTCGATCAATCACATGGGCGCGCTCGAGATCCGGGTCGAGCGCGTCGGGCGCGACACCAGCTACGGCCAGATCATCGAGGCGGTCGAGGCTGCCGAGCACAGTCGCGCGCCGGTGCAGAAGCTCGCCGACCGGCTCGCCGGCTACCTCGTCTACGTGGCGGCCCTCTGCGCCGCCTTGACCTGGCTGATCACGCGCGACATGCGCGACACGATCTCGGTGATCATCGTCGCCGGAGCCTGCGGCATCGCGGCGGGCACACCGATCGCGATCCTCGGCGGGATCGGCCGCGCGGCGCGCCTGGGCGCGATTATCAAGGGCGGCATCCATCTCGAAACGCTGGGGCGGGTCGACACGCTCGTCCTCGACAAGACGGGCACGCTGACGCTGGGCCGGCCCGGCGTCGAGCAGATCCTGCCGGCGCCGGGCGTCGATCCGCTCGAACTGCTGCGCCTGACGGCGGCCGCGGAGATGCGTTCCGAGCATCCGCTCGCCCGCGCCGTCGTCGAGGAGGCGAGCGCGCGGGGCCTGTCGGTGCCGGAGCCATCATCGGCGGAGTTCAAGGTGGCGCGCGGGATCACCGCGGTGGTCGAGGGCCGCACGGTGCTGGTCGGGAACCGGGCGCTGCTGGAGGAAGCCGGCGTCGCGGTGCCGGGGCGCGACCATCCGGTGATCGGCTCGGATATCGTGGTCGCGGCGGATGGGCGCTTCATCGGCGAGATCATCGTCGCCGACGCCCTGCGTCCCGAGGCGAAGGCGGCGATGGCGGCGCTCGCGGCCATCGGCGTCAGGACCCTGCTGTTCTCGGGTGATACGGCCGCGGTTGCGACGAGCGTCGCGCGCGAGATCGGGATCGCCGAGGCGGTCGGTGACATGCTTCCCCAGGACAAGCTGTTGCGCGTGCGTGCGCTGGTCAAAGAGGGCCGCGTCGTCGGCATGGTCGGCGACGGCGTCAACGACGCGCCAGCCCTCACGGCCGCAAGCCTCGGCATCGCCATGGGCGCCGGCACGGACATCGCCAAGGACAGTGCCGACATCATCCTGATCGGCAACGACCTGCTGAAGCTCGTCGACACGCTGCTGATCGCCCGGCGAACGCGGACGGTGATCTGGCAGAATTTCGCGGGAACGCTCACCGTCGACGCGATCGGCATCGCTCTCGCCGCGACCGGCTTCCTCAACCCGGTTATCGCCGCCTTCATCCATGTCGGTTCGGAACTGGTGTTCCTCGGCAATTCGGCGCGCATGCTGCCGCGGGGCGAGGACGAAACCCCGGTCGCCGCCAAAGCCCCGGCCACCGGCAAGGCGGCCTGAGCCGGTCGCCACGCTGCCTCAGGCGGCGCTTTCCAGCCCGGCCTGCCACCGCGAGATGTCGATCCGCGCCGTCAGCGGCAGGTGGTCCGACGCCTTGCGCGCCAGCGTGCTGTCATGGATCGCAAGTTCGGAGATCAGACCTTCCGGCCAGGCCAGGATGCGGTCGAGCGGCAGCATCGGCCGGCGCGAGGGAAAGCTCGGCGGGTGCTTCATATCGGCGAAATGCGGGACGAGCACATCCAGAGCCGAGCGGCGGCCGCGGCGCCATTCGTTGAAGTCGCCGAGCAGGATCGTCGGCATCGGGGTGAGTTCGAGGAAGGCGTGCAGCAGCATCGTGGCCTGGTCGACGCGCGAGCGTCGCAGCAGGCCCAGATGGGCCGCGATGACGCGAAAGCGCCCCTCGCCGAGGTCGAGTTCGGCGACCACCGCGCCGCGCGGTTCGATGCCGGGCAGCTTCAGGCGAAAGCGCCGGTAGGAGAGGGGCTCACCGCGCACCAGAAGGGCGTTGCCGTGCCAGCCATGGCCATCGACGACGTCAGACTGAACCAGGAGATGCAGCCCCGTCTCGCGCAGGATCACGGCGGGGTCGAGCAGGCCGGTGCGCTGCCCGAAGCGCCGATCGACCTCCTGCAGCGCCACCAGGTCGGCGCCGATCTCCGCCAGCACCGAGACGATCCGGTCCGGTCTGACGCGACGGTCGGTGCCACGGCATTTATGGATATTGTAGGATGCGACCTTCACGCGACCTCGCTCATCACCATCACAGATAGGGCATCAGCAGCCTGGCGGCCGCATCACGAATTTTCACGATCGGCCACCGCGCGTCGATCTGCTCCAGCGTCACAGGGGCACCGCGCTTGGCGTCGATCAGGCCGCCGATGCGTTTGGCCAGATCGGCGGCATAAAGCTCCATCGTGATCTCGAAGTTCAGACGCAAGGAGCGCGCATCCCAGTTGGCGCTGCCGATCAGGCACCAATGCTCGTCCATGGTGACGAGCTTGGAATGGTCGAACGGCGCAGGCGAGCGCCAGATCCGGCATCCGGCCTTGAGGAGGGGCCGGATATGGGCCTGCATCGCCCACCCCATCAGCCGGTGGTTGTTGCGGGCCGGGATGACGATATGGACCTCGACACCCCGCAGCGCCGCCAGTTGCAGCGCCGTGATGACCTGCTCGTCGGGCAGGAAATAGGGCGTCGCGATGCGCAGCGACGATGCGGCAGCGTTGATCGCCGAGAGCAGCACCAGCATCAGTTGGTCGACGCTCTGGTCGGGCCCCGAGGAGATCACCCGCGCCGGCGCCATCCCAGCCGCATGCGTTGCCGGCAGCCAGAGGGCCCCGTCGAGCAGCTCGCCGGTCGAGAAGGCCCAGTCGTCCTGGAAGCTCTCCATGACCTGCCGGACGACCGGCCCCTCGACGATGAAGTGGACATCGCGCACCGGCTCGCGCGGCCGCGTCGCCAGGACATTCTCGGCGCCGATGTTGAGCCCGCCGAGAAAGGCGGTCCGGCCGTCGATCAGCAGGATCTTCTTGTGCAGGCGCAGATCGAGCAGCGGCATCTTCCATGGCAGCAGGGAATGCAGGTAGCGTGCCGCCGGAACGCCCTCGCGTCTCAGTGCGTGATAAGCGCGCGAGAACAGGAAGCCGCCGCCGAAGCCGTCGATCAGCACCCGCACCGCCACGCCGCGGCGATGCGCCCGCACCAGCGCCGCGATGAAGCTCTGGCCGAGCGGGTCGGTGTGGAAGATGAAGGTCGAGAGCGCCACGCTGGAGGTCGCGGCCTCGATCGCCGCCAGCATCCGCGGATAGGCCTCGTCGCCGCATTCCAGCACGGCACAAACCGTGCCGGGCTCGGTCGCCGAACGGGTGATGCGGCCGACCGCCCGCTCGAGACTGCCGGTCGGACCGGCGGGCGCGAGCGCCCGGTGGCGCGCCGTGCCGCTTTCGTCGACGCCGCGCAGACGCCGCGCCCGCCGCTTCACGCGGTTGATGCCGAAGCCGAGATAGAGCAGCGGCCCAAAGAAGGGCGACAGCCAGGCCAGCCCGATCCAGCCGATTGCGGCCGGCACGTCGCGTTTGCGCAGCAGGGCGTGGATCGTCACCGTGCCGGCCGTGGCGACATGGATCGCCGTCAGTAGCAGCGGGCCGTGAGCGGCGAGGGAGGCGAGCAGCGCGGCGGGATCCATGCCGCTCCCGATACTATGAAGCGCCGCGTTTTGACATCGCCAAAGCCGCGCGCGCGATGCCGCGGCCGGTCAGCCCTGCGCCCGCGCGGCAGAGTTTCCTCCCGCCCGCACGCTCGCCGATGCGACGTTGCCGGCATATGATGATACGGTCACCCGGGGGTGGTCATTCAAGGAGCGTGGTCTCCCGCGAACCACACATTCGTCCTGCCCCCATGCCGCAACCGCGTTCGCCCGGCCGCGTCGCCCTGTGCGATGCGCCGGCCCGGCGCCCTCACCAAAGGACGCCACGATGACAAGCCTGCTCCGTTCCCTGCTGATGGGGCCCGTTTGCCGCTTGCCGGTCACGGGAGGCGTGTTCGCCTCATGACAATCCGCATGGAGGAGATCGCCAGCGAGATCGTTCGTCTCCAGGGAGAGCTCGATCGTGAGATCGAGGCGCGTCGCAAGGTGTTGGGCTGGGAGGTCAGAAAGCGCATCGTCGCCTTCGAGAAGGGCATCGCTCTCGACCACCGGCGTCTGCGTCTGGGCGTGGCGAGCTTCCTCAGGCGCTCCGCCCTGCTGACCATCCTGACGGCACCGGTGATCTACTCGCTGATCATCCCGATGGCTCTGCTCGATGCCTGGGCGAGCCTCTACCAGGCGGTCTGTTTTCGGGCCTATGGCATCCCCCGTGTCCGCCGGAGCGCCTACATCTCGCTCGACAGGCGCCATCTGAAGTACCTGAACTGGATCGAGGCGCTGAACTGCCTGTATTGCAGCTATGCGAACGGCGTCGTCGCTTATGTCCGCGAAATCGGAAGCCGCACCGAGCAATACTGGTGTCCGATCAAGCACGCGCTGCGCGTCAGTGATCCTCACCGGCGCTATCATGAATTCCTCGAATATGGTGATGCCGAAGGCTATCGCGCCAGGCTCGAAGCGTTCCGAAGCGCCTTGCAAGCCGAGGACAAACCCAAAACCGACACGCGCGCCTGACGGCTCGGCCTCCGCGCCTGCCTCAGCCGGCCGATCCCTCATGGGGCCAGCGCCAGTCGCGGATTTCGGGCATGTCCTCGCCATGTTCGCGGATATAGGCCGCATGCGCGATCAGCCGGTCGCGGAAATGCTGCCGCGCCCGTGCCGCATCGGAGCCGAGCTCCGGCAGACGGTCGATGGCCGCGATGGCGAGATGGAAGCGGTCGAGCTCGTTCATCACCAGCATGTCGAAGGGCGTCGTGGTGGTGCCTTCCTCGCGGTAGCCGTGGACATGCAGGCCGGCATGGTTGGCGCGGCTGTAGGTCAGCCGGTGGATCAGCTGCGGATAGCCGTGGAAGGCGAAGATCACCGGCTTGTCCGCTGTGAACAGCGCGTCGAAATCAGCGTCGCTGAGCCCGTGCGGATGCTGCTTGCGGCTCTGCAGCGTCATCAGATCGATCGCGTTGACGACGCGGATGGACAGCTGCGGCAGCGCCTCGCGCAGCAGGGCAGTGGCGGCCAGCGTCTCGATCGTCGGGACGTCGCCGGCGCAGGCCATGACGATGTCGGGCTGCGCGCCGCGACGCTCGCTGCCTGCCCAGTCCCAGATGCCGATTCCGGCGGCGGCATGGATGGCCGCATCCTCGATGTTCAGCCATTGCGGCGCCGGGGCCTTGCCGGCGACGATGACGTTGATGCGGTCATAGGTCCGCAGGCAGTGGTCGGTGACCCAGAGCAGGGTGTTGGCGTCCGGCGGCAGATAGATCCGCGCCGTATCGGCCTTCTTGTTGGCGATCAGGTCGAGGAAACCGGGATCCTGATGACTGAAACCGTTATGGTCCTGCTGCCAGACATGCGAGGTCAGGAGGTAGTTCAGCGAGGCGATCGGCTGCCGCCAGGGGATTTCGCGCGAGACCTTCAGCCATTTGGCATGCTGGTTCACCATCGAATCGACGATGTGGATGAAGGCCTCGTAGCAGGAGAACAGGCCGTGCCGGCCGGTCAGCAGATAGCCCTCGAGCCAGCCCTGGCAGAGATGCTCGCTCAACACCTCCATGACACGGCCCTCCGGCGCGAGATGCACGTCCTCGGGCAGGATCGCCTCCTGCCAGACGCGCTCGGTGACGTCGAAGACGGCGTCGAGCCGGTTTGACGCCGTCTCGTCGGGGCCCATGATCCGGAAGTTGCGGGCCTCCGCATTGAGCGAGACGACGTCCTTCAGGAATTTGCCCATCACCCGCGTCGCCTCGGCGACCGCGCCTCCGGGGCCGGGCAGGGCGATGGCGAAGCGGCGATAGTCGGGCAGCTTCAGCTCGCGCTTCAGCAGCCCGCCATTGGCATGGGGATTAGCGCCCATCCGGCGTGTCCCCGACGGCGCCAGCGCCTGCAGCTCCGGCTTCAGGCTCCCGTCGTCGTCGAACAGCGTCTCGGGCGCATAGCCGCGCATCCAGTCTTCGAGCAGCTTCAGATGCTCCGCATTGCCGCGCGCATTGGCGATCGGCACCTGATGCGAGCGCCAGAAGCCCTCGACCTTCTTGCCGTCGACGGTCTTCGGCCCGGTCCAGCCCTTGGGGCTGCGCAGCACGATCATCGGCCAGCGCGGCCGCCCCGCAGCCCCGGCCCCGGAGCGGGCCTGCGCCTGGATCGCGCGGATGCGGTCGCAGACGAGGTCGAGCGTCCCGGCCATCTGCTGGTGCATCAGGTCCGGCTCGCTGCCCTCGACGAAGAAGGGCTCATAGCCATAGCCGACGAGCAGGCTGCGCAATTCGTCGGCCGGCATGCGGGCGAGGATCGTCGGGTTGGCGATCTTGTAGCCGTTGAGATGCAGGATCGGCAGGACGGCGCCGTCATGCACCGGATCGAGGAACTTGCTCGAATGCCAGGCGGCCGCGAGCGGCCCGGTTTCGGCCTCGCCATCGCCGACGACGCAGGCGACGATCAGCTTGGGATTGTCGAAGGCTGCCCCGAAGGCATGAACCAGCGCATAGCCGAGCTCGCCACCCTCATGGATCGAGCCCGGCGTCTCCGGCGCGGCATGGCTGGGGATGCCGCCGGGAAAGGAGAACTGGCGGAACAGCTTGCGCAGGCCCTCCGCGTCCCGCGTGATGTCGGGATAGGTCTCGCTGTAGGTGCCTTCGAGATAGGTGTTGGCGACCATGCCCGGCCCGCCATGGCCCGGGCCGCAGACATAGAGCATGTCGAGGTCGCGCGCCGCGATCACACGGTTCAGATGCGCGTAGATAAAGTTCAGCCCTGGCGTCGTGCCCCAATGGCCGAGCAGGCGCGGCTTGACGTGTTCGGGCGTCAGCGGCTCGCGCAGCAGCGGATTGTCGAGCAGATAGATTTGGCCGACCGAGAGGTAATTCGCCGCGCTCCAGTAGCGGTGGAGGAGCGACAACTCTTCGGGGCTCAGAGGGCTCGGGCTCGGCGTTGCTTGGCTCATCGGAGGCGTCCTTCGCGGTTGCCGGCGGAAGGGACCACGCCGTCTGGCCGCGCGCCCTGATCGAGCGCAAGCGATCTCGAAGTTTTACGATGCGGGTCGCGCCGCCGGCAGGTCCGGGGCAAGGTCAACCGAGGCAGGTCAACCGAGACAGGTCAACAGAACGGCGCGTCCGTCGTATAGCTCACGAACTTCAGCGAATCGCGAGAGTTCCATGGCCAAGCTCTGCCAGTTCACCTCGCCGGCCGACGGCAAGCCGGTTTACGTCAACCCCGACCAGGTCAGCGTCGTCTACGCGTTCAAGGGCGAGCCGCCGGACACGATCATCGCCTTCGGCAAGGACTTCATGCTCGGCGTGGCGGAGAGCCTGGAAGAGACCGTGGCTCGGCTCGACGCCGCGACGGCGCCGCCGCCCTCCATCGGCTGATCAAGGCCGGCAGCCTCAAGCCGGCATCGGCCGCGCATGCGGGGGCACGTCGCTGCGGTCGAACACGTCGGGAAAGCGGTCGGCCAGGCGCGGCAGCGCGCTCAGGATTTCCCGCAGATGGGTCCGCATCGCCGCCTCGGCCCGCTCGGGATCGCGCGCCTTGATGGCCTCGAGAATGGCCTCGTGCTGGGCGATCAGCAGCGCCAGCGGCGAGGCGTCCGGCAGGCTGAGATAGCGCACCCGGTCGGTCTGGGCGCGCGCGCTCTCGACCACGCGCAGCGCCGGGTCGCATTCGACGCAGTCGGCAATGGCGCGGTGGAAGGCCTCGTCGAGCGCATAGAAGCGAGCTGAATCGCCGGCCTCCGCGGCCTGCTTCTGGTCGGCGACGAGCTGCTCGATCCGAGCCACGCCGGCTGAATCGATCAGTTCGGCGGCGCTGCGCACCAGCGCGCATTCGATCGCCTCGCGCACGAAGCGGGCGTTGAGCACCTCCCGCACCGAGATCTTGACGACATAGGTGCCCCGGCTCGGCAGGACCTGGAGCAGGCCGGCCTCCGCCAGCTTGATGAAAGCCTCGCGCACCGGCTGGCGGCTGACGCCATAGCGCAGGGCGACCTCTTTCTCCGAAAGCGCCTCGCCGGGCTTCAGGCGCATCTCGATGATCGCCTGCCGCAGGATCTGGATGATCTGCGGGACGATGGGGTCCGCCAGTTTCAGCGCAACAGGGCTGTGCATACGGCTTGCTTTCTCCCAAGGTAGGGGTAGCATACCGGTATGGTGCCATACATCAATGCGTCCCGAGACGCGTCGAGCACCGCAAGGGAGGGTATCAGATGTTTACCGTGAACAGGCGCACGCTGTGCGCGCTCGCAATGGGGGCTGTCGCCCTCGCGCTGCCCGCCGCCGCTCAGGCGCAGGCCCAGCTCAACGTCAACACCGCGTTGACCCGTGACGACCCGCTCTACAAGGGTCTCGAGCGGATGCGCGACCGTGTCGCCGAGCGCTCCAAGAACCAGCTCACCATCCGCATCTTCCCGGGCTCGCAGCTCGGCAAGGATGAGGACGTGCTGGAGCAGGCCCGCGCCGGCGCCAATGTCGCCGTCGTGGTCGATGGCGGCCGGCTGGCCGTTTTCGTCAAGGAGTTCGGCGTGCTGAGCGCGCCTTATCTCGCCGATGGCTTCCAGGGCGTCCGCAAGGTCGTGACCTCGCCGCTGTTCGAGACCTGGGTCGCCAAGCTGAGGACGACGTCGGGCCATCAGGTCCTGTCGTTCAACTGGTGGCAGGGGGATCGCCACCTGATCACCAACAAGCCGGTCAAGGTCCCCGCCGATCTCGCCGGTGTGCGCATGCGCACCCCCGGCGCACCGGTCTGGATGGAGACGATCCGGGCCATGGGCGCGACCCCGACGCCGATGGGCTGGGGCGAGGTCTATCCCGCCATGCAGCAGAAGGTGATCGACGCCGTCGAGGCGCAGCACCCCGCCACCGTCGGTTCGAAGCTCTTCGAGGTCGCCAAGCACGTCACCAAGACGAGCCATTTCAACCTGATCACCGGCATCGTCACCAGCGCCGCCTGGTTCGACAAGCTGACACCCGAACTGCAGACCATCCTGCGCGAGGAATCGCTCGCCGCCGGCGACTTCGCCTCCAAGCTGACCGAGGACTCGCTCGCCGGCTTCGAGGAGACGATGAAGAAGAACGGCATGACCATCACCGAGGTCGACAAGAAGCCCTTCATCGACGCGACCCAGGGCGTCTACGAGAAGCTCGGCTACAGCGATCTGCGCGCCGAGGTCCTGAAGCTCCTGAAGTAACGACGCCGGCGTCTTGCCAGCTCCCACCCGGCGGCGCGCCTCCGCGCGCCGCCGCCTTTCCGCGCGCATCGAACGGACGAAGCCGCCATGTCGCAATTCCTGATCTCGGCCGAATTCCTGGTAGCCAAGGTGCTGCTGGCGGCGATCGTGGTCCTCGTCTTCCTCGCCGCGCTCGGCCGCAGTTTCGGCTACCCGCTGATCTGGTCGATCGATATGGCGCAGCTGCTGTTCATCTGGGTCTGCTTCCTCGGGGCCAACCGGGCGATGCGGCTCAAGGCGCATATCGGCGTCGATCTGTTCGTGCGGAAGCTCCCGCGGACGCCGCGCTGGTTCATCGAGATCGGGCTCGCCTTGCTGGCGCTCGCCTTCCTCGTCGCGCTGGCCGTCTCCGGCTACCGCCTGACCCTCCTGAACTGGCAGCGCGTCTATGGCGACAGCGGCATTTCCTATGCCTGGGTCACGGCGGCCGTGCCCGTGGGGGCGGCACTGCTGGCGGTCACCATCGCGATCAATCTCGTCCATGCGTTGCGGACGCGTTCGCTGGTCTTCGCGACCGACCGGAGCCCTGGCAGCTCCAACAGCCATCTCGGGTGAGGCGTAACCAATGTTGATGCTCTGGGGTCTCTTCTTCCTGCTGATGTTCCTGGGCATGCCGGTGGCGCTGGCCATCGGTATGTCCGGCTTCTCCTTCTTCGTGTTCTCCGGCTCGATTCCGCTCGGCATCGGCGTCCAGCAGATCGCTACCGCCTCGCAGAGCTTCCCGCTGCTCGCCGTACCGTTCTTCGTGCTGGCCGGGCACATGATGAACAAGACCGGCATCACGCACCGGCTGATCGCCTGCTCCAACGTGCTGGTGTCCTGGATGGCGGGCGGTCTCGCCCAGGTCTGCATCCTGCTCTCGACGCTGATGGGTGGCGTCTCCGGCTCGGCCGTGGCGGATGCGGCGATGGAAGCGCGCATCCTCGGCCCGGACATGATCCGCAAGGGCTATTCGAAGGGCTTCACCTGCGCGGCCATCGCGGTCGGGTCCCTGATCACGGCGACGATCCCGCCGAGCCTGGGCCTGATCCTCTACGGCTTCGTCGGCAACGTCTCGATCGGCCGGCTCTTCCTGGCGGGCGTCATTCCCGGCCTGCTGATGATGGCGGCGCTGATGACGGTGGTCTGGCTGGTGGCACGCAAGCGCGGCTACCATTCCGCGACGAAGGAACTGCCCACCCGACAGGCCGTCTGGCGCGCCGTCGTCGACGCCAAATGGGCGCTGCTCTTCCCCGTCGCGCTGCTGTTCGGCATCCGCGCGGGCATCTTCACCCCCTCCGAGATCGGCGCCTTCGCCGTCGTCTACGCCGTGGTCGTGGGCATCTTCCTGCACAAGGAGTTGACCTTCGAGAGCTTCATGGAAGCGCTGGGCGAGGGGGTTCTCGATGTCGGCGTGATCATGCTGATCATCCTGCTCTCGGGCATGGTCGGCTACGCGCTGATCTTCGAGCAGGCGCCGCAGGAGGTCGCCGAATGGATGCTGGGCCTGTCCCAGAACCCGCTGGCGATCGTGCTGCTGGTGCTGTTCTTCCTGCTGGTCGCCGGCTTCTTCGTCGAGAGCACCGTGCTCGTCCTGCTGCTGACGCCGATCTTCGTGCCGATCATCACCAAGCTCGGCGTCGATCCCGTGCATTTCGGCATCCTGATGATGTCGATCGTGACGCTCGGCTCGATGACGCCGCCCGTCGGCGTGGCGATGTACACGGTCTGCTCGATCCTCGATTGTTCGATCGAAGAGTATCTCGTCGAATCGCTGCCCTTTATCGCCGCGATCCTCGCCGTGGTCGGCTTCCTGGCGCTGTTCCCCGGCGTCGTGCTGTTCCTCCCCAACCTCCTGATGTGATCCGAGATTGATCCGATGAAACAGACCTGGCGCTGGTTCGGCCCCGACGACGCCGTCACACTCGCCGCCGCCCGCCAGGCCGGCGCGAGCGGCATCGTCACCGCCCTCCACCACATCCCCTATGGCGAAGTCTGGAGCGTCGCCGAGATCGAGAAGCGCAAGGCCGAGATCGCGGCGCCGGGCTTCGGGCTCGACTGGTCGGTGGTCGAGAGCCTGCCCATCCACGAGCGCGTCAAGCTCGGGGAGGGCGATCTCGAGCCGATCTTCGCCAATTACCGCCAGTCGCTGGCGAACCTCGCCGCCTGCGGCCTGAAGACGATCTGCTACAACTTCATGCCGGTGCTGGACTGGACGCGGACCGAGCTCGACCATCCGCTTCCGGCCGGCGCGCGCGCGCTGCGCTTCAACGCCCATGAATACCTCGCCTTCGACTGGCTGATCCTCGAGCGGCCCGGCGCGGAAGAGGGCCAGTCCCCGGAGCTGCGCGCCAGGGCGAAGGCCTGGTTCGAGGCGTCGTCCCAAGCCGACCGCGACCGCCTGCTCGCCAACATCATGGCGGGCCTGCCGGGCGCCTATGACCGCTACGACGTGCCGGCCTTGCGCGGCATGCTCGCGCGCTATGCCGGCATCGACGCGCAGGCGCTGCGGGCGAACTTCGCCCGCTTCCTGCGCGCCGTGGTTCCGGCCGCGCAGGAGCTCGGCATGCGCCTCTGCGTGCACCCCGACGACCCGCCGCGCCCGCTCTTCGGCCTGCCGCGCATCGTCTCGACGGAAAGCGACATCGAAGCTGTCCTCGACATGGTCGATCTGCCGGCCAACGGGCTGACGCTGTGCTCGGGCTCGCTCGGCGCCCATCCCGACAACGACGTTCCGGACATCGCGCGCCGTTTCGCCGACCGGATCTGGTTCGCGCATCTGCGCAACGTCGCCAAGGACCCCGATGGCTCCTTCATGGAAGCGGAGCATCTCGGCGGCGACACCGACATGGTCGCGCTGATCGCGGTGCTGCTCGACGAGGAGGCGAGGCGCCGCGCCGAAGGGCGCGACGACTGGGAGATCCCGATGCGGCCCGACCATGGCCACGAGATCCTCGACGACATCGGCCGTGGCAGCTTCCCCGGCTATCCGGCGATCGGCCGCCTGCGTGGCCTGGCCGAACTGAGGGGCGTCATGACGGCGCTCGCGCACCGGCCGACGGGCCGGCAGGGCTGATCCCGCCGACTCCTGCCGCCATAAACTCGGGCGGCCCCGTCGGGGCCGCCGCCGGCTGTTGCCGCTAGAGGACCTCGCGGACCCGCAGCAGGGTGGAGTCCATGTGCTGGCCGATGATGCGGCTCAGCTCCGCGGCATCGCGCTTGAGCAGGGCGGACATCATCTCCTCATGCTCGGCGACCGCGCCGGCCCATTTGACCGGGCCTTCATTGCCGACGAATCGCAGCCGCTTGATTCGCGATTGCAGCGTCCCGTGCATTTCGATCAGAGCGGCATTGCCGGAGGCCGCGACGATCGCGCTGTGGATCGCCTGGTTCAGCTTGAAATATTCGAGGCGGTTGCGGGTCTGATAGAGCGCCATCATCTCGCGATGCAGCGCATGGATCCCCTCGATCGTCGCATCGCTGGCGGTTTCACAGGCGATGCGGCCGCCGAGCTGCTCCAGCGCTTTCAGGACCTCCAGCACATCGGCGAGATCACGGGCCGAGAAGCGCCTGACGATCGCGCCCTTGGCCGGGAGGATCTCGACGAGACCTTCGCTGGCCAGTGTCTTGATCGCCTCCCGCAGCGGCGTGCGCGAGACACCGAGCTGCGCCCCGACCAGACCTTCGTTGATGCGCTGCCCCGGTTCGAGCCGCCCCTCGATGATCATGTCGCGAACCCGCTCCAGCACCTCGTCATGGAGGGTCCGCCGCGTGATCCGGGGATAGTCGATCGCAGGCTCGCTCATCGCTTGTGTACCTGTCCTGTCTGCGCCGGTTACGACATGCGCACCGCGCGCTGTCAAACGCCGGACGCAGCCCGCGCTGTCCGAAAGTGCCCAATCACCTTGCCTGCCGGGGGAGTTGAATATGCTGCATGCAGCATACTTGCCGGCAAGAAAGTCCTGTGTTAGCCAGGTGGCCTCGCAGCGACAAGGCAGGAAATGGAGCAGGGCATGAGCGAGCGGATGGAGGGCGGACTCCCGGTGATCGCCGTGGCGATGGGCGACCCTTCGGGCATCAGCCCGGAACTGACCGCCCGCATCCTGGCCGAGCCCGATCTGCGCGCTGCCGCGCGCTATGTCGTTTTCGGCGATGCGCGGCTGCTCGCGCTCGGCATCGAAGACGGCTCTGTGGATCCGCAGGTGCGGGTCGTGCGGGACGGCGAGCCCCTTCCGCTTGGCGACCGGCCCGTCTTTGTCGATCTCGGCAATCACGATCCAGCCGATTTGCAGCGTGGCAAGGCGACGCTCGCCGGCGGCAAGGCCGCGACCGAGAACTTCCGCCGCGCGCTCCAGTTTGCAGCCGCCGGCCAGGCCGATGCGGTCTTCTTCACGCCATTCAACAAGGCGGCGATGCGCTTCGCCTATCCCGGCTATGACGACGAGATCCGCTTCGTGCGCGACGCCATCGGCTTCGAAGGCCCTGCCAGCGAGTTCAACATCCTCGGCAAGCTCTGGAATGCGCGGGTGACCTCGCACATCCCGCTGTCGGAGGTTGCCGCCAACGTCACGCAGGAGCGCATCCTCAAGGCGTTGACGCTGGCTGACGCCAATCTGCGCCTCGCCGGCTTCGAGCCGCCGCGCATCGCGGTCGCGGGCATCAACCCCCATGCCGGCGACGGCGGCAATTTCGGCCGCGACGAGATCGACACGATCGAGCCCGCGGTGCAGGCGGCCAAGGCGAAGGGCTTCACCGTCGAGGGGCCATTCCCCTCCGACACCGTGTTCCTGCGCGCCCGCAACGGCGACTTCGACGCCGTCCTCACAATGTATCACGACCAGGGCCAGATCGCGATGAAGCTGATCGGCTTCGACAGCGGCGTCACCCTGATCGGCGGCTTCCCCTTCCCGATCTGCACCCCCGCCCATGGCACCGCCTATGAGATCGCCGGCAAGGGCATCGCCAATCTCGGCGCGACGCGGGCCGCGCTCGCGCTCGCCATCAAGATGGCGCAGGACGGCAAGGCGAGGGCCAAGGCCGCCGCCTGAGCCGGCCATCCTTTCAAAAGCCGCCATCCAAGAGCGGCCGCGAAAACCGATCATCCAGGGAGACAACGCATGAAGAGCTTCAGCATCACAGCCGCACTCGCGGGCGCCATCGCGATCAGCGGAGCCACCGCCGCCCATGCCTGGCAGCCGACCAAGCCGGTCGAGTTCGTCGTCACCTCGGGCGCCGGCGGCGGCACCGACAATTTCGCCCGCATGATTCAGTCGATCATCAGCAAGCACAAGCTGATCGACCAGCCGATCGTGGTGGTGAACAAGGGCGGCGGCTCGGGCGCCGAGGGCTATATTCACGGCAAGGCCGGCAAGGGCGACGCCCACCGCGTCGTCTTCGGCACCAACAACGCCTATCTGCTGCCCTATGTCGCCAAGCTCGGCTACAAGGTCTCCGACCTGACCCCGGTCGCGGCGCTGGCGCTCGACGAGTTCCTGCTCTGGGTCAAGGGCGATGCGCCCTATGCCGATGCGAAGAGCTACATCGAGGCGATCAAGGCCAAGCCGATGGGCTTCAAGATGGGCGGCAGCCAGTCCAAGGACACCGACCAGACGCTGACGATGATGATCCAGGAGGCCACTGGCGCCAAGATGATCTACGTCCCGTTCCAGGGCGGCAGCGCCGCGGCCGTGCAGCTCGCCGGTGGCCACATCGACTCCAACGTCAACAATCCCAACGAGAACATCGGCCAGTGGAAGGCCGGCCAGGTGAAGCCGCTCTGCGTCTTCTCGCCGGTGCGCCTCGCCAAGGGCGAGCCCGTCTTCGAGGGCAAGGGCTGGGGCGATATTCCCACCTGCAAGGAAGCCGGCCTGCCGATCGAGACCTTCCAGATGCCCCGCACCGTCTGGCTGCCGGCCGAGGTGCCCGCCGATGCGGTCGCCTTCTACGAGGGCGTGCTGGAGAAGGTCTCCAAGACGCCGGAGTGGCAGGAGTTCGTTACCCGCACGGCCCAGACCGCCCGGTTCCTGAAGGGCAAGGAGCTTGCCGATTTCGTCGCCAGGGACGATGCGGCCAACAAGAAGGTCTTCCAGGCCGAGGGCTGGGTCGTCAACTGACGCAGCCCGGCCGATGCCTCTCCGGACGGCCTCCCGGCCGTCCGGCTTGTCTTCGAACACTCCCTGCCAGTTTCGAGCGGCCGCTCCGGCCGGGAGGAAACGCTCCATGATCACGCGCTTCTGGGCGGAAACCGCGACCGCGCTCGTCACGCTCGCCTTCGGGCTGGTCGTCGTCTGGGGCGCGCTCGAATTCGGGATCGGCTGGGACTCGTCGGGCCCGCAGCCCGGTGCCTTTCCCTTCTACACCGGCGCCCTCGTGGCGCTCGCCAGTGTCGGGACGTTGGTGGTCACCTTCGCCCAGCGCCGGCGCGGGGCGCCCATCGTCGGGGAGATCTTCCTCGATCGCGAGCGGGCCGGCCGTGTGATCGCCTTTTTCGCGCCGCTCGTCGGCTTCGTGCTGATCACGGCGTTCGCCGGCATGTACGTCGCCACCATCGCCTATCTCTTCTACGCTATGCGCTTCCAGGGCGGCTATGGCTGGCTCGTGTCGGTCGCCAGCGCGCTGGGCGCGGCGCTCGTCTTCTATCTCGTGTTCGAGCGCTTCTTTCAGATAGGGCTGCTGAAGGGCCCGGTCGAGCGCCTGATCGGGCTTTAGGGCCCGCCGTTCGCCAACGAGGACGCCGCCATGGACAACATCGCCTCGCTGATGCACGGCTTTTCGGTCGTGCTCACCACCCACCATATCATGCTGATGATGGCGGGCGTGCTGCTGGGCATCCTCGTCGGCGTGCTGCCGGGCCTCGGCGCGCCCAACGGCGTCTCGCTGATGCTGCCGCTGACTTTCACCATGGACCCGGTCTCGGCGATCATCCTGCTCACCTCGCTCTACTGGGGCGCGTTGTTTGGCGGTTCGACCACCTCGATCCTGTTCAACATTCCCGGCGAGCCCTCCTCGGTGGCGACGACCTTTGACGGCCACCCCATGGCCAAGCAGGGCCGCGCGACGGAAGCCCTTTCCTTCGCCTTCCTCTCGGCTGGCATCGGGGCGCTGGCCGGCGTCATCCTGATCACGCTGCTCTCCGGCTGGGTCGCGAAATTCGCGCTGCGCTTCTCCTCGCCGGAGTATTTCGCCGTCTATTTCATGACCTTCGCGAGCTTCATCGGGCTCGGAGGCGCCTCGCCCTTCAAGGCGGTCGTCGCCATGGGCGTCGGCTTCGCGCTCGCCTCGGTCGGCATGGACTCGGTCTCCGGCAACATCCGACTGACCTATGAGTTCGACATCCTGCTCGGCGGCATTTCGTTCCTGATCGCGGTGATCGGCCTGTTCGGTATCGGCGAGTTGCTGCTGACGATGGAGGAGGGGCTGCGCTTCGAGGGCGTCGCCGCAAAGGTTCGCGTCCGCGATGTCCTGCGGACCGCGGCGAAGCTGCCGCGCTACTGGGTCGCCCTGTTGCGCTCGAGCGCCATCGGGATCTGGATGGGCATCACGCCGGGCGGTCCGACGGCGGCCTCCTTCATGAGCTACGCCATGGCGAAGCGCTCGTCGCGCAACCCGGAGAAGTTCGGCAAGGGCGAGCCCGAGGGCGTGATCGCGCCCGAGACGGCCGACCATGCCGCCGGCTCCGCCGCGATGCTGCCGATGCTCGCGCTGGGCATCCCCGGCTCGGCCACCGCCGCCGTCATGATGGGCGGCCTGATGATCTGGGGGCTCAACCCCGGCCCGATGCTCTTCATCGAGCGCCCGGACTTCGTCTGGGGGCTGATCGCCTCGATGTATCTCGGCAATGTCGTCGCCGTGGTCGTGGTGCTCGCCACGGTCCCGCTCTTCGCCTCGATCCTGCGCATACCCTTCTCGATCGTCGCGCCGCTGATCGTGATGATCTGCTTCATCGGCGCCTACACGGTCGCCAGCAAGGAGTTCGACATCTGGGTCGCGCTCGCCTTCGGCATTGTCGGCTATATCTTCAAGAAGCTCGACTATCCGATCGCGCCGCTGATCCTGGCCATGGTCATCGGCGACAAGGCCGAGGATGCCTTCCGCCAGTCGATGATCTTCAGCCAGGGCTCGCTCTCGATCTTCTGGTCGAACCCGCTGGTCTCGACGCTGATGGGCATCGGGCTCGCTCTGCTGCTGCTGCCGCTGATCGGCTCGGCTGTCCGCACCTTGCGCGGCCGGACTGTGACGGTCGCGGCCAAGGGTTGAGCCGCCCATGCTGCTGCCGATTGCGGGTCCTGGCGTAACGCGTTACGCTCTTCAGCCGAAACGGGAGGCCGTCTCATGTCCGCGGTCGCAGAACGGATGCGCGAAATGCGGCAGCGGCGTCGCGAGCAGGGCTTGCGCGAGGTGCGCCTGCTCCTGCCTGACGCGCGCTCGCCCGAGGTTCGCGCCCGGATTGCCGAACAGGTCGCCCGCCTCGATCCCGATGACGAGCTGGCAGCGCTGCGCTGGATCGAGTCGGTCTCCGAATTCGACAATCCTGACGAACCCGAATGAGCCTTCGCCGCGGCGACGTCGTGATCGTCTCGGCTGCTGGCGACTATGGCAAGCCGCGACCGGCGGTCGTGATGCAGAGCCGGGCCATGCCCGATGCGCACGCTTCCGTGGTCCTTTGCCAGATGACGTCCTTGCTCATCGATGCTCCGGATTTCCGCATCACGATAGAACCTACGCCAACAAACGGATTGCGCGAGCGCTCGCAGGTCATGGCCGACAAGCCCGTCACGCTGATGCGCAGCCGGATCGGGGACCCGATCGGGCGCCTGAGCTCCGACGAGACGACACGGATCGCCGCCGCGATTGGCTTCGTCATCGGCCTGTCCGACTGATCATGCCGCAGCCTCGATGCCGCGCGGCCGAATCCATCCCGCTCTTCCCGCAACGATGAGACCCACCATGACCGAACCCTACAAGGGCATCCTGCCGATCGCTCCGACCATCTTCCACGACAATGGCGACCTCGATCTCGACGGCAACCGCCGCGTGATGGATCTGATGGTCGACCAGGGCGTCGACGGCATCTGCATCCTCGCGAACTTCTCCGAGCAGTTCCTGCTCACCGATGCCGAGCGCGAGCAGGTGATGCATCTCTCGCTGGAGCAGGTCGCCGGGCGCGTGCCGGTGATCGTCACCACCTCGCATTTCTCGACCCGCATCGCCGCCCAGCGCGCCAAGGCCGCCGCCGATGCCGGCGCCAAGATGCTGATGATGATGCCGCCCTATCACGGCGCGCTCCTGAAGGCCGACGAGCAGGGCATGATCGAGCATTTCAAGCAGGTCACTGAGGCCTGCGGCTTGCCCGTCATCCTGCAGGATGCGCCGCTCTCCGGCGTCACGCTGACCGTGCCCTTCATGATCAGGCTGGCGAAGGAGGTGCCGCTCGTCCGCTATTTCAAGATCGAGGTGCCCGGCACGGCCAACAAGCTGCGCGCGCTGATCGAGGCCGGCGGCGATGCAGTGGTGGGCCCCTTCGACGGCGAGGAGGCGATCACCCTGATGGCCGATCTCGACGCCGGCGCGACCGGCACGATGACATCAGCCATGATCCCCGATCTCATCAAGCCGATCCTTGCCGCCCATGCGGCGGGTGACCGCAAGCAGGCGGCGGCCCTCTATGCGAAGGTCCTGCCGATCATCAATTATGAGAACCGCCAATGCGGCCTGCGCTCGGCCAAGGCGGTGATGAAGGAGGGCGGCGTGATCAAGTCGGAGGCCGTGCGCCATCCGCTGACACCGCTGCATCCCAAGACCCGCGAGGGGCTGATCGAACTCGCCCGCGAACTCGATCCGCTCGCCCTGCGCTGGGGCAAGTAACCCAGATCCTGGCGACACGCTCTCCAGGACGATCGCGCCGGCCGATGCCGGCGCGATCGAAGCAGCAAGGGTCTGCCGCCGCGTCTAGAAATTGACCTTGTCGGCGCCTTTCAGCTGCAGCACCGCGCGAGCGTCCTCGGGGGTGGCGACCTCGAGGCCGAGTCCCTCGATGATCATCCGCGCCGCCCTGACCTGGTCGGCGTTGGATTTGGCGAACTGGCCCGGGCCGAGCCAGAGCGAATCCTCCAGTCCGACGCGCAGATTGCCGCCCATCGACACCGCCATCGCGGCGATCGGCAGCTGATGCCGGCCCGCGCCCAGCACCGACCATTGGTACTGGTCGCCGAAGAGCCGGTCGGCCGTACGCTTCATGTGGATGACGTCTTCCGGGTGCGGGCCGATGCCGCCGAGGATGCCGAACACCGACTGGACGAAGAAGGGCGGCTTCACCAGCCCGCGATCGACGAAATGGGCCAGCGTGTAGAGATGGCCGATGTCGTAGCACTCGATCTCGAAGCGCGTGTTGTTCTCCGCGCAGGTGGTGAGAATGTTCTCGATGTCCTGGAAGGTGTTCTTGAAGATCCGGTCCTTCGAGCCTTCGAGATAGGGCTTCTCCCAGTCGTGCTTGAAGTCCTTGAAACGGGCCAGCATCGGGTAGAGCCCGAAATTCATCGAGCCCATGTTGAGCGAGGCGACCTCCGGCTTGAAATGCGCGCAGGGGCCGAGCCGCTCCTCGACGCCCATCGTCGGCGCGCCGCCGGTGGTGATGTTGATGACGCAGTTGGAGCGCTGCTTGATCACCTTCAGGAAGGGCTCGAAGGCCTCGGGCGACTGGTCGGGCTGGCCGGTCAGGGGGTTGCGGGCGTGGACATGCACCAGCGCAGCGCCCGCTTCCGCGGCTCCGACCGCTGCGTCGATGATCTCTTCCGCCGTCACCGGCAGATGCGGCGACATCGACGGCGTATGAATCGCGCCGGTGACCGCGCAGGTGATGATGACTTTGCGGTTCTTCGCCATGGCGGAGGTATCCTTTTGGCTGTTCGTATTGTCTGTCGGCTCATCGTCATTGCGAGCGGAGCGAAGCAATCCAGGAGGACGTCGAGCGCGGCCGCACCTGGATTGCTTCGCTCCGCTCGCAATGACGGCTGAGGCTTTTCATTCCGGCTTGCTTTGCGATGCGCGCTTGTGCGCCTGCAGTGCCGCCAGCCGCGTGTCGCGCCAGTCGCTCAGGCGCTTGACGCGGTCGGGCGACTGCGCGCCGCGCCATTCGCTCATCACGGTCTCGACCGTCGCCGTGTCGAACGGATTGCCGAGCCCCTCGGACGACTTCACCATGCGGTCGAGCGAGGCGGAATAGCGCGCGCAGTAGTCGGGGATGCCGCCGGGCGCGTTGAGCTCGATCGTCTCGAACGGCCCCATGAAGGACCAGCGCAGGCCCAGGCCATCGCGGATCGTCTTGTCGACATCCTCGGCGCTGGCGACACCCTCGCCGACGATGCGGAATGCCTCGGCCAGCAGCACAGCCTGCAGCCGGTTCAGAACGAAGCCGGGCTTTTCCTTGCGCAGCACGATCGGCACCTGGCCGGCCTGCTCGTAGATCGCCTTGGCCCGCTGGACCACCGCCGGGTCGGTCCAGGGCGCCGGCGCCAGCTCGACGATCGGCACGAGATGGGGCGGGTTGACCGGGTGTGCGACGAGGCAGCGCGACCGGCCCGCCAGGGTCTCGCTGAACACCGAGGCCATGATGAAGGAGGTCGAGGACGCCAGGATGGTGGATGGCGGACAGAGCGCATCCATCTCGGCGAAGAGCTGCTGCTTGGCCGCGACGGTTTCCGGCCCGTTCTCCTGCACGAGGTCGGCGCCGGTCAGCACGTCGGCGAGGTCGCCGGCGACGCGGATGCGGGACAGCGAGCCCGCCGGGTCGGCGACCAGCCCATGGCCCGCGAGTTCCTCGAGATTGGTGCCGATATGGGCCCGCGCCGCCTCCGCCGCGCCGGGCGCGACGTCATGCAGCGCGACGGAACAGCCATGGCTGGCGAAGACGGTGGCCCAGGCGCGGCCGATCAGGCCCGAACCGACGATGGCGATGTGGGTCATGGGAGGTGATTCCGAAGGGGGGCGTCGCGAAGCGAAGAAGGTTCGTCATTCTCGGGCGGAGCGAAGCGCAGACCCGAGAATCTCGTGCAGGAAGAGACTCTTCTGGAGGAGATGCTCGGGTCGAGCCCGAGCATTACGGCGGGGTTCGGCAGGCGGACAATCATCACAGCCACAACACCTGCCGCCGGAGCGCGAGATCCTGGCTCAGCGCCCGCGAGGGGCCGGTGTGAACCACCGTGCCGCGCTCGAGCACGACGGTGCGGTCCGAGAGCGCCAGCGCGAGGTCGAGATGGTGATCGACGATGACGATGCCGATCTCCTGGCGGAGTTTGTCGAAGGCCTCGAACAGCTCCTCGACGACGGCCGGTGCCAGCCCCTCGAAGGGCTCGTCGAGCAGGAGCACGCGGGTGTCGCCCGAGAGCGCGCGCGCCACCGCCACCATCTGCTGCTCGCCGCCCGAGAGATAGTCGGCCGGCGAGTGCCAGCGCTGCTTGATGCGCGGGAAGAAGGCGAAGATCTTGTCGTCGTCCCAATGCGTGCCGTTGCCGGTGACGCGCTTGAGCCGGCCGAGCTCCATATTGTCCTTGACGCTCATGCCCGCGAACAGCCCGCGGCCCTGCGGCACATAGGCGATGCCGGCGCGGGCGATCGAGGCTGGTGGCTGACCGGCGATGTTCTGGCCCGCCAAGGTGATCGTGCCGCTCGCCGGCGGGGCGATGCCGGTGATGGTCTTGAGCAGGGTCGACTTGCCGGCGCCGTTGCGGCCGAGCAGCGCGACGATTTCGTTCTCGTGGACGTCGAGCGAGACCTGCCGCAGGATATGGCTCTTGCCGTAGAAGGTGTCGACCTTGTCGAGGCCGAGCAGGACGCCCGAACGCGCTGCGCTCTGGCGCGGCTTCTCGGCCAGCGCATGCGCGCCCGAGCCGATATAGATCTCCTGCACGCGCGGCGAGGAACGCGCATCCTCGACTGTGCCGTCGACCAGCACCGAGCCCTCGTTCATCACGGTGACATGGTCGGCGATGGCGAAGACGCGGTCGATGTCATGCTCGACCAGCAGCACCGGCAGGTCGGTCGAGATCGACTTGATCAAATTGCCGACGCGCTCGCGCTCGGCCGCCGCGAGGCCCGCCAGCGGCTCGTCGAGCAGCAGCACGCGCGGCCTGGTGGCGAGTGCCAGGCTCATGTCGAGAAGGCGCTGGCCGCCATAGCTCAGCGATCCCGCCTCCGCCGTCTCGATGCCGCGCAGGCCCATCGTGTCGATCACGGTGCTCGTCTGGGCATTGACCTCGTCGAGCGCGCCGGCCGGCCGCCAGAAGCCGAACCGCGCGCTGGCGCGGGCCTGCACGGCGAGCCGCACATTCTCCTCGACCGACAACGTCGGGAACAGGTTGGTGATCTGGAAGGCGCGCCCGATGCCGGCCTGCGTGATCGCCTCGGGTGACATCCCGCCGATCGCGCGCTCGCGCAGCCGCACCTCGCCGCGATCGGGCGGGAACAGACCGGAGATCAGGTTGAAGGCCGTGGTCTTGCCGGCGCCGTTGGGGCCGATCAGCGCATGCAGCCGGCGGTCGGCGATGGTGATGTCGACACCCTCGACCGCCTTGATGCCGCCGAAGCTCTTGGCCAGCCCCCGCGCGGTCAGGATCGGCCCGTCGGTCGGGTCGCTCGGCTTCATGAAGGCGGGCAGCGTCACGGTGCCGGCCTTGCGCTCCGACATCGCCGCATCGCCCACGACCGACTTGCGGAAGGGCCGCAGCAGGCGCTCGCCGAAGCCGACGATGCCGGTCGGCGAGAACACGATGAAGCCGACGAAGAGCAGCCCGAACCAGAACAGCCAGTTCGGCGTGATGCTGGAGAGGTAGTCGCGGAAGATCACGAAGAACAGCGCGCCCAGCGCCGGCCCGAGGAAGGAGCGCATGCCGCCGATCACCACCATCGCCAGCAATTCGCCGGAGAAGGCGACCGAGATCGGCTCGGCCGAGGTCATCCGGTTGTTGAACAGCAGCAGCGAACCGGCCAGCCCCGTCAGCGCGGCCGACAGCGTGAAGGCGATCAGCTTGTAGCGGTCGGTCGCATAGCCGAGGAAACGCGCGCGCTGCTCGTTCTCCCGGATCGCCACCAGCACGGTGCCGACGGGCGAGCGATGGAAGCGCCAGAGGCCGTAGACCACCGCCATGCCGATCAGCGCGACCAGCACATAGAACCGCGAGGCCTGCTCGAAATCGATCCCGAGGAAGAGCGGCCGCTTGATGCCGCCGAGCCCGTCCTCGCCGCCGGTCACCGCTGTCCAGCGAAAGGCGACCGAATAGGTCATGGCGGCCAGCGCCAGCGTCAGCAGCGAGAAGTAGACCCCTTTGCGGCGCAGGATCAGCGCCCCGAACGCAAACGCGATCAGGCCGACGAACAGCACAGCCAGGAGGATCGGCAGGGCGAACTGACCCGGCAGCCAGTTGCGCTGGATCAGCCCGGCGGCATAGGCGGCGAGCCCGAACCAGGCGCCGTGGCCGAAGGAGACAAGGCCCGTGGTGCCGACGAGGATGTTCAGTGCCATGCAGGCGATGGCGAAGACGACGATCTCGGTCGCCGACGTCGTGCCGAGCCCGATGACATCCATCAGGAAGGGCAGGGCGAGCAGGCCGGCGGCGGCGATGAAGAGAGGCGCGTGGTCGCGCTGTGCGGGTGTCATCGCGGCCTCACTCAAAACGCTGGATGCGTTCGCCGAACAGGCCGCGGGGCCGGAACAGCAGGACGAGCAGCATCATCAGGTAGATCACGGCGGTCGACCACTGCGTGAAGCCGAGGCCGATGGTGATGCCCTTGACGAGGCCGACCATCAGCGCGGCGACGACCACGCCCCAGAACGAGCCCAGACCCCCGATGACAACGACGACGAAGGCCGGCGTGATGATCTCCTGCCCCATGGCGGGATGGATCGAATAGATCGGCGCCAGCAGCACGCCGGCCAGGCCCGCGAGCCCGATGCCGATGCCGGCGACCGCGACCATATAGGGCTGCAAGGAGATGCCGAGCGCGCCGACCATGTCGGGATTCTGCACGCCGGCGCGCACGACGCGGCCGAAGGCGGTGCGCTGCAGCAGGAACCACAGGCCCAGTACGCACCCGGCCGCGATCAGGAGCAGCATCGCCCGGTAGCGCGAATAGATGAAGTCGCCGATGAAGATCTGGCCGCGCAGCGCGGGCGGGATCGAGAAGGACAGCGGCGGCGCCCCGAAGATCATCCGCAGCGACTGCTCGGCGACCATGGCGAGCCCGAAGGTCAGCAGCAGCGAGAGGATCGGGTCCGAGCGATAGAAGCGCTGGAACAGCCCGCGCTCGACGACGATGCCGATCAGCGCGACCAGCACGGGCGAGACCACCATCGCGCCGCCGAAGCCGATATGGGGGGCCAGCACGATCGTGAGATAGGCGCCGATCGCATAGAAGGCGCCATGCGCCAGGTTGACGATGCCGCCCAGCGAAAAGATCAGCGACAGGCCGAGCGCGATCAGGAGGTAATAGACCCCGTCGAGCAGCCCGTTCAGCACCTGCTGGATGAAGAGGGTGAGCAAGGAATGACTTCCGGTCGGACAAGGAGGCTAGGAAACGCGCGGTCATCCCGGGCGGAGCGAAGCGGAGACCCGGTATCCATGCCTGAACGGTTCAGGAATGGATCCCGGATCGGCGCCGCTTCGCGGCTTGTCCGGGATGACGGCGCGGGTGTCAGGGGCGAATAAGCCCTCAGCTCATCTTGCAGACGGCCTCGTCGCCGCTGGTGGCGATGACCTCCATGTCCTCGTTCGGGCCGGGCACGGCGGCCGAGGAGGTGAAGAGATCCCACGGGTTCTTGACCTGCGCGGCCGGCAGCGCCGTGATCGTGTACATCTCGCTGATGAGCTGGTGGTCGGAGGCGCGGAAATAGCCCGGGCGGCCCTTGAGCACGTCGAACTTCGCGCCCTTTTCCCAATGCTCGAGGATCTTGGCCGTCTCGGTCGATTTCAGCTCGTTCATCGACTGCGCCATGATCTTCACGGCCATGTAGTCGCCCCAGGCCTGGTTCTCCGGCGGCTTGCCGTACTTCTTGGTGAAGGCGGCGACAAAGGCCTTGGTGCCGGGGGTGTCGATCAGGTGGTGCCAGACGCAGGGCCAGATGCCGGCGAAATTGTCCTTGCCAGCGGCCCAGGCCAGCGCCGTGTCGAAGCCGAAGCCTGCGACCGGGAAGGTCAGGCCGAACTCCGAATACTGCTTCAGGAAGTTGGTGATCTGGTTGCCGGCGAGGTTCGAGATCACGAGGTCGGGCTTGGCGGCGCGGATTTCGAGCAGCAGCGCCGAGAAGTCGGTCGCATCGGTCGGCACCAGCTTGTCGGCGGCGAACTGGCCGCCATTGGCCTCCATGAAGCGCTTGGCGACCTTGAGCAGGTCATGGCCGAAGGCATAGTCGGCGGTCAGCGAGAACCACTTCTTGCCCTTCACCAGCCCCTGCGCCATCAGCGAGCGGCCGCAGCTCTTCACATACATCGAGTTCTGGTGCTCGACATGGAACATGTAGCGGTTGCAGCTCTCGCCGCGCAGCGCGTCTGAATTGCCGCCGGTGTTGACGAACAGCGTCTTGTTGCGTGCCGCGACCTGCGAGATGGTCAGGCAGGAGGCCGAGGAGATTTCGCCGAGGATGCAGGTGACCTTGTCGCGCTCGATCATGCGCTCGGCCTTGGTCGAGGCCGTCTGCGGATTGACCGAATCCTCCTTCAGCGCCTCGAGCTTGCGGCCATTGACGCCGCCGGCCGCGTTGATCTCCTCCACCGCGAGATCGACCGCCATCACGCCATATTCGCCGAGCGGGCCGAGAAAGCCCGTGCGCGGCGTCAGATGGCCGAAGCGGATCGCATCGGGCGTCTGTGCCAGGATGATCGAGGGGCTGGCGATCAGGCCGGCGGCGGTGCCGGCGCTGAGACCCGCCAGCGCCTGCCGGCGCGAGATTCGGGTCGTCTTCAACAGGTCTGACATGGACGTTCCTCCCAGAACGAGCGCCGCGCCCCTCGGGCGTCGGCAGATTGTGGTCAGCGGTCTGATGCCGCTTGTCGTGATCTGTGATCACAGTTAGGTTGGCAGACATGACCGGCGCTGTCCAGCCCTTGCTATCTGCCTTCGAGCCGTTGGCTTCCTCCGGGGAGAGCGACGTCTCGGCGCTCGACGAAATCGGCGCGCTGCAGCGCGAGACGCTGGGCGAGCGTGTCACGGGCGAGTTGCGCTCCCTTCTCGTCGCGGGCCGTCTCGCGCCCGGCGAAAAGCTCTCGCTGCGCCGCGTCGCCGAGGCGCTGGGTGTCTCGATGATGCCGGTGCGCGAGGCGGTCAGCCGGCTCGCGGCCGACGGCGCGCTCGAGGTGCTGCCCGGCCGGGCGGTGCGCGTGCCCGTGCTCTCGCTGGCGCAGTTTCGCGAACTGACGCGGCTGCGCCTCGTCGTCGAGGGCTTCGCGGCGGAGGAGGCGGCGCGCCAGGCGACGCCCGCCGACATCGAGCGGATCGAGGCGTTCGATGCAGCCTTCCGCCAGGCGGCGAGCGCCGATCCTCCCGACAGCGCCGCGGCCGTCGCCGCCAATCGCGATCTCCACTTCGCCCTTTACGAGGCGGCCGCCATGCCGAGCCTGATCGATATGATCGAGCGGCTCTGGCTCAAGGCCGGGCCGATCCTCAATCTCGACATGCGCCACGAGCCGCGCCGGCTGGAAGGCGGCAGCGCCATGCAGGCCCATGCCCGCCTGCTGGAGGCCGTGCGCCACCAGGACGCGCCGGCCGCCCGCGCGGCGCTGGAAGACGACATCGCGGCCGCCGCCGCTCACATCGCGGAAACGGGCCAGCTTCGGGCCTGACGGGGAGAGACGGAATGGATCTGCAGATCGAGGGGCTGCGCGTGCTGGTGACGGCCGGCGCCAACGGCATCGGCCGCGCCACGGCGCGCGCCTTCGCGGCGGAGGGCGCGAAGGTCCATATCTGCGATGTGGATCGCGCCGCACTCGCCGACATGGCGAAGAGCGACCCGGCGATGACGCAGTCGGTCTGCGACGTCTCGGACCGGGCCGCCGTCGCGCGGCTGATGGAGGAGGCGCTGGGAGCGCTCGGCGGGCTCGACTGCCTCGTCAACAACGCCGGCATCGCCGGCCCGACGGGCCGCGTCGACGAGATCGCCCCCGAAGACTGGGATTCCTGCGTCGCGATCGATCTGACCGGGCAGTTCAACTGCACGAGGCTCGCGGTCCCGCATCTCAAGCAGTCGAAGAACGCCTCGATCGTCAATCTCTCGAGCCAGGCGGGCAAGCACGGCTTCCCACTGCGCTCGCCCTATGCCGCGGCGAAATGGGGCGTCATCGGCTTCACCAAGGCGCTCTCCGCCGAACTCGGCGAGTTCGGTATCCGCGCCAATGCGATCTGCCCCGGTCTCGTCGAAGGGCCGCGGATCCAGAGCGTCATCGCCAACAAGGCGCGCAGCTTCAACGTCTCGCATGAGGAGATGACGCAGCGCCTCTTTGCCGGCGTCTCGATCAAGCAGTTCGTCGATCCCGCCGACATCGCCAAGCAGATCGTCTTCCTCGCTTCGCCCTTCGCCAAGACGATCTCGGGACAGGAGATCTCGGTCTGCGGCGACACCCGCATGCTGGCTTGAGCGTGTAGAGCGGGTTCGCCTGATAGGGCTTGCTTAAATTTAAGGCATTCGCTCGCAAAGCGGGCGAATTGGCCAGGGGACGGGAGAGATATCGAGGCAGAAGGCCGCGCCGGCAGCGTCCCGCCCTCGAAAGGCGTCCGGCGATCTGCGACGGGATCTGCCGAATCCGGTTGGCATGGCAGTTGCTCACGTGGCGGCTCTGACCCGCCTGAGGATCGTCGCCATCACGATGTCTGCGCCTGCCCCTTCCGCGACCATGTCCGCCCAGCCGCTGACGCTCGACGGCATCACGCACAGCTATGGCGGCGGGCTGGCGGTCGACAACGTCACGCTCGAGGTCAAGGGCGGCGAACTGGTCGCGCTGCTCGGCCCCTCCGGCTGCGGCAAGACCACGCTGCTGCGGATCGTCGCCGGCTTCATCCAGCAGGGCAACGGCAAGGTCCTGATCGATGGCCGCCCGATCGACACCCTGCCGCCCAACCGCCGCGAGATCGGCATCGTCTTCCAGAACTACGCGCTGTTTCCGCACATGACCGTGGCCGAGAACATCGCCTATGGGCTGGCCGCCCGCGGCGAGAGCCGCAGCGTTCAGGCCCAGCGCGTCGAGGAGATGCTCGCCACCGTCCAGATGGTGGGTTTCGCCGATCGCAAGCCCAAGCAGCTCTCCGGCGGCCAGCAGCAGCGCGTGGCGCTGGCGCGGGCGCTCGCCATGCGGCCGCGCATCCTGCTGCTCGACGAGCCCTTCGCTGCGCTCGACAAGAACCTGCGGCTCGACATGCAGATCGAGATCAAGCGGCTGCAGCGCCAATTCGCCCTGACCGCGATCATGGTCACGCACGACCAGGACGAGGCGATGGCGATCGCCGACCGGATCGCCGTGATGAGCCAGGGCCGGATCGAGCAGCTCGGCACGCCGGTGCAGGTCTATGACGAGCCCGCCACGCTCTTCGTCAACAGCTTCATCGGCTCAAGCAACCTGCTGAGCGGGCGCATCGCGGCGCAGGTCGAGGGCGGCTACGCGGTGGCGCTCGGCAACGGCGCCGCCTGGACCGTGCCGTCCGCCGCCCGCTTCGCGCCGGGCCAGCCGGTTCTCGTCTCGGTCCGTCCCGAGCAGATGCGGCTCGCCGACGAAGCCGGCGAGGGCCGTTTCCCGGTCGAACTCAAGCTCAGCCTGCCGATCGGCGGCGAACTGATCCATGACGTCACCAGTGCCGATGGCAGCTCGCTGAAGATCGCGATGTCGCGCCGTCCCGGCATGGCCTCGGGCCGCTCGGGCACCGCCTATTGCGGGCTCGCCGACCACGCCCGCCCGGTTCTCTTTCCCGCCTCTCAACCCTGATCCGGAGCCCATGCCGATGACACAGATGAACCGTCGAGATCTCCTGGCCGGCGCCGGCGCGCTCGGCCTGGCGTCGCTCCTGCCGCTGCGCGCCAGCGCCTCCGGCAGCCTCACCGCCGCGATCTATCCTGGCACTTGGGAGGAGGCCTATCGCGGCGTCGTCGCTCCGGCCCTCAAGAAGAATGCCGGCGTCGACGTCGCCTTCGACGCGCTGTTTGCGGTCGATCAGGTCGCCAAGGTGCGCGCCGCGCGCGGCGTGCCGCCCTTCGACTGCTTCGTTCTCGATCCCGGCCCGGCCGCGGCAGCGCAGGCCGCCGGCCTGTTCGAGCCGATCGATGCCTCGAAGCTGACCAATGCCGCCAAGATCCCGACGGGCCTGATCAAGTCGCATGGCGTGACCTGCAACGCCCAGGTCGTCGGCATCGCCTACAACCCCAAGAAGTTCGCGACCCCGCCCAAGGGCTGGGCCGACCTGTTCAAGAGCCCCTATGTCGAGCGGCTGGGCCTCACCGGCTTCCAGACCACCTTCGGCACGGTCTCGATCATCGAGATGGCGAAGGTGTTCGGCGGCTCCGCCACCAATGTCGAGCCGGTCTTTGCCGAGCTGAAGAAGGCGGTGTCGAAGGCGGCTGCGGTCGCCGCGCCCGCCGCCATGCCCGGCCTGTTCCAGCAGGGGCAGATCGACATCATGTACACCAACACCAACACGGTCGCGACGCTGAAGGGTCGTGGCGTCGATATCGAGTTCATCAAGCCCGAGACCGGCGCGATCACCTTCCAGACCACGCTGCACATCGTGAAGGGCGCCGACAACGTCGCCAACGCCTACAAGTACATCGACACCGCGATCTCGTCGGATGTTCAGGCCGAGCTGCAGAAGCAGCCCTACAACATGGTCCCGATCAACAAGGACGTGAAGCTGGTCGAGACACTCGACATCAAGTCGCTCGATGAACTGGCGACGATGGTCACGCATGACTGGACGGTGATCAACCCGCAGCGCGCCGCCTGGATCGAGCGCTTCAACAAGGAAATCACCAAGTAGGACGTCACGATGGCAGGCATGGCTGCAGCGGCCGCCGGGAGCGGTGGTGTTCCGGGGGCCAGGGTCGACTGGCGCCTCGCGGCGCCGCTCGGCCTGACTTATCTGGCCTTCTTCGCGGCCCCCTTCGCGATCCTGCTCGGCATCAGCTTCTATGCCGATGCCGAGCAGACGCGGCTGGGGCTCGACTCCTGGACCAAGTTCTATGGCGATGCCTTCTACCGGAAGGTGATTTTCGACACGCTCAAGCTCGGCGTCTTCGCCGTGCTGGCGACGACGCTGCTGGCCTATCCGCTCGCGCTGGTCTTCCGGGCGTCGAGCCCGCGCGTGCAGCGCCTGCTGATCTTCATCATCCTGATGCCGCTCCTGACCTCGGTCGTGATCCGCACCTTCGCCTGGATCGTCATCCTGGCGCGCGAGGGCGTGCTCAACCAGACTCTGATCGGGCTCGGGCTGACCTCGACCCCGCTCAATCTGCTCCAGACCGAGCTCGGCCTTGTCATTGCGCTGACGCAGATCGAGATGCCGCTGATGCTGCTGCCGCTTCTGACCATCATGAACCAGATGGACCAGAACCTCGTCGATGCCTCGCGCGCGCTCGGTGCCTCGAAATGGCGGACCTTCTTCCGGGTGATCCTGCCGCTGACGCTGCCGGGCTGGATCGCCGGCGCGACGCTGGTCTTCGCCTCGGCGACCACCGCCTTCATCTCGCAATCGGTCATCGGCGGCGCGCGGCTGGTCTATCTGCCCTCGCTGATCTGGCAGCAGTCGATGGTGGTCTACAACTGGCCCTTCGCGGCGGTCGCCTCGCTGACGCTGCTCTTCACCGTGCTGGCAGGCATCATGGCGCTCGGCTGGCTTGGTCGCTTCGCCAGGACGAGCTGAGGAACAGGCCATGCAGCGCTCCACCCCCGGCGACGTCGCCTATACCTGGATCATCGGCCTGCTCGCGGGCCTCGGTATTCTCATCCTGATCGGGCCGGTGCTGGTCGTGATCGCGACCTCCTTCACGACGTCGCAGACGCTGAAATTCCCGCCGCCCGGCCTGTCGCTGCGCTGGTACGGCGAATTGTTCAACCCGGCCCGCTCGGCCCAGATCCACACGGCCGCGCTGAACAGCCTCTGGGTCGCCGGCCTCGCCACCGCCATCGGCGGCGTGCTCGCCGTGTTCGCAGCGCTGGCGATCTCACGGGTCGCGCGGCCCTCGGCGCGCGTGCTGGAGGCGAGCTTCCTGTCGCCGCTGGTGCTGCCGACCCTGTCCTACGGCCTCGCCGCGCTGATGTTCTTCTCGGTGCTCGGCATCAGGCCCTCGCTCAACCTGCTGATCGCGGGCCATCTCGTGGTGATCGCGCCCTTCGTCTTCCGCACCACGCTGGCGAGCCTGTCGCAGCTCGATCCGGCGCTGCTCGAGGCCTCCGCCAATCTGGGCGCGAGCCGCCTCTATGGCTTTCGCCGGATCACCCTGCCGCTGATCGCGCCGGGCATCGCGGCTGGCTGCTTCCTCGCCTTCATCTCCTCGATGGACAATGTCCCGGTCTCGCTCTTCCTCTCGACCGCGCGCACGGCCATGCTGCCGATCCGGATGTGGGGGATGATGGAGACGACGCTCGACGTCCGCATCGCCGCCATCGCCGGCGTGCTGATCCTGGCGACGCTGATCCTGATGATCGTGATGGACCGCCTGACCGGCCTGACGAAGCGGGTGAGCGGGTGATGGGCCGACCGTCATTGCGAGCGCAGCGAAGCAATCCAGCCCCGCGCTCGACGTCGCCTCTGGATTGCTTCGCTATGCTCGCAATGACGCCAGGAGCCCCTCGATGACCATCCCCTACGACCGCGACCTGATCGGCTACGGCGCCAACCCGCCCAATCCGCAATGGCCGGGCGGCGCCCGCATCGCGATCAACTTCGTGATGAACTACGAGGAGGGCTCCGAGCCCTCCATCCAGGACGGCGAGGGCTACACCGAGCTCGGCCTGACCGAGGCGAACGGCCTGCCGACCGGGGTCAAGGGCCGCGACCTCGCTGGCGAGGGCATGTTCGCCTATGGCAGCCGCGTCGGCTTCTGGCGGCTGATGCGGCTGTTCCAGGAGCGGGGGCTGCCGATGACGGTGTTCGGCTGCGCGCTCGCCATCGAGCGCAATCCGGACGCCGCTGCGGCGATCCGGGCGTCGGGCTTCGACGTCTGCTGCCATGGCTGGCGCTGGATCAAGCATTACGACCTGACGGAGGCCGAGGAGCGCGAGCATATCGCCAAAGCGATCAGGTCGCTCGAAGCCACGGTCGGCGAGCGTCCGCTGGGCTGGTACTGCCGCTATGGGCCCAGCGTGAACACCCGCAAGCTGATCGTGGAGGAGGGCGGTTTCCTCTACGATTCCGACGCCTATGACGACGAATTGCCCTATTGGAAGGTGGTCGACGGCAAGCCGCACCTCGTCGTGCCCTACTCGCTCGTCAACAATGACGGCAAGTTCGGCTCGGGCTTCTTCGGCACCTCGAACGACTATTTCGACTGGCACAAGGATGCCTTCGACATGCTCTATGCCGAGGGCGCGACCCAGCCCAAGATGATGTCGGTCGGCCTGCATATGCGCCTGATCGGCCATCCCGCCCGCGCGGCCGGCCTCGCGCGCTTCCTCGACTATGTCCAGAAGCATGAGAATGTCTGGGTGACCGGCCGGCTCGATATTGCGAAGCACTGGGCGAAGACGCATCCTTTCCAGCCGGCCTGACGCAACACACCGTCATTGCGAGCGGAGCGAAGCAATCCAGTGACGTAGAGCGCTACGTCCCCTGGATTGCTTCGTCGCTATCGCTCCTCGCAATGACGGTCGCGATATCATCGAAGGAACGACACCTTGCCCAAGCCCGACCTGATCGTCGCCCTCGGCGATGCCCGTTACCTGATCGAGCGGCCCTTCGGCTCCTGGCCGCAGAATGCCGGCTTCGTCACCGATGTGACGGTCGATGCCCGCGGGCATGTCTTCGTCATGCTGCGGCACGATCCGCTCACTCAACCCGACGATCCGCGCGTCGTCGAGCTGTCGCCGGAGGGGGAGTATCTCGGCGGCTGGGGTGGCGACCTGATCGCCGATTCCCACATGCTCACCGTCGACGCGCAGGGGCGCATCCTCTGCGTCGACCGCGACATGCATGAGATCGTCATCTGCTCGGCGGCAGGCGAGCGCCTCGGCGGCCTCGGCCAGCGCGGCGAGCCGCTCTCGCCCTTCAACCATCCGACCGACGTGCATGTCTCGGCCTGGGGCGACATCTATGTCGCCGACGGCTATGCAGCGAGCCGCATCCACCGCTTTTCGGCCTATGGCGTCCATCTCCAGAGCTGGGGCGAGCATGGCGCGGGCGAGGGCCAGTTCGGCTGGCCGCACGCGCTCTGGACCCATGCCGATGGCCGCGTCGTCGTCGTCGACCGCACGCACAACCGCGTCCAGGTCTTCGACCGCAACGGCCAGCATCTCGCGACCTGGAGCCATTTCCGCGACCCCGTCGCGATCTGGGGCGACGAGCAGGGAAACACCTACGTCACCGACACCCAGCCGACCCTGCAGAAGATCGGCCCGCGCGGCGAGCGGCTCGGCCGCTGCCGGCCGTTCCTCAATGGCGCGCATGGCATCTACGGCATGCCGGGCGGCGACATCCTGCTGGCCGAGAGCAATCCGAGCCGGCTGACGCGGCTGCGGCTGCTGGACGAGTAGGCATGACCACACAGATCATCTGGGGCGGGACGCTCCTCACCGGCTTCGACGCCGCGGGCGAGCCGGTCCTGCTGCAGGATGCCGGCGTCGCCTGCGAGGCGGGGGCGATCGTCGCGACCGGGCCGCTCGCCGATCTGAAGGCGGCCTATCCCGAAGCGACCGTGACCGGCGGGCGCGAGTTCGCGATCACGCCGGGCTTCGTCAACGCGCATCACCATGTTGGCCTGACGCCGCTGCAGCTCGGCTCGCCCGACCACCCGCTGGAGCTCTGGTTCGCCAGCCGCATCGCGTTGCGCGACGTCGATCTCTATGCCGACACGCTGTTCTCCGCCTTCGAGATGATCGAGAGCGGCGTCACCACCGTGCAGCACCTCCACAGCCGCGCGCCGGGAACGCCGGCCGATATTCTCGCCGCCGCCGAGAAGGTCATCAGTGCCTATCGCGACATCGGCATGCGCGCCTCCTACTCGATGGCGCTGCGCGACCAGAACCGGCTCGTCTACGAGGCCGACCAGGATTTCGTCGCCCGCCTGCCCGAGGATTTGCGCCCCGCGGCGAGCGCCTTCTTCCAGCGCTTCACCGTGCCGCTCTCCGACCAGGTCGCGGTCTTCGACGAATTGCTGGCGCGCCATGGCAACGGTGACCGCATCCGCATCCAGATCGCGCCCGCCAATCTACACTGGCTCTCGGAGGACGCCCTCGAGGTCACCGGCGAGTTGCAGCGCCGCACCGGTCTGCCGGTCCACATGCATGTGCTGGAGACGCCCTATCAGAAGGCCTATGCCCGCAAGCGCACGGGCGGCTCGGCGCTCGCCCATCTCGATCGGCTCGGCCTGCTCGGCCCGCATTTCACCATCGGCCACGGCGTCTGGATGAGCGAGGCCGATATCGAGCTCGCCGCCGATCGCGGCGTCTGCATCTGCCACAATTGCAGTTCGAACTTCCGGCTGAAGAGCGGCGTCGCCCCGGTTAACCGCTTCCTCGCCCGCAGCATTCCCGTCGCCATCGGCATCGACGAGGCCGGCATCAATGACGACCGCGACATGCTGCAGGAGATGCGGCTCGTCCTGCGCGCCCATCGCGAGCCGGGCATCGACGCGCCCCATCCCTCGCCGGCGCAGGTGCTGCGCATGGCGACCGAAGGCGGGGCGCGGACCACGCCCTTCGCCGGGCGCATCAGCCGTCTGGAGCCCGGCATGGCGGCGGACCTCGTGATGTTCGACTGGCCGGCGGTGACCTTTCCCTATCAGGACGAGGGGCTGGGCTTCGTCGAGGTGCTGGTCCAGCGCGCCAAGGCGAAGGCCGTCCACAGCGTCATGATCGCCGGCGAATTCGTCTATCGCGAGTGCCGCTTCACGAGGCTCGACCGTGACGCCGTTCTGGCGGGTCTCGCAGAGGCGCTGGCGAAGCCGAAGACGCCGGCCGAGCAGGGCCGCATCGCCCTGTCGCAGGCGCTGCTGCCGCATGTCCGGCGCTTCTACGACGGCTATCTCGACGGGCAGGGCGACGAGCCGTTCTATCGCCCGAGCGGGCGGTTCTGACGGCCCAAGGCTTGCTGCGCTCGGTGGTTTTTGGGCTTGGAACCACCACCGTCATCCCGGGCTGGCCCCGGGATCCATCGGAGGGCTCCGGAGCTCTCCGATGGATCCCGGAGTTCCGCTTCGCTCCATCCGGGATGACGCGGAGGTTGGTGCGCCTTTCGAGGCTGACCGCTCAATGCCCCCGCGAAACCCGCTTCTGCGCCAGCCGCACCGCCGCGGGGATCGGCGCGATCACCGGCACCGAAAAGCGCAGATTGAGCGATTGCGCCGCCTGGCCGAGTGGTCCGCCGCCGATCACCAGCGCCTGCGCGCCCATCGTCTCGATCGCCTCCGCGCAGGCTTCGGCCAGTGCCTCCACCAGCGTGGCGTGATCGGCCATGATCGCGTGGACGTCGCCCTTGGTCAGGGCGACGCCCTGGAACGTCTTCTCATGGCCATAGGCCCGTGCCAGCCCGGTGATCGAGCCGACGAGATCGGGCGTCGTCGTCACCACCGCGAAGGGCCGCCGGCCCGCTCCGGCCTCGGCCATGCCGGCCTCTGCGATGCCGGTGACCGGGCAGGAGAGGCGCAGCCGCAGCGCCGCCAGGCCGGGATCGCCGAAGGCCGCGATGATGACACCGTCCGGCGGGGCCGTGGTGATCGCCCCCGTCAGCGCCTGCACAGCCTTGGCCGACTGGGCCAGTGCCTCTTCGTTGGTGATGAGCGGCACGCCATAGGGCGCGCTCATCGCGTCGATGACGGTGCCGGCCGATGCCGTGGCCTGGGCGATGCCGCGCATCATGCTGGTGGTGCCGGCATTGGTGTTGGGGTTGATCAGCAGCAGGCGCATCAGGGGCTCTCCGGCACGGCAGCGATGAAGGCGCGCGCGATGTCGGCGCGGCCCGCGATCCAGAGTCGGTCGCGCCGGGCCGCCAGCAGGTTCATGATGTCGCGAAAGGCGGCAAAGCGCGCCGGGCGCCCGACGATCCTCAGGTGGAAGCCGAGATTGAGCAGCCGCGGCAGACCGCGCGCGGCCTCCGCTTCCAACACGTCGAGCGCGTCGGTGACGTACTCCACCATCTCGCTTGCACGCACGAAGCCGTTGGGATGGAAGAACTTCATGTCGTTGCTGTCGAGCGCATAGGGCACGACGAGCAAAGGCGGGCGCCCCGGCGTGCGATCCCAATAGGGCAAATCGTCGTCGAAGCCGTTGGAAGTGTAGAGAAAGCCCCGCTGCGCCAGAAGCTCCCGCGTCCAGGGGCTCTCCCCGCCGCGGCAGAAGAAGCCGACGGGCGCGACGCCGGTCGCTGCCGTGATGGTGGCGACGCAGGCGTCGATGTCGGCGGCCTCCGCCTCAGCCGTCTCGTAATCGGCATGGGGCCGCCAGCGCCAGCCATGCACCGCCGGCTCATGGCCGCGCGCCACCACCGCCTTCGCCAGCGCGGGCGAGCGTTCGACGGCGCGGCCGCAGAAGAAGATCGTCGCGCGGATGTCGCTCTCGTCGAGCGCGTCGAGCATGCGCCAGAGCCCGGCGCGCGTGCCATAGCCGAAAATCTGCTCCTGACCCTGGTCGCGCTTGCCGGCGGGAACGACGCTGATCACCTCGCCCATGCTCTCCGAGCGCGCATCGCCGTCGCCGAACTGAAGCTCCGCGCCCTCCTCGAAATTGATCACGACGGAGACGGCGAGCCGCCGGCCATTGGGCCAGGTGAAGTCCGGCCAGGCGCCGGCATAGCCTTCGAGGTCGCGGTGGGTCATGCGGCCGATCCTAGTTCACGCCGTCATCCCGGGCGACCGGAAGAAGACCCGGGATCCATTCCGGAACCTCTCCGGCAAGGGCTCCGGAATGGATCCCGGATCTCCGCTTCGCTCCGTCCGGGATGACGGCGTCGAGTGCAAATGACGTCAACTCTTCCCCAGCTCCGCCAGCCAGTGCCACGCGATCGCATCGCGTCGCGCGAACCAGACGCCGGGCTTCGACGCCGCATGCGCCAGGAAGCGCTCCAGCCCCCCGATCCGCCCGGGCCGGCCGATGATGCGCAGGTGCAAGCCCACCGACATCATCCGCGGCGCCGTGCCGCCTTCTGCGTAGAGCCGGTCGAAGGCGTCGATGCAGTAGCGCGCGAAATCGTCCCCGAAAACGAAGCCGCCGCCGCGCTGGAAGCGCATGTCGTTGGTGTCGAAGGCATAGGGCAGCACCAGATGAGGGCCGCCCTCGACATCGACCAGAAACGGAAGGTCATCGTTGTAGGCGTTGGAATCATAGAGGAAGCCGCCATGCTCGCGCAGCAGCCGGCGGGTGTTGAGCGAGGTCGCCGAGCGCGTGTGCCAGCCGACCGGCGGCGTGCCGGCGGCCTCCGTGATCGCGGCCACGGCGCGTGCGATCGCCTCGCGCTCCTGCGCCTCGTCCATATGGGCGTGCCGCTCCCAGCGCCAGCCATGGGCCGCGACCTCATGCCCGTCGGCCACCGCCTCCTGCACCAGCCAGGGCGAGAGCGCGACGGCGCGGCCATTGGCGTTCAGCGTCGCCGCCACGCCATACTGCTTCAGCAGCGCGCGGATGCGCGGCCAGCCGGCGCGCGGGCCATATTCGAAATGCGACTCCATGCAGAGATCGCGCACGCCGGTGATCTCCTCGACCACCTCGTAGACGCTCTCGTTGCGCTCGTCGCCCTGGCCGATCGAGAGCTCCGCGCCCTCCTCGACATTGACGACGACGGAGACGGCGAGCCGCGCGTCATTCGGCCAGCGGATCGCGGGCGGATTGCTGCCATAGCCGCGGAAATCGCGGTCGCTCACGGGAGAAGCCATCAGAGATCGGCCATCCGGCGCAGGCCCACCAGCCGGTCGCCGATGACGAGCACGGCGGCGGCGAGTAGGATCAGCAGGGCGGAGATCGCCGCGATCGTCGGATCGGGGCTTTCCTCGACATATTGCAGCATCTGGATGGGCAAGGTCTTGGTCCAGGCGTCGGTAAAGAAGATCGAGATCGGATAGTTATCCATCGACGCCAGGAAAGCGAACATTCCCGAGGTGAGGAAGGCCGGGGCGAGCGAGGGCACCAGCACCTTGAGAACAGCCTTGGGATAGGACAGGCCGAGCGTGCGGGCGGCGTCGATCAGCGTGAAGTCGAACAGCGACAGCGCCGCATAGACGGTGCGCACCACATAAGGCAGCGTGATCACGACATGGGCCAGGATCAGGCTGGCCCAAACGTCGCGCAGGCCTGCCGCCCGGAAGCTCTCCAGCATCGCGATGCCGATGACGAGGCCCGGCAGCATCAGCGGCGAGACCAGGAAGGTGACGATGCCGTCGCGGCCGCGGAACTGGCCGCGCAGCAGGCCGATGGCGCAGAGCGTGCCGAGCCCAAGTGCGATGGCGGTCGACAGCGCCGCGAGCTGGACCGAGGTCGCGACGACCGGCCAGAGCTCGCGCGAACGGCCGAGCGCCTGGTACCAGCGCAGCGACCAGCTCGGTGCCGGCAGCGTGAAGACGGCGCTTGATCCGAACGACACCAGCACGGTGACGACGAGTGGCGTCAGCAGGAAGACCACCGTGAAGGCGGCCAACGCCCAGACGACGGCCGAGGCGATGCGCTCGATGGCCGTCACGACGCGCCTCCCAGCCGCTTCGAGAGCGCCGCGCTGCCGACCACGACCGCCACCGTCAGCACGAGCAGGACAACCGCCGTTGTCGATCCCAGCTGCTCGTTGCGCATGAACAGGAAGGAGCGCCCGGTCAGCGTCGCCAGCGTCTGGAAACGGTCACCGATCAGCAGGTTGGGGATGACGTACATGGAGGCCGCCATCGAGAAGACGAAGGCGACGCCGGTGACGATGCCGGGCAGCGAGAGGGGCAGGGCGACCTTGAAGAAGCGGTAGAGCGGCGAGGCGCCGAGCGTCGCCGCCGCCTCGCCGAGCCGCGGATCGACCAGCTTCAGGACGGAATAGATCGGCAGGATCATGAAGGGCACGAAGACATTGGCCGCGCCGATCACGAGTCCGGCCTCGGTGAAGAGCAGGCGCTGCGGCTCGCTCCACAGGCCCAGGCCCATCATCAGTTGCGAGACCACGCCGTCGCGCCGCAGCACGATCTGCCAGGCGAAGGCTTTGACCACGACGCCGACCGACAGCGGCAGGATGATCGCCACCAGGATCAGCGCCTGCGCCAGCCCGCTCGCCCGCGCCAGCGCCAGCGCCGTCGGATAGCCGATCAGCAGGCAGACCAGCGTGACGAGAACGGCGATGCGCAGCGTGTTGCCGATCACCGTCCAGCTGAAGGGATCGGAGAGGAAACCGATGAACGGCGCCAGCGACGGTACGCCGCCGACCATGATGCTGCGGCCGAGCAGCATCATCAGCGGCACGCCATAGACGATGGCGAGATAGAGCACCGCCGGCAGGGCCAGCAGCAGCACGGGATCGAGGCGTCGCGACGCGTTCATGCCGCTTCTGCCGGCGCGGGGTAGACCAGCGTGTCGTCGATCGCCCAGGACATCTTCAGCGACATGCCGGGCCCCGCCGCAGCCGGCAGGGACGGCGTCTCGACCAAGATCTGCCCGTCGGGCGGGGCCTGGAAATGCAGTTGCACCCGCGCGCCCTGGAAGGCGGCGTCCGCGAGCGGCGCCTCGATCCGGTTGGCGCCACCATGGTCGAGCGCGATGCGCTCGGGCCGCACGCCGAGCAGAACCGGGCTGCCGGGCAGGAAGTGGCCCGGCCCGCGCAGCGGACCGGCCGGCGTCGCCACCGTGACGATGCCGTCGGTGGAGTCGGTCACCGTGCCGGGCAACCGCGTCGACAGCCCGACGAAGCCGAGCGCGAAAGGCGTCGCCGGCTTGGCATAGATCGCGGCTGGCGTATCCAGCTGCTCGATCCGGCCGCGATGCATCACCGCGATCCTGTCCGACATCGTCAGCGCCTCGTCCTGGTCATGCGTGACGAAGATCGCGGTGGTGCCGACCTCGCGCAGCAGGCGCTTCAGGTCGATCTGCATGGTCTCGCGCAGCTTGCGGTCGAGCGCCGAGAAGGGCTCGTCGAGCAGCAAAAGCTTCGGCCCGACGACGAGCGCGCGCGCCACCGCCACGCGCTGCTGCTGGCCGCCCGAGAGCGCCTTGATCGAGCGCTCGGCATAGGCGCCCATCTGGACGAGGTCGAGAAAGCGCGCCACGGCCGGCGCGATCTCGGCTGATGGCGCGCCGCGCGCCCGCAAGCCGAAGGCGACATTCTCCGCCACCGTAAGATGCGGAAACAGCGCATAGCTCTGGAACACGACGCTGACGTCGCGCCGGTGTGGCGGCAGCCGGGTGATGTCCTGTCCGTCGAGCGCGACGCGGCCCTGGTCGGGCCGCATCAGCCCGGCGACGATCCGCAGCAGCGTGGTCTTGCCGCAGCCCGAGGGACCAAGCAGCGAGACGAACTCGCCGCGGTCCATCGACAGGTCGACGCCGTCGAGCACGGTGGCGGCGCCGAAGGTCTTGGCCGCTCCCGCGACGGACAGGAAACCCTGGCTCATGCTCAGATCGCCATCTCGCGATCCCAGCGCTTGATCCAGTCGCCGCGCTGGGCCGCGACATTGGCCCAGTCGATCTGGTGGATCTTCACGTCGGCCCCGAGGCCCTCGGGCTTCGGCACCGCCTTGTTGGTGCCGATCGAGAAGGTCGGCCCGGCCAGCCGGTTCTGCAGCTCGGCGCCCAAGAGCTCGTTGACATAGGCGAAGGCGAGCTCCTGGTGCGGCGCGCCCTTGATCACGGCGATGCCCGACGGCATGGCGAAGACGCCTTCCTTGGGCGCGGCGAGGTCGATCGGCGCACCGGCCGCCTTGCGCTCCAGCGCGTCGGACGACATCGCCGGCCCGATCATCCAGGCCTCGCCCTGCTCGAGCAGATTGAAGGCCTGCGGCTGCTGCGTGTAGATCGTCAGCAGGTTGGGCTTCAGCGAGCCGAGCTTCTTGAAGCCGGCATCGGTGTCCTTCTGGACGCTCTCCATCGTCCCGCCCGCGAGCAGGCCGGCGACGAAGAGCGACGGCAGGCCTTCCGTGTTCTGCAGCGAGGGGATGACGATGCGGCCCTTGTATTTCGGGTCGAACATCTCGGCCCAGGAGGAGGGCGGGGTCTTCATCGCGGTCTTGCTGTAGGCAACACCGAGCCAGGGCTGGAGATAATTGGCCCACATGCCGTCCATATGGGTCGAGCCCGGCAGGAGGTCGGCCATGTTGGGCGCCTTGGCCACGGTGAGTGGCTCCAGCAGGCCCTCCTTGACCGCCAGGATCATGACCGGATCGTCCATCTGGACGACCGACATGTAGGGCTTGTCCTTGTTCTTCTGCATCTTCTTGAGGTTCACCAGCGAGCGCGTACCCTCGAAGATCACCTTGCAGTTATATTTCTTCTCAAACATCGGCACGACGGTCTGCTCGACCCAGGGCTTGTGCCCGGCGGCGCCGCCGACGACGAGTTCCTTCGTCTGCGCCCGCAGCACGGACGGGGTGGCGATCAGGGCCGTGGCTCCCAGGCCCGCCTTGAGGAGTGCGCGGCGGTTCGGCTTGCCTGCGGACAGCATATCCATGGTCGGACCTTTCGAAAGGCGGCGCGCTCCCCGTCGGCGCGGACATGGGGAGAGGTTAGCAACCACCGTGCCACGACCGGAGCGGGACGTTTGATCATGAGAAAATGCTGATAAATCAACGAATTGAGTGCGATGGTGGAATCTTTCTATCAGCGTCTGTCGGCGGTCATACAGCAAGCAGTCGCGTGATTTTTGTGCACAATCGCTTCCCGAATGTGCATAAAATTCGACTCTCCTGATGCTAGGATGGCGGCGACGCGGACGGTCGGTTCGCAGGCGGAGCGGCGATGTCGAGACGGGCGGCATGAACGAAGCGGCGATCCACACGATCCTCTCGCGCCTGCTGCTGGGGGGCTCGCTGCCGGGCGGCACCAAGCTCGGCGAGCATCGTCTGGCCGAAATCTTCGGTGTCAGCCGCGAGCGCGTCCGCAAGGTGCTGCACCGGCTCGGCCATGAGCGGCTGCTGGAGATCGTCAAGAACCGCGGCGCCTTCACCATCGAGCCGGATTTGCGCGAGGGCAGGGTCGTCTACGAGGCCCGCCGCATCCTGGAGAGCGGCATGGTCGCCCATCTCGCCGACCATCTGACCGAGGCCCAGATCGCGCGGCTGCGCGAGCATGTCGACGCGGAGGCCGACGCCCTGCGCCGCGGCGACCAGGCGACATGGCAAAAACTCTCGGCCGAGTTCCATTTCCTGCTGGCGGAGATGATCGGCAACCCGATCGTCCAGCGTCAGGCTCATGAGCTGATCGGCCGGACGATCATGCTGGTGAAACGCTACGAGACGACGCTGGGCTCGGCCTGCGGCTGCGAGGAGCACCGGCTGATCTTCAAGGCGCTGGCGGGCCGCGAGCGCGGCAGGGCGGTCAAGGCGATGAGCAGCCATCTCTCGCTGGTCGAGACGCGGCTGCGCCCGATCATCTGCGACGATGCCGGTCCCTCGCTGGAGACCCTTCTGGAAGAGGCCATCGCCACCTTCCGCTCCGAGCAGGGGCCGGCCGCAAGCCCGCGCCATGAGGCGCTTGCGGCGCCCGCCCCGCGCTGAGCGCGCGGTCACGATGCGCTCCATGCGGCGCGGGCGCGATTGCGCGGCCGGGCGGCGCGACTATCTCCCAGTCCACCCGGCGCCCATCCGCGGCGCCGGCCCCCTCCCGGAGCCCGCCATGGCAGACCTCTCCGCCTTCCAGATCACGCAGCGCTGGCCCGCCCAGCACCCCGACCGCATCCAGCTCTATTCGCTGCCGACCCCCAACGGCGTGAAGGTCTCGATCGCGCTGGAGGAACTCGGCCTTCCCTACGAGCCGCACACCATCAATATCGGTCAGAACGAGACCTGGGGGCCGGAATTCCTCTCGCTCAACCCCAACGGCAAGATCCCCGCGATCATCGATCCCGATGGTCCCGGCGGAAAACCCTTCGGCTTATGGGAATCGGGCGCGATCCTGATCTATCTCGCCGAGAAGACCGGCAAGCTGCTGCCCGCCGACCCCGCCGCCCGCTATGAGACGATCCAGTGGGTGATGTTCCAGATGGCCGCGGTCGGCCCGATGTTCGGCCAGCTCGGCTTCTTCCACAAATTCGCCGGCAAGGACTATGACGACAAGCGCCCGCGCGACCGCTACGCCGCTGAGAGCAAGCGCCTGCTCGGCGTGCTGGAGGACCGGCTGACGGGCCGCGACTGGATCATGGGTGCGGACTACACCATCGCTGACATCGCGCTGCTCGGCTGGGTGCGAAACCTCGTCGGCTTCTATGACGCGGGCGAACTGGTGGACTATGCCAGCCTGAAGGCCGTGCCGGCCTGGCTCGAGCGCGGCCTGGCGCGGCCGGCCGTCCAGCGCGGGCTCGAGATTCCCAAGCGGCCCTGATCCCATTCAGCCGATGACAGGCTCCTGCGGTGGCACTGTCGCCACCGCATGGGTCGCGATGCCGGCCCGAGCCAGCGAGGCCCGGCCGCCGAGCCCTTCGATCTCGAAGGCGAACAGCGCCTGGTCGCAATGCGCCCCGAGGTCGCGCAGCAATCCCGCCGCGGCGAGCACCGTCGCGCCGCTGAGCAGGCAATCGTCGATGAGGGCGATGCGCCGGCCGGAAATCTTCAGGCCTTTGGTGAGGGCCAGCCCATGCCCGATATCGTGGCTGGCGACGACGGTGCGGACGATGTCGGTCCGCAGCGAGCCCACCTTCCTGATGTGGATGAAGCCAAGGCCGCGCGCGCTGGCGACCGCGCCCGCAAGCGCCGCGCCCCCCAGATCGATGGCGGCGACGATGGTGACGTCATCGCGGAGCGCACTGACCAGCGCGGCCACGGCGCGCTGGATGACCGTCGCGTCCTCCGCCACGGTGTTGATGTCGGGGAAGTCGATGCCGGGGCGCGGATGAGCCTTCCAGCGCCGATGCGGCAGGCCGGTTCCGCGCGCTTGGGGATCCGTGCTATCCGCGAGATCGAGCGTCGCCATGCAAAATCTCCTCGATTCCGGGAGCCTGGGCCGGGCAAAGGCGCGGGGCCGTCTGGCCGACGAATCCTCACCCATCGGGGCTGGCATGATCACCATCTACGGCATCAAGAATTGCGACACGATGAAGAAGGCGCGCACCTGGCTCGACGGGCAGGGCGTCGCGCATGCCTTCCACGACTACAAGGCGAGCGGCATAGACCGCGCCTCGCTTTCGCGCTGGGTCGGCGAGCATGGCTGGGAGACGGTGCTGAACCGGGCCGGAACGACCTTCCGCGCGCTACCAGAGGCAGACAGGCAGGGCCTCGACGCCGATAGGGCGATCTCGCTCATGCTCGCGCAGCCGTCGATGATCAAGCGCCCGGTGCTCGACCTCGGCGACCGGACGATCGTCGGCTTCAAGCCGGAGATTTATGCGGCGGCGCTGGCGAAGGCGTGAGGCTGCTCCAGCGCGGGTCGCACTTCCCTAATCGCCCGCGCTCCTCTACCTCGCAGCGCATGAACGAACAGCATCCCATGCCGTCGGACGCTCCCGCTCCTGCGACCGACTTCACCTTCCACCTGCACGCCCGCGACGGTGCCGCCCGGACGGGCGAGATCGTCATGCCGCGCGGCGTCATCCGCACGCCGGCCTTCATGCCGGTGGGCACGGCCGCGACGGTCAAGGGCATGTATCCCGACCAGGTGCGGGCGCTCGGCGCCGATGTCGTGCTCGGCAACACCTATCACCTGATGCTGCGCCCGGGCGCCGAGCGCATCGCCGGGCTCGGCGGCCTGCACCGCTTCATGAACTGGCCGCACCCGATCCTGACCGATTCCGGCGGCTTCCAGGTGATGTCGCTCGCCAATCTGCGTAAGCTGACCGAGGAGGGCGTCGCCTTCCGCTCCCATATCGACGGCTCGAAGCACATGCTCTCGCCGGAGCGCTCGGTCGAGATTCAGAACCTGCTCGGCTCCGACATCGTGATGCAGCTCGACGAATGCGTCTCTCTGCCCTGCGAGGACGCCGTCGCCGAGAAGGCAATGCGCCTGTCGTTGCGCTGGGCGCAGCGCTGCAAGGATGCTTTCGGCCACCATCCCGGCCGCGCGCTTTTCGGCATCGTGCAGGGCGGGGCGGTGCCGCATCTGCGCGTCGAGAGCGCGCGCGAGCTCGCGGCGATGGACCTCAAGGGCTATGCGGTCGGCGGTCTGGCGGTCGGCGAACCGCAGGAGATCATGCTGGCCATGATCGAGACGGTCGAGCCGCATCTGCCGGTCGAGAAGCCGCGCTATCTGATGGGCGTCGGCACGCCCGACGACATCGTCCAGGCCGTCTGCCGCGGCATCGACATGTTCGACTGCGTGATGCCGACGCGGGCCGGCCGCCACGGCCAGATCTTCACCCGCTTCGGCCGGATGAACCTGAAGAACGCCAAGCACGCCGATGATCCGCGCCCCGTCGACGAGGGCTCCTCCTGCCCCGCCGCCAATGGCTGGTCGCGCGCCTATCTCCACCACCTCGTCAGGTGCGAGGAGATGCTCGGCAAGATGCTGCTGACCTGGATCAACCTGGCCTATTATCAGGAGCTGATGGCCGGGCTGCGCGCCGCCATCACTGAGGGGCGGCTGGAGGATTTCGTCGCGCAGACCAAGGAAGGCTGGGCGAGGGGCGAACCCGCCGCCATGCCGTGACCGATCTGCGCGCATGATCGATCCCTGGCTCCTGATGCTGGCCTTCAAGATGGCGACGGCGGCTGCGGTCGTCGTCGGCTGCTCGCTGCTGGCCGAGCGCAGCGGGCCGATGATCGCCGCGATGATCGCGACGCTGCCGATCTCGGCGGGGCCGGTCTTCGTCTTTCTGGCGCTGGAGCACGATCGGGCCTTCATCGCGGAGGGTGCGCTTGGCGGCATGGCCTCCAACCTCGCCAATGCCGGCCTGAGCCTGGCCTATGTGCTGCTGGCGCAGCGCTTTGGCACGCTGCTCTGCGTGGCGGCGGCGCTCACGGCCTGGGGCGCGACGCTTGTCCTGCTGCGCTGGCTCGAGCCGTCCTTCGCCGTCATGGTCGCCGCCACGATCGTCTTCTATGGCGGGCTTCATGCCCTGTTTCGCCCCTATCTGGCGGCCAGGCCGAAAACCCCGCCGACGCGGCCATGGTTCCTGATCCCGATGCGCGCGGCCTTCGTGGCGACGCTGGCGGGCACGGTGACGACGCTCAGCGCCCATGTCGGGCCGACCTGGTCGGGCTCGCTCGCCGCGCTTCCCATTGTCCTCACCAGCATGATGGCGATGCTCCAGCCCCGGATCGGCGGCCCGGCAACCGCGGCCGTCATCGCCAATGGTGCGCTTGCCCTGATCGGGTTCGGGCTGGCGCTGGCGTCGGTTCACCTGACCGCGGTTCCGCTCGGCTCGGCTTGGTCGCTGGGCCTGGCGCTGGCGATCTGCGTCGCCTGGAATCTCGGCCTGATGCGCCTAAGCCGGGCTGCGCGCTGAGCGCCGCCAGGAGGCGATGAACAGCCCGCCGATGATCAGGCCGATCCCGGCCACCTGCAGGCCGCTCGGGATCTCGCCCAGCACGGGAATGGCCAGCAGGGTGCCGATGACCGGAATCGTCGGAGGGAAGCGCCCGGCGACCGCCGGTCCCAGCCGCCGCGCCGCCACGCTCCACAGCCACAGGCCGAGGATGACGTTGAGCACGCCCTGGTTGATGCCGTGCAGAACGATGACCCACCAGGGCGCGACATCGAAGCCGCGGAAGAAGAACAGCGCGTAGAACGGCAGATAGACCATGGACAGCACGGCGACGACGCTGGTGGCCTTCAGCGCGTCGAGCCGCCAGAGCTGGACCAGCAGCGGATACATCCCCCAGATCAGCCCGACGCCAACGAAGCAGAGGTCCCCGAACAGGATCGACGGGTTGGTGTGCGTCGTGCCGGCGATGCCGAGCGCGACCAGCCCCAGCAGCACCGCCACGATGCCGATGACGAGCTGGCGCGTGATGATCGCGCCGAACAGCACGACGCTGCCGATGATCGAGATCACCGTAACCAGCCCGGGCCCGATCGTCGCGCCATGGGCGGCGGGCGCATAGGTCACGCCCGTCAGGAGCAGGAAGCTCATCGGGAAGCCGCTCATGATGGCGAGCAGGATGCCGCGCCCCCAGCCGATGCCGTTGCAGGTCGTGACGCCGCCCGCCAGGAAACCGGGCAGGAGCAGAAGCCCGGCGATGCCGAAGCGCATGGCGAGCAGGTCATGCGAGGTCAGCCCGTTCAGAACCGCATGGCGGCTGACCACGAAGTTCGCCCCGAAGATCAGCATGGCGACCACCATGCCGCCAAAAGCCAGCCGCCAGAGCCGCCGGTCGCGAAGCTGGGTCGTGTCGGGCGGCGGCGTGATCGGATCCATCCGTCCGGTATCGCCCGATTGCAGGCCCGCCGTTAGCGCTGCCGCTGCATGGCGCCCGCGCGCGCCGTTCGCAGTCGCAACATCGGCAGCCGCGGATGGCGCCGGAAGCACTGCGAAACAATGCGTCGCAAAGGCACCTTGGTTCAGCCGTTCTGGCGCCGGGCCGCGAGGTTCTAACGGACGCCGTTCGAGGAGGATCTTCCGATATGACGGGTTCCGTTTTCAAGGCCGCGACCGGATTTCTGCGCGGCGTCGGTAGCCAGGCGGCTGTCTCGCTCGCTGCCTCTGCCATGGCGGCAGCGTTTCTGGCTCTGCCGGCCGGTCTGACCCTGCCGTTCTTCACCGGCGGGCAGGATGGCGGCAAGACGCAGGAGGCCATGACCGAGCGCTGGGTCTTGCCCGTCGCGCCCGACGGCAAGATCCGTGTGCGCCATCAGGATGCCGGCAGCGCAGAGGCGCCCCTGCGGGCAACCCATTTGCAGGGCCTGATCAGCCCGGCGGCCATCGTGATGCCGATGACGCTGGACTGGCCGCGGCCGACCACCGCGATCGCGGCGCTGAAGCCGGACCGGCCGGTCCCCGGCGAAACGGCGGGCCGCGCCATGCAGGCACAGGCTTCCGTGCCGGCGCCGCCCCGCCGGCCCGTCATCGAGCGCGCCGTTGTGACGGTTGAGGCTGCGCCGCTCCCGATCGCTCCGGCCGTTCAGGCGGCTGCGGTCGAAGGCGACGCGCGGTCCCAGCCACCGCTGCGGCTGCTCGGCATAACCGTGCCCACCCCGGTCGCCCGCGTCGGCGACGCGATGTCCGGGGCGGTCGGTATCGTCGGCGCTGCCGGCATCTGGACGCTGTCGCGCGCCTCCAGCCTGCTGCCGCGCCTGTGACGGCTCAGGCCAGGGCCTTCAGCGCGCTGCGGCCGGCATAGACCGCCTGGGCGCCGAGCTCCTCTTCGATGCGCAGGAGCTGGTTGTACTTCGCGGTCCGGTCCGAGCGGGCAAGCGAGCCGGTCTTGATCTGCCCGCAATTCGTCGCGACCGAGAGGTCGGCGATGGTCGAATCCTCGGTCTCGCCCGAGCGGTGGGACATCACGGCGGTGTAGCCGGCGCGCTGTGCCATCTCGACGGCGGCCAGCGTCTCGGTCAGCGAGCCGATCTGGTTGACCTTGACCAGGATCGAGTTGGCCGTCTTCTCCTTGATGCCGCGCGACAGGCGGGTGACGTTCGTGACGAAGAGGTCGTCGCCGACGAGCTGGCACTTCGAGCCCACGAGGTCGGTCAGCGCCTTCCAGCCCTCCCAGTCGTCCTCGGACATGCCGTCCTCGATCGAGACGATCGGGTAGCTGCCGACGAGCTTGGCGAGGTACTTCGCCTGCGCCTTGGGATCGCGCGTCTTGCGCTCGCCTTCATAGACGTATGACCCGTCCTTGAAGAACTCGGTCGCGGCGCAGTCGAGCGCCAGCGCGATGTCCTCGCCGGGCTTGTAGCCGGCGGCCTCGATCGCGGACATGACGAAGTCGAGCGCGGCTTCCGCCGACTTGATGTTGGGGGCGAAGCCGCCCTCGTCGCCGACATTGGTGTTGTGGCCGGCGTCGTGCAGCTTCTTCTTCAGCGTGTGGAAGATCTCCGAGCCCATCCGCAGCCCCTCTGAGAAGGAGGGCGCGCCGATCGGCATGATCATGAATTCCTGGAAGTCGATCGGGTTGTCGGCATGGGCGCCGCCATTGACGATGTTCATCATCGGCACGGGCAGGACGCGGGCCGAGGTCCCGCCGACATAGCGGTAGAGGGGCAGGCCCGCCGCTTCGGCCGCGGCCTTGGCGACGGCGAGCGAAACGCCGAGGATCGCGTTGGCGCCGAGCTTGCTCTTGTTGGGCGTGCCGTCGAGCGCGATCATCGCCTCGTCGATCGCGACCTGGTCCTCGGCGTCCATGGCGACCAGCTGCTCGGCGATCGCGACATTGACGGCCTCGACAGCCTTCAGCACGCCCTTGCCGAGATAGCGGCTCTTGTCGCCATCGCGTAGCTCGACCGCCTCGTGCTTGCCGGTGGAGGCGCCCGACGGCACGGCGGCACGGCCCATCGAGCCGTCCTCCAGCACGACATCGACCTCGACCGTCGGATTGCCGCGGGAATCGAGGATCTGGCGGCCGATGATGTCGATGATCGCGGTCATGGAAGGGCTCCGTGGCGGGCACAGGGGAGGGTGTCAGCCGCGCTTCTAGCCAAGGGGCTTGCGCGCGGGAAGCCTCAATCGCGGGGGCAGGCGATGGTCGCGTCCTTCCCGGGTGCCGTGCGTGATGCCGGGGCGCAACGGCGTGTGCCCGACTCCGTCCCGGAATCGGGACTGCCCGACGAGGCGTGCGTCTTGCGGTTCTGCCGGTGCGGCCGCGAGGGCTGTTTCATCGGGAGACGACAATGTTCCAGATCATGTCCAACGGCCGCCGGCCCCCGCTGGCGCTTGTGCTGGCTTCGATCGCCGCGACCGTCACGTATTGGGTCGGGCTCTGCCTGGTGGCAGGAAGGCCGATCTGGTTCTGGTGATCAGGAGCGCTCTTGCGTGCGGACATAGCCCCCGACGAGGAAGCCGCTCTGCAGCGCGAAGAGATAACCCAGCCCGATCAGGATGCTGAACAGGCCGAGTTCGCCGCGCATCGCCCAGAGCACGATCATCACCAGTGTCGTGACGAGGCTTGCCGCGATGAGCCCGAAAGAGCTGCCGAACAGCCCGATCAGGATCCCCGACAGGAACAGGATGCCCGCGACGGTCATCGTGTGAAGGACGCTGCTCTTTCAGGGTAGGGGGAGATGTCGCCGGCCCTCGGTGCCAGCCGACGGCGGCTGCATCCGGCTTATCCTTGCGATGTGAGTCGGGTCAAATCCACTCGCGATGCCGTCCGGGGAAGCCATCTGGCGCCCGGCCCCGGTTCCGTTCGGGAGGCTGCCGGGCCGTGGCGGCTGGGCCTGCGTCATCGCAGCTCGCGAAAAGCCGTTTCCCCGGTTTCGTCCGATGCTCTAGAAGGCGCCAAACCTCAGGAGCCTGCGATGTCGCTCGACGCCTCGACCCTGCAGCTCGGTCAGCAGACCGGGTTGCCCACCTCGCCCGCAGAGGCGCGCCTCGACCGCGTGCCCAATCCGCACCAGGGCACGTCCTATCTGGCGCGATTCACCTGCCCGGAATTCACCTCGATCTGCCCGGTTACAGGCCAGCCGGATTTCGGCATCCTGGTGATCGACTATCTGCCTGGCGCATGGCTGGTGGAATCGAAGTCGCTGAAGCTTTATCTCGCCGCTTTCCGCAACCACGGCGCCTTCCATGAGGACTGCACCGTCGGCATCGGCAAGACGCTGGTCGAGTTGCTCGCGCCGGAATGGTTTCGCATCGGCGGCTACTGGTATCCGCGCGGCGGCATCCCGATCGACGTCTTCTGGCAGACGGGCGAGCCGCCCAAGGGCCTCTGGCTGCCCGACCAGGGCGTCGCGCCCTATCGCGGGCGCTAACGGCCCCGGCCGGACGGCCGGGCGCCAAGCCTCACTGCGACAGGCGCAGGCTGGTCAGCGACTGGCCGATCGACTGGAAGGCGGCGGAGAGCGCAGCCGAGTCCGTCGCGTCATAGTAATTGGCCGAACCGCTGGCGCAGCCCTGCAGCATGGTCTTGGCCGCCACGTCTGTCACCGCGAAGGCGACGGTGAACACCTCGATTTTCTTGGATTTTGCATAGTCGCAGAGCTTCGATGTGTCGTTGTTGGTGGTCGTGACGTGCCCGGCGTTTGTCGCGTTCTGATGGGTCCCGTCCGAGGCCCTGAAATACATGGTGTTCGCGCCGTCCGTCATGAGCACCAGCGCCTTGCGCGGCATCTTGTTGGCGGGATCATAGGTCTTGCCTTCGGCGAAGGGCGCCGTCGGCGACAGCACGTTGACGCCCCAGAGCAGACCGGCAGGAATGTAGGTCGAGGGCTTGTAGCCGCCGATGTTGATGATCAGGTTATCGATAGCGCTGGTCAGCACGGTCTTGTCTGATGTCAGCGGTACGATTGGGTTAAGGCAGCGCTGGCTGGTCTCGGGAAATCCCAGGTATGGCGTCGTCGGCTCGCTGTCGTTCAGGCGCAGTTCTCCGGTCTTCCGTGAACGCACGCAGCCATACCACTTGTAGTTGGTATAGGTCGTCTTCTCAGGCGTCCCGCCGCTGCAGGACTGGTAGGGCGTCACCGGCTGCTGGACGCAGGTCTGCGGCGTGCAGTCATAGCTCGTGACGACGCCGTCGGTGGTCGAAGTGCAGGTCTTGGGGGCGCCCTTCGTGCAGACCTGCTTCGTCGAGACGGTTTTGCAGGTATAGGGCACGGCCGGCGTCGTTTTGGGGACCGAATAGTCGGCGGGAACCGACATCCAAGGCTGGCTGCGGTTGCCGACGCCGACATTGACGTAATCGGCGAAGGGAACGATCCCGATTTTCACATTCGTGCCACCCTGCGTGAGGATGGTGTTGATCAGGTTCTTGGCCGCGGATTTGAGCACCGTGATCTTGGAACCACCGCCGCCGGCGCTCTCCGACATCGACCAGGTGTTGTCGAGCACGAGCGCCATCTCGACCGTGCCGGTCACTTCCTTCACCGCAGCCGAGCGCGAGCTGTAGCCCATCGTCTTCACGCCGGCGATCGACATCAGCGACGTATCGAGCGCCCCGCTGGCCTCCACCGAGACGGTGCCGGTCGATTCCTCGAAGCCGAATTTGGTGATCTGGATGTTGCTGCCGTTCAGGTTGGCGGTGTTGGCGACGAAGAACTTGTTCGCCGCCGCCTGCATCGCGGTCGCGTCCTTGCTGGGCAGACGCGCCGCGGCCAGCGCGGCGGCGTCGGTCGCTGCCTGAAGCGAGGTGTGTTCCTTGGTCAGTCGGCCATAGTCGATCACGACGCCGGCCATGCAAATCAGCGCAACGCCTGCAATGGCAAACAGGGTGAGGGTGGCGCCGGACTCATGGCGCCTGAAACGGCGGGCTGGCCGAACAAACAGATCCATTGCGGACGGGCTCATCGCTGTATCTCTCTTGACGCAAAAGCCATGCACACCGTGACGCGCGCGGATTTTGGGCGCGTTTACTCACGAGAGCGCAGGATTGACGTAGAGATATTGAGATTCCGTTCCGGTAACCGTCGAAACCTCGGTCTTTTCCGGAAAATGCGTCTGGGGCGCCTCAGGTTCGGCTGCCCGCGATCGGCATGATCCGCGGCGTGGCATAGCCGAACACCGCGATCGCGACGGCAAACAGCAGGATCGCGGCGCTGTTCCCGAGCAGGTGCATGGCAAACCCCATGACCAGCGGTCCCGTGGCCTGGCCAAGGAAAAAGCAGCAGGCAAACAGTGCCATCGCCGAGCCCCGCGCCGTGGGCGCCAGTTCGGTGGCTTGCGCCTGGAAGGTGCCGTGCAGCAGGAAGAAGCCGAAGCCCTGCAGGGCAAATAGCGGGATCGCGCTCCACCACGGCCAGTCGAAGGCGAACAGGGCCAATCCCAGCGCGCAGATCAGGCCGCCGGTGCGCGTCATCAGGGTCGGCCCCAGCCGCTCCATCAGGATCCGCGTCAGAAGCCCGTAGACGAGGCAGCCGAAGCCCATGCCCGCAATGGCGAGCCCCGCCTGTGCGGGGCCCACGCCCGAACGCTCGAACAGGATGGCGGCGACATAGGCCGGGATGCCGAACAGCAGGATGCCCTCGACGATGACGAGGCCGTAGAGCAGCTTGGTGCGGGGGTTGGCGAAGACGGTCCGGTAGTTGGCCAGCGCCCCGGCGATGCTGAGGGTCTTCCGTGTCACGTTGCGGCGCGGTTTCAGCACGATCGCGACCAGAATGGCGGCCAGCGTCGCGACCAGCGCGGCGGCGATGAACGCTGCGCGCCACCCGGCCTGCGTCGCGATCAGGCCGGAGCAGGCCGAGCCGGACATCTGGCCGATGATCATCAGCACCAGGAAGCGGCCGAGCGCGATCTGCCGCTCCTGCATCGGGGCCCGGTCGCCGATCGCCGCCATCGCGATCGGGATGATGCCGCCCGAGGCGATGCCGGTGACGCCGCGCACCACGGCCATGATCTCGTAGGACTGCGACAGGGCAGCCAGGGTGGAAAACAGCGCCAGCGCCAGCAGGCAGATCAGGATCGTGCGGATTTTGCCGATCGCGTCGGCGATCGGGCCGAGAAAGGGTTGGCCGAGCGCATAGGCGAGTGAAAACCCCGTCACCATCATCACGATCTGCGGCACGCTGCGGCTGAATTCGCCGGCCAGCGTCGGGATCAGCGGGTCGATGATCCGCATCGTGAAGGTCGAGGCGAAGCCGCAGGCGCCGAGGACGAGGATGAGCGGGGTGAGCGAAGTGGGAGCCGGCGCGGGGGCCAGCGCCGGTGACGGCGTATCAGACATAAGCCAGCGTAGGCTTGGCCTTGGCTTTGGCAAGGCGATCAAAGCTTTGCAGCTCTGCAATCAGCGCAGGGAAGGCGGAGAGCGGCACCATGTTGGGGCCGTCGCAAGGGGCGTTGTCGGGGTCCTCATGCGTCTCGATGAACACGCCTGCAACTCCGACGGCGACCGCCGCCCGCGCCAGCACGGCAACGAATTCACGCTCGCCGCCGCTCGATGAGCCCTTGCCGCCCGGCTGCTGCACGGAGTGGGTGGCGTCGAAGATCACGGGCGCGCCGATGGTCTGCGCCATGATCGGCAGCGCCCGCATGTCGGAGACCAGGGTGTTGTAGCCGAAGGAGGCGCCGCGCTCGGTCACCATCACATTGGGGTTGCCGCTCTCGGTGATCTTGGCGGCGACATTGACCATGTCCCAGGGCGCCAGGAACTGCCCCTTCTTGACGTTGACGACGCGCCCGGTGCGCGCCGCCGCCACCAGCAGATCGGTCTGGCGGCAGAGATAGGCCGGGATCTGCAGCACATCGACGCATGCGGCCACCGCCGCGCACTGGCTCGCCTCATGCACGTCGGTCAGGACGGGCAGACCTGTCTGCTCCCGGATTTCGGCGAAGACCGGCAGCGCCGCCTTCAGCCCCATGCCGCGCTCGCTCTTGACGCTGGTGCGGTTGGCCTTGTCGAACGAGGTCTTGAACACGAGGCCGATGCCGAGCGACTCGGCGATCTCCTTCAGGGCGAAGGCCATTTCGAGCGCGTGGTCGCGGCTCTCCATCTGGCAGGGGCCCGCGATCACCGCGAGCGGCAGCCCGTTGCCGAAGCGGACCGGGGAGGCGAGGTCCGCGCCGACGGAGACGATGGCATTGGCGGTCATGGGAGGCATCTCCGTGGAGGTGAGGCGCCGGGCTTAGGTCCGGGAGGGGCGGCGGGTCAAGCCGCCGCTTCGGGGCGCCCCGCCGACCGGACGGCTGACGTTTGGGCATCGCTGTGCTCGCTTTTCGACGCCCGTTCGGGGTCCGCGCCCCTGCGACGTCGGGGAGTTGCGTTATCGTACCGAACGGGCTGGCGAAGCGACCACAAGGTCTGTAAATTCGCTCGCGAAGCACTATCTCGGTCTGGACACCAGGGATCGATCTTGAGAGCGACGGCAGCCACCACGATGCAGACGAGTGAGGCCAAAGGGTCGACCGACGCCAGGTCGGCGCCTTCCGCCTTCGCTCGCCCGCATGCGATGGCCGACCGCCCGCGCCGGTCCGCCCCGCCCGGCGATGGCGGGCGCGACGGCACCGGAACCGCCGTCCTCACCCGGACCCGCACCCGCAAGCCCAATCTCTACCGCGTCCTGCTCCTCAACGACGACTACACCCCGATGGAGTTCGTCGTTCACGTCCTCGAACGCTTTTTCCAGAAGGATCGCGCCGCCGCGACGCAGATCATGATGCATGTGCATCAGAACGGCGTCGGCGAGTGCGGCGTCTTCACCTATGAGGTCGCCGAAACCAAGGTGACCCTCGTGATGGACCTTGCGCGCAAGCACATGCATCCGCTCCAATGCGTGATGGAGAAGAAGTAGCGTTTTGAGTTCGCTCACCCTTTTGACATCGGAATAGGAGCGCAATCCGTGCCGAGTTTCTCGCGCAGTCTCGAACAGGCGCTTCACCGGGCTCTGGCGCTCGCCAATGAGCGCCATCACGAATACGCCACTCTGGAGCATCTGCTGCTTGCCCTGGTCGACGATCAGGACGCGGCCGCCGTGATGCGCGCCTGCAGCGTCGATCTCGACACACTGCGGCGCAACCTCGTCGACTACATCGACGCCGAACTGGCCAATCTGGTCACCGACGGGCGCGACGATTCCAAGCCGACGGCAGGTTTCCAGCGCGTGATCCAGCGCGCCGTCATCCATGTCCAGTCGTCGGGTCGCGAAGAGGTGACCGGCGCCAATGTGCTCGTCGCCATGTTCGCCGAGCGCGAGAGCCACGCCGCGTACTTCCTGCAGGAGCAGGACATGACCCGCTATGACGCGGTCAACTACATCAGCCACGGCATCGCCAAGCGCCCGGGCGCCAGCGAGCCGCGCCCGATCCGCGGCGCCGAGGAGGAGCCCGAGCAGCAGCGCGATTCGCGCGCCGCCGACCCCGGCAACGACGCCGACAAGGACAAGAAGAAGAAGGAAAGCGCGCTCGACGCCTATTGCGTCAATCTCAACCGCAAGGCGCGCGACGGGCGCATCGACCCGCTGATCGGCCGCGAGGCCGAGGTCCAGCGCACGATCCAGATCCTCTGCCGCCGGCAGAAGAACAACCCGCTGCTCGTCGGCGACCCCGGCGTCGGCAAGACCGCCATCGCCGAGGGCCTCGCCCTCAAGATCATCCGCGGCGAGGTGCCCGAGGTGCTGGAGGACGCGACCGTCTTCTCGCTCGACATGGGCACGCTGCTGGCCGGTACGCGCTATCGCGGCGATTTTGAGGAACGCCTCAAGCAGGTGATGAAGGAGATCGAGGCCCACCCCAAGGCGATCATGTTCATCGACGAGATCCACACGGTGATCGGCGCCGGTGCGACCTCTGGCGGTGCGATGGATGCCTCGAACCTGCTCAAGCCCGCGCTCGCCTCGGGCGGCCTGCGCTGCATCGGCTCGACCACCTACAAGGAATACCGCCAGTATTTCGAGAAGGACCGGGCGTTGGTGCGCCGCTTCCAGAAGATCGACGTCAACGAGCCCTCGATCCCCGATACGATCGAGATACTGAAGGGGCTGAAGCCCTATTTCGAGGAGTTCCACAAGCTGCGCTACACCAACGACGCCATCAAGGCGGCGGTGGAGCTCTCGGCACGCTACATCCATGACCGCAAGCTGCCCGACAAGGCGATCGACGTCATCGACGAGACCGGCGCCTCGCAGATGCTGGTGGTCGAGAGCAAGCGCAAGAAGACGATCGGCGTGAAGGAGATCGAGGCGGCGATCGCGACCATGGCGCGCATCCCGGCCAAGACCGTCTCGAAGGACGATGCCGAGGTTCTGCGCAATCTCGAGACGACGCTGAAGCGCACGGTCTACGGCCAGGAGAAGGCGATCGAGGCCCTATCCTCCTCGATCAAGCTCGCCCGCGCCGGCCTGCGCGACGGCGAGAAGCCGATCGGCTGCTATCTCTTCGCCGGCCCCACCGGTGTCGGCAAGACCGAGGTCGCGCGCCAGCTGTCGGTGTCGCTGGGCGTCGAGCTCGTGCGCTTCGACATGTCGGAATATATGGAGCGCCACACCGTCTCGCGGCTGATCGGCGCGCCTCCGGGCTATGTCGGCTTCGACCAGGGCGGCCTCCTGACCGACCAGATCGACCAGCATCCGCATTGCGTGCTGCTGCTCGACGAGATCGAGAAGGCCCATCCCGACCTGTTCAACATCCTCCTGCAGGTCATGGACCACGGCAAGCTGACCGACAACAACGGCAAGCAGGTCGATTTCAGGAATGTCATCCTGATCATGACGACCAATGCCGGCGCCGCCGACATGGCCCGCAACGCCTATGGCTTCACCCGTCAGAAGCGCGAGGGGGACGACACCGAGGCGATCAACAAGCTGTTCGCGCCGGAATTCCGCAACCGGCTCGACTCGGTGATCTCCTTCGGCCATCTGCCGAAGACGGTCGTTGCCCGCGTCGTCGATAAATTCGTGCTCCAGCTCGAGGCGCAGCTCGCCGACCGCAACGTCACGATCGAGCTCTCAGACGAGGCGCGCGAATGGCTGGTCGAGCATGGCTATGACGAGGCGATGGGCGCCCGCCCGATGGCCCGCCTGATCCAATCGACGATCAAGACGCCGTTGGCCGACGAGGTGTTGTTTGGGCGCCTCAAGAATGGCGGCGCGGTCAAGGTCGTGGTCGTGCAGTCGGAAACCGGCATCAAGGTGCTCGGCCTCGAATTCCCCGACGGGCCGGTCAAGCCCAAGCCCGAGAAGGATGTCGCGGCCGCCGGCGAAAAGCGCGAGCGCAAGCCCCGCGCCAAGGCCTCTGCCGCGGGCAAGCCGGCCACCGACGCCCCGCGCCGCGGCCCTGCCGCGGCGGGTGGCAAGCCCGGCAAGGGCGATGGCGGCGGCAAGGGTGATGGTGGCGGCAAGGGGCCCGAGGCGCCCAAGGCGCAGCGTCCGGTCCGGTCCGTCCCCAAGGTCCCGCTGACGAAGGCTTGAGACCGTGTTGTTCAGGCGCAAGACCGATACCCTGCTCGCGCATGGGGCCGAGCCTGCGCCGGAGCAGGCTGCTCCGGCGCGAAAGCAGAAACTGAGCTGGTTCGAGAAGCGCGACCGGCGCCGGCGTCGGCGCAAGGTCTTCGAGGAGGTGCTCGGCTGGATCCTGGTGCCCGCCTTCATCTACCTGATCTATCTCGGGGTGAAGGCGATCGGCGGCATCCCCAGGGAGCTGATCGACTTCGGCAACGAGTTGATCGGCATCGTCTTCAAGGGCGCGCGCTGAGACGCGATCGACCGTTCCGCAGCCATTGCGACCGACGCAATCCCGTAGGCTCGTCACCGGGGCTCGGCCTTGCACCGCGGACGCGTTAGGAGAGGGCGATGGCTCGCCCTGAACGGGGCCGGCTGATCCCCCCGGAAGCCGAGCCGCCCGCGTGCTGATCCCATCATGAGCGTGTCCGTCGAGTGGAGTTCCTGGCGCGTGGCGCTGGCCGGGATGCGCGACGCGCTGTCGCTGCCGGCCTGGGTCGTCGGCTTCGGCCTGATCGGCGTCGGCTCGCTGGCGCGCGACGTCGGCTATCCCGTCGAGGTTGCCGTGCTGTCGACCATGCTGGTCTGGGCCGGCCCCTCCCAGGTGATCTTCTTCGCCTCGATCGCGGCCGGCGCAGCCTGGAGCGCGATCGCGATTGCCGTCGGTTTCGCCTCGCTGCGCTTCCTGCCGATGACGGTGGCGATCCTGCCGCTGCTGCGCCGCCCGGGCCAGAGCGTCTGGATGCAGCTGTTGCTTGCGCATTACGTCGCCGTGACCGCCTGGACGGAAGGGCTGCGGCGGCTGCCGCATGTGCCGCCGCCGCAGCGGGTCGCCTATTTCCTGGGGTTCGCCAACACCTGCATGGCGACGAGCTCGATCGGCACCTTCCTCGGCTATTACCTGATCGGCGCGCTGCCGATCCCCTTCGCCGCCGGCTTGCTCTGCCTGACGCCGATCTTCTTCCTGGCTTCGCTCTGCGCCGGCCTGCGCCATCGCGGTGATGCGGCGGCGATCATGCTCGGCCTTGTGCTGGCGCCGATCTGCGACCGCTTCATCGGCGGCGGCTTCGACCTGATCGTCGCCGGGCTGATCGCCGGGACGATCGCGTTTGCGCTGCGGCCGAAGAAGGCTGCGCCATGACGCCGGCGATCACCCAGCCGATCGCCTGGCTCGACGGCCCGCTCTGGCCCTATCTGGCGCTGGTTCTCTTCGCAGTGCTGCCGACCGAGATCTGGCGCTGGCTCGCGGTGGCGTTTTCGCGCCGGATCGACCCGGATTCGCCTGCGCTCGAATGGGTGCGGGCGGTGGCGACCGCGCTGCTGGCGGGAATCGTCGCCAAGCTGATCGTGTCGCCCCCCGGCGCGCTCGGCGCCGTGCCGCTGCCGCTGCGCGTCGGGGCGCTCGTGGTCACGCTCGCGATCATGCTGTTCGACCGCAGGCGGGTCCTGCTGGCGGTGCTGGCGGGGGAGGCGACGCTGATCGGGGGCGCCTACTGGCTGCTGGCGTGAGCCGCCCGTTCAGGGCGCCTGCAGGGCGCTCCTGATCTTTTCGGCGTTCGCCGCCAGAATCTCCGGCTTCTCCATCGCACCGGTGTGGGGCCGCAAGCTCAGCCCGTCATGCCGCGGGATGACGTGGACATGCAGGTGGAAGACCACCTGTCCGCCGGCCGCCTCGTTGAACTGCTGGATCGTCACGCCATCGGCATCGAAGGCTGCGGTGACCGCGCGGGCGAGCTTTTGCGTCGTCAGCGCCACGGCCTGCAGGGCGTCAGCGGGAGCATCCAGAACATTGCGGCAGGCCGCCTTCGGGATCACCAGCACATGCCCGTCGGCACGCGGCATGATGTCCATGATCGCCAGCGTCTGCGCGTCTTCATAGACGGTCTGGGACGGCAGCTCGCCGCGCAGGATCCTGGCGAAGACATTGGCGGGGTCATAGGCGGTCATGCGCAATCCAGGGCAGGTGAGGGTGGGGGGCGGCTTCAGCGTGTCGCGAGTGGGCGGGCTGCGTCAAGGCCGCCCGCACGGGCCGGAGCCGGAGCGCCGCCGTGCAGCGGCAGAACGGCCGCGATCTGCGCATCGAGCACGAGGTCGTCGCAGGCGCCCAGAACCTGAAGGTCCCGCACCGTCCAGCGCAGCAGCGGCACGTCCCACCAGCGCCCGATCAGATCCGACAGCGCCGCGGTCTCGCGCGCATCGAGATCGTCGGTCAGATTGTAGAGCCCGACGAGATAGAGGTCGCCCGCCGGGCGGCCAAACGCCGCCTGAATCGCATGGATCGGGTTCGATCCGTCCCGCTTTTCGGGATAGACCCGCAGATAGAGCCGGCCGAGATTGACGTTGCCCGAGAAAAGCCCGCGCAGCTCGACTTCAAACGGCCCGATCTCCGCGATCGCCTGGACTATGGCCGCGCCGATGGCCGGCGCGTCTGCGGTCGACAGCGTGCCGCACAGCGTCGCATGCAGCCGGTCGGCCCGTCGCGGCAGGATGTCCCAGGCGATCTTGTCCGCGAAGGGCGCGCGCCGCATCGCGCCGTCGAGCTGGAGGAAGGCTTCGGACTGAGCCAACCCCGCGCCATCGACCGGCAGAACGAGCGAGAACACGCGCGGATGGCGGCCCATCTCGTAGAAGCGGCCGTCCTGCCTTGCGATCGCGCCGGGATGGTCAGGCGCGACCAGGGGGAGATGCGCGAGCCGGTAGGGCTCGTCGAGCCTGAGCGCGGCGCCGTCCGCGAAAACGGTGCGGCTGCGCCGATAGCCCAGCTCATCGTCGCTGCAGAAGGCGAGCGGCCGGGCCGCCGCCGTGCCGTGGCTCTCACTCATGCGCATCCCCGGCCTTGCGGAACGGGCTCTCCGCGGCGAGCGCCTCTTGCGCCTGGGCGATCTGCTGCCGCTCGCTTGTGAGATAATGCGCCACCGCGCGCGCCAGGCCCCGATCGGCCAGGTGATGCAGCGAGCGGGTGAGCACGGGTCGGTAGCCGCGCGCGAGCTTGTGCTCGCCCTGCGCGCCGGCCTCGACGCGGGCAAGCCCGTGGGCGATCGCGTAATCGATCGCCTGATGATAGCAGAGCTCGAAATGCAGAAAGGGGTGGTCCTCGACGCAGCCCCAGTTGCGGCCATAGAGCGTATTGGCGCCGCGGAAATTGATCGCGCCGGCGATGTAGCGCCCTGCGCGTCGCGCCATCACCAGCACGATCTGCTCGCCCATCGCCGCGCCGACGCAGGAGAAGAATGCCCGGTTGAGATAGGGGCGGCCCCATTTGCGCGAACCGGTGTCCTCATAGAAGGCGTGGAAATCGTCCCAGACCGCCTCGGTCAGGTCGCCGCCGCTGAGGACCTCGATGCTGATCCCGGCTGCGAGCGCCTCGCGACGCTCCCGCTTCAGCGCCTTGCGCTTGCGCGAGGCCAGCGTCGCCAGGAAGTCGTCATAGGTGGCGAAGCCCTCGTTCTGCCAGTGGAACTGCAGGTCGTGGCGTTCGAGATAGCCCGCCTCGCGCAGGCTCGCGATGTCGGGCTCCTGCGCAAAGGTGACATGGATTGAAGACGCTTCGGTCTGGTCGCGCAGGGCTTCCAGCCCCGCGATCAGCCCGGCCCGCGCCTCGTCCGCCCGAGGCCCATCGGCGACCAGAAGGCGCGGCCCCGTCGCCGGGGTGAAGGGCGCCGCGACCTGGATCTTGGGGTAATAGCGCCCGCCCGCCCGCTGATAGGCGTCGGCCCAGCTGTGGTCGAAGACGTATTCGCCCTGGCTGTGGCTCTTCAGGAAGCTCGGTGCGGCGGCGAGCAGCCTGTCCTCGCCATCCTCGACCAGCAGATAGGCCGGCGACCAGCCCGAGCGCCCGCCGACGCAGCCGCTCTCCTCCAGCGCGCGCAGGAATTCATGGCTGACGAACGGATTGGCGCGGTCGTGCCCGGCCGGCACGCTCGCGATGGCGGGCGGATGGGCGCAGGCGTTCCAGGCATCGGCCGGCACGGTCTTGAGCGAGGTCGCGACGCGAACCCGCAGGCCGCCGTCCTCGCCACTGCTCAAGGCGTGAAGCCCTCGAACACGATCTGGTCGGCATGGCGCGCCGCCATCTCGCGGTCGGCTGGCGTGCGCACCGTCCAGCTCATCAGCGGCAGGCCGAGCGCGGTGCGGCAGAGATAGGGCGCGGCGCTCTGCAGATCGACGACCTTCCACGATACGAAATCGGGCCGGCTCTCGCCGAAATGCAGCAGGTTCGCCATCGCGTGGCGCTTGCCAGCATCGAGATGGGCATAGTCGGGATAGGAATAATCGTTCATCGCGACGATGCCGCGCGGGACCGCGGGAGCGAGATCGCGCAGCGCCGTGACGATGTCCGGATCGAACGACTTGAACACGATCGGCTGGCCGCTGCGGCCGGCGACGATCTCGGCGGCGCGGCGGGTGAGGGCCAGGTCACCGTCGAAGCGGCTCTTGATCTCGATCACGACAGGCACACGTCCGGCGATCAGGTCGAGGAAGGCCGGGAGCGTCGGAACCCGCGCCTGGCTGCCCTTCAGGGTGATCGCGGCGAGGGCTTCGGCCTTGACGGACGAGACGGCGCCGGACTGCCCGGTCAGCCGGTCGAGCACGAAATCATGGAACACCATCGCCTCGCCATCGGCGCTGAGCTGGACGTCGCATTCGATCCCGAATCGCCCGGCGATGGCGGCCTCTGCCGCCGGGATGCTGTTCTCGATCACGCCCGAGGCGACATCATGCAGGCCGCGATGCGCGATCGGCCGGGCGATCAGCCAGTCGAGGCCGGAATGGGCGTGGTCGTGCAGGGGGCGGTCGCGCATCAGGCGATCTCGAACATCGCTTCGACCTCGACGGCGGCATCGGCCGGGAGCTGCGCGACGCCGATGGTCGAGCGGGCGTGGCGGCCCTTGTCCCCGAGAACGTCCACCATGAGGTCGGAAGCGCCGTTCATGATCGCCGGGAGTGCGGCGAAATGCGGCGCGGCATTGATGAAGCCGCCCAGGCGCACGCAGCGCGTGATCCGGCTGAGATCGCCGTTCAGCGCGGCCTTGGCCTGCGCCAGGACGTTGATCGCACACAACCGCGCCGCTTCGAGCCCGGCCTCGTTGAAGATCTCGACGCCGAGCTTGCCCTTGTGGGCGTCGGAGAGCTTGCCGTCGAGCCCGAAGCAGAGCTGGCCCGAGATCACCAGCAGATTGCCGGTGATCACGGACGGCACGTAGTTCGCGATCGGCGCGGCCGGCGTGGGCAGGGTGATGCCGAGTTCGGCGAGCTTGGTATCGACGGCATTCATCTGGGCAACTCCACCGGGGGCTGCCGTCGCATGGCATCACGCGCATCGACGGCAAAGCCACGCTTCCTGCAGGTGTCTTTCATGGCCGATGCCTGGCGCGCCCGCAAGCGCGGCCATGCGCCACGCAATCCGCTCATACGAGCCCCCTGGCCGAGAGGCGACCGCCTTGTTTGCGCCACTGCGGCGTTGCACCTAGATTCGACGCACCATCAACGAAAGCGGCGTGCCCCATGACGACGAACGCTCCAGGCCTTGCGGGTCTCATCGCCGTAGCCTTGCTCTGCAGCGGAGTGGCCCTGGCGCAGCCGCAATCGGCCGATCGCGTGGTCCTGGTGCCCCACCGTGCGGTGTATGATCTCGTTCTAGACGGCGGCAAGGCCTCCAAGAACGTCGAATCCGCCCGCGGCCGCATCGCCTTCGATTTCACCGGCGACGCCTGCGACGGCTATGCTCTGTCCTTCCGCCAGGTGACGCAGCTCCAGAGCGGCGAGGGAGGGCCGCGCGTCATCGACGCCCGCACCACGAGTTTCGAGGCCGGCGACGGCGCGAGCTATCGCTTCAAGACGGAAAGCTCGGCCAGCGGCACGCCGACCGAGACGGTCGACGGGATCGCCACCCGCAAGGATGGCGGTTACGAGGTCAAGCTGACGGTTCCCAAGCCCGAGACGCATCGCGAAGCCGTTGCAGCCCTGTTTCCCAACGCCCAGATGAAGGCGGTGATCCAGGCCGCGCGCGCCGGCCAGGCCACGCTGAATGTGCGGCTGTATGACGGGGCCAATGGCGGCAAGGACGTCTATGAGACGCTCTCGGTGATCGGCAGGAAGATCGAAGCGAAGCCGAGCGAGACGCCGCTGCAGCGGCCCGAATTCGAGAGTTTGGCGCGCTGGCCGGTCACGATGTCGTATTTCAAGGTCGGCTCGGGCGAGACGACGCCGAGCTATACGATTTCGTTCGAGCTCTACGAGAACGGCGTGACCGGCGCGGTGAGGCTCGATTATGGCAGTTTCGCGCTGCGCGGCACGCTCACACGTCTGGATCTTCTGCCTCAGGCGGCGTGCGCGAAGTAGGAGCGCCCTCCGACGCCCGTTGCGGCAGGCGCAGGCTCAAGCCCTTGCCGATCGCGGCATCGCCGAAGCGGGCGCGCAGGGCATCGAGCGCGCCCTCCATCGCTTTCAGCTTTGGCGTCGCGACATCGGCGAGGTCGCCATGGTCGGCGTCTTCGGGCGAGGCGAGATCGCTCGCGCCGATCCCGATCAGCCGGTAGCGAGCCCCGGTGCATTCGCGCCGCAACAGCTCTCGGCCCGCCGCAAACAGCCTTCCGGCGAGCTGCGTCGGCTCCGGCAGGCGGCTGGCCCGCGTGATCGAGTGAAACTCCGCCGTCTTCAGTTTCAGCGTGATCGTCCGCCCGGCGAGCGCCTGATGTTTCAGGCGCTTCGAGGTCTTCTCGCAGAGCCGCCAGAGGACGGGTTCGAGCTCGTCGAAGCGTGAGAGATCGACGTCGAGCGTGGTTTCGCTGGACACGCTCTTCGTCTCCCGGTCGGGCGTGACGCGGCGCGGATCGATGCCATTGGCGAGGTTCTTCAGCCGCGGCCCGTCCTTGCCGGCCAGCCGGAAGAGCTTTTCGACCGGCGCCTCGCGCAGATCGCCGATCAGCCGGAAGCCGGCCTCGGCCAGTTTCGCGGCGCTGGCCTGGCCGATGCCGGGAATGATCCCGACCGGCTTGGCCGAAAGGAACGCCACCGCCTCGGCCCGGCCGATCACCGAGAACCCGCGCGGCTTGTCCATGTCGGAGGCGACCTTGGCGAGGAACTTGGCATAGGACAGGCCGACCGAGACGCTGATGCCGATCTCCGCCTCGATGCGCCGGGCGAACCGCGCCAGCGTGATCGCCGGGCTGGCATGGTGCAACAGCTCCGTGCCGGAGAGGTCAAGGAAGGCCTCGTCGATCGAGATCGGCTCGACCAGCGGCGTCAGCTCCTGCATCAGCCGGCGCACCTGGCGCCCGACCGCGACATATTTCGCCATGTCGGGCTTGACCACCACCGCCTCCGGACAGGCCTTGAGCGCCTTGAACATCGGCATGGCCGAACGCACGCCATAGGTCCGGGCGATGTAGCAGGCGGTCGAGACCACGCCGCGCTTGCCACCGCCAATGATCACCGGCTTGTCCAGCAGGGACGGATCGTCGCGCTTCTCGATCGCCGCATAGAAGGCGTCGCAGTCGATATGCGCCAGGCTCAAGGCATCGCGCTCGGGATGGCGCAGCAGCCTTGGCGAGCCGCAGGCCGGGCAGCGGCGCGGTTCGGCGGCGTCGCCGTCATGGTCGCTCAGGCAATCGCGGCACAGGACGCGCCGCACCGCCTCTGGCGATGCCAGCGTCAACCCGACTCACCTGGCACGGGCGCGCTCAGCCGCTCGCGGGCCTGTGCGACGAGTTCGGGACGCACCCCGAGATTCCCCGCAAACTCGAGCAGCAGCGAGTCGCTGCCGCCGATATGGTCGAGCACCGCGGCGAGAAAACCGGGGTCGCTCGCGGCCGCCCGAAGGGTCGCGGGCCCGAGGCCCGTGGTCGCCAGAAACGGCTCCAAGCGCTCGGGCTCGGCGGCGAGGAAGCCGAGCGCCCGCAGCGCCAGCGTTTCGGCATCCTCGAAGCTGGGAGATCTGGCCATGGCGCTCGAAAGGCTCCTGTCGGAAATGGGCATCGGGTTTGCGTTTCGTCAACGGCTTGCATGCTACGCATCATCAATGGACGAGGCTGCCAGCTTGGACAATCGGGGATCGGTCCCGGTCGTCCGTGGCGCAACCGAAGGGCGGCATCATGAAGACGGTTCTGATCGTCGAAGACAATGAGCTCAATATGAAGCTCTTCAACGACCTGCTCGAAGCGCATGGCTACGCCACGCTGAAGACCGCCGACGGCATCGAGGCGATCGAGCTGGCGCGCGCGCACCGTCCCGATCTGATCCTGATGGACATCCAGCTTCCCGAGGTTTCGGGGCTCGAGGTCACGAAATGGATCAAGGAGGACGATGACCTGAAATCGATCCCCGTCATCGCGGTCACGGCCTTCGCGATGAAGGGCGACGAGGAGCGGATCCGGGAGGGCGGCTGCGAGGCCTATCTCTCCAAGCCGATCTCGGTCGCGAAGTTCCTGGAGACCGTCCGCGCCTATGCCGGCGCGGCCTGAGCGTCCGAAAGCGAACCCATGTCAGCGCGCGTTCTCGTCGTCGACGACATCGTCACCAATGTGAAGCTGCTGGAAGCGAAGCTTTCGGCGGAGTATTTCGACGTCGTGACCGCGCTCAACGGGCCTGACGCGCTCGCCATCTGCGAGCGCGGCGAGGCCGACATCGTCCTGCTCGACGTGATGATGCCCGGCATGAACGGCTTCGACGTCTGCCGCCGCCTCAAGAGCGAGGCGACGACCGCCCATATCCCGGTGGTGATGGTGACGGCGCTCGATCAGCCGGGCGACCGGCTCAAGGGGCTCGACGCCGGCGCGGACGATTTCCTGACCAAGCCGCTCGACGACACTGCGCTGTTTGCCCGGGTCCGCAGCCTGGTGCGGCTGAAGTCGATGACCGACGAATTGCGCAACCGGGCGCTGGCCTCGCGACGGCTGGGGATCGCCGATCCGCTGGCGGCCGCCGCCTCCGAGACCGGGCTGAACGGACGCATCCTGCTGGTCGAGGACCGGCCGCGCGTGATCGAGCGGCTGGAGAGCGCGCTCTCGGCCTTTCACGTCGTCGAAACCGAAACCGACCCGCAACAGGCGCTGCTGCGCGCCGTCGAGGGCGACTTCGACAGCGTCATCGTCAGTCTCGATCTGACCGATTATGACGGGTTGCGCCTGTGCAGCCAGCTGCGCTCGCTGGAGCGCACCCGCAACGTTTCCGTGCTGATGATGGGCGAGGCCGAGGACCGCACCCGCATCCTGCGCGGGCTCGAGATCGGCGCGCATGACTTCCTGATCCGGCCGATCGACCGCAACGAGCTCTTGGCGCGGGTCCGCACCCAGGTTCGCCGCAAGCGCTTCACCGAGAAGCTGCGCGACAGCGTGCAGTCCTCGATGGAGATGGCGGTGATGGACCAGCTCACCGGGCTGCACAACCGCCGCTACATGGACACCCGCATGGCCGCGATGTTCGACGAATCCGCGCTGCGGGCGCGTTCGCTGGCGCTGCTGGTGCTCGACATCGACCACTTCAAAACCGTCAACGACACCTATGGCCACGATGCCGGCGACGAAGTGCTGCGCGAATTCGCCGATCGCGTCCGCGCCTGCACCCGGGGCATCGATCTGGTCGCGCGCATGGGCGGCGAGGAGATCGTCGTGGTGCTGCCCGACACGGCGCTCGATGCCGCCTATGCCGTCGCCGAGCGGATCCGCGAGCGCGTCGTCGCCGAACCCTTCGGAATCCAGGGGCAAACCCGCGCAATCCCTGTCACCGTCTCGATCGGCGTCTCCAGCCGCCGGGCCGGGGATGCGTCGCCGGCCGAAATCATGAAGCGCGCCGATGACGCGCTCTACCGGGCCAAGGCGAACGGCCGCAACCGGGTCATCGCCGCCAACGCCGCATAATGGGACCTGCCACCGAGGGCAGGTCCGTCATCTGTCCGCCCGGCATCCCTCGACTGGTTACGCGGTAAGGTTAAGCATCGATGAACATTGGTGAATCGACGGTATCCCGTTGATTCGTCCGCGGCCCGGCTGCAAGGGTTTGCGCGACGCAGCGACATCCGCTGCCTCGCGACGCCCCTCGGGTGCTCAGGTCCGCCGCATCTCCTGGGAAACCGGAGGGCTCGGCCGGCCGGTTGCGGACACTCTGGCCTCCTCAGACCCGCCGCCGGCCGGCCACCTCTCTGCGTTCAGAAGTACTGCGAGAGCAGGGCCGGGACCCCGTAGCCGAGGCCGGCGAAGATCGCCAGGATGCTGATGAGCGCGATCGCGGCCCCTATACGGGTGCGCAGCAGGCGCGCCGAATCGATCTCGACGAGCATCTTCAGCATGCGCCGTCCGGGCCCGTGGGGGGTGCTGCGCGGTTCTGGCTGGGGGCCGTCGGTGGTCACGATCGGGTTTCCGGGACAGGAGAGACGGATCTCACGGCGGTATCGGTGACCGCCCTAGGTGGCCATCATGCGGATCGGTCGCAATCCTTGCACCAAACGGCGCGCATGGCCGTGACAAATCCGCCGCAGAGGCGTGGTCATGGCGTCGCCTTGCTTGCCGTGCTGCCGGGGCTTTTCGGGGCGTCGGCCTTACAGGCCCGATGCGCGCCGCAGCGCATCGTTGATGCGGTCCTGCCAGCCCGGTCCGCCTTCCTGGAAATGCTCGAGCACGTCGCTGTCGATCCGCAGCGAGACGAGTTCGCGTGCGCCGGGGACGGCAGGGCGCTTCACGGCCGGCGGCGCGACCTTCGGCGCAGCGGCGCTGAACAGCGCCTCGGCCTTGTCGCGGGCGCTCACGGGGCGGCGGGGCCGATCGTTGCTCATGGCGTGCGGACGTTCCCAGAGTGAGCGGATCAGGGCGAGATCCGCACTGTCGCGACAACAAAAAACCGCCCCGGAAAGGGCGGTTTCGAATCGTGACCGAAGATCGACAGGCGAGGGCGCCTTACTTTATCTTGGTTTCCTTGAACTCGACGTGCTTGCGCGCGACGGGGTCGTACTTCTTCATCGACATCTTTTCGGTCATCGTACGCGAGTTCTTCTTCGTCACGTAGAAATAGCCGGTGTCGGCGGTCGAAAGCAGCTTGATCTTGATGGTCACGGCCTTGGCCATGGGGATATCCTCGAACCATGCGGGGCTGGTGAGGCCCACGGGAAATGATAAAGGCCGGGCGAACCCGGCAAACCGTCAAGCGGGGGAATGCCGGAAAGGCCCGTCGAAGTCAAGGTCGAAAGGCGGCCCCGGCGGCCGTTTTCACGGCAGGAGCGGCTTCACAGCTCCTCGCGCACGAAACTGCCGTTCTTCTCCCAGAAGAACGGCACAGGGAGATAGGGCGCAAAGCCCGCGGCGATGCGCGCCTCGACCTCCTGGATGATCACCTTGGTGATCGTCGGCAGGTCCAATTGCTTGGCCTCGTCGAAATCGACCCAGACGAGATCGATCAGTTCCGAATCGGGGCCGACGACGTTCTCGATCCGCTTGGCGCTGGCGGCGGCGTCGATGGTGAAGAATCGGGTGTCGAAGCGCTTGGGCCGGCGCGGCGGGGTGATGGCGCGCGCCACATAGGAGACGGCCGAGAGATCGGGGAAGATGCCGTGCCCGGCAAAGTCGCTCCAGCTGCCTGCAGGCGGATGGGCCGGCGCGCCGTACTCGTCCGTGCCAAAGAGCAGGCCGGTCTCCTCGAAGGTCTCGCGGATCGCGGCCAGCGCCAAGGCGCGGGCCTTGGACACAGTCGGGCGAACGGTGCGGGCGCAGAGCCGGTCTTCGCAGATCTGAGCGAGCGCGCCGGTGGCCGCCATGTGCCGGTCGCCGGGATCGACCCGGCCGCCTGGAAAGACATATTTGCCCGGCATGAACTTATGACTGGGATGGCGCTTGCCCATCAGGATGCGCGGCTTCTTCGCCGTCCGGTCGAGGATCATCATCGTCGCGGCATCCCGGGGGCGGATGTTGGTCGCGACGCGGACGCGCTCGGCCTGGGTCAGGGTGACGGCGTGATCGTTCATGACGGGCGCCCCGCAGGCGGCAGGGGTTGGCGTTCCGGCAGGTCGGGCATCCCGCCGAAGCCATGCATGCGCATCGCCCATTGCAGCCCGATGACGCCGCCCTTCACCGGCTGCATCAGGATCAGCGAGAGGACCACCGTCAGCGCCGGCCAGATCGCCATGTGCAGGCCCATCGACCAGTCGGCGTATTTCTCGGCCATCAGCAAGCCGCCGACGACGATGTGGCCGACGATGGTGATGACGACATAGGGCGGCAGGTCGTCGGCGCGCTGGTGGTGCAACAGCTCGCCGCAGGCGGCGCAGGCATCCACCGGCTTCAGAAAGCCCTTGAACAAACGCCCTTCGCCGCAATGCGGGCAGCGTCCGCGCAAGCCACGGCCGACCGCGCTGCGCCAGTCGCGCGCGACCGGCTCGTCGAGGATCGTGTTCATCTGAACGGGCATCAGCGCCTCTTGCCGGGTTTGGACTTGCCGGATTTTGCTTTGCCGGAGTTCGGCTTGCCGGATCGGCCCGGTCCGAAACGGCCCGGGCCACCCCCGCCGGGTCCGCCGAACGGCGATCCGGATCGGCCCCGTCCCGCAGATGGGCCGCGGCCGGGCCGTTCGCCAGAGCGCTGCGTTGTCACAGCCCGGCCGTCGGAGAGCAGTTCGAAGCGCAGCGCGCCTGCAACGGGGGCCGCTTCGACCAGCCTGACATGGACACGGTCGCCGAGGCGGAAGCTCTCGCCCGTGCGCTCGCCGATCAGGGCATGGATGGCCTCGTCATAGCGGTAGTAGTCGGCGCCGAGCGTCGAGGCCGGGATGAAGCCGTCCGCCCCGGTGCCGTCGAGCTTGATGAACAGGCCCGCCCGGTTGACCCCGCCGATGCGCCCGTCGAAGGACGAACCGATCTGGTCGGCCAGGAAATGCGCGATCAGCCGGTCGACGGTTTCGCGCTCGGCCGCCATGGCGCGCCGTTCCGCCGCCGAGATCCGGGTCGAGACCTCGCGCAGCGCCTCCAGCGTGGTGCCCCTGGGCAGCCCGTCATCGCCGAACTTCTGCGAGGCGATCAACGCACGATGGACGACGAGATCGGCATAGCGTCGGATCGGCGAGGTGAAATGCGCGTAGCGGCGCAGGTTCAGGCCGAAATGCCCGTAATTCTCCGCGACATATTCGGCCTGCGCCTGGCTGCGCAGCACGACCTCGTTGATGAAGGTCTCGTTCTCCGACCCCTTGATCATGCCGAGGATGCGGTTGAACAGCACCGGCCGCAGCGCGCCGTCCTTGGGCAGCTTGATCCCGATCGAGGCCAGGACCTCGCCCAGCGCCCGCATCTTCTCGACAGAAGGCTCGTCATGGCAGCGATAGATCAACTGGCTGCCGGCCTTTTCCAGCGTTTCGGCGGCGGCGACATTGGCGAGGATCATGAACTCCTCGATCAGCTTGTGCGCCGCCAGCCGGTCCGGCACGATGACGCGATCGACCGAGCCATCGGCTTTCAGGATCAGCTTGCGCTCCGGCAGGTCGAGATCGAGCGGCTGGCGCCCGTCGCGGCCGCGCGCCGCGATGCCATAGGCCGCCCAGAGCGGCATCAGGATCGTGTCGCGGATGGCGGCCGCCTTCTCGTCGCCCTGGCCGTCGATGGCGGCTTGTGCCTGCTGGTAGGACAGCTTCGCCGCCGAGCGCATCAGGATGCGGTGGAAGGAATGGCCCTTCTTCGAGCCGTCGGCCTTGAGCACGAGCCGCACCGCCAGCGCCGGCCGGTCCTCGCCCTCGCGCAGCGAGCAGAGGTCGTTGGAAATCCGCTCCGGCAGCATCGGCACGACGCGGTCGGGGAAATAGACCGAATTGCCGCGCTCCAGCGCCTCGCGGTCGAGCGCCGATCCCGGCCGGACATAGGCCGCGACATCGGCGATGGCGACCGTCACGACATAGCCGCCGGGATTCTCCGGGTCGTCGTCGGGGGCGGCATGGACGGCGTCGTCATGATCCTTGGCGTCGGCCGGGTCGATCGTGATCAGCGCCAGCGCGCGCCAATCCTCGCGCCCCCCCGTGCCGGCCGGGCGAACGGCGTCGGCCTCCGCGATCGTCGCGGGCTGGAAGACATGGGGGATGCCATGGGCGTGGATCGCGATCAGGCTGACCGCGCGTTCGGATTTCAGCGAGCCCAGCCGTTCGCGCACCTGCGCCTCCGGCGGGCCGAAGCGGCTCTCGCTGCGCAGCGCGACCGAGACGAGGTCGCCATCCTCGGCATCGCCGGTCTGGCCCTTCGGGATCAGGGCCTCGCGCCCTTGCGCCTTCTTGTCGATCGGGATCAGGCGGCCCGAACCGTCCGGCATGGCGCGGAAGATGCCGAGCACCTGGGCCTTGCCCTTGCCCATCACCTTCAGCACGCGGCCGGAATAGGTATAGCCATCCACGCCCTTGAGGCGCGTCAGCTTGAGCAAGACATGGTCGCCGATCCCCGGCGCCGGCGCGGCGTTGCGCTTGGCGCGGAACTCGCGCTGCCGTTCGATCAGGATCCGCGGCGGGGTGCCCTGGTCGGCCGCGTTCCATTCCAGCGGCACGGCATGGGGGTCGCCGTCGCGATCCTTGCCCTTGATCTCGCAGAGCAGAACGGGGGGCAGGGCCCCGCGCGGATGCACCGGCCGCTCGACGCCGTCGCCGCCGGTCTCGCCCTCTTCCTCGAGCTCCTTGAGGAGGCGCTTCAGCCAGATCTTGCCGGCGCCCGAAAGCCCGAACGCCTTGGCGATCTCGGAGCGCCCGACGGCGCGGCCGGCTTCGCGTTCGGAGTCGATGAAGGCGAGGATCGCCTCGCGGCTGGGTTCAGGCGCGGACAAGGCTGCAGCTTTCGATCGGGCTTGGATTCATCATCATGCCTTGATGTGGCATGCGCGCCGTCGCGACGCCAGAACCACAGCCGATGGGCTCGCCTGCAACGGAAGAAGGGCCGCCCTTTCGGGCAGCCCTTCCATTGCCGTACCGCAGCCCCGGTAACCGGGCCTGAAGGTCAAAAGCTCACGCGTAACAAGAACCCCACATGGAAAGAGTCCAGGTCCGCCCGCTTTGAACCAGCGGTTGATGACAATGAGACACTGGATCACCTCCTTTCAGTTGTTACCGACACCGGTAGGCTAGGGCGATTCCCGCGGCGGCGTAAATGTCAAAAAACACGCTGCGAAAAAGCGCCCGATCGCTGCTGGCAGCGGGGCGGGCGGGTGCAGTGCAGCGAGCTGCCTCAATTGCAGGCAGGCGGATTGCCCAGGAATTCACCACGGCAGCGTCGCCGCACGATTTTTGCGTCCGAGCGGGCTGGCACGGCAGGAAATCGCGCCGCCCTGCGCTCAACAGCAGAGACTTGTGAGGGGCTTTACGCAGGGTTGTGCTGTTGGCACGTCGCTTGCGAGCCCGTCGCTCTGGGCCGGGGAGGCCTGCCGACGCCTGCTCCAGGGCGCGGCCAACCAGGGTCGGTTCGGGGGATTATCCGTGAACACCACACGTCGCGTTGTTTTGGGCGCCGCACTCGCGGGCGCCACCATGTTTGGGTCCTATCTGCCGGCGGCGGCGCAGGAGACCATCAAGGTCGGCATCCTCCACTCGCTCTCGGGCACGATGGCCATTTCCGAGACGACGTTGAAGGACGTCATGCTCATGCTCATCGAGGAGCAGAACAAGAAGGGCGGCGTGCTCGGCAAGAAGCTCGAGGCGGTCGTGGTCGATCCGGCTTCGAACTGGCCGCTCTTCGCTGAAAAGGCGCGCGAGCTGATCACCAAGGACAAGGTCTCGGCCGTGTTCGGCTGCTGGACCTCGGTGTCCCGCAAATCCGTGCTACCGGTCTTCAAAGAGCTGAACTCGATCCTGTTCTACCCCGTCCAGTACGAGGGCGAGGAGAGCGAGCGCAACGTCTTCTACACCGGCGCCGCGCCGAACCAGCAGGCGATTCCCGCCGTCGACTATCTCGCCAAGGAGGAGAAGGTCCAGCGCTGGGTGCTGGCCGGCACCGACTACGTCTATCCGCGCACGACCAACAAGATCCTCGAGGCCTATCTGCTCGCCAAGGGCGTGGCCAAGGAGGATATCATGATCAACTACACGCCGTTCGGCCATTCCGACTGGCAGACGATCGTCTCCGATATCAAGAAGTTCGGCACCGCCGGCAAGAAGACCGCCGTGGTCTCGACGATCAACGGCGACGCCAACGTGCCGTTCTACAAGGAACTCGGCAACCAGGGCGTCAAGGCCACCGACATCCCGGTCGTGGCCTTCTCGGTCGGCGAGGAAGAGCTGGCCGGCATCGACACCAAGCCGCTGGTCGGCCATCTCGCCGCCTGGAACTACTTCCAGTCGGTCAAGACGCCGGAGAACGACGCCTTCATCAAGCAGTGGAAGGCCTTCAAGAAGAACGACAAGGCCGTCACCAACGACCCGATGGAGGCCCATGTCATCGGCTTCGCCATGTGGGTGAAGGCGGTCGAGAAGGCCAAGAGCTTCGATCCCGACAAGGTGATCGACGCGCTGCCGGGCATCACCGCGCCGAACCTGACCGGCGGCATCTCGACGATGCTCCCCAACCACCACATCACCAAGCCCGTCCTGATCGGCGAGATCAAGGCCGACGGCCAGTTCGACGTGGTGTCGAAGACCGATCTCGTTGCAGGCGACGCCTGGTCCAAGCACCTCGATGGTTCGAAGGACCTGATCGGCGACTGGGTCGAGAAGAAGTGCGGCAACTTCAACACCAAGACCGGCAAGTGCGGCGGCGCCTGACGACTTGAGAGGGGGAGGGCCGGCACGGGCGCAAAGTCCGGCCGGCCCTCGCAATCAGCGGCACCCCCGGCTCGGGCCGGGGGTGTTCGCGACACCACGACCCGGCGCTGCGCTCCGCCCGCCGACGGATCATTCGAAGCGAGCCCATGCGGATCCTGTCCTGCCTTCTGCGCATCCTGGCGCTGGCGATGTTGCTCGCGCTCCAACCGGGTGCGGCGTCCTCCCAGAGCGCCGACGACGCCTTCGTCCGGCTCGGTGCCGACAGTTTTTCCGAGACCAACCGCGCCATCGAAGGGCTGATCGCCCAGGCGCATCCACAGGCGGCCGTGATCATCGAGGCGCTGGCCGAGGGCCGGTTGCTGGCCGGCGGTGGCGCCGTCGTGGTGCGAATGCCGGACGGCCGCATGCTCGATGCCCGCACCGGCGCGACCCTCGCCGCGGCCCCCGCGGGCCTGGCGGCCGTGCGTCTCAACAACAGCGTCCGCCGCACCATCCAGGGCGCGCTCGGCGGGCTTGGCCTGCTCAATCCCGATGCCGGCCGGCGCATCGCCGCGGCCGAGGCCGTGTTCAAATCGCGCGACGCCTCGCTCCTGCCCGTGCTCGAAGGCGCCATCGCCAAGGAGAGCGATCCGCGCGCCAAGGCTGCGCTGCGCCAGGCCCAGGCCGCCATCCTCGTCGCCAAACCGGACGCACCGCCCTTTGACCGGATCGCCGCCATCGACGTGCTGCGCGAGCGCGGCGACCAGGATGCGCTGGCGACCCTGCGCTCGCTGCCGTCCGATGCCTCCGCCTCGCTCAAGGAAGCCCAGGCTCGCGCCGTCTCGGACATCGAGGGCCGGCTGGCGCTGTGGCGGGCCGGCCAGAACCTCTGGTACGGGCTCTCGCTCGGCTCGGTGCTGCTGCTGGCCGCGATCGGGCTGGCCATCACCTTCGGCGTGATGGGCGTGATCAACATGGCCCATGGCGAGATGGTGATGATCGGCGCCTACACGACCTTCATCGTCCAGGAGGTCATCCGCACCAGTGCGCCGGGCCTGTTCGACTATTCGCTACTGATCGCCGTGCCGCTTGCGTTCCTGGTGGCGGGGCTGGTGGGCATCGCCATCGAGCGCGGCGTCATCCGCTTCCTCTATGGCCGGCCGCTGGAGACGCTGCTGGCGACCTGGGGCATCAGCCTGATCCTGCAGCAGGCGGTCCGTACCGCGTTTGGGCCCACCAACCGCGAGGTCGGCGCGCCCGCCTTCATGTCGGGCGCATTCGAGATCGGCGAAATGGCGATCACCTGGAACCGGCTCTGGATCATCGTCTTCGCCGGGCTGGTTTTTGCCGCCCTGCTGGCGATCCTGAAGCTGACGCCGATCGGCCTGCAGATGCGCGCCGTCACCCAGAACCGGCGCATGGCCTCGGCCATGGGCATCCGCACCGGCCGCGTCGACGCGCTCACCTTCGGGCTCGGCTCCGGCGTGGCGGGGCTGGCGGGCGTCGCGCTCTCGCAGATCGACAATGTCAGCCCCAATCTCGGCCAGAGCTACATCATCGACAGCTTCATGGTCGTGGTCTTCGGCGGCGTCGGCAATCTCTGGGGCACGCTGGTCGCCGCGATGACGCTGGGCGTCGCCAACAAGCTGCTCGAGCCCTATGCGGGGGCGGTGCTCGGCAAGATCGCGCTGCTCGTCTTCATCATCCTCTTCATCCAGAAGCGCCCGCGCGGTCTGTTCGCGCTCAAGGGCCGGGCGGTGGAAGCATGATCGCGCGCTTCCTCCTGCAGGACATGGACCGGCGCGGCACGGTCTTCCTCGCCATCATCGCCGGGCTTGCCATCCTGATCCCGGCGCTGAACCTGCTCGTGCCGGCCGGCTCGGCCTTCCATGTCCCGACCTCGACCATGTCGCTCTGGGGCAAATATCTCTGCTACGCGCTGCTGGCGATCTCGCTCGACCTCGTCTGGGGCTATTGCGGCATCCTCTCGCTGGGCCATGGCGCCTTCTTCGCGCTCGGCGGCTACGCGATGGGCATGTATCTGATGCGCCAGATCGGCTCGCGCGGCACCTATGGCAACCCGATCCTGCCGGACTTCATGGTCTTCCTGAACTGGAAGGAGTTGCCCTGGTACTGGTACGGCTTCGACTCCTTCCCCTTCGCGATGCTGATGGTGCTGCTCGCGCCGGGGCTGCTCGCCTTCGTTTTCGGCTGGTTTGCCTTCCGCTCGCGCGTCACCGGCGTCTATCTCTCGATCATCACTCAGGCGCTGACCTACGCCCTGCTGCTCGCCTTTTTCCGCAACGACATGGGCTTCGGCGGCAACAACGGCCTGACCGATTTCAAGGACATCCTTGGTTTCAACGTCCAGGCGCAAGCGACTCGTGCGGCTCTGTTTTCCATGACCTGCGTCATGCTGATCGCGGGCTTCCTGATCGCGCGCGGCATCGTCGTCTCGAAGCTCGGCAAGGTCGTCATCGCGATCCGCGATGCGGAATCGCGCACGCGCTTCCTCGGCTACCGGGTCGACCGCTTCAAGCTCTTCGTGTTCACCGTCTCGGCCTGCATGGCCGGTGTCGCGGGGGCGCTCTACGTGCCCCAGGTCGGCATCATCAACCCCAGCGAGTTCGCCCCCGCCAACTCGATCGAGACCGTGATCTGGGTTGCGGTCGGCGGGCGCGGCACGCTGGTGGGCGCGGCGCTCGGCGGCGTCGTCGTCAACTACGCCAAGACGATCTTCACATCGGGCTTCATGGCGCCCTACTGGCTGTTTGCGCTCGGCGCGCTCTTCGTCTTCGTCACCATCTTCATGCCCAAGGGCATCCTCGGCACGGCGCAGGACTGGTGGGAGAAGCGGCGCAGGCCTGCTCCCGCGAAGACGCCCGAACCGGCCCCGGCGGAGTGACGCGCATGAACGCTCCCACCCCCGGCCAGCTCACCTCGTCACTGCTCTATCTCGACGGCGTCAGCGTCTCCTTCGACGGCTTCAAGGCGATCCGTGGCCTCTCGCTGACGATCGAGCCCGGCGAAATGCGCGCCATCATCGGCCCCAACGGCGCCGGCAAGACGACGATGATGGACATCATCACCGGCAAGACCAAGCCCGATGTCGGCACGGTGATGTTCGGCGGCTCGATCGACCTGACGCGGCTGGACGAGGCGGCGATCGCCAATCTCGGCATTGGCCGCAAGTTCCAGAAGCCCACGGTCTTCGACTTCCACACGATCGAGGACAACATCCTGCTGGCGCTGAAGGCGCCGCGCACGGTGGCGCGGACCCTGTTCTGGAAAACGGCGGCCGCGCAGCAGAAGCGCATCGACGACATCCTCGGCATCATCAAGCTGGGCGATGCGCGCGAGCGGCTCGCCGGCTCGCTCTCGCACGGCCAGAAGCAGTGGCTCGAGATCGGCATGCTGCTGGCGCAGGACCCCAAGCTTCTGCTCGTGGACGAGCCCGCCGCCGGCATGACCGACGGCGAGACCGCCGAGACGGCCGTGCTCCTCAAGGAGATCGCCAGGGACCATTCGGTCATCGTGGTCGAGCACGACATGGGCTTCATCCGCGAACTCGGCGTGAAGGTCACGGTGCTGCATGAGGGCTCGGTCCTCGCCGAAGGCCCGCTCGACCAGGTCAGCGCCAACGAGCGCGTCGTCGAAGTCTATCTGGGACGATGAGCATGCTGACCGTCGACGCCATCGACCTGCATTACGGCGCCGCCCAGGCGCTGCGGCGCGTCTCGATCACCGCGCAGGCCGGCAAGGTCACCTGCGTGATGGGCCGCAACGGCGTCGGCAAGACCACGCTGATGCGCGCCATCGTCGGCCAGCAGGCGATCAGCGCCGGCAAGATCGGCTTTCGCGGAGAGGATATCTCGACACTGCGCACCGAGGACCGTGCGCGCGCCGGCATCGGGTTCGTGCCACAGGGCCGCGAGGTCTTCCCGCTGCTCAGCGTGAAGGAAAACCTCGAGACCGGCTTCGCGCCGCTGCCGCGCCGGGAGCGCTATGTCCCCGACGAACTCTTCGACCTGTTCCCCGTGCTCAAGTCCATGCTGGGCCGACGCGGCGGAGACCTCTCGGGTGGCCAGCAACAGCAACTCGCGATTGCGCGGGCGCTGGTCACCCGGCCCAAACTGCTGGTGCTGGACGAGCCGACGGAGGGCATCCAGCCCTCGATCATCAAGGATATCGGCCGCGCGATCGATTACCTGCGCTCCAAGGGCGACATGGCGATCGTGCTGGTCGAGCAGTATTTCGACTTCGCCCGCGACCTCGCCGACACGATGTTCGTGATGGACCGCGGCGAAGTCGTGCTCTCGGGCGCCATGAAGGACCTCGACGCCAACCAGGTCCAGCGCCTGATCCAGGTCTGAGGGCCGCCGCCGGCCTCGGGTGACCGCGCTGCCGGCAGCGGCCGATTGATCCAGATCATGGCGACGCTGCGTCAATTGCAGGGACACTCCTCGGACCGGGCCGGCGGCCCATGCGAGGGAGAGTGATCGTGGCGACCCGTCGACTGCCCTCAGCCGGTGCCGCGCGTCGGCAGCCCCGCCCGGCGCCGGAAACCATCGAGCCCGCCACGACCGCCGACGGCATCGAGACCGGTCTGGCCGCGGAACGGACGGAAGCCGTTCAGGAAGCGCAGATCGCCGCCATCACCTCCGTGTCTGGCGACGCCGATGCGGCAGAGGGAATCGATGCCATCCTCGCGGGCGCCGCGCCCGACGACGCCCGCCGAATGCGCAGCGCGCTCGGCCTGCCGAAGGCGCCGGGGAAGACGCGCGAGACCAGCGACGAATTGTCGGGCGACTGGCGCCAGGGTGCCTATCCCTATCGCTACAAGATGCTGCGCAAGGACTATGAGCGCGACAAGTTCAGGCTCCAGTCCGAACTTCTCAAGCTGCAGACTTGGGTGAAGGAGTCGCGCCAGCGCGTCGTCATCCTGTTCGAGGGCCGCGATGCGGCCGGCAAGGGCGGCGCCATCAAGCGCTTCATGGAGCATCTCAATCCGCGCGGCGCCCGCGTGGTGGCGCTGGAGAAGCCCAGCGAGGTCGAGCGCGGCCAGTGGTACTTCCAGCGCTATGTCCAGCATCTGCCCACGACCGGCGAGATCGTCCTGTTCGACCGCAGCTGGTACAACCGGGCCGGCGTCGAGCGCGTCATGGGCTTCTGCTCCGACACCGAATACCGCGAGTTCCTGCGCCAGGCGCCGGAGTTCGAGCGCAACCTGGTGCGCAGCGGCATCCATCTGATCAAGTTCTGGTTCTCGGTCAGCCGCGACGAGCAGCATCGGCGCTTCAAGGAGCGCGAGGCCCATCCGCTGAAGCAGTGGAAGCTCTCGCCCGTCGATCTCGCCAGCCTCGACAAATGGGACGACTACACGGCGGCCAAGGAGGCGATGTTCTTCGCCACCGACACGGCCGATTCGCCCTGGACGGTGGTGAAGTCCGACGACAAGAAGCGGGCGCGGCTCAACGCGTTTCGCTATGTGCTGCGCTCGCTGCCCTATGCCGGCAAGGACGTCGACCGCATCGGCGCCGTCGACACACTGCTCGTCGGCCGCGCCAATTTCGTCTACGAGCGCGACGAGCAGGTGCCGGGTCAGCCGGGCTGAGGTCACCGCCTATCCCGCCGCCGCTGGCGGTGACCAACGCGCCCTTCAGAACGCCAGCGGCGCGTTGTCGACGACCTCCTTCATCACGAAGAAGGTCCGGGTCTGCCGCACGCCGGGCAGCGCGATCAGCTTGTCCCCGTGGAGCTTGTTGAAATCCGCCATGTCGCGGACGCGGATCTTCAGGATGTAGTCGAAATCGCCGGCGACGATGTGGCAGTCGAGCACGACCGGCATGGCCCGGATCGCCGCCTCGAAATCGCCGAAGCTCTCCGGCGTCGAGCGGTCGAGCACCACGCCGACGAAGGCGAGCGTGCCCATCTCGACCTTTTGCGGCGAGACCTGCGCCCGCACCCCCGTGACGTACCCCTCGGCGAAGAGGCGCTGGATGCGCCTGTGGCAGGTCGCGGCGCTGGTGTTCACGCGCTTGGCGATCTCGGCATTGCCCATCCGGCCATCGCTCTGCAGCAGCCGCAGAATCTTGAGGTCGGTCCGGTCGAGTTTGGGCTCCATGAAAGGATCTTCCGAAAAAGGGGATCAGTCTGAGAGCCATAACTGAGAGTGGGATCAAACGCGGCGTCAAGGCGCCGTTCCAGGACCCAACTTCGGAAGCACCTTTCAAGCGATTTTCGCTAGCTTTTCCGGAGTTCAATCCGGAGCAAGCAAGAACCATGCTGTCGAAATTCGAGCGCTACCCGCTGACCTTCGGCCCGACGCCGATCGAGCCGCTGCCGCGTCTGTCCGCCCATCTCGGCGGCGAGGTCGAGCTCTTCGCCAAGCGCGAGGACTGCAATTCCGGTCTCGCCTTCGGCGGCAACAAGCTGCGCAAGCTCGAATACATCGTGCCGGATGCGATCGCGTCGGGCGCCGACACCCTGGTCTCGATCGGCGGCGTGCAGTCGAACCACACCCGCATGGTCGCGGCCACCGCCGCCAAGATCGGCATGAAGTGCCGTCTCGTGCAGGAAAGCTGGGTTCCCCATGAGGACGCCGTCTACGACCGCGTCGGCAACATCCTGATGTCGCGGGTGATGGGCGCCGACGTCCAGCTCGTCGACGAGGGCTTCGACATCGGCATCCGCCAGAGCTGGGAGAATGCGCTGGCGGATGTGAAGGCCAAGGGCGGCAAGCCCTATCCGATCCCCGCCGGCGCCTCCGTTCACAAGTTCGGCGGCCTCGGCTATGTCGGCTTCGCCGAGGAGGTGAGGGCGCAGGAGGCGCAGCTCGGCCTCCGGTTCGACTACATCGTCGTCTGCACCGTGACGGGCTCGACCCATGCCGGCATGGTCGTCGGCTTCGCCAAGGACGGCCGCCAGCGCAACGTCATCGGCATCGACGCCTCCTTCACCCCGGCCCAGACCAGGGCGCAGGTGCTCGACATCGCGCAGAAGACCTCGGCCCTGATCGGCGGCAGGGACATCGTCGCAGACGACATCGTCCTGAACGAGGACTACGCCTACCCCGTCTACGGCGTGCCCTCGCAGGAGACGATTCAAGCCATCCGCCTCTCCGCCCGGCTCGAGGGCATGATGACCGACCCCGTCTATGAGGGGAAATCGATGCAGGGCATGATCGACCTGGTGAAGAAGGGCTTCTTCCCGGCCGGCTCGAAGGTGCTCTACGCCCATCTCGGCGGCGTGCCGGCGATCAACGGCTACAGCTACACCTTCCGCAACGGCTGATGGCGATGGAGGTCGTCCTCCTCATCGAGTTCGAGGCCGCAGCGCCCGGGCGCGCCGCCCTGCTGGAGCGGGTCGGGGCGCTCGCCCTCTCGGGACAGGCCAGGCTCAGCTTCGTCGGAACCGAAGCCGGAGGCCCGGGCGAGCCCGGGCGCGACATCGTCGCGATCGGGCTGCAACGCGTGGCCGCGGCCGCCGGTCTGATCGAGCGCTGGCGGGGCGAGGGCGTCCTCACGGACACGACCCGGACGCGCCTGCTGCGCGTCCAGCCGCTCTGGTCGATCGAACCGCTCGCCCTGATGTTCCCCTGACACCCTGCCCCGGTGCGCCTTCGCGCGACAGGGCAGGGTGTCGGTGCTCACTTGCCTTCGTTGACCGTGATCTTCGGCAGGGCGCTGGTCTGCAGGCCGTACTTCACGAAGATCGCGTCATAGGCGCCCTTGGCCTTGAGCCGGTCGAGCGCGCCCTTGACCGCGTCGCGCAGCTGGTTGCCCTCGGCCGTCTTGGCGAAGGGAATGCCGGCGCGGACATCGGTGAAGGGCGTGCCCAGCGGCACATAGGTGTTGGGCTCGAGCTTGAGGAAATAGGGCATCGTCTCGCTGCCCTGGACGGCCGCCTGCAGCCGCTGCGTCTTGAGCTGCGTGCGGGCGTCGACCGAGCCCTCGGTGCCGACGACGGTCATCGGCGGCTTGCCCTTGGCGACGCAGTTGGCCTGGCTCCACTTCTCCATCTCGGCCGGCCAGGTGGTGGACCGGCTGGCGCCCACGCTCTTGCCGCAGAGGTCGTCGGTGGTCTTGATGCCGCCGGCGGCCAGCGCCGTGATCGTGTAGAACTGCGCGCCCGACGAGAAATAGTCGACGAAATCGACGGTCTCGCGCCGCGCCGGATTGTCCGACATGCCGGCCATGACCATGTCGACGCGGCCCGTCTGCAGCGAGGGCAGCATCTGCGCGAAGGCGGTTTCCTGCCATTCGATCTTGACGCCGAGTTCGGCGCCGATCGCCAAGCCGAGCTCGATATCGAGCCCGGTCAGCGTGTTGGTCGCCGGATCCTTGAAGGTGATCGGCGGGTAGTTCGGCTGCGTCGCGACCATGATCTTGCCGGCTGTCTTGATGCGGGCGGGAAGTTCCTGGGCCGACACGGCGGCAGGCAGGACGAAGGCAAGCGCGGCGATCAGGCTGCGGGTCATCTGGGACATGGGAAACTCCTCTGGCGGCGGCTCGAAAAGGGGGGGGTCAGCTCAGGACGGCGGCGATGAAGTCGCGGGTGCGTTGCTGTTGCGGCGCACCGAGCACCTGGGCCGGCGGCCCCTGCTCGACGAGCCGGCCCTGATCCATGAAGACGACGCGGCTGGCGACCTCGCGGGCGAAGCCGAGCTCATGCGTCACCACGATCATGGTCATGCCGCTCCGGGCGAGGTCGCGCATCACGGCGAGCACCTCGCCGACGAGTTCGGGATCGAGGGCAGAGGTGGGCTCGTCGAACAGCATCAGGCGCGGCTGCATCGCCAGCGCGCGGGCAATGGCGACGCGCTGCTGCTGGCCGCCGGAGAGTTCGGAAGGGTAGGCGTCGCGCTTCTCGGCCAGGCCGACACGGGAAAGCAGCGCCTCGGCTTCGGCGATCGCGTCGCGCCTGGGGCGCTTCAGGACGGTCACCGGCCCCTCGACGATGTTCTGCAGCGCCGTCATATGGGCAAACAGGTTGAAGCGCTGGAAGACCATCCCGCTCGCCAGCCTTTGCCGGGCGATGTCGCGGTCGGTCAGCTCGACCAGCCGGCCGCCATCCTGCCGGAAGCCGGCGAGATCCCCATCGACCCAGATCGCGCCGGAATCGATGCGCTCCAGCTGGTTGATGCAGCGCAGCAGCGTCGATTTGCCCGACCCGGACGGGCCGACGATGCAGACGACCTCGCCCTGGGCGATGTCGAGCGAGACGTCGTCGAGCGCCGCCAGGCTGCCGAAGCGCTTGGTGACCGACAGAGCCTTCACCATCGGGATCGTGGTCTCAGCCATGTCGCCCTCCCGCGCCGGCGCGCCCCTTGGCGAAATGCCGTTCGAGCGCGATCTGGCCCAGCGACAGGATCGACACCACGATCAGATACCAGCCCGCGGCCACGATCAGCAGTTCGATGACGCGGGCATTGGCGTAGTAGATCGTCTGGGCGTTGCGCAGGATCTCGGAGAACTGGATCACGCTGGCGATCGAGGTCAGCTTGACCATGCTGACGACCTCGTTTCCGACGGGCGGGATGATGACCCGCATCGCCTGCGGCAGCACGATGCGGCGCAGCGTCGTCAGCCGGGTCATGCCGATGGTCTTGGCGGCTTCGGTCTGGCCGTGATCGACCGAGAGGATGCCCGAGCGCACGACTTCGGCCGTATAGGCGCCCTGGTTGATGCCGAGACCCAAAAGCGTCGCCATGAACGGCCCGATCACGTCGATGGTCCGGGCCGAGAACAGGCCGGGGATGCCGATGGTCGGAAACACCAGCGCGAGATTGAACCAGATCAGTAACTGCAGGATCAGCGGCGTGCCGCGGAAGAACCAGATGTAGAAGGCGGCGCAGCCGCGCATCACGCCATTGGGCGACATCGCCATGATCGCGAAGACGACACCGAGCGTGATGCCGAGCGCCATGGCGCAGATCGTCATGATGACGGTGTTGACGAGCCCGCCGAGGATCGCGGGTGCGGTGAAGAACTGGCCGACGACCTTCCAGGCGATGTCGCCCTCGGCAAAAGCCTTGATCACCAGCGCCAGCGCCAGCAGCACGAGCGCAGCCGACAGCCAGCGCCCGAGATGCAGGCGCCCGACGCGGGGCAGGCTGAGGATGGCGGGGTCGAAGACGGAAGCCGGCCGCGCGGGCTGGGTCATGGCGTCGGCCCCCGATAATCCAGCGCCCAGGCGCGTTGCCGGGCGAGATCGCGCGACAGCCGCTCGATCTGCTCGGCCACCCGTGCCGGCGACGTGCCGCCCTTGGCCATCCGCGCATCGAGCGCGGCCTCCAGCGTCAGATGCTCGCGGATGTCCGGCGTCAGGCGCGGATCCACGGCCGCCAGCGCGGCATCGTCGATCTCGTGGAGTTCGCAGTCGCGCTCTTCGCAGAGCCGGACCAGCGCGCCGGTGATGTCATGTGCGGTGCTGAAGGGCACGCCCTTGCGCGCCAGGAAATCGGCGACCTCGGTCGCGAGCGTGAAGCCCTGCGAGGCGGCCTTCCGCATCGTTTCGGTGTTGACGGTCATCGTCGCCATCATGCCGGCCATCGCCGGCAGCACCAGAGCCAGCCCGTCGACGGCCTCGAAGGCGGCGCGCTTATCCTCGGCGAGGTCGCGGTTGTAGGACAAGGGCAGGCTCTTCAGCGCCGCCAGCATCGTGGTGACGCCGCCGATCAGCCGGGCCGAGCGGCCGCGCGTCAGCTCGGCAATGTCGGGGTTCTTCTTCTGCGGCATGATCGAGGAGCCGGTCGCGAAGGAGTCATGCAGCGAAATCCAGCGATAGGGCTGCGTGCACCAGATCACGACCTCCTCCGCCAGGCGCGAGAGATGGACCGCCAGCATCGCCGCAACGAACAGGAACTCGGCGACATGGTCGCGGGCGCCGACCGCGTCGACCGAATTCTCGAAGGAGGCGTCGTAGCCGAGCTCCTCGGCCGAGAGCTCGGGATTGAGCGCGATTGCCGAGCCCGCCAGAGCCGCCGCGCCCAGGGGCGAGACGGCGTTGCGCGCGTCCCAGTCCATCAGCCGGCTGGCATCGCGTGAGAATGCCTGGGCATGGGCCATGAGGTGGTGGCCGAAGGTGATCGGCTGGGCCGCCTGGAGATGGGTGACGCCGGGCACGGGCGTCGCCTTGTGGGCCTGCGATTGCGCGACGAGTGCCTCCTGCAGCGCCAGCAGATCCGCCATCAGCGTCCGGGCGCGGTGGCGCAGGAACAGCTTGAGATCGTTCGCCGCCTGGTCGTTGCGCGAGCGTCCGGCGCGGATCTTGCCGCCGAGCGGCCCGAGCTTCTGGGTCAGCACCCTCTCGAGGAAGGTGTGGACGTCCTCGTCCTCCGGCCAGGGCTCGATCAAGCCGGCGGCATGCTGCTGCGCCACCTCGTCGATCGCGCTCAGGATCGTCGCGATCTCGGCATCGTCGAGCAATCCGGCGCGGCCGAGCTCGCGGATATGGGCGCGCGAACCGGCGAGGTCATAGGGCGCGAGCCGGAAATAGCTCGGCTCCGAGCGAGAAAGCCGGGTCAGCGACGGATCGGGCTCGGCGCTAAAGCGGCCGCCCCAGAGGCGCAAGGGCTGGTTCACGGGTCCACTCCGGCACGATGTCGCTGCGCGTCAGCCTAGGGCGAGGACGGTCATGCCGGCAAAGGAGATGATTTCCCGTCATCATTCCATTTCGGAATACCACTTTGCCTGATCCGCCGAGTCTTCTAGGGTGGGGCATGACCGGGCTTTCGCACCCTTTGCCATCGACCACCGGCCTGCGCGTCGTCGAGGCCGTGGCGCGCCACGCATCCTGCTCGGGCGCGGCGCTCGAACTCAACATGACGCAGAGCGCGGTCAGCAAGCAGCTCAAGGCCGTGGAACAGATCGTCGGCATGCCTCTGTTCCGGCGCAACCGCCGCGGACTGGAGCCGACCGAGGCCGGCCGCGCCTTCATCGCCCCGGCGCGTGCTGTCCTGGCGGGGCTGGTGGCCGCCGTCGCCGGGCTGGCGCCGTTTCGCCCGGCGCAGCACCGCGTCAGGCTGCATGTGCTGCCGATCCTCGGTGATCGCTGGCTGGTGCCGCGCTTCTCGGGCTTCTCCGACCGCCACCCCGAGATCGACGTCCAGTTCACCACCTTCGTCACGCAGGATACCAGCGAGCCGCCCGACGCCGTCTTCCGCTTCGGCGAAGGCGACTGGCCCGGCCAGGTCTGCGACTATCTCTTCGGGCGCGACGTCGCGCTGGTCGGCGCGCCCGATGCGATCGCACGGTTCGGCGGCATCGCGGGCGCGGCGGACGTGGCGCGGTTCCCGGTGCTCGACCATTTCCAGACGCCGCTGCGCTGGAGCGAATTCGGCGAGGCCAACGGCGTCGCGGGCCTCGCGCCACAGCGCGTGATTCGCTTCGGTTTCTACGCGCTGGTCATTCGGGCCGCGATCGCCGGACAGGGGCTCGCCCTGGTGCCCCGGTCGCTGGTCGGCGACGAACTGGCGAGCGGGCAGCTCGTCAACCCCGCCAGCCTCGGCTTTCGCAGCCGCAACGGCTATTGGCTGACGTTTCCCGCGGAGCGGCCACCGAGCCCGGCTTTCGCGCTGTTGCGGGACTGGCTTGTCGCGGAGGCCGCCGGGATGCGAGAAGCGCGCTGAACGCCCGCAGCCTCGCATCGCGAGGGCGGCGACGAAAGGGTCTCTCGATGCAGCTTGGAGTGATCGGCCTCGGCCGGATGGGTGGCAACATCGTGCGCCGGTTGATGCGCGCCGGTCATGATTGCGTGGTCTATGACCGCGATCCCAAGCCCGGCGCAGCGCTGGCCGCCGACGGCGCCGTGCTGGCATCCGACCTCGCCGATATGGTCGCCAAGATGGCCGCGCCGCGCGCGATCTGGGTCATGCTGCCAGCGGGCAAGATCACCGAGGCGACGCTGACCGAGCTTTCGGACCTCCTCTCCCCGGGCGACACGCTGATCGACGGCGGCAACGCCTTCTGGAAGGACGACGTCCGCCGCGGGCATGAACTGGCGGCGAAGGGCCTGCATTACATGGATGTCGGCACCTCCGGCGGTGTGCACGGCCTCGATCGCGGCTACTGCCTGATGATCGGCGGCGACAAGGCCGCCTTCGAGCGGCTGGAGCCGATTTTCGCGACGCTCGCGCCCGGCAAGGGCGAGATCGAGCCGACGAAGCATCGCGACGGGCGCAACCCAACCAGTGAGGAGGGCTATCTGCATTGCGGCCCGGTCGGCTCCGGCCACTTCGTCAAGATGGTCCATAACGGCATCGAATACGGCATGATGCAGGCCTTCGCGGAAGGCTTCGACCTGCTGCGCAATGCGTCGGCCAAGGAAGGCCTGCCGCCTGAATACGGATTCTCTTTCGACACCGCCGAGATCGCAGAAGTCTGGCGCCGCGGCTCGGTCGTGACCTCCTGGCTGCTCGATCTCACCGCCGAGGCCCTGGCCGCCGACGAGGATCTCTCCGCCTATTCCGGCAATGTCTCCGATTCCGGCGAGGGGCGCTGGACGGTCGATGCCGCCGTCGAGACCGCGACCCCGGCCGAGGTGCTGACCTCGGCGCTGTTTGCCCGGTTCCGCTCGCGCGTCGACCACACCTTCGGCGAGAAGGTGCTCTCGGCGATGCGCGCCGGCTTCGGCGGCCATGTCGAACCCAAAAAGCAGGGCTGACTCCGGATGGTTGTCTCGAACACGGCCGTGAAGCCGGCCGTCATCGTCGTCATGGGCGTCGCCAGCTCGGGCAAGACGTCGCTCGGCGAACGTCTCGCCGGCCAGCTCGGCTGGCCCTTCCGCGACGCCGATTCGTTCCACCCGCCCGAAAACGTCGCCAAGATGGCCGGCGGCACGCCGCTGAACGACGAGGACCGCAAGCCCTGGCTCGCCGCAATCGCGGCCTGGATCGACGATCTGCGCAGCACCGGCCGCAACGGCATCGTCACCTGTTCGGCGCTGAAGCGCGCCTATCGGCGCGTCATCATCGGCGACAGGCAGGATGTCGCGCTGGTCTATCTGAAGGGGTCACGCGCATTGATCGGCGAGCGCATGGCCTCCCGCCAGCACCATTTCATGCCCACCGCCTTGCTCGACAGCCAGTTCGCCGCGCTGGAAGAGCCGGGCGCGGACGAAAACCCGCTCGTGGTCTCGGTCGAATCCTCGAAGGACGCGATCGTGTCCGATGTGATGACGCGGCTGGGGCTGGGCTGACGCCCAGGCGCTCATCGCCGCCGCCACGGCCAGTCGATGACGCCACCGGCATAGAGCGCCCACCAGACCAGAACGGGCTGCAGCGCCAGCCTCGGGCCGTGATACCACCAGCTTGAGGGAAGCGCTTCGAGAGCAATGCCTTGGAAGGCGTGCTTGATGTTGGCCGGGAAGACGCAAAGCGCATAGAGCGCGAGCCCGATCCCCGCCGCCCGGCGCAGCCGCGGGACGAGGAGTCCGATCGCGCCGGCGATCTCGGCGAGGCCCGTCAGCAGGATCACCTCACGTGGCGCCGGCACCCAGCCCGGCACGATCGGCAGGAATGAGTCCGGCCTCGCCAGATGCAGCAGTCCGGCGGCGAGATAGAACGCCGCCATCAGCCAGCGCATCGCACTTCGCAGGGTGATCGTCGGCCTCACGTCACCTCGAACCAGATCCACAGGCCACGGTCGAAGCGCTCCAGCACCGTCGACGAGATCAGCCAGCGGCCTGGATTGGCGGCGATGAAGGCGATGTGCAGCCGCTTGCCGTCGGGAATCTGCACCGTGTCGAGGAAATAGGGCTCCCAGCCGTCGTCGAGCGGGTGCAGCAGGCGGAAGCAATGGCCATGCACATGCAGCGGCTGGAAGAACGCGGTGCGGTTGTCGATGGCCAGCACGATCGGCGTGCCGCGCTTGACGCTGAACAGCGGCTTGCCCGCGCCATCGCCGATCCCGCCATTGATCCGCCACGGCCGGGCAGGATCGATGCCCGTCAGGTCGAGCTTGAAGTCGGGCGCGACCCTGGCCCCGCCCTCGATCACGATCTGCGGGCGCAGGGCATCCTGCAGGCGCACGGCCGCCGGCAGGGACGGGTTGGACTTGAGCGCCATCGGCGCGGTCGAGGGCGGTTTTGCAGCGCCTTCGGCGACCAGCCGCACCAGCGGCACGCCGGAGCCGACCAGCGCCGTGACGATCGCGGTCGCGCCGGCTTCGCTGGGCATGTCGATCAGCAGATCGTAGCGCGTGCCGGGCGCAAAAGGCAGCTGCGCGCGCACCGGCTCGAAGGATTCGGTCGGCTGCCCGTCGACCGCGATGACCACGGCTTTGATGCCGTCGAAGCGCAGCCGCATGATCCGGGCATTGCAGGCATTGGCAAGGCGCAGGCGAATGCGGGCGCCCGGCAAAACCGCGACGCGCTGCGGCGGCGAGCCGCCATTGACCGTGACCCAGCTGCCCAGCCGTCCGGCCGCGGCCCCCTCCGGGCTCGCCGGCGCAAAGGGCTGGAGCGCGTTGTCGTCGCCGAGCAGCCAGTCCGTCACCAGCACCGGAAGGTCGAGATCGACCGGCGGCGGCTCCGCCTCCTCGACGATCAGCAGCCCGCCCAAGCCGCGCGCCGCCGGCTCGGCGGCGGCGCCGACGACGAGCGGCCGGTACAGGATCGTCCCGGAATCGGGCGGTGTCAGCCGGTATTCGAAGCTCGCGCCCGGCGCGATCGGCGCCTGGCTGAAGCCGCCGACCCCGTCCATCGCGGCCTCGCCGCGCAGGCCGTGCCAATGCAGGCTCAGCGGGGCGGTCGTTTTATTGGTGACGGTCAGGCGCAGCGTCTCGCCGAGCTTGATTCGCAAGGCGGGCCCGGGCGTGGCGCCGTCGAAGGCCCAGATCTCGGTGTCCAGGGCCGGTGCCGGCCTCAGCCGCGCCCGGGCCGGGCCGGCGGTGAGGGTCCGGGCCACGGCCGCCGGAGCGGCCGGCATGGCTGTCTGAGCCAGGGCAGGGGCGCTGCGGACAGGCAGGCCCGCGACGCCCAGGCCCATCAGGGCGGCGCGGCGGCTCAACAGGGCGGGGCGGCGGGATCGCTCGGTCATGACGACGGCATAATCGCCGCGGCGGCCGATGGCGAGAGGGCGCTCCTGCGCGATGCCGTGAGCGGCCGCCCGGCGTCTTTTGCAGAACCGTCATTTTTTTGCTGCATGGCCAGCCCGAAATGCGTATAGCACCGGCGCCCCATGATGGCCGCGCTGCGTGTTTGCGCGTGCGAACGCCATCGGGCCGGCGGGCGTGGCGGAACTGGTAGACGCACTGGTTTTAGGTACCAGCGGCGAAAGTCGTGGGGGTTCGAGTCCCTCCGCCCGCACCAGTCAGCGTGCGATCGCATCGGGCCCTCGGCTTTGATGCATCGGTCGTGTGCGGCGGGGCATAGGTTTTCGCGAGCGCGGCGGCGGTCTCCCGACGTCGCGCTTTGGACATTGAAATAACGAGCTGTTGACGGATCGAAAACGATGAACGTGACCGAAACCCTCTCGCAGGGCCTCAAGCGCGAATTTCAGGTGGTGTTGAACGCCGCCGACCTCAAGACGCGGCTCGATGACGGCCTCCAGGGTCTGCAGGGCAAGGCCAAGATCAACGGCTTCCGCCCCGGCAAGGTGCCGGTCGGCCATCTGCGCCGGCTCTATGGCCGCTCGGTCATGGCCGATGTCGTGCAGAACGCGGTCAACGAGGCCAACCAGAAGATCGTCGCCGACAACGGCCTGAAGCTCGCCTTCGAGCCGCAGATCAAGTTCCCCGAGAACAAGGACGAAATCGAGGCCGCGATGGAGGCCAAGGGCGATCTCGCCTTCACCGTCGCGCTCGAGGTCCTGCCCAAGATCGAGCTGGTCGACCTGTCGGACATCGCGCTGGTCAAGCCGGTCGCCGAGGTTCCCGACGCCGATGTCGACGCCGCCCTGGAGCGGATGGCCGGCTCGAACCGCAGCTTCTCCAACAAGGGCGAGAAGGCCAAGGCCGAGAAGGGCGACCGCCTGATGATCTCCTTCGTCGGCACGCTCGAGGGCAAGCCCTTCGACGGCGGCACGGGCGAGGGCATCGCGCTGGACGTCGGCGCCGGCCAGTTCATTCCGGGCTTCGAGGAGCAGCTCGAGGGCGCCAAGGCCGGCGAAACCCGCACCGTCAAGGTCACCTTCCCGGAGAACTACACCGCCGAGCAGCTCGCCGGTAAGCCGGCCGAGTTCGAGGTCACGGTCACCGAGGTTCAGGCTCCCGAGCCGGTCAAGATCGACGACGAACTCGCCAAGGCCTTCGGCATGGAGTCGCTGGATGCGCTGAAGACCGCGATCCGCGAGCAGATCGGCCGCGATTTCGGCCTGCAGTCGCGCCGCAAGCTCAAGAAGAGCCTGCTCGACGCGCTCGACGGCAAGTACACCTTCGAGCTGCCGCCGACTCTGGTCGAGCAGGAGTTCGCCAGCGTCTGGAGCCAGGTCGAGGCGGATATGAAGGACGCCAAGAAGTCCTTCGAGGACGAGGGCACGACCGAGGACGCCGCCAAGGCGGACTACCGCAAGATCGCCGAGCGCCGTGTGCGCCTGGGCCTCGTGCTGGCCGAGATCGGCGAGCAGGCCAAGGTGCAGATCTCGGATGACGAGGTCACCCAGGCGCTGGTCGAGCGCGCGCGCCAGTTCCCCGGCCAGGAGAAGCAGGTCTGGGAGTTCTACCGCAAGAACCCGCAGGCCCTCGCCGAGATCCGCGCCCCGATCTTCGAGGAGAAGGTCGTCGATCATCTGCTCGGCCAGGTGAAGGTCGAGGACCAGAGCGTCTCGCGCGAAGCGCTCTTTGCAGACGAGGATGCCGAGAGCGGCGCTGATGCCAAGCCGAAGAAGGCCGCAGCCAAGAAGGCGAAGAAGGCCGACAAGGCTGAAGGCGAGGACGCTTCGGTCTGACGATACGGAAACCTTAATCGTAAGATTTGCGCCGCTCGGCCCCGTGCCGGGCGGCGCTTCTCTTTTCAGCCGCCTTTGGCGTGCTTATGTGGATGCCTCACACGACATCTGCGATTCGACCGACCGCCGGTTTCCGGCCTTCCGCCCCCCGGCCTCTTCCATCCAAGGATACATTCATGCTGCGCGATCCGATCGAGACCTACAACAATCTCGTCCCGATGGTGGTCGAGCAGTCGAGCCGCGGCGAGCGCGCCTTCGACATTTATTCGCGTCTGCTGCGCGAGCGCATCATCTTCCTGACCGGCCCGGTCGAGGACTATTCCGCGTCGCTGATCGTCGCCCAGCTCCTGTTCCTCGAGGCCGAGAACCCCAAGAAGGAAATCTCCTTCTACATCAACTCGCCGGGCGGCGTGGTGACGTCGGGCATGTCGATCTATGACACGATGCAGTTCATCCGTTGCCCGGTCACGACCCTGTGCGTCGGCCAGGCGGCGTCGATGGGCTCGCTGCTGCTCACCGCCGGCGCCAAGGATATGCGCTTTGCGCTGCCCAACGCCCGCATCATGGTCCATCAGCCCTCGGGCGGCTTCCAGGGCCAGGTCACCGACATTCTCATTCACGCGCGCGAGGTCGAGAGCCTCAAGCGCCGCCTGAACGAGATTTACGTCAAGCACACCGGCCGCTCCTATGCCGAGATCGAGGCCGCGCTCGAGCGCGACAACTTCATGACGGCCGAGGCGGCGCGCGATTTCGGCCTGATCGACAAGGTCATCGACAAGCGGCCGGAAGAGGCCGCCTGATCGGCTGCGACCAGTGGGCGCGCCACCTGTGGGTTGGCGCGCCGGCGGTCACCGCGCATATTGCAAGGTGGCCGGCCCCATGTTTGCATGGGGAATCGGACGAAGGCGGGATGATCCCGCAGGTGTTTCAGCCTGATCCGATTGTGGATCGGCCGCGATTTCAGGCGTTTCGGAACGAGCCGTTAACCGGATGCTCGTGAACTGAAGGCCTATGATGACGAAGAGACGACGGTTGCATCCGCTCCAGGCTGATGTGGTCTCCGGCTCCGAGAATGGAGATGGACGATGAGTAAGGTCAGCGGCGGCGATTCCAAGAGCACGCTCTACTGCTCCTTCTGCGGCAAGAGCCAGCACGAGGTTCGCAAGCTCATTGCAGGGCCAACCGTGTTCATCTGCGACGAATGCGTCGAGCTCTGCATGGACATCATCCGCGAGGAATCGAAATCCGCGCTGGTGAAGTCGAAGGACGGCGTGCCCACGCCCAAGGAGATCCGCAAGGTTCTGGACGATTACGTCATCGGCCAGGAGCACGCCAAGAAGGTGCTCTCGGTCGCCGTCCACAACCACTACAAGCGGTTGTCGCACGCGACCAAGCACAACGACGTCGAGCTCGCGAAGTCCAACATCCTGCTGATCGGGCCGACCGGCTCGGGCAAGACGCTGCTGGCGCAGACGCTGGCGCGCATCCTCGACGTGCCGTTCACCATGGCCGATGCGACGACTCTGACCGAGGCCGGCTATGTCGGCGAAGACGTCGAGAACATCATCCTCAAGCTGCTCCAGGCCTCCGACTACAATGTCGAGCGGGCGCAGCGCGGCATCGTCTACATCGACGAGATCGACAAGATCAGCCGCAAGTCGGACAATCCCTCGATAACCCGTGACGTCTCGGGCGAGGGTGTCCAGCAGGCGCTGCTCAAGATCATGGAAGGCACCGTCGCCTCCGTGCCGCCGCAGGGCGGGCGCAAGCATCCGCAGCAGGAGTTCCTGCAGGTCGACACCACCAACATCCTGTTCATCTGCGGCGGCGCCTTCGCCGGCCTCGACAAGATCATCGCGGGACGCGGCAAGGGCACCTCGATCGGCTTCGGCGCGATGGTGAAGGGACCCGACGAGCGTCGCACCGGTGCGATCTTCCGCGAGGTCGAGCCCGAGGATCTGCTGAAGTTCGGCCTGATCCCGGAATTCGTCGGCCGTCTGCCGGTCCTGGCGACGCTGGAGGATCTCGACGAGGCGGCGCTGAAGACCATCCTGACCGAGCCGAAGAACGCGCTCGTCAAGCAGTATCAGCGCCTGTTCGAGATGGAGGACACCGAGCTGACCTTCACCGACGAGGCGGTGAGCCTGATCGCCCGCAAGGCGATCGAGCGCAAGACCGGCGCCCGCGGGCTGCGGTCGATCATGGAGAGCATCTTGCTCGAGACCATGTACGAACTGCCGGGCCTCGAGGGCGTCGAGCAGGTCGTGATTGGGCCCGAGGCGGTGGAATCCAAGTCGCGGCCGCTGTTCATCTACTCGGAGCGTGAGGAAGAGGCGAAGTCGGCCTCGGCCTGACGGGGATCGCGTGGCGGCAGTCCGCAGGACCCGGCGATGCTCCAGCAGCGCAATCCAAGATGTGGTTTCGTCGAACGCGCGCCAGATGGCGCGCGTTTTGCGTATCGGGGCGTCGATGAGCTGTCGACGATCAGGCGGATGCTTGGGCCGTTTTGCTCCAGGCGTGGGGCGGTGGCGCGAAGACATGCAGCCGTCTGCTCTGGTTCGAATTGACGCAGTGCAAACTTCTGGGGTCAACACGTCGTAGATCGCTTGAAAGCTGTCGCGGAAGTCTCCACTTTAGCTTCACTCGCGAGAGTCGGGCGCCTATTTAGGGCCTGATGCGCGGGGCGGACGGGGTGAATGGTCACCTTGGACGTTTACGCTCGGCGCCTACGCCCATCGCGGGGTGACGTCGGGCGCAACCACAAAGGAATAGTCATGACTGGCTCGGCGCCCCGCGCTCCTTTCGTTGCCGGCGAGACCGGTGTTTATCCGGTTCTCCCCCTGCGCGACATCGTCGTGTTCCCCCATATGATCGTGCCGCTCTTCGTGGGCCGCGAGAAGTCGATCCGTGCCCTCGAGGAGGTCGTCAAGAGCGATGGCCTGATCCTGCTCGCCACCCAGAAGAATGCCGGCGACGACGATCCGGAAACCAAGGACATCTATGAGATCGGCACGCTCGCCCGCGTGCTGCAGCTGCTCAAGCTGCCCGACTCCACCGTCAAGGTGCTGGTCGAGGGCGTCGGCCGCGCCAAGGCGACGGCCTATGTCGCCGACGAGGCCTTCTACCAGGCCGAGGCCGTCGGCATGGCCGAGGAAGAGGGCAAGAAGGTCGAGGTCGAGGCGCTGGGCCGTTCGGTCATCAGCGAGTTCGAGAGCTATGTGAAGCTCAACAAGAAGATCTCGCCCGAGATCGTCGCCGCGGTCTCGCAGATCGAGGAGCCGACCAAGCTCGCCGATACCGTCGCCTCGCATCTGGCGGTCAAGATCGCCGACCGCCAGGCGGTGCTCGAGATCACCCATGTCGCGCACCGGCTGGAGAAGGTGCTCTCGCTGATGGAAAGCGAGATGTCGGTGCTCCAGGTCGAGAAGCGCATCCGCTCGCGCGTCAAGCGGCAGATGGAGAAGACCCAGCGCGAGTATTATCTCAACGAGCAGATGAAGGCGATCCAGAAGGAGCTCGGCGACGGCGAGGAAGGCCGCGACGAACTGGCCGAGCTGGAGGAGCGCATCGCCCGGACCAAGCTCTCCAAGGAGGCCCGCGACAAGGCCATCGCGGAGATGAAGAAGCTGCGCCAGATGTCGCCGATGTCGGCGGAGGCGACGGTCGTCCGCAACTATCTCGACTGGATGCTCGGCATACCCTGGGGCAAGAAGTCGAAGATGAAGAAGGATCTGGCGGCCGCCCAGGCGGTGCTGGACGACGATCACTTCGGCCTCGACAAGGTCAAGGACCGCATCGTCGAGTACCTCGCCGTGCAGCAGCGGACGAACCGGCTCGCCGGCCCGATCCTGTGCCTCGTCGGCCCTCCCGGCGTCGGCAAGACCTCGCTCGGCAAGTCGATCGCCAAGGCGACGGGTCGTGAATTCGTCCGCATGTCGCTCGGCGGCGTGCGCGACGAGGCGGAGATCCGCGGTCACCGCCGCACCTATATCGGCTCGATGCCCGGCAAGATCATCCAGTCGATGAAGAAGGCCAAGACCTCCAACCCGCTGATCCTGCTCGACGAGATCGACAAGATGGGTCAGGACTTCCGCGGCGACCCGTCGGCGGCCCTGCTGGAGGTGCTCGATCCCGAGCAGAACGGCACCTTCAACGACCATTACCTCGAGGTCGATTACGACCTGTCGAACGTGATGTTCGTGACCACGGCCAACACGCTGAACATTCCGCCGGCCCTGCTGGACCGGATGGAGGTGATCCGCATCGCCGGCTACACCGAGGACGAGAAGACCGAGATCGCGCGGCGTCACCTGATCCCCAACGCGATCAAGAAGCACGGCCTCGAATCCAAGGAATGGTCGATCGACGACGACGCGCTGCAGACCCTGGTGCGCCGCTATACGCGGGAAGCCGGTGTCCGCAATCTCGAGCGCGAGCTCTCCAACACCGTCCGCAAGGCGGTGAAGGACATCGTGCTGACCAAGAAGAAGAAGGTCGCCGTCAACACCGAGCTGCTCGAGGAGTATCTCGGCCCGCCGCGCTACCGCTATGGCATGGCGGAGACGGAGGATCAGGTCGGTGTCGTCACCGGTCTGGCCTGGACCGAGGTCGGCGGTGAGCTTCTGACGATCGAAGGCGCCATGATGCCCGGCAAGGGCAAGATGACCGTCACCGGCAACCTCAAGGACGTGATGAAGGAATCGATCTCGGCGGCGGCGTCCTATGTCCGCTCGCGCGCCGTCGATTTCGGCATCGAGCCGCCCTTGTTCGACCGGCGCGACATCCACATGCACGTTCCCGAAGGGGCGACCCCCAAGGACGGGCCTTCGGCGGGTATCGCGATGGCGACCTCGATCGTCTCGATCCTGACCGGCATCCCGACCAATCGCGACGTCGCCATGACCGGCGAGGTCACGCTGCGGGGCAGGGTGCTGCCGATCGGCGGTCTGAAGGAGAAGCTCCTGGCGGCCCTGCGCGGCGGCATCAAGAAGGTGCTGATCCCCGAGGACAACGCCAAGGACCTGATCGATCTGCCCAAGTCCGTGAAGGAGGGCATGGAGATCATTCCCGTCTCGCGGATGGAGCAGGTGCTCCAGCATGCCCTGACGCGGCAGCCGGTGCCGATCGTCTGGGAGGAGGACCTCAAGGCGATCCCCGCCAAGACGGTGGACGACGACGCGGCCGGCGTCATCGCGCACTGATCTCAAGCTCTGTCGATCGATCCATGAGGCCGCCGGGCAACCGGCGGCCTCTCCTATGGTAATGTGTTAACCGGGCGTGCTGCATGCTTCCGACGGGATCGGATGGCGTGTGGCGAAGAATGCTTGATAAGGCATCGGAGGAGGGCGCCGCTGCGGGTGGCACGGTGGCTGGGCTGCTCTCGCGGCGGTCGCTCGTGTGGTCGATCGTCCTGCCGGGCGTGGCGACGATCATCCTGTTGATGGTGGCGCTGGCCGCCTACCTCCCTGGCTCGATTATCGCGATCGAAATCCGCGCGTCGCGCGAACGGGCCGTCGTTGCGGCGATGCGGCTGGTCGAGCTGCGTGCCTTCTACTCGGAGGCGGTGATGGCGCGCCTCCCGCGCAAAGGCGTGGTGACGGCCACGGCCGACTACGCCGAGCAGCTTCATGGCATTCCCCTTCCCACCAGCTTTGTGCTCGACTATGCCGCCCGGCTCTCCGCCTCGGGCGATGAAGTCACGCTCGTCAGCCCGCATCCATGGCCGCAGCGCCAGTCGCGGCCTCCGCTGGACGATTTCCAGTCCAGGGCCTGGCAGGCCGTGTCGCAGGGAAGCTCGACCTCCTTCAGCGCGATCGAAGGCAGTGGCCCGGGGGCTGTGCTGCGCGTCGCGGTCGCCGATCGGATGTCGCAGAGCTGTGTCGACTGTCACAACGCCCATCCCGATTCCCCGGTGCGCACCTGGAAACTGGGAGATGTGCGCGGTCTGATCGAGCTGAGGCAGCCTCTTGCGGTTGCGACGAAGGAGGCGCGAGAGATCGCCTGGCGGTTGACGCAGTGGGGCATCGCCGCTGCGGTTGCGCTTCTCCTGGCCTTCTTTCTCGTCGCATTGCGGGTCGTGCGGCCGTTGCGGGACCTCAGCGGCGCGATCCGGCAGCTCGCCGACGACCGCAGCCACGTCGTCATTCCCCATGTCGAGCGGCGCGACGAGCTCGGCGTCGTCGCCCGGGCTCTGCTGAGCCTGAAGCGGGAACGCCAGAAGTCGCTGACCCTCCAGCAGGAGGCCGAAGCGGATGCGCAGGATCGCCTGGTGCGGGCGAGCCGGCTGCACAGCTTCAGCGCGGGGCTTGGTCAGGATCTCTACAGGCTGCGCGCCGAAGTGGCCTCGTCCTCGGGGGCGATCCGCGCCGCGGTCGACGAGGTCGCGACCCTGTCGTCCGTGAGTGGCGATCTCGTGCGCGATGCCGAAAGCCACGCCGCCCGGCTCGATGAGGCGGGGCAGGCGGTCGTCTCCCTCGGTGAAGCGATCGGCGCCGCGGTCGGCGCCGTCGAGACGCATCTCGATCTGGTCGGCCGGCATGCCGAGACGACCATCGGGCGTTCGCGCGAGGCCGAGGACAAGACCCGACGCCTCGCCTCGGAGGCGACGCGCGTGGGCGATGTCGTCGGCGTCATTCGCGACATTGCCGAGCAGGTCAATCTGCTCGCGCTCAACGCCACGATCGAGGCGGCCCGCGCGGGGCCTGCCGGCCGCGGCTTTGCCGTCGTCGCCGGAGAGGTCAAGGCGCTGGCGGAACGCACGGCCATGGCGACGGAGGATATCGCGGACCGGATCTGCAAGATCCAGGTGGCCTCCGGCGAAGTCGCAACGCAGATCACCGCCATGACCGGAGGGCTCGTCGCCGATGGTGCGACGGCACGGGAACTGGCGCAAAGGCTGCGCGAAGATGTCGCCGTGTCGGCCGATATCGGGCGGCACATGCAGACGGTGTTCGAGGAGGCGCGGGCGATGCTCACGGCGCTCGACAGGGTCAGGTCGGAGACGACGGCCGCTCGCGGCTCGGTCCAGGCGCTCGACGAGGCCTCCCGTCGCGTCGCCACGGCCGTGCAGACGCTGGACCAGCATGCGGCTTCGCTGACGCGGGAAATCGCGGTTCAGTGATCGCCAGGAGAATGGTGGACATGGTGGGCGGTGACGGGCTCGAACCGCCGACCCTCTCGGTGTAAACGAGATGCTCTACCGGCTGAGCTAACCGCCCGGCGTTGTCGATGTAAGCCCTGGCGCCGCGGCCATCAAGCACTGAGTCGCTGCGGCAGCGCATGGTCTGGAGCGGGTGGGGCGGGTTTCGAGCCTCTCGGCGGCTTTCCCGACCTCGCCGATCATGCTCGCTCAGGCCGATCCCACAGCCAATTCGCAAGATCGTCATTTTGCCGGAGGCATGCGCTTGACACTTCCCGCCTGCCGCCATAATCCACACCTCGCTGACGGCCACCGCGCCTCGGCTGCCCTGCGCGGGCGTAGCTCAGTTGGTTAGAGTGCCGGCCTGTCACGCCGGAGGTCGCGGGTTCGAGCCCCGTCGCCCGCGCCATATATTTCAAAGGCTTGGCTTGGATAGCCCTTTGGCCATTACACTTTTTAAGGTGTGGTCATTACACTTTTCGCCTCGGTTCGTTCTCTCTGAGCTTCGCGCGGCCCTTCCGCCGATGTGAATCGACGTCGCGGACCGTTACGATGTTCACCGGGTTGTAGGTCTGCTGAAGCCGAGTCGAGGCGGCGAGCGTGTTTGCCATCTTGGTTGATATGGCTTGGGCACTCGCACCGCCGGCCGTCGCCTCAACAGTCCCGGACCTGCGCATATCGGCGAGCTGTCTGGTCTCGCCCGGACCAAACTCGGCGGCGCGAACGATGCGAAAATCGAACCCGAGCTTATTCTTGGAATACGGTGAAGGCTGGTGAGGCTTGCCGCCCTTGGAAGTCGTGCCACTCCCTCGTGTGCGGAAGATCGGTTCATTGGGCAAAAGTTCAAACCCCAGTGACACGATGTAGGCATCCAGAAGCCGCGTCGCTCGCTTGCCGAGCGAACCTGCAGCAGGCCTGTTGGTCTTGGCGCGGGCGAGAGCGAAAATCGCGCCATGCAGGTCGTCCGCGCGCTGGCCGGTGGTCAGAGATCGCAGGTCGATCGGAGAGAGCTGACTGTCCCACGCGGCAGCCATGAGGGCGGCGAGACCTTTGTAGCCCATTCGCCATGCGCGCTTGATGAGACGAACGATTTCACCCTCGAGCCAGATCGCCTGACGAGGCGCCGCTGCCGAGTTTGCGACGGCCAGTGACGGGTCGGTCTGGCCGCGAGTGTAGCCCATAGCGGCCATTCTGACCCACAGAGCGCGCCAGACCTTGATGACGCGATGACGTTCTGTCACCGAGACCTTCTGCTCGATCTTGGCGATCAACCCTTTGGCTTTGCCGGTAGACGGGTCGAGATGCAGGAAGTGCTCAGGTTGGATCGTTGTCGGGTCAACGTCGCCGAAAGCGGGACCGAGCCATTTCCATGCGCGCAGCCAGTCGTCCCGGCTTTCCTGATCTTTGTTGCGCTTCTCACCCTTGGTGACACGTGCTGCGTCACGAAGCTTCAGCGCGCGTTCATAGGCGTCGCCGACGCTACCTGCCGGCCAGCGCGGCTTATTGATGGCCTCACCACGTCTAATGCTATCCCACTCGTCGTTGAGCCCGAGAGCGCGTGCCTTGTCCTGGGCACTCGGGTGGTTCTGCCCTCCTATGATCACGCCTTTGCTCAGGGTCATGAATTTGAAGCCATGACGCTTCATGGAGGCGGAAGGTTTGTAGCGCCATCGTCCTTCCATGAAGATTAGATGGCGGATGTTGTCTTTTCCCATTTCACATGCGCTCGATGCGGTCATCGACCACCTCCCGAGCGTCAAGCGCGCGATTTCCCAGGGGTAGGATGAACCTGTTGTCCATCCATTCCTCGATCTTCTTCAGGTCATAGTGCCCGGTGTCGGGATCCGGCATCGGGAAGCCGCGCGCGTATAGGCGCGGCAGAAGCGCTTTAAACTCCAGTGGGGACAGGTGCAGGCGCCGGGCGGCCTTCGCCGCCGGAACGTCTCTAGGATCGATCGGGAACCGAATGCTAGCGGGCTGGGGGGCTGGCGGCATCAGCAGTCATCCACGGCCACGATCAGGGTGATCGAGATCCGGGAAGCAAGTGCCGCGGATGCAGTCGTGGGACGGCGCTTGGAATGAGCCTCGCCGTTCCGAGCACCAAAATTGTACCTAAGCCTGCCCACGCCCGTCACTCCTGTCGAGGAGTCGGAGGCTGCCTGCGGGCGCTCTCAGGCGCCATGAATCTAATTGGGACCGGCCACGGTTTTGCGCTTCAGGGCGCTGGATCGGACAGCCACACCATTCCGACCTGGCCTGGCTGGTTCCACCGACCGATCGTTGCCTTCAGCGTGCCCAGGCCGCAAATGGTGTCGATGCGAGCACAGATCCACTCGAGCGCATGATGAACATCGACGGTGTTGGGAAAGCACCAGACGCGCCAGGGTTTGTCGATATTGGGGCTTTCCCCATGCAGCTCGAGGTACCGAACAAGATCCCACGAAATGGGGGCAGGCTCGCCCCGCGAGAGCCGGCCGGCGAAGACGGCGAGATCGAAGACACGGTAATAGTCAATCGTCGCCGGATCACCGTGATAGTGCTGCCAGATCCTGGAGGGGTTGACGCCACTGACGAATGCCAGACACGTCATCTCCATGATGGACATCTGAGGCAATCCGTCCACGATGTCGCGGGACATGGCCTGATCGGTACGGCGCTTGTTTTTCCCGACCTGCCTGAACGTAGCCCGGATTCCCTTGGCCGTGGCTTGGGCTGCCCACCGGGCGCGACCGACCAAAGTCAGGGCTGTGATATGGGCATCGGCCAACCCTTGCAGGGTTTCGACATCACTGATGGTAGCGAGTCGAACCGCCTTGGCAGGGACCAAATATGGTTGACGCGTCGGCTGGGTCTGTCTCGCGCGCTCGGCGATATAGCGGCGACCTTTCGTCAACAGCGTGTCGATCGACGAGGGGCCTAGGCCTACCCTTTTCAGACAATCTTCGACCGCCAGCGGAGCTTTAGGGCGTCGCTTACCAGCATTTTGGCCAACGCAGATTCCGGCAAGCGCTTTGACGATACACTCAAGATCAGCTGCCAAGCATGCCTGAACGTGATCGAGTTCGACCTCAAGATCCGTCCGGACTTTGTTGCCGGGGCCATCACCGCTGTAAGGGTCTTGATCGGCTGTATTCGATGGCTGAAGCGAGACAGCGATGAAATGCTGACTTTGGCCTTTTGCCTGAAGAAAATTGGCGACGAGCCGAGGTATGGACTTCCAGAATTCGAGCATGCTCACAACGCAACTCCACGCGAATCAATCTTTAGATTCTACGCTCAGACGCCGTGATTGACGAGAAGAGCGCAACAAGCGCGCTCCGGTCGCGGAAGTGGCTAAAAATTGAGGGAATTCTCACGCTTGATCTTCAGCGCTCGTAAGTAGCTTGCCGGTCTTGTGGCTGGCTGGGCTTTAACAAATGTCCAATGCGAATAAGCGGATAGGCGAGGGGCTCATTAGCGCCCATGACCTAAAAGAGCGGCAGTTCGGTCCGCTTCAGTTCATCGTCAATGGGCTCATTCCTGTAGGGCTGACCGTTCTCGCCGGCGCGCCAAAGGCGGGCAAGAGCTGGCTGAGCCTCGACATCGCACTGTCGGTCGCCAGAGGCACGGCCGTTCTCGATGAAGCCCTTCATCGCTGCCCGAAAGGCAGCGTGCTGTATCTGGCTCTCGAAGACAGCGACCGTCGCCTTCAAGACCGACTGACACAGTTGCTCGGCACGGATGCTGCCTGGCCGGACAACCTGTTTTTTGAAACGGCGTGGCCGCGCATGGACGCCGACGGTCTGGAAAGGCTCGACCACTGGGCGGCCGCGACCGATGCCGCTCGGTTGATCATTATCGACGTCTTTCACAAGGTCCGCGCAGCGACCGGCGCGAAGGCGAGTTATGAGCGGGATTATACCGACCTCAACGCGCTCCAGAAGCTCGCCCGCGATAGAGAGATCGGCATCCTCCTGATACATCATCTGCGCAAGTCTAGCGGAGATCCATTCGAGAGAATGACGGGCTCAACGGGCCTTCAAGGCGCCGCCGACACCCTAATCGTTCTCGACAAGGGCCGGGGCACAACGCGCCTCCTTGCCCGAGGGCGGGACATCGAGGAAACCGAACAGGAACTTGCTTTCGATAAGACGGCGATGCGCTGGCGGTTGTCTCATTTAACAGCGGCTGCCCGTCATTACCCCGAGCGCGACCGGATCAAGGCACTGCTGGCGCAACATTCGACGCCGCTGTCCGCGAGCGAAATCGCACAGGCAACCGGGCAGACCGACGATGCGGTTCGACAGCTGCTCCGATCTATGGTCGGTGATGGCGAGATCGCTTGGGTGTCCCGAGGACGATACAGCACCCGCCCTACGGCTTCTCAGCTGGCCGCCAGCGGCGATCATATCGATCACAAAGATCACATTGATCACAAACGCGCCGGGGAAGAGGAGCGCGAACGCCGAGCTATGGAGGAAGAACTCAGCTTGCGACAGGCAAGTGAGGACGCTTCCGCCAATGCTGATGGAGCTCAAGGCGAGAAGGCATCAATTGATACCATGAACGTGTTATACGATTGGCTCGCCGAGCTTAAGCAGGACTCCGCTCGTTTACTCGTTCACGCCGAGCGCGACTGCTGACCGCCGGTGCGCCAGTGACCGGGCCGGCGTGCGATCCTGCCCACGACCCAATCGTGAACGATGCGTTCGAGGATGATGAGGAGGCGGTCGGAATCTTCACCCGTTGGGCGGAAGATGTAGATCTCCTCCGCCTTGTCGATGCGAACGGCAGGACCGAATTTGTAGCGAGTCCACCGGACCTGCTCCTCGGGAGCGAGCGACAACATCGCGCAGTGCTCGCGTCCAGCGGGCGTCTGCAGAAAGGTGTTGAGGCTGGCATTCCTGATCCGCTGATGCAGCAGCTTCTCGAAGACGCGCTTGCTCATGTCGTGAGGGCGACGCAGCGCGAAGAGATGACCATCCAGGCTTACGGGCGAGCCGGGCAGGGGCTGTCGCTGTGGAGCGAACTGCTGGAACTCCCAGTCCTTGAATCCGGGCTCCTGCCGATGGCCTTCGGGCATTCGCACATGAGAGGCGTATCGCATCCGGTTCAGAGCTTCGAGCCGCCGGCGCGGATCGGCGAGCTCGGTCGCCGAGAGCTTGAAAATCGGCATGTGGAGACGGTCGGCGACACTCTTGAGGCCGCTGGCCTGGTCGGGCGTGTCGAAGTCCACCCCGCAACAGGCGACGTACGGGTACGTCCAGACGCCCGGCTGATAGCGGTCGATGAAGGCAGGATCGGTGAAGGCGGATTCGAGGAGGGGCCGGATGCCTGGTCCGCCGATCCGCGGCCACTGGGTCTTGAGATAGCAGGAGACGGAGGCAGCGCTCCCAATGGGCTGAAGCCGGCGCAGCTGGGGAGCGGGCGTGCCCGAAACGGTCGTGGTCATGGTCTGAATTCATCTTTTCTATGTTGTGATCGTCGGCTGAAGGTTCATGAGGGGTCCGACCTGCTCCCTCACTCCCGTTCCGTCTTCTCCTTCGCCACCGATCGGATGAACCCAATCGGCCTTCTCAGGCCCTCTTTCCCGGCAAGCAGGATCCGCTCGGCCCCGCGGATGTCCGCGTCGATGAGGTGTCGTCGACCGGCCTCGCAAGCAAAGCCCATAGCGATGGTCCAGACTCGCGACAGGGTCCGTGGACTGTGGGCGGCGGTCGCCTTGAACAGGCCGATCTCGGGCTCGGCGAAGGCGCTGCCAATGCGGAGGTTCGCCTCATAAAAGATGCTCTTCTGGATGGCGAGCATCTCGGCCTCTCTCGTCTCGACCTGGAAGACGATCAGCCGGTCGACGATGCTGTTCGGAAGGGGATCCAGGCTGTTGGCGGTGGCGAACCAGAAGATGTGGTCGGCCCGCATGGGCAGATCGACGAACTCGTCGACGAAGCACGTGGCGTTCTCGCGCTCGAGCAGCGAGTGCAGGACCTGTGTCGGGGTTTCGCTCGGGTTGATCGGAGAGGCCTTCTCGATCTCGTCGATAACGATGAGCGGACAAGCATGGCTGCCCTCGATGAGGAGCTTCGCCACCTTGCCGGGTCCTGATGCTTTCCAGACGGGTGACAGCCCGCTGAACGTCGATCCGCGATCAGTCATCAGGTTCATCGCGATGACCTCGCTTGGAACGCCGAGCGCTTCCGCGAGCTTGCGGCTGTTGATTTCCGCCGAGAAGTGACCCGTTAGGCGGGGATTTTTCCATCGAGAAGTGACCCATGTTTTGACCACGTCTCACGCGGGATACGCGGGGGGCTTCGGAGTGATCGACATGGAGTTACTGAG